>Ga0209160_1001275_pt1 | contig 21148 bp, 23 predicted proteins | sample GraSoiAngelo_153_FD_186167 | JGI IMG/M metagenome (GOLD analysis project Ga0209160, IMG submission 186167) | Grasslands soil microbial communities from the Angelo Coastal Reserve, California, USA - 14_1009_12_40cm (SPAdes) (version 2) | ecosystem: Environmental > Terrestrial > Soil > Grasslands ... | reverse complement strand
CTCCGGTGATGAGCCACCCCAGGCAGCGCCGCGAGACGACCGTCGATCGGCGTTGGCGGCGGCGTCGCGCGAGTAAGGCAGTGACAGCCATCGGTGAGAACGACTCGGTGAGGGCAGTGAATTGGGAACGGGGCACCCCGATCACGACGCCGCCCCGCTCGCTCGCGGAGCTGTTCCTGGGCTTTCTCTCCATCGGCGCGCGCTCGTTCGGCGGCGTGCTGCCGGCGGCGCACTACGTGATGGTGGAGCGGCGACACTGGCTGACTCCCGCGGATTTCACGGAGACGATCGGCCTGTGCCAGGCGCTCCCGGGCCCGAACGTCGGCAATGCGGCGATCGTGCTCGGCAAGCGGTGGTTCGGTCTCAGCGGAGCGATCGTCGCGTTTCTCGGCCTGTTCGCGCTGCCGTATCTGTGGGTACTCGCGCTCGCGCTGGTCTACACGCACTGGGCCGCGCGTCCGCTCGTGTCGGCGGTTGTGACCGGCGTCGGCGCATCGGCGGCTGGCCTGCTCGTGGCCACGGCCGTGAAGCTCGGCCGGCCGATGGCCCGCAAGCCCGCGGGGGTCGCGTTGATGGCCGGCTGCTTCGTCGCGGTCGCGATCGGGCGCATGCCGCTGCCCGTCGTGATGCCGATCGCGTTGAGCGTCGGCATCGCCCTCTCGCGAGGGGGCCTGCTGTGATCCTGATCGAGCTGGGGACGTACTTCGCGCGGCTGTCGCTGCTCACGTTCGGCGGCCTGAGCGCCGTCGTTCCCGACATGCAGCGCTACATCGTCGACGTGAAGGGCTGGACGAGCGCGACCGACTTCATGCGGCTCTTCGCGGTGGCGCAGGCGGCGCCCGGGCCCAACGTGCTGATCACGAGCCTGATCGGCTACAGGGTCGCCGGCGTCGCCGGCTCGCTGGTCGCGCTCTTCGCGTTGTGCCTGCCCGCGGCGGCGCTGACGTGGGTCGTCTCCGCGCTCTGGGAGCGCTTTCGCGATTCACCGTGGCGCGGCGCCATCCAGCGCGCCCTCGCGCCGCTGGTGGTCGGCCTGACCTTCGCCGCGGGCTACGTCATCGCGACGCCCCACGCGCCCGACTGGCGGTTGTGGCTGATTGCGCTCGCCACCGCTGCCGTCATGCTGAGGACACGTGTGAATCCGCTGTGGCTGCTGGCCGGCGGAGCCGTCCTCGGCGGCTTGCTGATCTGACCGCGGTGGTTCCGACGTTCGCGTTCTTGCGACTCGGTGCCGGCGCCCGTCACCACGGGTCGCGGCCGCGCATCCCAAGGGCGGGGAATGGAATGGACAGGGAGGAGGCGCGCATGACTGGAAGAACGTCCGTTACGATCGCGGCCGTACTGCTCGGGACGGGGCTCGTGATGGCCCTGCCTGCGACAGCCCGGGCCGCGAGTGAGGCCGAGCCTCACGCAGCCGCCCAGCAGGGTGCCGGTCCGGCGTTGGCCGACCGCTTCTTTCGCGTCGAGTGGAGTGCCGACGCGTCCGAACGGGATCGGGCGCGGATCGTCGGCTACGTCTACAACGACTATCGCGAAGACGCGGTGAACGTGCAGCTCCGGATCAGCGAGCTCGACGAGTCCGGGCGCACGGTCGCGAGCATCCTGCAGCCGGTGGGCAGTGCCATTCGCGCGGGAGGCCGCGCCTTCTTCGACGCGCGGATCCCGGGTCACGGTCCGTCATATCGAGTGGCCGTGGCGTCGTTCGACTTCATGGCGGATGGTGAGTGGACGACCCTGACGACGGAGCAGCTCCTGACCGCGGCAGGATTCGACAAGAAGGTCGCCGATACCCCCGAGAGGCTCGCGCACCTCGAGAGGCTCACGCCGGCGCGCAAGCTCGTGGCGCACCGGCGCGACGGGAAACTCTACTACGTGTACGCGGATCCCGAGATGTGCAAGTGCCTCTATGTCGGAACGGCGACGCAGTACCAGGTCGCGCTCGAAAAGCGACTGGCCAACGAAGAGCTCGTCGCGATGCAAGAGCACCTGGAGGACGACGCGCTCCTGTGGGCCCTCTGGGCGCCCTGGCCCTGGCCCTGATGGAAGGGACGACGATGAGACACAAAGTCCTCATTGCGCTGATGGCGCTCGCTCTCGCGGGCTGCGCGACGACCGCACCGAGCGATATACGGGTGAACAGCGCCGGCGGTCAGGTCGACCCCGCGATGCTGCCGCCGAACCTCAGCGACGACGTGACAGGCGGCATCCAGACCCGAGCGCTGAACTCGGTCATCCGACCCGGGCGCTGAAGACTGAGCGAGCGTCGTGATTCGACGGCGGCTCGGGCAATGGGTCGGGACGGTGGTCGTCATTGCGCTCGCCGGCGCCGTGTTCTGGATGGCGGTGGCGAGTAGCGCCTCGCCCGCGGCACTGGCCGAGGCCATGAGCAAGGCGGCGCGTCAGCGCCTGCTGACCCCGTGAGATCGCTCCTCCGCGAACACTTCTCTAGGCCGAGGACGGCGCCCCTCATCCACCTGACTGATCTTCGGATGGGTCCCATCCGCCGCCGAGAGCTTTGATCAGGTGGATGCTGGCGCTCATCTGGAAGTTGACGGCCTGCGCCAGTGACAGCTGGTTCGCGAGCAGCGTTCGCTCGGCGTCGATGACGAGGAGATAGTCTACCAGCCCCTGCCTGTACTGGACCTGAGCCAGCCGAAGGTAGTTCCGGGATTCGGCGACGGCGTCGCGCAGGCTGGCCACCTGGTCGCCGAACGAGTGCAGGTCGGTGAGGGCGTCCTCCACGTCGCCATAGGCCACGAGGACCTGCTCGACGTAGGCCGCGACCGTCTGGCGGTAGCGAGCCTTCGTCGCCTCGAGGTTGGCCCGCAGCCGACCACCCTGAAAGATCGGAATCGAGATGCTCGGCAGGATCTGCGCGACGCGACTCTGCCAGCTGAAGAGCATGTCGGCGTTGAGGCTATTGAACCCGGCGGAGGCCGTCAGCATGAAGCGGGGGTAGAACTCCGCGGTGGCCACGCCGATCTGCGCGTTGGCGGCCGCGACGTTCTTCTCGGTCTCGGCCACGTCGGGCCGTCGCGTGAGCAGCTGCGCCGGCAGCCCCGCGGGCACCACGGGCGGCGAGGCCTCCTGCAGGGGATTCGACGCCACCGTGAACGACGGCGCGGCGCGGCCGCACAGGACCGCAAGCGCGTGTTCCGTGTCGGCGCGCGCGCGCGCCGTGTTCGAGAGCTGCGCCTGCGTGGCCTTGAGCTGCGCCTGCGCCTGGGACACGACGATCCCGCTGACGAGCCCTGTCCTGAGCTGGACCGAGAGAAGCCGGACCTGCTCCTCGTACGCGGTGACGGTGTCCTTCAAGATCTGGATCTGGGCGTCCAGCGCGCGAATCGTGTAGTAATACTGCGCCACGTCGGTCTCGACCGTGAGCCGCACGACCCCGACGTCGTCGGCAGTAGCCGCCGCCGTGGCACGGGCGGCCTCCAGTGATCGACGCACGCGGCCCCAGACGTCGATCTCGTACGAGAGGTCGAGCGGGATCGTCCAGTTGCTGACGTCGACCCCCCTCGCCACCTGCTTGCCGGAAATCGTGCTGGCCCGGGTTCCCGAATAGCGCGTTCGAGAGTAGCTGGGATCGAGGGAGACGGTCGGATACAAGTAGCTGCCGGCCACACGCGCGAGGGCTCGAGCCTCATCGACACGGGCGACGGCTTGCCGGAGCGTCTGGTTCGATACCTGCGCGCTCGTGATGAGCCGCTCGAGCTCCGGCTCGGCGTAGAGGCGCCACCAGTCGGACGGGATGGGCGCTCCCGCCTCGTCCCCCGGCTGCGACTTGAAGCCCGTCGGCTGCTCGACCGCCGGCCGTACGTAGTTCGGGCCCACCATGCAGCCGCCGGCGAGGAGGCTCAGGCTCGAGACCCCGGCGAGGAGAACGAGGCGGCGCACCGGCCGGTCAGCCTCCGGCCGCCGCCGGGGACGCTATGGGATTGACCGTCTGACCTTCCTGGAGCGAGACCGTCGGCTGCTTGACGATCGTTTCGTCGCCCTCGAGGCCGGACTGGACGTCGATCACGGTCCCCAGGTCGCGGCCGAGCACGACCTCTTGGAAGTGCAGCTTGTTGCCGGCTCCCACGAGGACGACCCGGGTTCCCTGGGCATTGAAGACGAGCGCGGTGGAGGGGATCCGCCACCGTGTGCCGGAGGGAGCGATTTCGAAATCGACGTAGACGAACATTCCCGGCAGCATCCGATGCGAGGGGTTGGGGATATCGACCTGGGTCAGGAGGGTACGGCTGCCCGGATCGAGCGCACTGGCGGTGCGGGTCACCGTGGCCTTCACCGGTTGCGTCAACTGCCCTCGCACCGTCACCCGAACCGGGAGACCGACCTTCACGTTCGCCGCGTAGGCCTGGGGGACGTTGACGAACACACGGAGCGTGTCGATCTGGGCGACTTCGAACAGGCCGTTCGCGGCCCCGGTCACCGTGCTGGGCGCGACCGCGGTGTTGTTGACGGGGCTCCCCGCCGTGATCAACGCGCCCACGTCGACGTTGCGCTGGATCACCGTTCCGGCGAACGGGGCGACGACACGCTGAAACGAGGTCAGCTCCAGGAGGCGCTGGACGTTGGCCTTGTAGGACTGGACGTTCGCCTCGGCCGCGGCCACGGCGGCCTGGGCCGTGCGGAACGTCGCCACGCTCTGATCGACGGCCTGCTTGGCGACCGCGCCTTCGGCGTCGGCCGCCTCGTAGCGGGCCATCGTCGCTCGCGCGAGATCGAGATTGGCCCGCTGTAGATCCAGGCTCTTCTCGGATTGCTGCAGGTCCGCGCGGGCCTGTCTCAGCTGCTGCTCGACCTCGGGCGAGGCGACCTCCGCCAGCAGCTGACCGGCCGTCACACGATCGCCGATGTCGACGTGCCGCCGGGCCAGGTAGCCGCTGGTGCGGGCGTAGATGATCGAGTCCTGAATGGCCTGGGTCGTGGCCGCCAGCGTCAGGTCCGCGACGGATGCCGGCTCCGGCCGGACGACGTAGACGTTGGGTGGCGTGGTCCGCACTTGCTCGGCGGCCAGCGCGAGCTCGCGGGAATTGCGCAGCCGCGGGACGACACCCACCGCGAACAGGATGAGGAACACTCCCAATGCGCCGATGCCGAGGAGGATCATCGTTCGGCCTCGAACACGTGGCGCACTCATGGCGCCTCCTCCGCACCGAAGTCCTTGGGAGGCTTGCGGCGCAGCACGCTGTAGGTCACCGGCACGAAGAAGAGCGTGTAGAACGTCGCGACCATCAGACCGCCGATCACGGCCCGGCCCAGTGGAGCGTTCTGCTCGCCGCCTTCGCCGAGGCCCAGGCTCATCGGCAGCATGCCGATCAGCATCGCGAGCGCGGTCATGAGGACGGGGCGAAGCCGCGTGCGGCCGGCGAGGAGGGCGGCCTCGCGCGCCTCATGCGCGCCGAACTCCGGGTGACGCTGCTCGTTGGCGAACGTGATCATCAGGATGCTGTTCGACGTGGCCACGCCGATGGCCATGATGCACCCCATCAGCGCGGGCACGCTGATCGTCGTGCCGGTGACGAACAGCGCCCACAGGATGCCCGCCAGCGCGCCGGGAAGCGCCATCAGGATGATGAGCGGGTCGAGCCAGGACTGGAAATTGACGACCATCAGGAAATAGACGAACAACACCGCGAAGGCGATGCCGAGCGCCAGCGCCAGGAACGACTGGTTCATGCTCAGGACCTGACCGCGAACGACGATCGAGCTCGCCTTTGAGAGCTGTGTCTGGAACTTCGCGATGATGCGGCTGGCCTCGCTCGCGACGGAACCGAGATCGCGTCCCTGAACGCCGGCGTACACGTCGAACACCGGCTGCACGTTGTAGTGGTTGAGCGAGAGCGGCGTGACCGTGCGATGAAAGTCGGCGAGGTTGCCCAGCAGTTGCGGCGCCGCCTGGCCGGCGATCGCCACCGGGGTCCGATGCAGGGCGTCGAGCGACGCCACGCGATGCTGAGGGGTCTGCACGACCACCTGGTAGCTCACGCCGTTCTTGTAGTTGAGCCAGAAGTTGGTCGTCGTCGCCCCGCTGCCGGTCAGCGAGATCAAGAGGCTGTTCGCCACATCCCGCTGGGTCAGGCCGACCTGCTGCGCGAGGGCCCGATCGGTGTCGATCATGATACGGGGCGCATCGAGGATCTGCTGGACGTGCACGTCCACCGCGCCCGGGACACCCCGGAGCTCCGCGGCGATCTGCGTGGCGACCTCGTAGTTCTTTTCCGAGTCGGCCAGAGGGCCGGTGACCTGGATGTCGATCGGCGCCGGCAGGCCGAAGTTCAGGATCTGACTGACGATGTCCGCCGGCTGTGCGAAGAACTCGAGATCCGGGAATTGGCGCGGCAGCTCGTCACGCAGCCGCTTCAAGTATGCGGCCGTCGGGCCGTGCGGCGTGTTGAGCGAGACCAGAATCTCGCCGTCGGCCGTGCCGACCGTGACACTGTCGCTGAGCGCCAGGTTGATCGAGTTCGGGACACCGATGTTGTCGATGATCGCGGCGAGCTCCCTGACGGGAATCACCTGGCGGATGTAGTCCTCGACTTGCTGGAAATACCGCTCCGTTTCCTCGATCCGAGTCCCCGACGGCGTCCTGACGTGGAGCCGCAGCTGCCCGGCATCGACGGTCGGGAAGAAGTCGCGCCCGACGAATGGGTACAGGAACAGCGAGACGGCCGCGAACGCGAGAAAGACGGCGATGACCGTGCGCGTGTGGGCCAGTGCCCAGTCCAGGACACCCTCGTAGCGGGCCGCGAGCGTCCGGAAGCCGGCCTCGAAGGCGTCGGAGATGCGCCCGAAGAGTGATCGCCGCTCCGGAGCGTCGTGGCCGGCTTCCCGACTCTCTCGCGCGCGCGCCTCGGGCGCCAGCAGGTACAGCACCATGGTGGGCACGAGCGTGCGCGAGAGGAAATAGCTGGCGAGCATGGCGAACACGACGGACATCGCCAGCGGCGCGAACAGCGCTCCGCCCACACCGCCGAGAAAGAGGATCGGCACGAACACGATGCAGATCGAGAGCGTCGCGACGAACGCGGGCGTGGCCACCTCGGCCGCGCCGTCGAGGATGGCCCGCCGCAGCGGCTTGCCGAGCTCCATCTGGCGGTGATTGTTCTCGATCTCGACGGTGGCGTCGTCGACGAGGATGCCGACGGCCAGCGCCATTCCGCCGAGCGTCATCACGTTCAGCGACTGGTGGAGGATCTTGAGGACGATGATCGAGGTCAGGATCGACAGCGGGATCGACGTGATCACGATCACGGTGCTCCGCCACGACCCCAGGAACAGCAGGATCATCAACGCCGTGAGGGCGGCCGCGATGGCGCCCTCGCGGACGACGCCCATGATCGCCGCCCGGACGAACACGCTCTGATCGAACAGGAAATCGACCTTCAGGCTCGAGGGCAGACCCGCCAGGATCTTCGGCATCAGCTGGCGCGCACCGCTCACGACCGACAGCGTCGACGCGCTGCCGTTGCTCAGGATGGGCAGCAGCGCCGAGTGGCGGCCGTCGCGGCGGACGAGGTTCGTCTGGGGATTGAACCCGTCGTGGACGAACGCGACGTCCCCCACGGACAGCAGGGACCCGTTCAAGTAGCGGACGGGGATCTTGTTGAGGTCGTTCAGGATCTCGGGGCTGCTGTTGATGGCGACGTCGTACTCACGCGTCCCGATTTTGGCCGTGCCGGCAGGGAGGATGACGTTCTGGGTCAGGATCGCATTGCTCACGTCCTGGGGCGACAGCCCCCGGGCATAGAGCGCGTCGGGATCGATGTCGACGTTCACCACGCGCACCTTGCCGCCGTACGGCAACGGGACGGCGGCCCCCGGGACGGTGACGAGCTGCGTGCGGATGAAGTTGTTGCCGAGGTCGTTGAGCTGCTGCTCGGGCAGCACGTCGCTGCTCAGGCTGGCCAGCACGACCGGCACGCTGGCCGCGTTGTACTGGATGATCAGCGGCGGAAAGATGCCGGGCGGCAGCGCGCGCACGATCTGCTGCGCCTGGGCGTTCACCTGGGCGATGGCCGCCTCGATCGGCACATTGGGATGGAAATACAGCCGGGTGACGGCCACACCCCGCAACGACACGGACTCGATGTGCTCGATCCCGCTGACCGTGGTGGTGAACGCGCGCTCGCTGGTGGTGACGATGCGATCCTGCATCTCGGTCGGCGACAGTCCGGAGTAGTTCCAGATGACGTTGACGACCGGGATGTTGATCGCCGGAAAGATGTCGATCGGCATGGAGACGACCGAGACGATCCCCAGCACGGCGATCAACAGTGCCAGGACGACGAACGTGTAGGGCCGGCGCAGCGCGAGTCGGACAATCCACATATCTGTGCGATTCTGACGCTCGGAGGGGGGAAAAAGTCACTGCTTCGGATTCTTGCGCGCGCCGGATGCGCGACGCGATAGCCATGTAACCCGGGCAGGGGAGCCGGCGTCTAAACGCTCTCGCAGAGCCGGCGATTCGGTCGCGGGATGAGATGGGCGTGACCGGTATCGACGCCGAAGCGTGGTGGGCGGGGAACGTTCCCCGCCCACGCTTCGGCACTACGGAGACTGGGTGCCGACGATGCCACTGCCCGTCTCGGTGTCGGCCAGGGCGACGCCCACGCCGCTGAGGGCCACGAGGGCCAGGGCCAGCGCGATGCTGAGCTTCTTCATCCTCATCATCTCCCTTCTTCAACTCTCACCTCTTGTGACGATCGCGCGGGCGTGAGGGTTTCGCCGAGCGTCATCGAGCGGGCGCGTACGAATTCTTGCGCAAATCACGAGGCGCCGTCGTCTCTGAAGCGTGAGTCCGGTGCTCAGAACGTGTACTGGATCGCCACGTAGTAGAAGTCGCTGTCCTTGTCCTTGCCCGTCTTGTCGAGGAACTCGCCGGTGAAGAAGCGGCTATAGCCGGCATAGCCGAGGATGTGACGGGTGAAGTTGTAGGTGGCGTACACGTCGGTCTCCGCGCCGACGTAGCGGTCGCGGCTGGTCCCTGCCCGGAGCACGCCACCACTCTTGTTGTAAACCGCATCGCGATCCGACGCCCGCCAGAAGAAGTACTGCTGGAGCGACAGCGTGAGGCCCTGGATCGGGCTGATGGTGATCCCGGCGTTGGGGCTGATGAGGTTCTGTCGCCCGATGTAGTCGATGTACCCCAGGAACGAGTGCGCGTTCGGATAGAGCTGATTGAACGTGCCGACGTCCCGGCCGGGCCTGTCGTCTCCGCTCGCGTAATCGAACTCGACGTAGACGCGGGGTGACAGGCTCGCGACCGGCAGGGTATAGCCGAGGACGCCGGTGGTCATGAACGCCGCGATGTCACCGCGGCCCACCGTCCCGAACTGGGCCGCTCCCTCCACTTCGAAGTCCAACCCCGTGGCGCCGATCTTGCCCCAGACGCGTCCGCCGAGCGTGTGTCGATGCTCGCGTCCGGGGGTGCCGTTGAAGGTGGTGGTCTTGTTGTTGGCGTCGAGCCAGTAGAGGTCCAGGTTCACGGGCAGGACGTGAAGCGGCCCGGTGCCGAATACGCCGAAGAACTCCAGGTCCGAGGTCGACTCGTTGAAGCGGTACTTGTCGATCACCACGGACTGGGTCCAGAAGGGCGTGATGGTCCAGCCCCCGATCTGGCCGATCGCGGCGCCGCCCTCGAAGGCGCGCGGGACCTGCGTGAAGTCCCCCGGCCCGACCAGTCGCTGGGAGCCGAAGATCAGCTCCTGCCGCCCGCCGCGCAGCGTCACGCTCGCCTGCTGGCCCAACGGGATCATGACGTCGGCGAAGCCGTTCATCAGGTCGAACTCATCGACGAACGCGGTCGTCCGCCCCCCCACCAGCTCGCGGTCCAGCGCGAACGCGCTCCTCCCCTCGGCGAACATGCGGAAGTAACGGGTCACGTGAAGGTCAGCGCTCAACCGGTACCTCGAGAGGAGATACCCATCGGATTGTTTGGGCTCCGAGTTGCCGAACAGGAACTGTCGGAAGTACTCCCCGCGCTCGCGAGCCTGCCCGCCGACGGTCAGCCACACGTTCTGGTCGGGACTCAGGGGGATGAACTTCAGGCGGTCCCAGAAGTCATCGGTCTTGTCCAGGTCGACGCCTCTCAGCACCGACCAGTCCTCGTTGAATCGTCCGGCTGATCCGATCTGATACGCGGGCCGCTTCGGCTCGTTCGGAGGCTGACCGGCCTGCGCCCGGGCCAGGGGCACGCTGTGGACCAAGGACGGCAGCAAGAGCGCCACGCTCATGACGACGGCGAGACCGAGGCGGCGGGGCGGTGGAGCCGGCGAGAAGAGCCTCATGTCAGCCTCCCGGGCGCGAGGTTGGGGAAGTCGGACATTCAGAGGGCGCAGGGCGCCCCGAGGTTACCGCATCCCCGGGTGCGTGCGACCACCGGGGGCCGAACCCGACCAAAGTAGGGTAGACGCCCCCCACTCGGCAAACTAGGATTGCTGCAGGTCGACTCTGACCGTCACCGACGGCCGGCGAGTACCTATGGGCAAGCCCAACGGGCGGGCAGTCTGCATCGTGGACGACGACGCGTCCCTGCGTCGGTCCCTCAGGAATCTCCTGACGTCGGTGGGCTTTCGCGTCGAGACGTTCGAATCGGCGGAAGCCTTCATGGAGTCGCTCGATCGGGACAGTATCGGCTGCGTGGTGCTGGATGTGCGAATGGCCGGAATGAGCGGCCTCGACCTCCTCAGACAGCTGGTCGCCAGCGGCTCACGCATTCCTGTGATCATGCTGACGGCGCACGCAGACGACGAGACGCGGCGGCGATCGCTCGAGGCCGGTGCGGTGGCGTTCCTCGAGAAGCCTGTTCGGAGCGCCGCTCTCCTCGACGCCGTACGAACGGCTCTCTCGTCGGCGTGATGGCCGTGTCCACATTCGCCGCGGGGCGCGGTACGCTCGACGAACGCGGACAGCTCTCGAGCGCCCTGGACGAGCCCGACGGTCGCGATTGAGGGACGCCAGATGCAACGCCACGTCGCGCGGTTCGCGGTCGTCCGATACGGCGTTGCCGTTGTATGCGTGACTGCGACGGTGCTCGTGGCGCTGTGGCTGCGACCGATCGTGCTGGCTGCCGCTCAGCTGTTGCTCGTTGCGGTCTTGATCACGGGCTGGGTCAGCGGTCTGCGGCCGGCGCTGGTGGCCTGGGTGTTGGCCATGTTGGCCTTCGGCTATTATTTCACGCCGCCGTTCGATTCACTGAAGATCGAAATCGCCGAGGTCCCGCGTCTGGTGATCTTCACGTTGCTGGCGGCGTTCCTGGCCACGATGAGCGCTGCACGACGCAACGCGGAGGACTCCCTGAAACGTGCCCGGGAGCAACTGGAGGCGCGAGTTCGCGAGCGGACGGCGGAGCTCGAGCGGAGCAACGAGGGTTTGCAGGCGGCCGTCGCCGACGCCGTGGCTGCGCAGCACCGATTCGGCGACTTGGTCAACTCGGTCGAGGGGATTGTTTGGGAAGCCGACGCGACGACCCTTCAGTTCTCGTTCGTGAGCAACCAGGCCGAGCGCATCCTGGGCTATCCGGTGGAACGCTGGCTATCCGACCCGACCTTCTGGAAGGATCACCTTCACCCGGAAGATCGCGAGTGGGCGCTGCCATTCTGCGAAAAGGCGACCGGCGAGAAGCGCGACGAAGACTTCGAGTACCGCATGATCGCCGCGGACGGCAGTGTGGTGTGGCTGCGCAATCTAATGACCGTGGTGCGCGAAGGCGACCGCCCCGCCCAGTTGCGCGGCGTGATGGTCGACATCACCGAGCGCAAGCGGACTGAGCAGAACCGTCGATGGTTCGTCGAGAGCATGGATCGGGTCAACCGCGCGATCCAGGGAACGAATGATCTCGAGCAGATGATGAGCGACGTCCTCGACGCTGCGCTGTCGATCTTCGACTGCGATCGCGCGTGGCTCGTGTATCCCTGCGACCCGGAGGCCCACTCGCACGGGGTGAAGATGCAGCGTACTCGCCCGGAATATCCCGGCCTCTTCGGCGTGGGCGACGAGGTGCCCATGGACCCGGAGACGGCCGGCGTTCTCCGAACCGTGAGGGCTTCGAGCGGTCCCGTGCGATTCGGGCCCGGGTCACAGCATCCGCTGCCGGCCGAGATGGCCAAGCGCCTGGGCATCCAGTCCAGGATCGTCATGGCCCTCTACCCGAAGGGCGATCAACCGTACATGTTTGGTCTCAGCCAGTGCTCGTATCCTCGGATATGGGCGCCGCAGGAGGAGCGTCTGTTCCAGGAGATCGGCCGTCGGCTCACCGACGCGCTGACGAGCCTGTCGATCTTTCGCAGCCTGCGCGAGAGCGAGAAGCGATACCGCTATATCTTCGACTCGACCGGAGTGGCGATCGCTGAGGAAGACTACTCTCTGGTCAAGGCGGCCATCGAAGATCTGAAATCCAGCGGCGTACGCAAGTTCCGCGAATACTTCGCCGCGCACCCGGAGTTCGTCCGGCAAGCTATCGAGATGGTGAGGATCGTTGATCTGAACAATGCAGCGGTCAAATTGTTCGCGGCGGAGAGCAAGGAGGAGCTGCTCGCCTCCGTGCGCAAGGTCTTCGTGCCCGAGACCCGGGAGGTCTTTGTAGAGCAGCTCATCGGTATCGCCGAGGGGCGCGCATCGTTCGAGGCCGAGAGCGTTCTCCGGACGCTGAGCGGAAAGCGGTTGACGGTCCTGTTCACCATCACGTTCCCACCGCCCTCCGCTCGATTCGACAGCGTGCTCGTGACGATTATGGACATCACCGAGCGAAAGCGGGCGGAATACCTGACGGGACACATGTTCGAAGCCTCACCTGATGCGGTCTACATCGTCGGGAGAGACTACAGATATCAGCGCGTCAACGCGGCCTTCGCGCGGCGTTGGAGAATGCCGGCCGAGAAGACCATCGGGATGCGCGTCGACGAGCTCGCGGGCACGGAGCCGTTCGAGGAGACGTACAAGCCGAACCTGGATCGATGCTTCGCGGGAGACGAGGTCAGCTTCGTCGGCTGGTTTCCCACCCCTGCCGGCCGACAATACCTGGCGGCGACCTATTCGCCGCTGCGACCCGATTCGGAGCGGGTCGAAGCCGCACTCGCGATCACCCGAGACCTCACCGAGCACGCGCGGGCTTCGGAAGCGCTGCAGCAGGCGCAGGCGGAGCTCGCGCACGTGACCCGCGTGACGACCCTGGGCGAACTGGCGGCGTCGATCGCCCACGAGGTCAACCAGCCGCTCGCCGCCATCGTGGCCGATGCCAACGCATCGCTCAACCGGCTGACGACGGCCACGCCCGACCTCGACAGCGTCCGGGAGGCCCTCCACGCGATCGTAAAGGACGGCCACCGGGCGGCGGACGTGATCCAGCGGATCCGCCAGCTCGCGACGAGGACCGGTCCGCAGAAAGCACGCTTGGACGTCAACGACGTCATCCGCGACGTCGTGCCGCTCATCGGCACCGAGGTCCGGAGCCATGTGGTGTCGTTGCGACTGGACCTGGCGTCGGCGTTGCCGCCGGTCCTGGCCGATCGCGTCCAGCTGCAGCAGGTGCTCATCAATTTCGGCATGAATGCGATCGAGGCGATGGCGTCCGTCGCGGACCGGCCGCGCCAGCTCGTGATTCGCTCGCGACCGCACGAGGGTGATCAGGTGCTGGTGGCCGTGCAAGACGCGGGGGTCGGGATCGATCCCGACAACGTGGCCCAGCTGTTCAGCGCCTTCTTCACCACGAAGGCCGGCGGCATGGGCATGGGGCTGTCGATCAGCCGCTCGATCATCGAAGCGCACGGCGGACGGATCTGGGCGACACCGAATCCGACGCACGGCGCCACCTTTCACTTCGCCCTGCCGGGGATGCCATGACGTCGACTGCGCCCGTGGTCTTCGTCGTCGACGACGACTCGTCCGTCCGCGACAGCCTCCGGAGGCTCATCACCTCCGTCGGGTTCCTCGTCGAGGTCTTCCCCAGCGCGCAGGCGTTCATGCGCGCCCACCGCCCCGATGCGCCGGGATGTCTCGTGCTCGACGTGCGCCTGCCGGGACTGAGCGGGCTGGATCTCCAGCGCGAGCTTGCCGAGACGGATGCGGCGCTGCCGATCATCTTCCTCACCGGCCACGGCGACATCCCCATGTCCGTCCGGGCCATGAAGGCCGGCGCGGTCGAGTTTCTGACGAAGCCGTTCCGCGAGCAGGATCTGCTCGACGCCATTCGAAGCGCGATCGAGCGCGATCGCACGATGCGCGCGGAGCGCCACGAGCGCACCGAGCTTCGTGGTCGCTACGCGTCCCTCACCCCGCGTGAGCGAGACGTGCTGGCGCGCATCGTCGGCGGTCTGCTCAACAAGCAGATCGCCGGCGAGCTGGGCACCAGCGAGGCCACCGTCAAGGAGCAGCGCGCGCACGTGATGACGAAGATGCAGGCCGGCTCGGTGGCGGAGCTGGTGCGCTTCGCGTCGCGGCTCGGCATCACCTCTGCCGGCAGCGGTTCGAACCCTCCGAAAGTAGGGTAGAGCTCGACCCGACCAACGTAGGGTAGACGCTTCCTGCCCGACAATCTAGTCTCGTACGTGATGGATACGATTCCGACGTTCGAAGAACAGCGACAACCCATGGGCACGCGCGATACGCCGGTCATCTCTGTCGTGGACGACGACGAATCGCTGCGCCGGTCACTCGGAAATTTCCTGCGCTCGGTGGGCTTTCGAGTCGAGACGTTCGCCTCGGCGGAAGACTTCTTGAGATCCGCCCGGCGTGAGGGCACCGGGTGCCTCCTGCTCGATCTGCAGATGACCGGAATGAGCGGCCTCGATCTCCTGCGGCATCTCGCGGCCGCGAACGTTCGGGTTCCGGCCGTCATCCTGACTGCTCACGGCGACGAGGAGATGCGCCAGCGGTGCCTCGGGGCCGGCGCCGTCGCCTTCCTCGACAAGCCCTTCCACGGTGATGCGCTGCTGGACGCGGTCCAGACGGCTCTGCGCTGACATGGCTGGTTCGGCTCCGCGGACGGAGGAGAGAGAGATGGGGCTTCAGATGGCTCTCGAACCCTGGACGGCTGTCATCCCTCATTCGCGGCGTGCAGACCGGGATCTCGATCTTCTGGAAGCGCTGCGGCAGCGCGAGCCGACGGCGGCGGAGCGTCTCGTCACCACGTACGGGGACCGCGCCTATCGCCTGGCCACGAGTATCACGGGAGATGGGCAGGACGCAGAAGAAGTCGTGCAGGACGCCTTCTGGACCGTGGTCCGGAAGATCGACGGCTTCAGGGGGGAGTCGGCGTTCGGCTCCTGGCTCTACCGGATCGTGGCGAACGCGGCGTATCAGAAGCTCCGCGCCCGGCAGAGCCGGCGTCGAGACGTGTCCTGGGACGAGGTGCTGCCGTTCTTCGATGAGCGGAGCCGCCACGTCGTGCCCATGATCGACTGGTCGCCGCGCGTGGATGATCCCTCGGTTCAGACGGAATTGCGGGTCGCGCTGACGGCCGCGATCAACGAACTCCCCGCCGCGTACCGGACGGTGCTGGTGCTGCGTGATGTCGAGGGCCTGGCGAATCCCGAGATCGCGGAGATCATGGGCCTCAGCGTCCCCGTCGTGAAGACTCGCGTGCACCGCGCCCGGTTGTTTCTCCGCAAGCAGCTGGGCGACGCCATGACGACGTTGGACGCGACGACGGCCGCGGAAGGCCGCTCGTGAACCACGGCGCCATGGCCGACGTGACCACGACGGGCGGCGAGCTGCCGGCGTACAGAGTGCGACGCGTGGCGCAGTACATCCGCGAGAATCTGCGGCGAGAGCTTCGGCTCGCGGAGCTCAGCGCCGTGGTGCACATGAGCCCTTACCATTTCGCGCGACTCTTCAAGCGCAGCACCGGGGTGCCCCCGCATCGATTCCTGGTCCGGCACCGGATCGACGAGGCACGCGCGTTACTGGCGGCTCGGAAGGTGCCGATCGCCGAGATCGCGCGGTCGGTGGGTTTTCGGACGCCGAGTCACTTCACGACGACGTTTCGGCGTGTCACCGGTATGACGCCGAGCGCGTACCGCAACAGCAGTGCCCAGATGGCGCCTTCCGATCGGTCCTCACGCCCGACCTTTTTTTGAGCCTTCCGCGGATTGGAGAGCCCGGGGCACCGCGGCCCCTCGCCTCACCGCCGGCGCTCGTCGACGATAGAAGTCCGCCCAGGGGCGGTGCGGGTCGTCCGGGAAAGAGAGATGGGCGGAGGTTCAGTGAGCGGCGCGCTCGAGCCGCTCCTGACACGCCACGCACGTGGTCGCGTCGGGAACGGCGCGGAGTCGCTGCGGGGGGATCGACGTTCCGCACTCCGAGCAGACGCCGTACTCGCCTTCGGAGACCCGGCTCAGCGCGATTTGCAGGCGCTTCGCCCGCTCGCTCAGCCGCGACGCGCTGAGCCGCGCCAGTTCCTGGTGCTCGACGCCCTGGGCGACGTCGAGGAAGTCGCCGCCCGCGAGGCTGGCCTTCGGCACGGCGGCCTCTCTGTGTAGTCGCTCGGCGATCACGTCGAACTCGGCCTCCAGCAGGCGCTTCGCTCGGCTGTTCGAGTTGTCCACGCGCTTGAGACGACCCTGGTGGCTGTTTCGTTCCCGGGACCCGACTTTGGTCGGGTAGGCCAACGGAGAGCAACCTCCACCCGCACCTCGACGTCTCAAAATCAACGGTCAGAGGTGCGATAGGAGGGCGGCGACAGCGATGGAGCAGAAGCTGATCTGGGGCGTCGGGATGGCGAGCTCGCGCATCGGGCTCGGCACGTGGTCGATCGGTGGCTGGATGTGGGGCGGCAGCGACGAGGCCGAGGCCGTCAAGACGATCCGCACGGCACTCGATCTGGGCATCACGCTGATCGACACCGCGCCGGCCTATGGCTTCGGCAGATCCGAGGAACTGGTCGGCCGGGCCATCGCTGAGCACGGCGGGCGCGAGCGCCTGCTGATCGCCACCAAGGTCGGTCTCGCGTGGCATGCCGGCGCCGTCTACCGCGACGCCTCCGCGGAGCGGATCCGAACGGAGATCGAGGACTCGCTGCGGCGGCTGGGAACGAGCTACATCGACATCTATCAGGTGCACTGGCCCGATCCCCTCGTACCCGTGGAAGAGACCGCGGCCGAGTTGCGTCGGCTCTACGTGGACGGGACGATCCGCGCGATCGGCGTGAGCAACTTCTCGCCCGCGCAGATGGAGGCCTTCCGGGCCGTCGCGCCGCTGCACGTCGTCCAGTCGCCGTACAACCTCTTCGAGCGGGCGATCGAAGACGACGTCCTGCCGTATGCGCGGCGAGAGGGTCTCACCGTCCTCGCGTACGGCGCGCGGTGCCGCGGGCTGCTGTCCGGCCGCATGCGGCGCGACACGAGGTTCCTCGGCGACGACCTTCGCCAGACGGACCCGAAGTTCCAGCCCCGCCGCTTCGGGCAATATCTCGACGCCGTGGCCGCGCTCGACCGGCTCGCCCACGAGCGCTACGGAAAGAACGTGCTCGCCCTGGCCGTTCGCTGGGTCCTCGATCAGGGGCCCACGATCGCGCTGTGGGGCGCGCGCCGCCCTGATCAGCTTGCGCCGATCGACGACGTGCTCGGCTGGCGCCTGGACGACGAGACACGCGTGGCGATCAATCGCCTCCTGGCGGAGATCGTCACCGATCCCGTCGGCCCGGAATTCATGGCACCACCGGCGCGCGAGGCGGCCCCCCGGGGCGTCGTTCCCCTTCGATCATGAGCCGGCGCGCATTCCACAAGGCCCTCGCAGCGGCGGTCGTCGCGGCCGGGCTCGTGTTCGCGCTGCGCGTCGACGTCGGCACCGCGCAAGACGATCTGGTCCGCATAGAGGGACGGGTGCTGGGGATCGCGGGGCCGACGATGGTCGTCGCGCCGTACGCGAGCGGCGCCGGACCCATCAACGTCGACCTCTCGCAGGCGAACCAGGACGAATACATGGCCCTGAGGACGGGCGACTCGGTGACGGTGACGGGAAGGATTTTGCAGGAACGGCACGGCGTGATGGCCACGTCGATACAAGGAGGACGATCATGATCGGACGCTGGACGGCGCCCCTTGCATCACTCGCCCTGGCGGCGAGCGTGGGGCTCACGGGCTGCGCGGCGATCCGCCGCTCGCAATCGCTCGACACCGAGCAATTCCTGGCGGCGGCCGGGTTCAGGATGGAGCTCGCCGACACCGCCGAGCGGCAGCAGCAGCTCGCGGCCATCCCGCCGCATCGGCTCACGAGCCGCGCCAGGGGCGACGGCATCGAGTACGCCTACGCCGATCCCTGGGACTGCCACTGCGTTTACGTCGGCGGCCCCAAGGACTACGCGGAGTATCAGCGGCTGACGAGGGAGCGCCAGATCGCGCAGGAGGAGATCTGGACCTGGCAAAACCCGTGGAGCTGGGGCGGGCCCTGGTGGTGAGCGGCATCGTCCGGAAGATCATGCTGACGACGCTGATCGCTCTGAGCCTCGCGGCATGGGCGACACCTGCGACGGCCTACGTCCTCCAGATCGCCGCGTCGATTCCGGTGGCGAGCGCCGACGACGACACCCAGCTCAAAGTCGCGCTGAGTTCCGTCATCGACGACATCCTCCAGCACGCGATCGCATTCGCTCCGACTGCCGTGACGGTGCAGGACGCTCGCGTCGTCGGGATCGGATCTACATCCTGCTGCTGATCGCGGATGGCGACGGCGAAGAGACCATGAGGCAGCTCATCGACGCCGATCAGACGGAGCTCTGACCGGCCATGAGTCTCTGCATCCAATGCGGGTACCCGACGTCCGGCCCCGACGACATGTGCGCCCACCACGTCGCCAGCCATGCGGACGACTGGGCGATGGGCAACCGGATCATGTGCGATTTCCTCCATCGCGGGATTGTGTCGCCGCCTGAACGGTGCGCGGCGATCCTGACGATGTTCACCGAACTAGAACCGGCGGGCGTCTTACATTGATCGGAGCGGGAGGAGGAATCATGAGCAAGAGGCACCAGCACCGCATCGTGACGGAGCCGTACGAACCACTCCGGGAACTCCAACGCTACGGGACGGTCGTTTCCGTTCCCATCGCGCTCGACGCGTCAGTCCGAGGCGTCAGCGCCGAAAATCTCAACCAGGTGCTCGTCGATACCATGACCTTGCGCGATATGTACAAAAAGCACCACTGGCAGGTCAGTGGGCCGACCTTTTACCAGCTCCACCTGCTCTTCGACAAGCACTTCGACGAACAGAGCGAGCTGGTGGACTCCATCGCGGAGCGAATTCAGTCGCTCGGCGGCGTGAGCATCGCCATGGCCCACGACGTCGCCGAGATGACGCTGATTCCACGCCCGCCACGTGGCCGCGACGAAGTTCCCGTGCAGATCGCGCGGCTGCTTCACGCGCACGAGATCGTTCTCAAAGAGGCACGCGCGATGGCGCGGCAGGCTGCGGAGGCCGGCGATGACGGCACCAACGACCTGCTGGTGAGCGAGGTGATCCGGACCAACGAGCGGCACGTCTGGTTCGTCGCCGAGCACCTCGCGGACACACCGTTGATCCCGCACGAGCACGAGCCGGCCTGAGCAGTGCGCGCCATGGCGGTGTGGGCCGCCATCGTGAGCGTCCTGGCGGCCGCGACGCTGACGGTGGCCTGGCCGCGTGCGGCAAGGGTGAAGGTGCCGCCGATCCCGGAGGCCGGGCCGCTGGCTCAGCCGAAGTCCATTCATCAGGTCGGCGTCCCGGCTGCCGCCACGCGCGCCGCAATACCGCCCGACAATCCGCAGACCGCCGAGAAGATCGCCCTCGGCCAGAAATTGTTCTTCGACGGTCGCCTGTCGGCGGACGGCACGGTGGCGTGCAGCACCTGCCATGATCCCGCGCGCGCGTTCGCCGACGGGAGGCCCACCTCCGTCGGGATCAAAGGCCGGATCGGCCAGCGCAACGCCCCGACCATTCTGAACGCGCTCTACAACAAGACGCAGTTCTGGGACGGGCGGGTGAAGACGCTCGAGGAGCAGGCGGCGCTGCCGATCGTCAACCCCGTCGAGATGGGCCAGCCGAGCCTCGATGCTGCCGTGGCCCGGATTGCCGCCGTCCCGGAATATCAGGAGACCTTCCGAAAGGTCTTCGGCGGTCCGCCCAACGCCCGCGATCTCCTGCGCGCCATCGCGTCCTACGAACGCACGCAGCTGTCGTTCGACTCCCCGTTCGATCGCTTCATCGCGGGTGACTCGAGGGCCATCGACGACGCCGCCAAGCGTGGCTGGGAGCTCTTCAACACCCGTGCCCGCTGCAACAAATGCCATGCGTTGACCGAGCAGAAGCGGGACGCCACCTACTTCACGGACCACGACGTCCACAACATCGGCATCGGTATCATCCGGCACAACGTCGTAGCGCTGGCCCGTCAGGCCGAGCAGGCGATCACGTCGGGCGATACGTCGCAGATCGACCGTGCCGCCATCCAGACGGACCTATCGGCACTCGGCCGCTTCCTCATCACCAGGAGAGAGCGTGATATCGCGGCCTTCAAGACGCCGGATCTCAGGAATGTGCTGGTGACGGGGCCCTACTTCCATGACGGCTCGCAGGAGACGCTGTGGGATGTGATGGACCACTACAACAAGGGCGACGGCTTACAGGATCCCTATCTGGACGAGGACATCCAACCGCTGGCGCTGACCGAGGACGACATCGACGGCGTCGTGGCGTTTCTCGCGTCGCTCACGAGCGCGGACTACAAGGAGCAGGGGATCAAGGAGCTGGCGCGCCAGCGCGAGCTCTCCCGGACGCACCGACCCCAGCGCGACACGGCGAGAGCCTTCGGGCCGATGCGGCAGCGGCCCAGGCCGCCTCGGCCTTGATGCTGATACCCGACCCATGATCACGCCCAGCTCCGTGTGCCGGCCGCTCGGCTGTGGACGTGGAGACCGGCGATGGCTCCGCTGTCGCGGGCTGGAGTAGGCGTTTCTCGATCACGGCCTTCAGTCCGTGAGGTCCCCGGCACGCTGCGACTTCCTACTGGTAGTAGAGTCGCTTGCCAGTTCGACCCAGTAGGTGGGTGGGGACCGTGTAGGACTGTGCAAATTGGGCCGCCGCAACCATCTGAAGGCAACCAGCAGCCTCCTGGCCGACCAGGAGACTGTTCGGTTTCACGCGCGCGCGCGGTGCGGGGGCCAGGTCGG
>Ga0209160_1001274_pt1 | contig 21150 bp, 20 predicted proteins | sample GraSoiAngelo_153_FD_186167 | JGI IMG/M metagenome (GOLD analysis project Ga0209160, IMG submission 186167) | Grasslands soil microbial communities from the Angelo Coastal Reserve, California, USA - 14_1009_12_40cm (SPAdes) (version 2) | ecosystem: Environmental > Terrestrial > Soil > Grasslands ... | reverse complement strand
CGTCGTGTCCTAACAGCCGTTGGAAGAAGCCCGTGCACTTGCCGAGGGCGCCGCGAAAGATAAGCCCACAAAAGTAGTTAGCGAGTCCCCCGAATCACAGTGGGGGTTACATTGGCTGTATGGGACAGCAAACCAGCGCGCCGCCGGCTCACCCCGCCGCCTCGCCGGCGACGGCCAACGGGGGTGGGGGGGCCGCGGCCGCCGTGACCCCTGCCTGGTCGCGGCCCGATGACGCCTCCCGGCAAGCCCAGCTCGAGGCCATGAAGCGGCGGGCGACGGGCCTCCTGGCGCTGGCGGTCGTCGTGTTCGTGACCGCCCGCGTGTTGGAAGCACAGTATCCCTGGCTCGGCTGGGTGCGGGCGACGGCCGAGGCGTCTCTCGTGGGGGGGCTCGCCGACTGGTTCGCCGTCACGGCGCTGTTCCGGCACCCCCTCGGCCTGCCGATCCCGCACACCGCGATCGTCGCCACGCGGAAGGAGCGGATCGGACGCATCCTCGGCAACTTCGTCCAGAATCACTTCCTGTCTCGCGACGTGATCGCCGCGAATCTTCGCGCGGTCCACCCGGCCGAGCGCGCCGCCCGCTGGCTCGCCGATCCCGACAACAGCCGCCGGATCGCCCAACAGGTCGCGAGCGGGCTCGCGAAGACGCTCGAGGCGCTGCCCGACGAAGACGTGCAGGCGCTCGTGCGCCAGGTGGTGAGCGCCCGGCTCCGCGCCACGCGAGTGGCGCCGGCGCTCGGCAAGACCCTGGCGGTGGTGCTCGCCGGCAACCGCCAGGAGGAGCTGCTGAAGGTGGCCGCGCGGTTCGCCGCCGAGGCCGTCCTCGACAACCGCGAGCTGATCCGGGAGCGGGTACGGACGGAGAGCCCCTGGTGGGTGCCGGGCGTGGTGGATGACGAGATCTATCGGCGGATCATCGATGCCGTCGAGCGCCTGCTGCGCGACATGGGCACCGATCCCACGCACCCCCTGCGCGCGGCGTTCGACGACGCCATCCGGGATTTCATCGAGCGCCTGCAGCATTCGCCGGAGGTCATCGCACGGGCGGAGGCGATGAAGGAAGACTGGCTCGCGGATGCTTCGGTCACCGAGCTGTCGGCGCGGCTGTGGGAAACCATCCGGCACGCCATCGTGAGCTACGCGACGCGGGCGGACGCCGCCGCGCCCGGGCCGCTCGAGCGCGGCCTCAGCGAGTTCGGCAAGGCGCTGCTCGCCAACCCCGGCCTGCTCGCCGAGATGGACGACCTCGTCATCGACCTCACTGCGTCGGTGGTGGAGAAGTACCGGCACGAGATCGGCGACTTGATCGCGCACACGGTGGCCGGCTGGGACCCCGAGGCGACGTCGCGCAGGTTCGAGCTGGCGGTGGGACGGGACCTGCAGTTCGTGCGGATCGCGGTGGGACGGGACCTGCAGTTCGTGCGGATCAACGGGACGATTGTGGGCGGCCTCGTCGGCCTGGCGATCTACGCGATCACTCGGTTCTGGCCGTAACCCCCACCCGCGGCAGGTTCTTCCACCCGCGCCACCCCGCCGGCGCATCCACCAGCCGCACCGCAGGCCGGCCGTCGATCACCAGCCGCTTGATTTCCGACCGCCTGCGACCGTCAGGGAGTCCTTTAGGGCGACCGTCAGGGAGTCCTTTAGGGCGACCGTCAGGGAGTCCTTTAGGGCGACCGTCAGGGAGTCCTCTAGGGGCCGTCCGCTTGTGCCACGCCCGCTCGAGCCCCTTCGCGAACCGGTCGGCCGCGATCCGGTCATCCCACACCGTATACCACACCAGGACGTCGGCCGCGCGCCCGAGCACCCGATAGCGGTCTCCACCCCAGCCGCTGGCGAGCAGGCCCGCCTCCGTCTCGTCCCCCAGGAACTGCGTGAAGAGCAGCCGAGTCTCGAACTCGCCGAGGTCGTCCTCGTAGCGGACCGTGTCGGACGGCGGCCCCGCGAACGCCAGCTCGATGGGTGCGTCCCCCTTCGCGTAGCGGGACGGATGCAGGATTTGCTCGGTCGAGGCCGGCATACGCTTGCCGTAGGGCTGCTCGCCCGGGTGCTCCCGCTCGAACCAGCGCACGAACTCGGCGCCGCCCAGATAGGGGAACAGCAGGCTCTCACGCAGCCACAGCGGCGCCTGCGCGAAGATCTTCATCTGCTCCTGCTGCTGACCGAGCGACCGCCGCAGCTGCCAGAAATCGGGGAGGCTCTCGAGCTTCTGCTCCGGCATCAGGACGAGGATCTGCGACAGCGTGGCCTGGCCCTCGAGGACGGACTGCGCCGCCGTGCGGCGGTCGTTCTGGCGCTTGAGCTGGATGAGGGAATCGAGGTCGAGATACTGGTCCTGGAGCGCATGCACCAACTCATGCGAGATGATGAGCCGGACCTGCACGGGATCAATGTCGGCGGGGAGATAGAGCGCGTTCGAGTCGGGATCGTAATAGCCGGCGATCTGCTCGGTCAGCAGATCGACCATTGTGCGCCGCAGGTCGAGCGTATCCGGGATGAGGCCGAACAGCCGGTAGGCGGCCTGGGCGCCGGCGAGCTCGGCGGGCGGGAGGTCGTTGTCGAACTTGTGGATGACGTAGTCGCGCACCTGCGTGCGGCTGCGACGCAACACGAGCGGATGGCGCCGAAACTTGAGCCCGGTGGCCCGCTCGACCGCCGGCATCATCTGGTCCACCGTCTGCTTGAGCTCCGCCTCGCTCCGGACTTCCTGCGCCCGCTCCCGGCACGCCGCGCCCGCGGCGATGAGCGCCACGAGGCGCCATCGGGTCATCCCGCCCACTCGAGTCCCTTCCCGACGGCGGTGCTCACGACCCGGGCGATGTCCTTACCGGTGACGACGATGCCCTGCCGCTCCAGCTCCTGGCGGAGCAGGCGGTCGAGCTCGTTTCTACGGTCGGACAGGGACGGACGGGGGCGGACAGAGGCGGACTGGGGCTGGCCGGCGGCTACGGCCGCATGCTCACCCTGTCCGCCCCTGTCCGTCTCGGCCCGTCCCCGTCCGCCCAGCATCTTCTCGATCTCCTCGCCGATGCGCTCGAGGAGGGGGAACACCTCGACCAGCAGGTCCTCGGGTGGCGTCGGGGCCGCCGCCTCGTGCGTGAGGCCGCGCCGGATCATCGCGTCCACCTTGCGGCGCTCCCGGATCAGGCGGTCGAGCTCGGGGGACACGCGGGCGGTGGCCTGCGCGTGGGCGCACGCTTCGTCCAGCACGTCGATCGCCTTGTCGGGGCGCGCGCGCTCCGGGACGAAGCGGTCCGTCAGTACGATCGCCGCCTTGAGGGCATCGTCGGTGATGGCGACCGCGTGATGGCGCTCGAGCCGCGGCCGCCGGGCGACGAGCACCTCCCAGGTCTCGATCTCGTCGAGCTCCTCGACCGTCACCGGCTGGAAGCGGCGCTCCAGCGCCGGGTCACCCCGGATCCACTTGTCGTACTCGCCGCCCGTCGTGGCGCCGATCACCCGGATGTCGCCCCGCACCAGCGCCGGCTTGAGCATGTTGGCCGCATCCATCGCCGCGCCGAGGGCGGTGCCCTGCCCGATGAGGTTGTGCAGCTCGTCCACGAACAGAATCACGTCCGGGTCGGCCGCGAGCTCGCGCACGAGGCGCCGGATTCGCTCCTCGTACTGCCCGCGAAACGCCGTGCCGGCGAGCAGCGCCACGTGGTCGAGCGCGACGACGCGAGTGTCCTTGAGCGCGGGCGGGACGTCGCCGGCCGCGATCCGCTGGGCGAGGCCCTCCACGATCGCCGTCTTGCCCACGCCCGCCTTCCCGATGAGGGCGGGGTTGTTCTTGTTATGCCGCAGCAGGATGTCGATGACGCGCGCGATCTCTGGGTCGCGGCAGCGCACGGGCTCCAGGTCGCTCCGCCGCGCCTGGGCCGTGAGCTCCACGCCCATGCGCTCGAGCACGCGCCCCGAGTCGAACAGGCCTTCGAAGGGGTCGCTCATCCGGTCAACTGCCCCGCAGGAAGTGCAGATACCAGGCGATGATGGCGTCACCGGCGACGAACGTGACGCCGGCGCCCAACGCCAGGAATACCCCGAACGGGACGAGACGCTTCTTCTTGAGCGACAGGGGCACGAAGATGAGGCTGCCGAGCAGGGCGCCGAGGAAGATCGTCAGCAGCACGCCCTTCCACCCGAGGAAGGCACCCACCATCGCCATCATCTTGACGTCGCCGCCGCCCATCGCCTCCTCCTTGAAGACCCACTGCCCCACCCGCGCCACCGCATACAGCAGCGCGAATCCGACGGCGGCCCCGAGCACCGCCTGCAACAGGCCCGCGACGCCGGCCGCGAGCGACAGGGCGAGACCGATCACGAGCCCGCCCCAGGTGTACTCGTCGGGAATGAGGTAATGGCGGGCATCGGTGACGGCGATCCCGAGGAGCAGCGTGCCGAACAGCCCGGCCGTGAGCGCCTGCACGCTCACCCCGTACGCCAGCACGCCGGCGATCCAGATCAGCCCCACCGCGGCCTCGACGACCGGATACTGCCGCGAGATCGGCACGCCGCAGTGGCGGCAGCGCCCTTTCAGCAGCAGCCACGAGGCGACGGGAATGTTGTCGCGCCACGCGATGGGATGCTTGCAGTGCGGGCAAGCGGAGGGCGGGGAGAGCAGCGACTGATCGTTCGGCAGCCGGACGATGCACACATTGAGGAAGCTGCCGAGACACAGTCCCAGGAGCCCAGCGCCGAACAGCAGAATCGGGTCAGCGGCCACGCAGCACCTCGTACAGGAGGATCCCTGCCGCGACGGCGACGTTGAGCGACTCGGCGCCGTGCGCCAGCGGAATCGCCACGCGCTTCGCGGCGACCGCGTTGAGCTGCGGGCGGATGCCCGCCCCTTCATTACCCACGATCACCGCGATCGGGCCCTCGTCCACCTTTCCCCCTTCGCCTTTCCCGGCTCCCCGGAGCGGCAGGGCACGGTGCAGGGGAATTCCGTCCACCGCGGCCGCCCACAGGGTGACGCCGTGCTGGCGCGTCCAGGCGATGAAGCGGGGGTCGTCGAGCGCTACGACCGGGTGGCGGAAGGTCGCTCCCATCGCGGCCCGCAGCGCCTTGGGGCTCAACGGATCGGCCGTGCCGCGCAGCGCGATCGTGCCCGCGGCGCCCAGCGCGTGCGCCGTGCGGATCAGCGTGCCCACATTCCCCGGGTCCTGCACCGCGTCGATCACCAGCGCTGCCCCGCCCCCGCCCCCGCTCCAGGCGATGTCGGCGAGCGTCCACGCCCGGGGCTCCACCACCGCGATGATCCCCTGGGGTGTCTCGGTATCCGCGAGCGACGCGAACACGCGCGCCGTGGCCTGCTCCACCGGGACGGCATGCCGCCCCAGCTCGGCGACGAGCGCTGTGCCGCGCGCCGTCCGCTCGAGGTCGGGCGCGACCACGGCTCCACGGAACCGCAGGCCCGCGGCGAGGGCGTCCTCGACCAGCCGCACGCCTTCCATCAGCGCGAGCCCGCGCCGGCCGCGCGCCTTGCGGCGTTGGAGATCCCGGACGGTCGACTGCAGATTACTGGCCATGCTCACCCTCGGCCTCGCCGCCTTCGCCGCATGCGCCGTCACGGTACAAGAAGAGCTGGAGCTCGGCAACCCCGCGGAGCCGACGTGAAGATCGCCCTCACCATCGCAGGCTCGGATTCGGGCGGCGGCGCCGGGATCCAGGCCGACCTCAAGACGTTCCACCAGTTCGGGGTCTTCGGCACGAGCGTCATCACGGCGGTGACGGCGCAAAACACCGTCGCCGTGCGCGCGTGGCAGCCGCTCCCTAAGACGCTGGTGACGCAGCAGCTCGACGCCCTCGCCGACGACCTGCCCCCACAGGCCGTGAAGTCGGGGATGCTCGGCTCGGCGGATCTCGTGGAGGCGGTCGCGGAGGGCGTCGCCCGGTGGCGACTGCCCAACTACGTCCTCGATCCCGTGATGGTGGCGACGTCCGGCGACCGGCTGCTGCACCGCGACGCGGAGCAGCTCATTGCCCGGCGGCTCGTGCCGCTCGCGACGCTCGTCACGCCCAACCTCGATGAAGCGGGCATCCTCGTGGGCGAGCCGGTCCGCACTCTCGACGCGATGGAGCGGGCCGGCCGGGCCCTCATCGAACTGGGGGCGAAGGCCGCACTCGTGAAGGGCGGCCACCTACCGGGAGACGAGGTCGTCGACCTCCTGGTGGTGGACGGCGCCGTGCGTCGCTTCGCCCGCCCCAGGCTCGACACCACCTCCACCCACGGCACCGGCTGCACGCTCTCGGCCGCGATCGCGGCCGGGCTCGCGCACGGCCGGCCGCTCGAGCGGGCCGTGGCCGACGGGCTCGACTTCGTGGCGCGGGCGCTGGCTGCGGCACCGGGACTCGGCAAGGGGCACGGGCCGCTCAATCACTTCGTGCCGGCCCCGCCGCGACCGCCCGCGGACGGCCTCTAGCCGAGCTGCCGGAGCACGCCCTTGATCAGCGTGCCGAGCTGCCCGGCGACGCGCTTCCCCACCTCCAGCACCTCGGCGTGCGCAAGCGGCGTGGGCGAGAGCCCCGCCGCCAGGTTCGTGATGGTCGAGAATCCCAGGCAGTGCATCCCGCGCGCCCGCGCGGCGATCACCTCGGGGACCGTGGACATCCCCACGGCGTCCGCGCCGATTCGCTGCAGCATCCGGACCTCGGCGGGCGTCTCGTAGGAGGGCCCGAGCAGGCCCGCGTACACGCCTTCCTCGAGAGGGATCCTGGCGTCCCGCGCGACCGCGCGGGCGATCTTGCGCAAGCCGGCGTCGTAGGGGTCGCTCATGTCGGGAAAGCGCTCGTCACCCGACGCCACCGGTCCGATGAGCGGGTTCTTCCACATCAGATTGATGTGGTCGGCGATCAGCATCAGCGTGCCCGGGCGGAACGTCGGCCGGATCCCGCCCGCGGCGTTGGTGAGGATCAGCGTCGCGACGCCGAGCGCGTGGAACACCCGCGCCGGGAGCGCGGCCACGTCCGGCGGATGCCCCTCATAGAGATGAAAGCGCCCGTTCTGCACCACGACCGGCACGCCTTCCAGCGTCCCGGCCACGAGCTCCCCCTTGTGCCCGGTGACTCCAGGCTCGGGGAATCCGGGAATTGCGGATTGCGGAATGCGGATTGCGGATTGGACCGCGTCGGCCAGAGAGCCAAGCCCGGAGCCCAAGATGATCGCCACGCGCGGGCGAAGACCGCCGAGCTGCGCGGCAACTGCGTCCGCGGCGCGGCGGATCAGTTCAGACGCTGGGACATCCATTCCGCAATCCGCAATCACAGCAGCATCCCCGCGAGCGTCGCCGACAGGAAATTGGCGAGCGTCCCGGCAATCATGGCCCGGAACCCGAGCCGGGCGAGGTCGTGCTTGCGATCGGGCGCGAGCGCCCCGATGCCGCCGATCTGGATGCCGACCGAGCTGAGGTTGGCGAAGCCGCACAGCGCGAACGTGGCGATCGTGAACGACACCGGGTCGAGCGCGCCCTTGAGCGGGCCGAGCTGCGCGTAAGCGATGAACTCGTTCAGCACCATGCGTGTGCCGAGCAGGCCCCCGATGGTGCCGCTGTCGTGCCACGGCACGCCCATCACCCAGGCGATCGGGCTGAAGATCCAGCCGAGCACGGTCTGGATGTTAGCCGGGAACCAGGCGAGCACGCCGTGGATCCACCCGAACAGCCCGTTGGCGAGCGCGATGAGGGCGATGAACGACACCAGCATCGCGATGACGTTGAGCATCAGGTGCAGGCCGTCCGTGGTGCCCCGGGCCGCGGCATCCACCACGTTCACGTCGGTGCGGGGGATCTCGACCTTGACGCCGCCGAGCGTCTGCGGCGTGGCCGTCTCGGGCTCGAGGATCTTCGCCATCATGATCGTTCCGGGCGCCGTCATGATGACGGCCGTGAGCAGGTGCCGCGCCTCGATGCCGAACGCGATGTAAGCGGCCATGATGGAACCGGACACGTGGGCCATGCCGGCGGTCATCACCGTCATCAGCTCCGACTGCGTCATCGCCGGCAGGAAGGGCCGGATCGTGAGCGGCGCTTCCGTCTGACCCATGAAGATCGACGCCGCGACGTTGAGGCTCTCCGCGCCGCTCGCGCCCATGACCTTGTTCATGACGATCGCGAACGCCTTCACGACGAGCTGCATCACGCCCAGGTAGTACAGGATGGCGAACAGGGCGGAGACGAAGATGATGGCGGGAAGGACCTGGAACGCGAAGATGAGGCCGAGGCTCGAGTGCTGCTTCCCGATCTCGCCGAACACGAACTCCGACCCGACGTAGGAGAACCCCAGGATCTTCGTCACCACGGCGCCGAGGGCGCGGAACAGCGTCTGCCCGAGGGGCACACGCAGCACGAAGATCGCGAACGCGAGCTGCAGCCCGACTCCCCACGCGACCACGCGCCAGCTGATGGCGCGGCGGTTGCGGGACAGGGCGAACCCGATTCCGAGAATGAGGAGGATGCCGAAGAGCCCCGTCAGCCGTTGCGGGAGCGAGCGTGGCGCCGCCTGCGGTGCCGGCGCGGCCGCGGTGGCCGTGGTCTCCGCCGCCTGTGGCTGCTGGCGCACCGCGCCGTGCAGCGTGTTCCAGGCGAAGCGGGGCAGCGTGAACACCGCGAGTGCGCACACGAAGGTGACGGCGAAGGCGAGCACGGTCCGACGCACGGGCATCAGAGAGCCTCCAGCTCGCTCTGCACGCGTGAGATCAACGCGACCTTCTCGTACTCCGGGAGAAACGCGCTCTCGCAACTGGCGAGCACCACGCGCGCGAGGTCCTGCCGGCTGAGTCCCAACACCGCATGGGCGAGGTAATACTCGTCGGTGAGGGAGATGCCGTCCATCAGCCGGCCATCGGTGTTGAGGGTGACGACGACCCCCTGGTCGAGGTAGCGCTTGAACGGGTGGTCCGCGAGCGCCGCCACGGTGCGGGTATGGACGTTCGAGCTGAGACACATCTCGAGCGGGATCCTGTGTTCCACCACGTAGGTGAGCAGCGCCGGGTCCTCGCCCAGTCGCGTCCCGTGCCCGATTCGCCGGGCCCCGCAGGCGTGCAACGCCTCGTGGATCGAGTCCGGTCCGTCCCCTTCTCCCGCGTGGCAGGTGCACGCGAGCCCATGACGCGCCGCGTGCGCGAACGCGGCGCGGTGCTCCGCCGCGGGATGCCCCCGCTCCGCCCCGGCGAGGTCGAACGCCACGACGCCCGCGGAGCGGTAGTCGGCGGCGGCCTGCGCCAACTCGAGCGAGACGGCAGGCGGCAGCGTGCGGATCCCGCAGATGATGAGCCCGACCTTGGTCCCCGTCTCCGCCTCCGCCCGCTTGATCCCGGCGAGCGGCGCCTCGATCGCCTCGGTGAGCGTGAGCGCCGGCCGGTGCAGCGCGGGCGAGTAGCGGACTTCCACGTACCGCACGTGCTCGGCAGCGACGTCCCGGACGAACTCGTAGGCGATCCGCTCCAACGCCTCCGCCGTCTGCATCACGGACAGCGTGATCTCGTACTTCGAGAGGTATTCCTCGAGACTGCGCGACCCCTTCACCGACAGGGCCTGCGTCAGCGCCTCCGGCGTGTCCGCCGGGAGGCGAACGCCCTGGGCCCGGGCCAGCTCGAGCATCGTCTCGGGACGGAGGCACCCGTCCAGATGGACGTGCAGCTCCGCCTTGGGCCAGCGGCGCAACGCCTCTTTCGACAGGCGGGGCGGTCCGCGGCGCGCCGTGACCACGACGCGGAAGATCCCCCCGCCCTCGCCCACCGGGCCGCCAGCATCCACCGGCCGCCCCACGCCGTCCGTCACGTAGGCGGCGTCGCTCGCGAGCAGCGCGGCGAGGTCGCCGTCGAGCGCCGCCACCGCGTCCTGCACGGTGGCCCCACGCGCCACGCGCACCGCCCGCTCGTTCACGAACACGCGCAGCTCCTCCACCATCATCCGCCCCCGCCCCTCTTGTGCCAGCGCGCGTCGTCCGGAGCGGCGATCGGCTGCCGCAGCACGGCGAGGTACTGGATGAAGGCGTCGAGGTCGACAGCGTCCACGTCCACCGCGGGGCTGCCAACGAGCATCGTGTAGCCGCTGCCGCCCGTCGCGAGGAAATCGCTCACGGCGAGCGTGTAGCTCCGGCCGCCCTCGATCCCCTTGCCGTCCGCGAGCGTGGCCTTCCCGATCCGCCGCCCGGGGCGCTGCTTCGGGTCGTACCACAGCTCGATCCCCGACACATGCCCGTCCGGGCGCTCCCCCGCGACCGCGTGCTCCAGCGCCCGGCGCAGCACGTCGCCCTTCACCGTGAGGCGCAGCAACCGGTTCTGGAACGGCATCACCCGGTAGAGGTCGCCGTAGGTGGCGGTACCCGCCGCGAGATCGGCCCGGATGCCGCCGTTGTTCACGATCGCCACCTCGGCCTTGGCGACGTTGCGCATCGCGTCCGCGATCAGCCGCCCCAGCCCGTACTCGTCGCCCTGTCGCCGCAGGTCGGCCTTGATCCGCGCAATCGCCCGGCTGGTGAGGTTCTCGATGCCGACCTTGAAGAGCGCCATCAGGTTCTGGAGCTCGGGGTCGGGGCTCACCCGGTCGGTGTACGGCGTCTCGATCCGCGCCAGCACCTCGCGCCGCCCGCCGGGCCCGCGCACGAAGTCCACGACCGCGATCCCGGCGCCGCTCGAGCGCGCCTGGACGACCGGGATCCCGTTGACGACGGTGTTCACGAGCGAGTGGGTATGGCCGCTCACGATCAGATCCACCGACCCCGAATCGAGGCGGCGCGCGACGTCGAGGATCTCCCCGTGGCAGGCGGTGGCCGTGAGCGGCCGGGCGGCGGCCTCACCGCCCCCGTCGCAAAACGCTCCCTCGTGCGCCACGACGATCACGAAGCTCGCCGCGGCCCGCGCCTGCGGCAGCACCCGCTTGACCGCGGCGGCGCCATCCCCGAAGGCGAGGCCGGCGACGTTGCGCGGCGCGGTGTTCGTCGGGGTCGCCCGCAGCGCCAGGCCGATCACCGCGATCTTCTGTCCCCCGCGCTCGATCACTGTCCACGGCTCCGCCCAGTCGGGGCGGGCACGGCCCGTCGTGTCGGTGATGTTCGCGGCGAGGAAGCGGTAGTGCGCCTCCGCCATGCGCGCGCGCAGCGTGTCCACCGACCAGTCGAACTCGTGGTTCCCGATCGCCGCCGCGTCGATCCCGAATGTGTTGAGGGCGGCGACGGCGGCGCGCCCGAAGCCGAAGTTCGACAACAGCGTGCCCTGCATCTCATCGCCTCCGTCGAGCCGCACGGTCGTACAGTGGCAGGCGCGGGACAGGGTGTCGAACCACGCCTTGAGGGCGGGCGCGCCCCCGACGGCGCGTCCCCCGGACCACGGCCAGGTCTGGGGTTCCAGCGCGCCGTGCAAGTCGTTGATCGCGAGGACCCGGAGCAGGACGTCCTCCTGCGCGCGGGCGGTATCCAAAAGCCGGGAAGGGGGAAGGGGGACGGGAGAGGGATGGGTCAGCAGCAGGGCGAGGAACAGATGCATGGTGCGCTGAAAATTGCGAGGGCGTCTGCGATTGCGCTACCTTGAGCGGCCGCATGCATCCGCTGCTCCTCGCCGCTGCGCTGCTCGCGCCGCCCCAGGACTCCGCCGTCCTGCTGGTGCGCGTGCTCGACGTCAGCAGCGCCCGGATCGGCGGCGACGCGATTCTCGTCACGGACTCGGGCCCCGACCGGGCGCGCCACGTGTTGATCGACGCGAGCGACCGCGGCGACGCGGTCGTTACCCTGCTGCGGCGCTTCCGCGTCGACACCCTCGCCGCTGTCATCCTGTCGCATCCGCACGCGGACCATTACGGCGGGCTCCAGGACGTGCTGCGGCGTTTCCCGGTCCGGGCCTTCGCCTACGGCGGCACGCCTCGCGCCGCCGCGAGCTACCGCGCGCTGCTGCGGGACCTCGCGTCCCGGGACATTCCCGTCGTCACCGTGGACACGGGAGTCCGTCGCCTCACGCTCGGCGCGGGGCCGGACAGCGTGACGCTGGTGCTGTTCGCGCCCCTGCCGTCCTGCCGCTCACTCTCCGGCTCGGCGCCCGGAGCTGCCGTCAACAACTGCTCCGTAGGCGTGCGCATCGAGCGCCACGGCTTCGCCATGCTCCTCCCCGGCGACGCCCAGGAGGCGGAGCAGGGGTGGTGGATGATGGTGCATCCCGCGCTGCTGCGAGCGGACGTGCTGAAGGCGGGGCACCACGGCTCGAGCAACGGCACCAACCCCGCGCTGCTGGACGTGGTGCGGCCCAAGGCCGTCGTCATCAGCGCGAACGGCCGGCAGCACCCGTTCGCCGGCGTGCTCGCGCTGCTCGCCGCCCGCGGGATTCCCACCTACTGTACCGCCGACGCCGGGACGATTACCGTTCGCGTGCCGCGCGCCGGCGGCTGGACCATCAGCGCGGAGCGCGCGGCCGCGTGCCACGCCCGGACGATGAGGTAGCCCCATGCCCGACACCCACCGCTTCATCATCGATCGTCACGAGGGAGACCTGGCCGTCGTCGAGGTCGACGGCCGGTCGTTGCTCGACGTTCCCCGCTGGCTGCTGCCGCACGCCGCGCGCCCGGACGACGTGCTCGGCGTGACCGTGGACGCGGGTCCCGAGCGCACGGTCGTCACGATCGTGCGGGACGCCGAGGCGAGCGCGCGCGCCCGGGCCGAGGCGGAGGACGCGGTGGCGCGTCTCAAGCGGCGGGACCCGGGCGGGGACCTGAGGCTGTGACGGCGGCGGGGCCGATCGCCCTCGACAAGACCGCCCAGGTGGGCTTGGTTTGCAGCGATGTAGCACGACCATAACAACCGATTCCCCAGGGAGGGGAGACACCCAATGACGTGTTCCATTCGTCGGGCGCTCGGGGTGGCCGTCGTGGCCGCCGCAGGCGGGGTGGTCCCACTGACCGCCCAACAGACCGCTCCACCGCCACCGCAGGTGACCGTGAGCGGCGTCGTGTATGGCCAGTATGTGTACCAGCTCAAGGACAGTTTGGGCGCAGGGGACCAGAACCAGTTCTCGATCCAGCGCGCCTACATCAACGTGGTCGGCAAGTTCTCGGGCGGCCTCCAGACGCGCGTGACGGGCGACCTCCAGCCCACCGGAACCGCGGGGCAGAGCCAGGTCCTCCGCCTCAAGTACGCGTTCGCCGCGTGGACGCCCGCCGGCAGCGACCTCACCTACAAGCTGGGCTTACTGCACACTCCGTGGCTCGACTGGGAAGAGGCGCTGTGGGACTACCGCATGCAGGGGACCATGGCGCTCGACCGCAACGGCTACGCCACGGCCTCGGACTTCGGCGCCGGGATCGACGGCAAGTGGCAGGACGACCAGGTGAACGGCCAGCTCACCGTCGTGAACGGTGAGGGCTACAACAATGGCACGGGAGACAAACGCAAGGACGTGATGGCGCGCGTCTCCGTCCGCCTCGTCAAGACCGACGACAACAGTCGCGTGGGTGGCCTCCGGGTCACCGGCTATGCCGGCGTCGGCAAGCACACGGGCGGGGGCGACCGCAACCGGTTCCTCGGCATGCTGTCCTACCGCTCGAAGCAGTTCACGCTCGCCGGCGAATTCGCCGCGACGAAGGACACCATATCGCCCGCCCCGCTCGGCACGAACACCAACCCCACCGGCCGGGTGATCAGTGGCTTCGGCGTCTACCACATCCCGAGGAGCGGCGTCGCGCTGATCGCGCGCGTGGATGTCGTCGACCCCAACACGAGCGCGAGCGGAGACCGGCAGACGCGGGTCATCGGAGGCATCTCCTATCAGGTCACGCCCAACCTCCGGGTGCTCGCGGACGTCGACAACGTGTCGTACGAGTCGAGCGCCGTCGCCGACCTCGATACGCAGCGGTCGCGAGGGCTCTTCCAGATGCAATTCACGTTCTGAGAGAAGGAATACGACCCATGAAGCGCACAGGGAAGACGATCAAGCATCACGCGGAAGGGTAACCTGCCGCTGCTCCATCAGCTCGCGGCTCGCGAACGGCTTGATCAGGGCGAGCCCCGCCACGAAGCCGCCCACGTGGGCCCAGAACGCCACGCCGCCCTGCGCCCGCGACAGCGCGCCGACCGTCCCCATCAAGAGCTGCAGCAGAAACCAGTAGCCAAGCATGACGTAGGCGGGGAGCGCCACCGTTGTGATGAAGAAGCCGAGCGTGATCAGCGTGTGCACGCGCACGCGCGGGTATAGCAGGAGGTAGCCGCCCAGGACGCCGCTGATCGCCCCCGAGGCGCCGACCATTGGGACCACGGAGTGCGAATCGGCCAACGCCTGGGCTGCGGCGGCCGCCGCGCCGCACACGAGATAGAACACGACGAAGCGCCCATGCCCCATCGAGTCCTCGATGTTGTTCCCGAACACCCACAGAAACCACATGTTGCCGAGCACGTGGAACCAGCCGCCGTGCATGAACATCGAGGTGAGCACGGTCCACCAGTGGGGCGCGCCCGTCGTCACGCACTGCATCCCGGGGCCGAGCGGGACCGCCGTGCCCGGGGGCACCGTTCGGAGCACCTCGCCCGGAATCAGCCCGAGCTCGCACACCGAGCGTGCCAGGGGACCCTCGGCCCCGGCGCCCTGGAGGAAAATCCAAGCGGCCAGGTTCAGCGCGATGATCCCCACGGTGACAACGGGCGTGAGGATGGTGGGATTGTCGTCTTTGTAGGGGAACACGCGCGAAAGATAGACCCCTGTTCAACCCTCTGCCATATTGACACCTTTCCCCGGCACGGTGCTTGCTTCCGCGACCAACGGCAGCATGCGCGCATCAACGTTTTTTGATCGAAGGAGTGCCCCGTATGCCTGAGAAGATCATCGGCATCGACCTCGGGACGACCAACTCGGTGGTGGCGGTGATGGAGGGCGGAGATCCGGTCGTCATCCCCAACGCCGAGGGCGGCCGCACGACGCCCTCGGTAGTGGCGTTCACCAAGGACGGCGAGCGGCTCGTGGGCCAGGTGGCCAAGCGGCAGGCCGTCACGAACCCGACGAACACGGTGTTCTCGATCAAGCGGTTCATGGGGCGGCGCATGGGCGAGGTCACCGAGGAGATCAAGCGGGTTCCCTACAAGGTCAGCGCCGGGACGAACGGCCTGGCGTCGGTCGAGATCCAGGGCAAGACGTACACCCCGCCCGAGATCTCCGCGATGATTCTCCAGAAGATGAAGCAGACGGCGGAGGACTATCTCGGCCACAAGGTCGAGAAGGCCGTGATCACCGTTCCCGCGTACTTCAACGACTCGCAGCGGCAGGCCACGAAGGACGCCGGCAAGATCTCCGGGCTGGACGTGGTCCGCATCATCAACGAGCCGACGGCTTCGGCGCTCGCCTACGGGCTCGACAAGAAGAAGGAAGAGAAGATCGCCGTCTACGACCTGGGTGGCGGGACCTACGACATCTCCGTGCTGGAGCTCGCGGAGGGGGTGTTCGAGGTGAAGGCGACGAACGGTGACACGCACCTGGGCGGCGACGACTTCGACGCGCGCATCATCCAGTGGCTGGTGGACGAGTTCAAGCGCGACCAGGGGATCGACCTGTCCAAGGATCCGATGGCGCTGCAGCGGCTCAAGGAGGCCGCCGAGAAGGCGAAGATGGAGCTGTCCACGGTGATGCAGACGGAGATCAACCTCCCCTTCATCACGGCGGACCAGTCCGGGCCGAAGCACCTCAACCTGACGCTCACGCGGGCGAAGCTTGAGCAGCTCGTGGACGACCTGGTGCGGCGCACCATCCCGCCGATGCAGCAGGCCCTCAAGGACGCGGGGCTCAAGCCCTCCGACATGGACGAGGTGATCCTCGTCGGCGGCCAGACGCGGATGCCCAAAGTACAGGAGCTCGTGAAGGAGTTCTTTGGCAAGGAGCCCCACAAGGGGGTGAATCCGGACGAGGTGGTGGCGATCGGCGCCGCGATCCAGGGTGGCGTGCTCGCTGGCGAGGTGAAGGACGTGCTGCTGCTCGACGTGACGCCGCTGTCGCTCGGCATCGAGACGCTGGGCGGGGTCACGACGGTGCTGATCCCGCGGAACACCACGATCCCGACCCGCAAGTCGGAGATCTTCTCGACCGCCGAGGACAACCAGACGACCGTGGAGATCCACGTGCTCCAGGGCGAGCGCCAGATGGCGGCGGACAACCGCACCATCGGCAAGTTCCAGCTCACCGGGATTCCCCCGGCACCTCGGGGCGTTCCCCAGGTCGAGGTGACGTTCGACATCGACGCGAACGGCATCTTGCACGTGTCCGCCAAGGACAAGGCCACGGGCAAGGAACAGAAGATTCGCATCGAGGCGTCCTCCGGGCTCGGTGACAAGGACATCGACAAGATGGTCAAGGAGGCGGAGGCGCACGCCGCCGAGGACCGGAAGCGGCGCGACGAGATCGAGCGGCGCAACCGGCTCGATGCGATGGTGTATGAAGTCGAGAAGAACTCGAAAGAGTGGGTGGACAAGCTGGAGGCGTCGACGAAATCGCGGCTGGACGGCGCGGTCGACGGCGCGAAGAAGGCCCTCCGGAGCGGCAACCCCGACGACATCGGCCGGGCCCTGGACGAGCTGCAGCAGGCCTACTCGGCCGCCGGCGCGTCGCTCTACGCCGCGACGCGAGGCGCCAGCGGGGCGGGCGCTGGCGGGCCGGGAGGGGCAGAGGCAGGACCGGAAGCGGGCGCGCAGCCGGGCGGCGCCGCCGGAGGCCAGAAGGAGAACGTGGTCGAGGCCGACTACGAGATCGTGGACGACGACAAAGGCAAAAAGAGTTAAGGGGGAGCGATGACCGTACGGACGCGGGACTGGTTGAAATTCGGGTCACTGGTGGCGATCGCCTTCGTGCTGGGGCTGGCATTCGCGTCGTCCCTCGACCTGCCGAAGAAGGGCGGCGCGGCGGAATCGCTGCTTGCCGCCCAGCAAACCACCGCCCCGCCCAGGACGCCGCTCCCCGGGGCCAAGCCCATCGCCGATCTGAGTGAGGCGTTCGTGGCCGTGGCCGAGCACGTCAAGCCGGCCGTGGTCTTCATCCGGTCCGAGAAGCGCCAACGGGCGAGCGACCTGCGGCTACCGCCGGGGTTCGACGACTTCTTTCCGCAGCTCCGGCGCCGGCCGCAAATCGAACAGGGCTCGGGCTCGGGCTTCATCGTCTCCACGGACGGCTACATCCTGACCAACAACCACGTGGTTGCGGGCGCCGATCGCGTCACGGTGAAGCTCCTCGACAAGCGGGAGTTCACGGCGCGCGTCGTGGGAACCGACCCCAGCACCGACGTCGCCGTCATCAAGATCGACACGAATGGCCTGCCCACCGCGCAGTTCGGGAACTCCGATTCCGTCCGCATCGGGGAGTGGGTGCTCGCGATCGGGAATCCGCTCGGTGAGAACTTCACTTTCACGGTCACCGCGGGGATCGTGAGCGCCAAGGGACGGCTGCTGGGCGGCTTGCAGCAGTCGCGCTACTCCATTCAGGACTTCATCCAGACCGACGCGGCCATCAACCCCGGCAACTCGGGGGGACCGCTCGTGAACGTGCATGGCGAGGTGATCGGCATCAACTCGGCGATCGCGAGCGAGACCGGGTTCTACACGGGCTACGGCTTCGCCATTCCCATCAACCTCGCGCGCACGGTGATGCAGCAGCTGATCAAGAGCGGCCACGTGGAGCGCGCCGTGATGGGCGTCGCCATCCGGCCCGCCGACCCCGAAGATGCGGATCTCGTCGGCCTGAAGGAAGCGAAGGGCGTCGTGGTGAACGACTACTCTCCCGACGAGACTCACTCGCCCGCGAAGGAGGCGGGGATCAAGCCCGGCGACGTGATCGTCGCGCTCGACGGCGAGGCGGTCGAGGACGTGCCGCAGCTGCAGCAGCGGGTCGGGTTCAAGCGCCCCGGCGAGACGGTCCAGGTCACCATCGTGCGGAAGGGCGGCGAGCGCAAGACGGTCCCGGTCAAGCTCACCCGCGCGCCCGCGGAGGACGAAGCGCGGGTCGCCTCGAACACGCGGGGCCGCCTCGGGGGTGAGCCGGGCGCCAAGGAGGAGATGCTGGGCATCTCGGTCCAGCCGCTCACCCAGGACGATGCGCGCGATCCGCGCCTCCGTCCGGTCATGCGGGACGGCGGCGGGCTGATCGTCAGCGAAGTGTCGCCCGACGGCCCGGCGTATCGGCGCCTGCTCTCCGCGGACGACGATGGCGGACCCGACATCATCGTGGCGGTGAACGGCAAGCCCACGCGCACGCGCCAGGAGCTGCGCGACGCGCTGAAGGACGTCAAGTCCGGGGACATCGTCACCCTGCAGGTGCTGACCCGCAGCGGGGACACTGCGGACGGCTGGGCCGGGCGCGTGGTCCGCCTGCGGGCGCGCTGAGCTGCTCCCAGGCTAAAGCCTGGGCTCGGCAGACACTGTGCTGAAGCACAGCTCTCCTGTCCTTTAGGACAGTGCCAGCCGAGCCCACCCTTGAGGGTGGGAATCCGCCGCAGCGAGTTCACGTCTACCCTCACTGACTACAGGCCGGTCCGGGCCTCGCGGAGCATCAGCGCTCCCACCACGGCGAACCACGCAACGACGAGCGCCTGGGCGTAGAACATATTGAGGGAGAACTCGGTGAACGCCACCGCGACCGCGGCGGCGGTCGCACCGATCGCGATGCCGAACCAAGCCAGCCAGCGCGGATACACCTGCCCGTTGCGGATCGCCCAGCCGTAAGCATAGAGCGCGAGTCCCACCGTGAACGTCGCGATCCGCTCCGCCGCGAGGCCGAACGGATGCAGCATGTCGTACACGAAGATCGCCTGCGTCGCGCCGAGCCCGGGCTCCGCCGTCGCGTAGGCCCGCGCCAGCCGCCCGCCGGCGCCGACCATGAATAGCACGTTCACCATCCAGCCCCCGAAGCCGAGCGTCGCGAGGAACACCCCGGCGCGTGCCGCCACCTCCCCCGGCGTCCCGGCGTGGCGCAGGGCGAGCCCGATCAGCCCGACGAACATCAGCGGCAACCCGAAGAGCAGCGCCCAGTGGATCGCGCGCCACGCCGGCGTCCCGGCAATGATGGCGAGCTGCGTCGCGCCGTCGCCGGTGAGCAGCGGATGCGCCAGCCCTGCGCTCCCAAACAGCAGCGCGCCGACGAGGAGGCACAGCGGGTAGAGGGGAGAGCGACGCCAGACGGTCATCGGTCGGGCTCCGAGCGGTGGGCCCTAATCTAGCACGCGCTGTCCCCGGGGATATATTGACCCAACCGACTCCGGGAGAGCGCATGCAGCTGACGCGGATCTTGCGCGAAGGGTTCGTCGCGGGCTGTCTCGGGGCGGCCGCCGTGGCCCTGTGGTTCCTGATCGTGGACACGATCAACGGCCGCCCCTTCTTCACGCCGGCGATGCTCGGGTCCGCGGTCTTCTGGGGCGTGCACGACCCCTCGCAGGTAGTGATCGAGTACTCCCGCATCATCGGCTACACCATGATTCACGTCAGCGCTTTCATCGTGGTGGGCGTGGTCGCGGCCGCGCTCGCGGCCGAGGTCGAGGTGGCCCCGCCCACGCTGTATCTCCTCGTGGTGTTCTTCGCGGTGTTCGAGTTCGGCTTCTACGTGACGGTCGCGATCCTCGCCCAACCGCTCTTGGGCTCACTCGCCTGGTGGAACGTGGCGATCGGCAACGCGATTGCGGCGCTGGGGATGGGGTACTACCTCTGGCGCGAGCACCCCAAGATCGGGGAAGAACTCAGGAGGCATCCGTTGGGGGAGACGGAAGAGGGGGAGTGACAAACGCGGCTTCGAGGTCCGCGTTCTCGGAGGCGGCCCACCGGAACCACACCACCGTCATCGCCAGCCAGAAGACCAGCCCCCCAGGCACCCACATCATCAGCCCGCCGATCTGCTGATCCGCGAGCGGCGGCAGCCCGAAGACGCGGGGTGCCGCGGCGTAGAAGGGGTAGAGCACCTGGTCGGCGAGGGTGATGAGCGCACCCACCACCGACATCGGGATCCCCAACAGAAACAGGTACAGCAGCTGCCCCGCGTAGTGAAGGCGCGGCACCTCGGGCACCGGGGAGAGAACCGGCCACCACATCAGCACCGCCGTCGCGAGGAAGACGAGGTGCTGGACGATGTGCAGCGGGTGGTGCCGCAGCGCCGCCTCGTAGAACACGGGGAGATGCCACAGCGCGATCGGCGCCGTGAAGAGTGCGGCGGCGACGAGCGGCCGCGTGACGGCCGCCGCGACCCGACGCACCCAGGCGGGCCGGAGCAGTCGCCGCGCCACCCCCCCCGCCCCCCGCCACTCCCGCCCCCCGCAGCGTGAACTGGCCGAAGAAGAGGAACAGCAGCGCCACGAGCACCACCACGGCCAGCAGCAACGGGCCCCCGAACAGGAACGAGAAGAACCGGCTGTCCATCTTGAGGTGCATGTAGAACAGCACCACGAGGGCGAACTTCACGGCCGAGAGCGCGAGCAGCGTCGGCACGAGAACCACGTGGAAGGCCGGGACGTAGAACACGCCGACCTCGAGCACCGTGAGGATCACGAGGATCGCCGCCACGCGCAGGTAGGTCCCCACGTTCGGATGGTCGTGCTCCCTGGTCTCCGGCATCGCTCGCTCCGCGTTCATTGGATCAGGTAGACCAGGGTGAAGATCACGATCCACACCACGTCCACGAAGTGCCAGTACAGCCCCGAGATCTCAACGGTGACCGCCTGGGCGGGGCCAAGCTTCCCCTGCAGCGCGCGCACCCACAGTGTCAGGAGCCACAGCACCCCGACCGTCACGTGGGCGCCGTGGGTTCCCGTCAGCACGAAGAAGGTGCAGCCGAACAGGTTCGTCTGCAGGGTGAGCCCCTCACGCACGAACGAGCTGAACTCGTACACCTGCCCGCCCAGGAACAGGATCCCCAGGAACGCCGTCGCGAACAGCCAGATCTTGGTCCACTTCAGGTCGCCGCGCTGCACCGCCGCGAGCGCCAGCACCATCATCAGGCTCGACATCAGGAGGTCGAAGGTGCTGACCGACGTGAAGGGGATGTTGAGGATGTCGTGCGGGTACGGCCCGACCACGCTCTTGCCCTTGTAGATCAGGTAGGTCGAGATGAGCGAGCCGAACAGCAGGCACTCCGAGCCGATGAAGGCCCAGAACGCCATCTTGCGGCTGTCGAGCCCCATGCTGGTGTGGTGGACGGCGGCGGCGTGCGTCATCTAGA
>Ga0209160_1001271_pt1 | contig 21169 bp, 16 predicted proteins | sample GraSoiAngelo_153_FD_186167 | JGI IMG/M metagenome (GOLD analysis project Ga0209160, IMG submission 186167) | Grasslands soil microbial communities from the Angelo Coastal Reserve, California, USA - 14_1009_12_40cm (SPAdes) (version 2) | ecosystem: Environmental > Terrestrial > Soil > Grasslands ... | reverse complement strand
AATACGAGGAACTTGGCGGGTCCGGGATGAGGATCATTTCCGCGAAGGGCCTGATAAAAACGCGGCAGCCTGCGCGGATCGGTGAAATAAGCCAGCTGACTTTGCTTTAGCCGGGAGAGCGTGTCGAAATACGCGGCCAGCCAGCCTTCATCTCTAGACCACAACTTGGTCATGAATTCTTCAGGGGACTCCGGCGCCGCCCCGACCAATTGCCTCCACGCCGGTTCGGCGGCCGCTCCGCCAGGAACGACAACGTGACCAGAGCGAATCGAGAGTTCAGAGCCATAGAAATCGAGCATCGCGGCAAACGGCGCAAGCTTCGGCAGTCCAGGCTCTCGTCGCAGGAAATCGCGGGTTTCCCTATCCATGCGCGCCAGGGCCCAATAAAGGCGAGCCTCGACGGGGTTCTCCAGAAGCCCAGCGGTGAAATCGCCGTTTGCATTTTCGCCGTTTTTCTCGATCAGCTTCCAATCTCCGGCTTTGAAGATCAACGGCAGGGGAGAAGAAGGATACTGGTAGACGAACGGCTTGCTTTCGCGCAGAGCCTGCTCGAACTCCGCAATCGGGAAGCCCGAGTCATTGGCTATAAATGCGCGCTCAGGATCGGCCGTCTCTAGCTCGCTATCCGGGCCACAGCCCTGCTTCAGGCGGTAACCGATAATGCCGAGCAGCGGGTCCGCTTCATGGCAGTTGGTAACGCGGAGAACTGCCTCCGTTCCCGCCAGGGATTGCAACTCTTTGGCTTGTTGCAGGTATCTTTTCAGGAGCACCAGGAACTCGGTGGGTTTCGGGTCTTTCTCGGGCGAGCCTCGATAGCCATCAATCACGACGTTACGGGCCAGGAAGGGCAGCACTTCGCCAGGTGCGACTTGCTGGCTTATCGCCGCCATGCGCAGAAACGGCCTGAGCGGACCGGGAATGGTCACTTGTGATTGCTCGTCGGCGGCTTGGGCCGGCTGGGACGACGTCTGTGCCTGGGGAAGATCAGTGGCGATCAGCAGGCTAGTACCAAAGCAGAGGCATAGGCACAGAAAAAAATTCTGAAGTAAAGAAGAACGGCCAACCGAAAATCGCATGGCCCGAACCTCCGGGTGAGCATCTGGCTGCTCGAACTAGTCACCGACGGGCACGGAGATGAGAGTAAATCGCCTGCCACTTGTCCCCGACTGCCGGCCTGATCAGAGGCCACACGGTTAGTCCTTGGTGCCCGCAGCCGGATTTTGGACCAGTGGCAGTGTGCTCAACCCTCGCGGGCCGCGCGCCGCCCCTTGTGGCCGGTAAGATTAGATCATCTTGCGAATCGGGTCAATCCGTACGAACCCGTAACGGGCCGGTGAGTTTCTGGGACGTAAGGTAAAGGTCAACGCCGCCAATCTGCCGCTTGGCGGATCAAGCCATTCCGGCGAGGATTGAGCGGCCAAGGTCAAAGTGCAAAGTATTGGCAGGCGGTCTCCAGGTGTGACCTATATCACTGCGATTTCCCTGATATTTGGCATAAGAAGACTAGAAGGCTAAAGCTAATAAATAGTCTCGGCGTGCACGTCAGGTTCGACGAGCTCGCCGAGCGTCGTTTAATCGTCCACCCCGATAGTTCACCAATACGAAGCTTGCCATCGGGTGTATGCTTTACCGCAGTTTCTGAGACCAACTCGCAGGCGTGTTTATGAACAAAATGAGCAAATGGCGCAGAGTTCTGCCTCTGGCTATGCTGTTCGCGTTTTTGCTGGGACTGCCGGCTGCCGCGCAAGCCCCAATGCCGACGTCCATTCCCAACGGCCTGCCCTCATGGGCCTATAACATTCCCGATAAAGATCAGCCGCCCCCTGCGCGGGTGAGCGGAACGATCCGTGTGCCGGGCAGCGCCAAGGAATACGACGCGGCCCAGGTCCGCAGCACGACAAATCCGCCCGACTGGTTTCCCGACGAACATCCGCCGGCTCCCCAGATCGTCAGAGGTCCGAACGCACCTCCCGGGGCGGTCTGTGGCACCTGCCATCTTATGTCCGGTCAAGGCCATCCTGAATCCGCCGATATCGCCGGGCTTCCCGCCGAGTACATCGTGCGCCAGATGAAGTATTTCAGGAGCGGGGCCCGCAAAGACGACGAGCGCATGGGTCCGATTGCCAAGAATGTATCCGATGAAGACGTGCGTCAGGCCGCGGAATATTTTGCGGCCGTCAAGCCCATTTCCTGGGTGAAAGTTATTGAGACTGCCACACCACCGAAAACATACGTCAGCAGCGACGCGCGCCATCGTGTTTTGGTTCCCGACGGTAGCACCGAGCCGATCGGCCATCGGATCATCGAAACGCCGGTAGATCCAATGCAAACATCGATTCGCGATCCACACTCGGCCTTCATTGCTTATGTTCCTCCGGGCAGCATCGCCAAGGGTGAGGCGCTGGTGAAGAACGGCGGCGCCGGCAAAACAATTCAATGCGCCATCTGCCACGGGGACGACCTGAAGGGGCTCGGCGAAGTGCCTCGACTCGCGGGTTTGCAGCCGGTGTATATCGCGCGGCAACTCATCTGCATGCAGAACGGATCAAGCGCCGGCACTGCCGCGGCTCTGATGAAGAAAGTGGTTGCGAACCTCTCCGAGGACGACATTATCTCGATCTCGGCATATCTAGGTTCGCTCCCACCGAAGTGAACATCGAGAGCTAACACCCCTGCGCCGAAGGAGGAAGACGCCATGCGGGAGGCTGGGAGAATTCGGTACGCATTGGGCATCGCTATTTTTGCGGCGATGGCGATGCAGGGACCGGGAAGCTTTGCCCAAAGCGGCGCCGATCCTAATGCCGCCCCCAATCCGTATCACGTGGACGAGGGCTGGGCGAAGCTGCCCCAGGGCCGCAAGTGGGGTGCTGCCATCGGCGTGGACATCGATCGCGACGGCAAAAGCGTGTGGGTTTTTGACCGCTGCGGCACGCCTGATGATTGCTCCGGATCGAATCTCGCGCCGATCCAGAAGTTCGATGCGTCCGGCAAGCTCGTCACCAGCTTCGGCGCCGGAATGTTCAATTATCCTCACGGTATCTTCGTGGATCGGGACGACAACATCTGGGTGTGCGACGGCCGAACAAAGAACGGTAAGGGGCAGACGGTCATGAAGTTCAGCCCGGGGGGAAAGCTCCTGATGACATTAGGCAAGCCCGGGGAAGCAGGGGACGGCCCAGACACTTTCAACGGGCCATCCGATGTTCTCGTTGCGCCGGACGGCGATATCTTCGTGGCGGATGGACATGGCGGTGACACGAACGCGCGCATCGTGAAGCTGACGAAAGACGGCAAATTCATCAAGGCCTGGGGCAAGAAAGGGTCTGGCCCTGGCGAATTCGACACGCCGCACGGGCTGGCCATGGATTCGGCTGGGCGGCTCTTCGTCGCCGACCGCGGGAATAGCCGCATTCAAATCTTCGACCAGAATGGCAAATTCCTCCAGGAATGGAGGCAATTCGGGCGGCCCAGCGGTATCTTTATCGACAAGAAGGATGTCATCTACGTCTCTGACTCGACTTCGACTGACAAAACCAATCCCGGCTTCAAGCAAGGCATCCGAATTGGGAAGGTCGAGGACGGCAAAGTCACAACTTTCATTCCGTGGTCGGAAGGAAACACGCTGGAGGCCGTGGCGGCAGACGACCAGGGGAATGTCTATGGGGGCTTCACCAACACGATGAATTTTCGGAGATTCGCGAAGAATTAGTCCTGTTTTTTTTGCGCCTGCAGCGATTACAGCTTGACGCGGATGATCCAAAAAAAAGCCCTGCCGCGGAGTTCGGCAGGGCTTTTTTGTTGTTTAGCGCGTGCAAGTATTTCTGAAAGCACGAGCCAGTCTAAGCCGCAGCTATTTTCCGCCGGCCTTGACGACCAAGCCGATTCCGAAGCGGATTTGGCCGGTTGACCACGAGCCAGGCACAGTTACACCAAGTAGAGTAGTGCTGCCGATGTGCCTCAGAGTCCAGTCGAACTGCGGGACGCGCAGCGCGAGCCGGTCAGAGATGTTGATGTCCAATCCGCCGCCGAAGGCCATCCCCAGGCCAGTGGAGGATACGGCAGGCGTGGTTACGGACAATCCGCTCACGGGATCGGTCACACTAATGCTGCCTATCCCTTCCTTGAGGCCCCCGAACATGGCATGGACGAAAGGAGTGACCTTCGACCGACGGAACATGAGTCGCGGGCCAAAAAGGAACTGGTAGGAGTTCAGGCTGACGCCGGAACTGGTGATGCCGAAAACGGTGAACCCAGGAATGCTCGCATACTGGCCACCGAAGTCACCCACGATGCCCAGGCGATGGGTAATGTTGAAGTTCGCCGACCCTTGCCAGCCCTTGAAAGACTTCCGGGATGATGTCGGCAACCCGGTCGTCGGATCGAACGACGCCACTCCTGGAATGCTGGAGATGGAGAAACCGCCGAACACCTCCGCCTTCGGATAGATCACCTCTTGCGCAAAGCTCGAAATCGAGAAGAGGAATAACCCGATAGCCAAAAAGATCATTCGTCGCATTTGTTTTCTTTCTCCTCTGAGAGATTTATTCCTGCCCGAAAGAGCGGGATCGGCTTCTTGCACACCCCGCTAAAGCCAGTACGAAATGCCGTACCCCTAGTCTATCTAGGAGAAGTCGGAGGCTGAACTGGATAACTGGGTGGCTGTATCAGCCTGACTATTAACCAGATCAGGGCGGCAAGTACTACTGCGTGCAGGGGTCTTCCTGCCTACGAGTGCGGCCCAAGAGACGCCTGCAGGATGCAGATTTCAAATGATTTAGTACTCCTAGCCCTCTCAGAACGGAAGTGCTATCCACTTGTGGCGTGCCTTAAGGATAGAATTCAGCGAACGCGGTCCCGTGCCTCGGCACCGTCTCGCGGAGCAGCGATGAAGCAAAAAACCGCCTTCCTTGCTCTTGTTCTTGCCGCATTGACGTTTCCTGCGCTGCGCTCCGATGGGCAAATCAACGGCCCCCTAGCGCCGCACAAACCTGAACCTGCGCCGGGCTCGATCCAGATAGATGTGGATATGGTGCTCGTCAACGTCAGCGTGACCGATTCCTACGGTCACCCGGTTGCGAATCTGGAGAAGAAAGACTTCCGGATCTTTGAAGACAATCAAGAACAGGAAATCATGACTTTTTCCAGAGAAGATGTGCCCATCTCGATCGGAGTGATCTTTGATACCAGCGGGAGCATGTCGGACAAAATGGAAGCCTCGCGACGGGCGGCGGCACAGTTCTTAAAAAGCTCCAATCCGAACGATGAATTTTTTCTGGTCAGCTTCAATAATCGCGCCCGATTGGAGAGCATCTTCATTTCTGATATCGAGCTATTGCGACAGCGGATGGCGTCGCTAAAGCCAGAGGGGCGGACCGCCCTTCTGGACGCGATCGACTTGGGTGTGGCGCAAATGAAAAATGCGCGAAATGACAGGCATGTTTTGCTCGTCATCTCTGACGGCGGGGATAATCACAGCCGGCACAACGAAAGCGAAATCCGAAGCCTTTTGCAAGAATCCGACTGCCAGCTTTATGCGCTTGGAATTTTCGATGCGGACGACATGAGGAGAACCGCGGAGGAACGCAACGGTCCCAGCCTGCTTTCCGAGCTCGCCGAGATGACCGGCGGCCATCTTTTTCCGGTCGCAGGCCTGAGCGAATTGGTTGATCTTTCGCGGAAGATTGGCATGGAGCTGCGGACCCAATACGTCCTCGGGTACAAGCCGAGCGATATTCGTCACGACGGTCGCTGGCGCCGCATCAAGGTCAGCCTTAAGCCATCGAACGATCAGCCGCCGCTCACAGCGCGCTCCCGCAGTGGCTACTACAGCCCGCGCGATTAGCCTGATATCCCGACTCTCTTATCGACCCATTTCGGGCGGCGCGCGATCTTTACTTATTTATTGCACCATGCCGAAGTCGGATGGCCGTGCCGTGCTTGCCTCAGGAGACTTCTTCGGATAGGCTCCCCGACAGGCCCGCTGTTGCGTTCGGAGATCGCGACACGAGAGGAGAGAGGCCGATGAAGATACGAACCCTAGCCGCAGCCATGGCAATGACGATTGCGGGAATTATTTTCCTGTTTGCCCGGGCCGCTGAAGCGCAGGCGCCTGCGCTTCACGTATTGGCCTCCAACGGCGTGCAGGGAGCGCTGAACGAAATCATTCCCCAATGCGAGCGCGCCATCGGCCATCCTCTGGCGGTGGAATTCGGCACCACCGCTTCACTCAAACCAAAGATCGAGGGCGGCGAGGCGTTTGATTTCACCATTTTGACTTCCGATGCAATCGATGCCCTGATCAAAGAAGGAAAAGTCGCGGCGGATTCACGCTCGAATGCCGCGCGCGTTGGGATCGGCATTGGCATCCGCGCGGGCGCGGCCAAGCCCGATGTGAGTACGCCGGAAGCGCTCAAAAAGGCGCTGTTGAACGCCAAATCGATTACTTACGCGGCCGCCGGCGCTAGCAGGCCTCCCACCGACAAGATGCTTGCCAGCATGGGAATCGCCGACGCGCTAAAAGCCAGAACGTTGCTTTTGCCGGGCGCCGAAGAGACATCAGCGGCTGTACGAGACGGGAAGGCCGAAATCCTGATCACTTTGATCAGTGAGATTGTGTCCGCGAAGGGGCTGGAATTGGCTGGTCCGCTCCCCAAGGAGTTCCAGACCTATGTTAGCTTTGCCGCGGGCGTTAGTCCGAACACCAAAAACGGCGAGGCAGCCAAAGCTGCCGTCAAGTTCCTGACGGGACCGAAGGCTGCGGCGGCCTATAAGGCCGAAGGCATGGAGCCGGTCAAATAGTTTTGCGGACGGCGCGGACGTTCCGGCTTGGTAACGGCCTACTGAACGACGGTGAATGGAATTGACGCTTCCGTTGTCTCCCACAGCAGCGCCAGCGTTCCTTTATTACTTGTATCGGATCTCAATTCGATTGTGAACGTTTCCACCGGAGCGGCCAGCTTCTTGAGATTCATCTTGGTGCGGCCGAAGTCGCGTGAAGAATCGTAATTGAGATGAAATTGGCCTGTCTGCTTGTTGATAATGAGCGTCCATTCGTTCTGGTTTGGAAGGGTCCAGATGCTGTAGCTTCCCGCGGGGAGCTTCAGGCCACCCATTTCCAGATTAGCCTCGGTTGTTATTTTCGTGGCCCAGTTCGCCCCGGTACACCACACTTCGCCAAACGGCACCAGCCCGCCCATAACCTTTCGCCCGTGCATTGACGGCGCGTAATACTCGATGCTGATCTGTTTGCCGGCAATGGTGGTTGCAACGTTCGCCGGAGGACTGGTATATCGTGAGCCGAACTGGAGACGAGACGCTCTGGTGACGACCGCCACGATGCCAACCACGGCCACGGCGCCGATAACAAGAGTCCGGGTTTTGATCTTCATCGCCGATACCTCCACGCAAGATCCTACACCACCGGCCTTCAAAATAGTCCATCGGGACGACCACTTGCTCCGCGAGCCTCCCAGGCTACCCGCGGCCTGATGGCAGATAACGTTACCAGGACAGTGCGGAGAGGGTGGGATTCGAACCCGATCCCCCCGGCTCGTCTTTCTTCTTGTCTATCGGTCACAGGTGTAACTAGAAGCCATACTTGTTCCAATAGTTGCAATCTTTTTCCCTTTCGTCGATTAGGGCCTTCACATAGGTGTGTCGGGCGCGCGGAAGTCACTTTAGAAGCAGTCACTTACGCCACAACTGGCTTAACGGAGCATATGGAAACAAAGTTGCTTTCTCACATGCCTTAGGCTCGTTAAGCGTCGACAACTGAGACGGGATTCCGGTAACGGGAAGGTTATCCACAATCAGGTGCACCGCGAACCGGGCGGGAACTGAAACGTCGATCTTTCGCAGAAAGCAAAGTACTCTTGGTGGCGATGCGGCGCTGGCACTGGTTGAGCACCATTCCCGTGGCCAGATCAAGCGCGGCAAACAGCGTCGTGGTGCCATGACCAATTGCTGTCAAAAGAAAGAAACGGGGAAGAACAAGCGATGACGTGCTGCAACGTAGCCATTATCGGGGCAGGACCTTATGGACTCTCGATCGCTGCTCATCTCCGCGCGCGCGGTATCGAGTTTCGAATCTTCGGCCGGCCCATGGATACCTGGTTGACGCGAATGCCCAAAGGCATGCGCCTGAAATCGGAAGGGTTTGCCTCCTCCCTGTATGACCCAGATTCGGAGTTCACTCTGGGCGCGTACTGCCAACACCAGGGTCTCCCTTACGCGGACCTGGGGTTGCCAACTCCACTGGAGACCTTCACGTCGTATGGTCTGGCATTCCAAAGGAGATTTGTTCCTCAGCTCGAAAATAAGATCGTGGTTTCGCTCAGCCGGTCGGCCGGGGGCCTCGAGCTCCGGCTGGTGGATGGAGAGGTTTGTTACGCGCGAAGAGTGATCGTTGCGGTCGGCCTGACCCATTTCGCCTACACGCCGCCGCGCTTGTCCACATTGCCTCCGGAATTGCTGACCCATAGTTCCGCTCATCACGCCGTCGATCATTTTCAGGGCCGCGCTGTCGCGGTGATCGGTGCAGGGGCCTCCGCCCTCGATTTGGCGGCGATACTCCATCAAGCTGGTGCCGACGTCCACGTGGTCGCCCGAAGCTCAACCATCCCCTTTCACGACCCACCTCGGAAGCGATCTTTGGGGGAACGCATCCTGAGGCCCAACACGGGTTTGGCACACGGCTGGGACTTGGTTTTCTGCACTAAGGCGCCGCTGGCATTTCGCCTCCTACCAGAACGATTTCGGCTTGAGTTTGTGCGCCGCGTGCTCGGGCCCGCTCCCGGCTGGTTCATTAAGCAACAAGTGGTTGGGAAGGTGCCCTTTCATCTGGGTGTGAATGTCACGGCGGCCAAAGTACGGAACTCTCGTGTTCATCTCGAGCTGACGAATCAGGCTGGCGAACGGCAGCCCTTGGTAGCGGATCATGTGATTGCCGCCACTGGGTACAGGGTAGATCTGCGTGGCTTGACTTTTATGAGTTTCGAGCTGCAGTCTGCGATTGACGCTGTCGAGCAGACTCCCATACTCTCCTCCAACTTCGAGTCGTCCGTTCCAGGCCTATATTTCGTCGGTACCGCTGCTGCTAATTCTTTTGGACCACTGCTGCGCTTTGCCTTCGGCGCAAGATTCGCGGCCACCCGCCTGACTAAACACCTGGCACGCGCGGATTCGCGCGCTGCAGTCGCCGTGAAGCAGCACGAAACGCGAATCGAAGAAGCGACGGTACAGCCGCAAGATGCGGTTTGACTGTAGCGCGGTTGCGCGGCCGCTCGGGCACGCCGGGGGTGGATCGCAAGGCGGGTTACCAACAGTGAGCAAGAACGCTATCCATTCCCAGAGTGAGAAGAGTTCATCGGTAAAAATCCTGTTGGCGGATACGGACCGGCGTGCCTACGCGCCGCGGCTGGCGATGGGTTTCGCCGCCCTTGGCTGCGAAGTGTCGATTGTCTGTACTGACCATCACCCCGTAGAGAACATCAGGGCTCCTTATCACAGCTTTTCTTACAGCGCGCTTCGTCCGTTGGCCTCTTTGCTGCGTGCAATCGAATCCACGGCGCCGGACCTCATTATTCCATGCGACGACCGCGTGGTTCAGCACTTACATCAATTGTGTTGGGAATTCCGCACACACGGGGGCCAGCAGCAAGGTGTGGCGAGTTTGATTGAACGTTCGTTGGGACCTGCTTCGAGCTACCCCATCGTGTCGGCGCGATATCCGCTCCTTCAACTTGCCAAGGCTGAGGGAATTCGGGTTCCGTCCACCTGTTTGCTGCAAACTCCCGAAGACCTGTCGCAATGGCAGACCAAACAACCCCTTCCATGGGTGCTCAAAGCAGACCGAACCTGGGGTGGAAGCGGCGTGCGGGTTGTGGAGGCTCCGCAGGATGCAGAGACGATGTTCCACATCCTGAAGAGTCCGTGCGGGTTGACGCGAGCGCTCAAACGTGCCCTGGTCAATCGCGATTCGTTCTATCTTCGCGACTGGTGGCAAGCTTGCAGCCGGGCAGTCATCGCCCAAGCTTTTATTCCGGGTCGGCCGGCCAACTGTGCCGTGGCGTGTTGGGAAGGAGAAGTGCTGGCCCAGATGGGCGTTGAGGTGCTCGCTACCTCGCACCCAACCGGTCCGGCCAATGTAGTGCGCCGGGTCGATAACGCTGAGATGGTGAGGGCCGCAGAGCGGATTGCGAGCAAGCTCCACCTCTCCGGCTTTTTCGGTCTGGACTTCATGATTGAGACGGGAAGCGAGCAAACTTATCTCGTCGAAATGAATCCACGGTGCACCCCGCTTTGTCACATTCAATTGGGCGGGGGACCCGACATGATTGCGGCCCTACACGCGCGCCTTGCCGGTCGACCCTTCGCGGCGATGCCGGCGACAGCCGCGCGAAGCGAGCATGAAATGATTGCCTACTTCCCTCAGGCGTGGAACTCGAACAGCGAGTTTCTGAAGTTGAGCTTGCAGGATTTTCCGCTCGGCGAGCCGGAGTTGGCCCAAGCCCTGTTGCGACCATTCCCGCAGGGGACTCTCCTATACCGCATAGTTGACTACTTGAGTCGGATCCCCGCTGCCACAGTTGTGGACGAATTTGGCGGAGAGGGAGGGATTCGAACCCCGTCCGCACGTTGAGAGCACTTAACTTACTGATTTCGGCCGCAAGCTCAGTAGTGGACGCCGACGTACGAACCTCGCCCGGCCGTTCTCCCGCGCACCTCAACCCAGGAGAAACTCTTGACAATACCGTGTGTACCATAATAGATGTAAGCAAAAATCTCCATCGCAAAGAGGGACAGCAATCAGAGTCAGAGGAGGTCTACGATGCGTCGGAAGAGTTTGGCGTTTGTAGTCGCATCGGCAGCTATCGCCAGCCAGTTGGTACTAATTTCAGTTAGGGTCCATGCGCAGACGTCTGCACCCACCACCCAGAGTGCGCCGCAAACTCCCGAGAAGTCCTATGACTGGAAGACTAGCTTCGCGAAATACCCAACAGGGAAAGTGCCACGGACACGGGATGGCAAGCCAGACCTGCAAGGTATATGGAGCCACAGCGTCCTCACGCCATTGGAGCGGCCGGCCGCCCAACACAAGACGGAAATTAGTGAAGCAGAAGCGAGGGAAGCCGAAGATGTTGCGCACCAGGCAGCGATCGATCTCCGCGTGGAGCCCACGGTCACTCCCCCGGGCGAAAAAACGACGGACGCCTACAACTCGCTCTGGAGAGATGGTTATTGGTACAAAGTGCCGATAACAAGTCTGCACACATCTCAGGTGGTCGATCCACCAAACGGGCGAGTGCCTCCGCTAACTCCGGCTGCCAGGGAACGAGGGCGGGAAGCTGAAGAGAGGCTCAATCGTCCAGCTACGGGTCCGGAAGACCGGCCTCTTTCGAGCCGGTGCGTGCGGCCCGTAAGAGTCGGTCCGCCGTTTACTGGTTCAGGTCCCGGAAGTCAAGAGAGCACCTTCCAGATCGTGCAGAGCCGTGACGTGGTGGTGGTTCGTCCGGAAGCCCATGAATCGCAGATGATCTACCTAGACGGACGGGCGCGTCCTGCTGAGAACGTTCGTCTGTACAAGGGAGCAGCGCGCGGGCACTGGGAGGGCGATACGCTTGTGGTTGATTATACGAATTTCAAGGATTGGGGAATGGGCGGGACTTTCGCCTATGGCAACACCGAGAGGGTGCATCTAACCGAGCGCTGGAAGCGCCTGGATGAGGACCACCTTCTTTACGGGTTCACCATTGAGGACCCGGGTACTTGGACGAAACCGTGGAGCATAGAATTCGTCATGTGGCGACTGACCGATCAGGAGCAACTGGTAGAGTATGCCTGCCATGAAGGCAACGTCGGTCTGGAGTTCACCTTGTCCGCGGCGCGGGCTAAGGAGAAAGAGCAAGAGAACGAGAGTGGTGATCACCGGTGAGGTTGATGTCAAAAAACTCGACGGAACCGTTGAGAATTGGGTGGTGGAAGCAGGACCTCCGAGTACACTGCGCTCTGGGCGGAACGTAGTCCGAAGCCAAGGAGTTGGAACTCCGCTTGCCCCTGCTCCCGGGCAGACACGCGGGATAAACTCTTGACAATACTGCGTGTACCATAATAAATGTAAGAAACCTCCATCATAAAGAGGGACAGCAATCGGAGTCAGAGGAAGGTCTACGTTGCGTCAGAAAAAGTTCTCATTTGTGGTCGCATCGGTAGTTCTCGCCAGCCTGTTGGGACTCATTTCCGTTAAGGCTCATGCGCAGACGTCTCCCGCCACCCAGACTGCGCCCCAACCTTCAGAGAAGCCCTACGACTGGAAGGCTAGCTTCGCGAAATACCCAACAGGGAAAGTGCCACGGACACGTGATGGCAAGCCAGACCTGCAGGGTATATGGAGCCGCAGTATTCTCACGCCGTTACAGCGGCTGAGCGCCCAACACAAGACGGAAATTAGTGAAGCAGAAGCGAGGGAGGACGAAGATATTGCGCAGCAAGCATCGATCGATCTTCGCGTGGAACCCACGGCTACTCCCCCGGGCGAAAAAACGACGGACGCCTACAACTCGTTCTGGAGAGATGGTTATTGGTACAAAGTGCCGATGACAAGCCTGCACACATCTCAGGTGGTCGACCCACCAGACGGGCGAGTGCCTCCGCTAACTCCTGCTGCCAGGGAACGAGGGCAGGGAGCCTACGAGAGGCTCAATCGTCCAGCTACGGGTCCGGAAGACCGGCCTCTTTCGAGCCGGTGCGTTCGGCCCGTAGGGGTCGGTCCGCCGTTTACTGGTTCAGGTCCCGGAGGTCAAGAGAGCACCTTCCAGATTGTGCAGAGCCGTGACGTGGTGGTGGTTCGTCCGGAAGCCCATGAATCGCAGATGATTTACCTAGACGGACGGGCGCGTCCTGCTGAGAACGTTCGTTTGTACAAGGGAGTAGCGCGCGGGCACTGGGAGGGCGATACACTCGTAGTTGATTACACGAATTTCAAGGATTGGGGAATAGAAGCTTTCGCTGCCTATGGCACCACCCAGAAGGTACATCTAACTGAGCGCTGGAAGCGCCTGGATGAGGACCACCTTCTTTACGGGTTCACCATCGAGGACCCGGGTACTTGGACGAAACCGTGGAGCATAGAATTCGTAATGTGGCGACTGACCGATCAGGAGCAACTGGTAGAGTATGCCTGCCATGAAGGCAACGTCGGCCTGGAGTTCACCTTGTCCGCGGCGCGGGCCAAGGAGAAAGAGCAAGAGAACGAGAGTGGTGATCACCGGTGACGTTTGAAGAGCTTGTGTGGAGGTTGAGTCCGATGAGAACTCGAGCTTTTTTTATGTTCATGCTTGTCGTAGCGGCGACTTTGCCCCTGGCTACGCCGTCGGCCGCGCATCACTCGTTTGCTGCCGAATACGACGCCGATAGGCCGGTGAGTTTAACAGGAAGCGTTACCAAGATGGCTTGGATCAATCCTCATTCGTGGATCTACATTGATGTCAAAAAGCCCGATGGAGCCGTAGAGAACTGGGCGGTTGAGGCAGGACCTCCGGGTACGCTGATCAGAGCTGGGTTCACGAGGGATTCTTTGGCGGCCGGTACGGTCATCAAAGTGAACGGCTACCGTGCCAAAGACGGGGCTTTGCGAGCTAACGGACGCGATATTACATTGCCGGATGGGCGATTGCTCTTCGTAGGGGGATCAGGCCCCGGTTCATCAGGCCCGGGTGCGCCGCCCAAAGATCCTCCTGGCGAGAAGAAGAAATAAGCAGAGGCTCCGGTGTGAAAGCCTCAAAAGAGGCGAAGCATGGTTGATCACAATGACGCTCGTAAATGGATGAGCGTATGGGCACTGGGCTTTGCGATCGGAGCGTGCGGAGTGGCGGTGCCAGCTTCAGCACCTCGGTCCCCGCAAGATGCTTCCGCCGTTACCTACCGCACGAATGAGCTCGGCATGGAATTCGTTACGGTTCCTCCCGGCGAGTTTCAAATGGGGTGCTCCGAGGGTGCGAAACCGAACGAATGCAGTAAAGATGAAAAGCCCCGACATCGGGTACAAATCACGAAAGCTTTCGAAATTGAAAAGACGGAAGTGACACAAAAGCAATGGCAGGCGGTAATGGGGTCAAATCCTAGCGCCTCCAAGGGCGACGACCATCCGGTGGAGCAAGTCACCTTCCAGCAAGTGAAGGAATTCCTAAACAAACTGAACGCACGCAACGACGGATTCCTTTACCGGCTTCCAACAGAAGCCGAATGGGAATATGCAGCGCGCGCCGGCACGGCAGACCAATATGCGGGGTCGCTCCACGACATGGCTTGGTATAACGACGGCCAAGCGGCCGCCAGGGGAAGCGGCGCCTTTCAAAACGAAAACTCCCCCGTTGGTCTTTTAGTGCCCAAGGCTCACCCTGTAGCGACCAAAAGCCCAAACGCGTGGGGCATCTATGACATGCGTGGAAATGTAGCGGAATGGGTAGAGGATTTTTACGACGGTAACTATTACTCGAGTAGTCCCGCAGCCGATCCCAAGGGGCCTGCTACTGGCGATGGGCATGTGGTGCGCGGTGGGTCCTTTCGTGTCTACCCCTGGCTGACGCGGGTTTCCCTTCGTACCATGTTTGCGGAGGGCTACGAATTTGAGGACTTGGGCTTCCGGGTGGCGCGCGAGAAACGTTAACGGCGATTTTTTGAGGAAGTCGTGATGAAAAAGACGTTCTCCTTAGTCAGCTCGTTGGCCGCGATGGTTTGCTCGGCGGCCGTGGCGCTAGGGCAGGCCGGCGCTCCCACGCAAAGAGTGCATATCCCTGGAATTCCTAACGGGACTTCGCTCTACCCTACCTCGACGAACCGGGGAAGCAACTTCCTTTCCATCGGTTGCGTTAAGAAGTCCGGCGACGGTGAATTCCGCATCACGGACTGGAGAGGTGCCGAACAAGCGTCTGTAGCTAACGCCCCGCCGATTGCCGCGACGCCGCCCTTGGTGCTACGACTTCAAGGTGATCAGGACATGTTGAATTTCCACGTTGGCCATGAAGTGGAGATCACCGGACCGATCCTAGAAGCAGCGACCGCGTCTCTCCCTGCGAAAATCAAGGTGGAATCGATTTTGTATCTTTCGAGGGCTTGCTGGAGCAGAGGGACTACAACCGCAGAATCTGCAGCCCCTAAGCCATGAACGGCTGTGTGGAGCTTGAGAAGTGCAACAGGCTGTGGGAGAAGCGTGCTCGCTTGTTCCCGCGCGATCCACATCTACAGTAGTAATAATTCACGAATCGGAGGGGAGGTTTTGGTGCGAGAGTCAGGGAAAGGCGGCGCCATAGTGAGTTTGATCGTTGTGATTGTGTCCGCATTGTGGTTCAGCGCAGGTCCATCATGGGGGCAGACGACGCGTACCTACAGGGCGCCGCGAACAGCGGATGGGAAGCCGGATTTGAACGGGATCTGGCAAGCGATAGGCACCGCGTATTGGGATATCGAAGCCCATGATGCGAAGCCAGGCCCGATCGTTGCAATGGGCGCGCTGGGCGGAATTCCGGCTGGCCTTGGTGTCGTGGAAGGCGGACCGCTTCCGTATCGACCAGAGGCGCTGGCGAAGAAAAAAGAGAACGCCGAAAATTGGCTCGCTCGCGATCCGGTTGTCAAATGTTACCTGCCGGGGATCCCGCGCGCGACCTATATGCCCTTTCCGTTTCAAATCGTGCAATCTCCCGAGTACGTGTCCTTCAGCTATGAATTTGCTTTCGCTTCGCGCGTTGTAAATATTGGAATGAAGAGTGAGGCCCCGGTCGATTCGTGGATGGGTTGGTCGCGCGGCTCGTGGGACGGGGATACACTGGTTGTCGACGTGAGTGGGATGGTCGAGGATACCTGGTTTGACAGCGCGGGAAATTTTCATAGCGACGCGCTGCATCTGGTGGAACGTTACACTCCGACGAGTCCTGATTCGCTCCTCTATGAAGTTACTGTCGAAGATCCAAAGGTTTTTACTCGTCCATGGAAGATGATTATGCCGCTTTACCGGCGGCTGGATAAGAACGTGCAGCTACTGGAGTACAACTGTATACCATTTATAGAAGAGCTGATGTACGGGCACCTTCGCAAGATTGAGCCCACTGTGACTTTCCCCGGGCGAAAAAACGAGTGAGCGAGAGCCTGCCTTGGGCAGCGAAACAGCTTCGCCGATTACATTCATCTTCCGAGAAATGATAGCGAGCTAGCCGAAACTAAGGGGCTCTTGCCCGACACGGCAGGTCACGTCCTGCCACATTCGAGAAGCGCCTTCCAGCATTTCCGGGAGGCCGGCTCCCTTCTCGAGCATAATCGCTCGGATTGGATCAAAACAGGAGCCTCAGCGCGAACTGGATTTGCCGCGAAGTCGTCGCCGTCGAGGTGATGACCCCTGCGGAGGAGCTATAGCCACTGCCCTGGAAAATCACCGCGTTCGGCTCCCTGAAGTTCACGTGATTGAAAATGTTGAAGGCTTCCGTCCGGAACTGCAAGCTCCATCTCTCGTTAATGGTGAATTTTTTGAAGAGCGAAGTGTCGAAATCAACCAGCCGCGGCCCGGTGAGGGACCCGCGCTGCACGTTCCCGAAAGTCCCGAGAGTGGGCTGGGTGTAGGCCAAGGGATTGAAATACTTGCCCGATTGCTTGAACCCATCCACGCCTAAGATCACCGGTCCGCTGAAGGCCGCATTGTAGTTTGGCACGTCAGGGTTATCCGTATCGCCGCTCCCGGAAGTATTCGAGCCAACCTGCGGTGTCAAGGGGAAACCGCTCTGAGCGGTGACGATGCCGTTCCATTGCCAGCCGCCAATCAGCTGGTCCACCCACCCGCGGGCGTTGCCAGCCCAATGCCGTCCATTTCCAAACGGCAGTTGATAACCGAAATTGCCGTTGAACTGGTGCTGGAGACTGAAGGCCGCGATTCCCCTGCTGAGTCTGAGATTGTAAACATCCAGGAGCGACTTCGTCTGATTCTGGCTGGCGTTGGAGGAGCCTCCCGAATTGTAATCGAGCGCCTTGGAGTAGGTGTAGTTGGCCTTGAAGCTCAAGCCACGGGTGGCGCGTTTGACGAGCGAGACGTGCAGGGCATTGTAGCTGCTGGTTCCCTCGAACAACTGTTCACTCAGCTTGTTCACGAATGGATTGGGGTAACACGCTATGAGTTTCCCCGAAGGTCCGGGACACATTCCCAGTGGCGCATTGTAGGTGGTCCCTTGCGGCACTGTGGGTAATTGGGCCACGGGCGTGCTGGTGACCCCGCCGCTCACGCAGCCCTGCGGGTTCATGCACACCTGCGGATAAGGCGAGTTAAGATTGGCCGGGACCAGGGTGTGGTAGGCTTCTGAACCCACATAGCTAACTTGCAGCGCGAGATCTCTGGTGAACGCGCGCTCCACGGTGAAGCTCCATTGCTCCACGGTGGGCGTGTGCATGCTGGAGTCCACTCCTCCCTCGGAGTAAATCGAACAGTTCGCCTTCGCCGCCACCAACTGTGCATTGCAGGTGGGCGGAAGCGGTATTGCCGGGTCGAGCGGAATCTGAGAAAGCAGCGCGCCGCTCGACACGAGCCGGGGGTTGAACGGCGGATTCGAGTCCAGCCGGAATGCCAGGTTATCCTGGAGATCGTTGTAAATTCCGAAGCCTGCGCGCACCGCCCAAGTCGCGGTGCCGGTGGGGTCCCACGCCACTCCTACTCGCGGTTCCCACAAGGCTTTGGCATTGTTCTTGGCGAAGCAAGAATTGCCAATGAATGGATCGGTCAAGACGACCGCATTTTGATCAAACTGAAGGTTGGAACACCGGCTGGTCACCTCGTGCCAGCCATCGGTCATCTCATCTCTCAATCCCACTTCCAAAGTGAGGTTGGGCTTGAGCTTGATTTCGTCCTTGACGTACCAGGCCCCTTCCCATTGCCGGTATCCCATCTCCGTCACCACCACGTTCGTGTTGAACGCCGTAGGGGAATCCTGGAGAAACGCCTGCAAGGTCTTATAGGCAACCGTACCCGAGACATTCTGAGCCGGCCCGCTCTGGTTTTCTTGTACGCGCTGCGCCCACACGCCGACGCTGAAGGAGTGCTTGCCTCTGGTGAAGTGCACATCGTCGCTGCCGGTGGCCAAATTCACGGCATTGCCCGTCGGAGCGTTCCCGTTGGCCACCACGATCGACGAAGCGGCCGCGGTGCTTACTCCGCCCCCGATGGTGATTTGGCCGGGAACACGTCCGGTAACAAACGAAAGGTTCGCCGGGAATGGCGTGACGGGCAAAGTTACGTCCCTGGTACTCGAGCGCGTGAAACCGCCGCTGAGCGTATTCAGGAGTGTGGGCGAGAAAACGTGAGTCTCCTGGAGCGAGACCACGTGGCTGCGCGGGCCACTCGCTTGGGCGAAAACCGCGTCCGGTTGCGGGTCGTTCTTGTCTCCGTTGTCCGTCAGGTAGCTGACGGAAAGGGAATCCTTCGCGGACACAGTATAGTCAAACCGGGCGAGGCCAAAATCCTCGCGAATGGCCTGGCCGGGATTCCCGATCGCAAGGGCGGTCCCGGTAGGCAGGCCGCTCACAAGCAGCTCGGGCCCATTCGGAGTCGGCCAAAAGGCGCTGGCGAATGGCAGCATACCCGTCGCCAAACTAGGAACGGGGGCATATCCGGAGGCTTGGCAGGTTTTGGGGGCAGGCTTGATCACGTTGCAAGGCAGCAAGCCCAGGCGAAACTGCGCATCGGGAACCACCGCGTTGCTGCTCACCGCCAAGCGCTGCCGGAAGCCTTCGTAGTTTCCGAACAGGAACAGCTTGTCTTTCTTCAGCGGGCCTCCCAGCGATCCTCCAAATTGATTGCGCCTGAAGGGCGGCGCGCTCGTGGTTTGATCGAAGTAATTGCGGGCGTCCAGGCCGCTGTTGCGCAGGTACTCGAACACGCTTCCATGCAACTGGTTCGTCCCCGAGTCGGTCACAATGCTGACTTGGCCGCCGGCCCGCTTCCCGTATTCGGCGCCATAGCTGTGCTGGATCAGGTTGAATTCCCGCACCGCATCCACTCCCAGCACCTGGCCGCTCGCGCCGTAGGGCCCGCTCGGCTGGCCCGCGGCATTCGCGCCGAGGTACTCTATCCCGTTGATCGTGTACTTATTTTCTTCCGGCCTCCGGCCCACCACCGAAAAGAAGTTGCCTTGGAGTCCCACATTCGAAGTGTAATTGACGGTGCCGGGGGTGATGGTGAGAAGCTGGTCGAAGCTGCGCCCGTTCAGCGGCAGCTCCTTGATCTGTTGCTCGGTGATCAATCCCGACGTCGAGGTGGTCGTGGTGTTCACCAGGGGAGCAGCCTCGGTCACCGTGACCTGCTGCACGATACTTCCCACTTGTAACGTCACGTTCACCACAGCTTCCTGCGCTACCACCAGGTTAATTCCGCGCCGCACTTCGCGCTGGAATCCCATCTTTTCGGCAGTCAGCTCGTACTCTCCGACCGGCAGCGACGGAACACTGTAATTACCAGTGGCGTCAGCCTGCACCGCGCGCGTCAACCCCGTCTCCAGGTGTTTGACGGTAACCGCTGCGCCAGGCACTGCAGCTCCCGATGTGTCTTTGACCGTCCCAGTGATGGTCCCCGCGAAACCTTGGGCAAGAACGGGGCAATTGCCCAAGACGATCAATCCAATCAATGCGACGAGAATCGCAATCAATCGCGGCACTGCGTATGATTTTCTCCTGGCGCTCTTCACCTGGCTCCTCCTTGTACACTTACGTACGTTCCCGCTCGGTCGGTCGCGTATAGTGCTCTCCGGCTCGGCCTGGTCTGGTCTCTAGTTTGTAAAAAGACGTGATGTATTAAATGCGTAGATTTGTCAAAGATCAGCCGGCTGGTGCTAACGCTCATCGCTCACCCCTCTTGGCGATGACACTAGGAAATTAGGAGAAAATCTGGCCCTTCCGCTACTGCGTTCTTGGGACAGTTGATCAGACTTCTACGCTCGTTTGCCGGCCTTGTCAAGCGATTGACATGGGAGCCAGGAAGGCTGGCAAGGCCATCAATTACAGGACTGAATGGGGGTGTTTCCTTGAAACGGCGCCGACGCTCATTGTTGGCGCGGGTTGCCAACCTTTACGTACTACCTCTCCGAACTGGTCAATTAAAAGTTCAACTTCAAACCGAATTGGATATGGCGCGGACCGCCTGACCCGAGTACGGGGTTGGCTGAGTCCGGGGTAGCACAGGAACAACCGAACTGCCCACGAGTCGGGTCTGTGGTGCCGGGAATTGGGAGGTCCGTGCGGTTGAAGAGATTGAAGACCTCCACCCGAAACTGAGCGCTATACCTTTCCTTTAGAGTCCAAAGCTTGGAGACTGAAAAGTCTACGTTGTAATAGTTTGGGCTGAGAAAGATGTTGCGTCCCGCATCACCTTCGGTTCCATACGCGGGAGGAGTAAGGATGCCCCCATTTTGCGCGTAGCAGCCAAGGTCGGAGAGTGCCGCGAGGGCCAGTTGGCCGTTTGACGTGGTGGGGCCGCCGTAGGGTGCCGTCGCCGCGGCCCCGCAAGTTGCTGTGGCGGCGGCTCCCGTGAATTTAGGAATGCCCTGCACATAGTTGCCATTTATAGCTTGGGGCGGGCAGGCCCGGAGTAATTCCACAACTGAAGGGCGCCTCCGATATTGGGGTTGGCATTGAACTCGCCGGTTCCGACGAGGTCTTTTTGTTTAGCAGTGTTGGGGAACCAGGGCAGCCCCTTCTGGGCAACCAAGATGCCACTGAGCGCCCAGCCTTGGAGCATCTGTCCCGGGAACTTTATGCCCGGGATCTGGTACGTCGTCGAGAAAGTGAATCGATGCCGAATGTCATTATTGCTGTTTCCGTAAAGCAGACGATCGCCGATCTCGTTGGGCGGCAAGGTGAATTGGCTTGGGCTGCGTGCGGAGGCGTCGTCGAGAGCATGGCCATAGGTGTAACCAGCAAGGAACGTGAGACCGTGTGAGGTCCGCTCGTTTACCGTGACTTGCAGGGCATTGTATCTGGAAATCGCCCCGTTCCCGAGTTGAATAATGTAGTTCAGGTACGGAAATTTCTGGGCGTAGGGCGAGGCTGCCGCTTCATTGGCCGGCAAGGCTTTTTTAACGTTCTTGTCAGTGCCGCAGTGGTTGTAACCTGTCGAAGCGCTGGCGATGCAATAGGCAGCTGGGCT
>Ga0209160_1001266_pt1 | contig 21226 bp, 20 predicted proteins | sample GraSoiAngelo_153_FD_186167 | JGI IMG/M metagenome (GOLD analysis project Ga0209160, IMG submission 186167) | Grasslands soil microbial communities from the Angelo Coastal Reserve, California, USA - 14_1009_12_40cm (SPAdes) (version 2) | ecosystem: Environmental > Terrestrial > Soil > Grasslands ... | reverse complement strand
ATGACGCCGCGGCAGGTGAAGGAGTTCGCCGAGCACAAGGAGGCGGACTTCGCGATCGGCGTGCCCGGCGTCGGCCGGTTCCGCACCAACGTCTACCAGCAGCGTGGCACTGTGGCGTTCGCGTTCCGGGCGATCCCCTACGAGGTGAAGCAGATCCGCGAGCTCAACCTGCCCGGAGTGCTCGAGGAGATCGCGCTCAAGCCGCGCGGGCTGGTCCTCGTGACGGGAGTGACGGGGTCGGGGAAATCGACCGCGCTCGCGGCGATGATCAATCACGTGAACACGAACCGGCGCGTGAATATCATCACGATCGAAGATCCGATCGAGTTCCTGCATCGCGACCAGCACGCCAACATCTCGCAGCGCGAGGTCGGCAACGACACGCTGTCGTTCAACTCGGCGCTGCGGCACGTGCTGCGCCAGGATCCCGACCTCATCCTGATCGGTGAGATCCGCGATATGGAGACACTCGACACGGCGCTGAAGGCGGCGGACACCGGCCACATGGTGTTTTCGACGCTGCACACGACGGACACCACGCAGACGATCAACCGCGTGATTTCGTTTTTCCCGCCGCACCAGCACGAGGAGATTCGCCACCTCCTCTCCACCGCGTTGCAGGCGATCGTGTCGCTGCGCCTCGTGCCGCGCAGGGACGGTCGGGGCCGCGTGCCGGCCGCCGAGATCCTGATCAATACGGCGGCTGTGGCCGACAACATCCGCGATCTCGCCAAGCTGCTCAACATCCCGCAGCTCATCGCCGAGGGCTCGGTGCAGTACGGAATGCAGAGCTTCGACCAGTCGTTGTTCCACTGGTACCAGCAAGGCGTCATCAGCTACGAGAGCGCCATTTTCTACGCGACGAACCCGAGCGAGTTCGCGCTGAAAGTCTCGGGCGTCGACTCCTCGGGGAACCGGCTCGGCGGGGCCGACCAGGCCGGGATCGAGCTTACGCCCTAATGTTCAAGAAAGTGCTGATCGCCAACCGCGGGGAGATTGCCCTGCGGGTGATCCGCGCGTGCAAGGAGCTGGGCGTCGAGACCGTGGCGGTGTATTCGGAAGCGGACCGGGAGTCGCTGCACGTCCGCTTCGCCGACGACGACGTCTGCATCGGCCGCGCCCCGAGCCGCGACAGTTACCTCAACATCCCGCGCCTCATCGCCGCCGCCGAAATCACCGGGGCCGACGCCATCCATCCGGGCTACGGCTTCCTCGCCGAGAACGCCGAGTTCGCCGAGAAGGTCAGCGCCTCCAACATCGCGTTCATCGGACCGTCGCCGGACCAGATCCGCCAGATGGGCGACAAGGCGGCGGCGCGCAAGCTCGCGAAAGAGCAGGGTGTGCCGACGGTACCTGGCTCGCCCGGGCCCGTGGCGTCGCCCGAGGAAGGCCAGCAGGTCGCGGGGGAGATCGGCTTCCCGGTCATCATCAAGGCGGCGGCCGGCGGCGGCGGCAAGGGGATGCGTGTCGCCAATGATGCCGATCAGTTCGGACAGTCGTTCACGCTCGCCAAGCAGGAAGCACTCGCCGCCTTCAACTCCGACGAAGTCTACATCGAGAAGTATCTGGCGCGCCCGCGGCACATTGAGATCCAGATCATGGGCGACACGCACGGCAAGGTCATGCATCTGTGCGAGCGCGACTGCTCGGTGCAGCGGCGCCACCAGAAGCTCGTCGAAGAAGCGCCGTCGCCGGTGGTCGATCAGACACTGCGGCAGGATATCGGCGACGCGGCGGTCAAGCTCGCCGAGGCCATCGGGTACGTGGGCGCCGGGACGATCGAGTTCCTGCTCGATGCAGACGGCTCTTTCTACTTTATGGAGATGAACACCCGGATCCAGGTCGAGCATCCGGTCACGGAGATGTGCACGAATTTCGATTTGGTGAAAGAGCAGATCTCCGTTGCGGCCGGGGCGCCGCTGTCACTCGTCATGAATGGGCACCGGTTGCGCGGACACGCCATCGAATGCCGTGTGAATGCGGAGGATCCCAGCCGCAACTTCCAGCCATCACCCGGACTGATCACCGCCTACCATCCGCCCGGCGGTCCTGGTGTGCGGGTCGACACGCATATCTACGCCGGCTACACCGTGCCGCCGTACTACGATTCGCTGCTCGCGAAGGTGATCGTCCACGGCAACACGCGCACGGAGGCGCTCGCCCGCATGCGCCAGGCACTCGATTCTTTTATCATTGAAGGCGTGACTACGACGATTCCGTTCCTGGGCCGGGTCATGCGCCACCCGGACTTTGTCGCGGGCAAGGTCGATACGAAATTCCTCGAGCGCGAGCCGCACCTCCTCAAAGATCAGCCATGAAGATCGACGTCTACCACACACCACTCGGCCTCAATGCGGGGGATCTGACCGGCCGAGCGGTGGTCGTCATTGATGTCCTCCGCGCGACGAGCACGATCGTCACCGCACTCGCGGCGGGCGCGAAGGCGATCGTGCCGGCCGCCAGCTCGGACGAAGTGGTCCGGCTCACCGCCAATCTCGAAAAGAACGGGATCGTGCTCGCCGGCGAGCGCCGCCTGTCGAAAATCGAGGGCTTCGCCCTGGGCAATTCGCCGCGCGAGATGACGCGCGAAACGGTGGGCGGAAAGACGTTGTTTCTGGCGACGACCAACGGCACGCCGGCACTCCTGTCCGCGCAGGGCGGTGATCCGGTGCTGGTCGCGGCGGCCCTGAACTTCAGCGCGGTCGCCGAGCGCGCGCGCCATCTGTTCACGGAGCGCGGCGATCTCGTCATCATCTGCGCCGGCCGCGAGAAGCAGTTCGCGCTGGAGGACGCGTATACCGCTGGGCGGCTGATCAAGGCAGTCAAGAAGGGGGTGCCGCCGAAGAAGCTCACGCTCAACGACGCGGCGCAGGTCTCGCTCGACCTCGCGGCTCAGCAGGGGGGGTGGCTCGATGCCCTCGGCGCCAGCGACGCGGCGCGGCAGCTCGACGAGGCAGGGTTTGGCGACGACGTGAAGTACTGCGCCAGCCCCGACCGCCTCTCGATCGTTCCCGTTTACGCGGACCGACGCATCGCGGCATGAACCCCAAAGCTCGGCAAGAGCTCATCGGCATCGCGGCCCTGTTGGTGGGATTCTTCCTGGGTCTGACCTTGCTGCCGGTGGCGTTGACAGGGAGCTGGGGACGAGCGACTGGCGGTGCGCTGTGGCAAGTGTTTGGCGTCGGCGCGATCGTCGTCCCCATCCTGGGTATCGGCTGGGCGCTCGCGGCGTTCGAGCGGCTGGGCCCGCTGTCCTGGGGGCGAGCGGCGGTGCTCGGCGCCGGTCTCGTGCTCCTGATTCCCTACGGCATCGCGCTCGCGATCGGCCCCACGTTTGCACCCGACTACATAACCTGGACGCGCACCGAGCGGCTGGTCGGCCTGTTCCCCGGCTTTCTCGCGAACGGTGTGGAAGGCGCAATCGGGACCGCGGGGGCGGTGCTGGCCGGCCTGTTTGCGTTCTCCGCCCTGGGAATCTTCACGGTGGGGTGGCATCCGCTGACGCTGTTGAGACAGCGGGAGGCGGGACGGGGGACGAGGGGCGGGGAGAAGCCCATTCCGTCTCCAAAGCGCGGAATCGTCGAGGATGCGGCGTCACCCGTCCCTCCTCCCCCGTCCCGCGTCCCGCAGGTTCGGAAGCCCAAGCCCGCCCCGCCACCAAGACCGGCACCACCTCCTCCACCTGGCTCCCTCATCCCGCCCATCGAGTTGCTCACCGAAGGTCCGGGAGCGGTCGAGGACGCCGACGCGGCGCAGATCGAAGACATGGGCCGGCGGCTCGTCACGACGCTCGAGACATTCCGCGTCGGCGCACAGATCATCAACAAGACCGTGGGCCCGGTGGTCACGCGGTTCGAGCTCGAGCCGGGACGCGGCGTGAAAGTGGGCCGGGTATCGTCGCTGGCCGACGATCTGGCGCTCGCCATGCGGGCGCAGTCGCTGCGCATCGTGGCGCCGATTCCGGGAAAGGCGGCGATCGGCATCGAGGTGCCCAATCCCACGCCGCGGCTGGTGCACGTGCGCGATCTGATCGACAGCGCCGAATTCCGGCGCGCGGCGCGCGTGTTGCCCGTCGTCCTGGGCCGCAACCTCGAGGGCGAGGAGGTCGTGGACGATCTCACGAAGATGCCGCACCTCCTGATCGCCGGGGCGACCGGCTCGGGAAAATCGGTCTGCATCAACGCGATCATCACGAGTCTCGTCTATGCGTACGGCCCGGACAAGCTGAAGCTGCTCATGATCGATCCGAAGATGGTGGAGTTGTCGATGTACAGCGCGCTGCCGCATCTCGGCCTGCCGGTCGTCACGAGTCATCACAAGGCCGCGAACGTCTTGAAGTGGGCCGTGTGGGAAATGGAGCGGCGCTACCGGCTGCTGCACGCGAATCACGCGCGCAACGTCACGGACTTCAACAAGAAGGTCGAAGCGAAGCTGCCGCTGAAGGGGCCGCGCGAAACGCTCGCGACGCAGGCGGGCATTCAGAAGGAGCTGCCGTTCGATGCCGCGTACACGGACGGCATTCTGTCCTACATCGTGCTCATCGTGGACGAGCTTGCCGACTTGATGCTGACCGTCCAGGGCGAGATCGAGACGCCGCTCGCGGTGCTGGCGCAGAAAGCGCGCGCGATCGGGATCCATTTGATCTTGGCCACCCAGCGACCCTCAGTGAACGTGATCACCGGGTTGATCAAAGCCAACTTCCCGTGCCGCATCGCGTTCAGGGTCTCGGCGAAAGTCGACAGCCGCACCATCCTCGATCAGAACGGGGCCGAAACGCTGCTCGGCAACGGTGACATGCTGTTTCTGCCGCCCGGAAAGAGTGAGCCGATGCGCGTGCAAGGGGCGTTCATCTCCACGGACGAGACCGAGCGACTGATGGAGTGGTACAAGAAGCACGCGGCGGCGGCGGTCGCGGCCCCCGGAACATCGATCGACGAACAGGTCACGGCACTCGAGAAAGCCGAAAAAGAGGGGGAAGAGGGACGGGGGACGGGGGAGGGGGACGCCGGCGACCGCGATCCGCTGTTCCGCCAGGCCGCCGAGGTATGCATCCAGAATCAGCTCGGATCCACGTCGCTGCTGCAGCGGCGCATGAGCATTGGTTACGGGCGGGCGGCCCGCATCATCGACCAACTGGAGCTCGCGGGCGTTCTTGGCCCAGCGAATGGGTCCAAGCCGCGCGATGTCCTGTTGGGACTGGAAGAATTGGACGAGCTCACAGGCCCGGAGAGCGCAAACTCGAGCACGTAGCCTCAGGCAATAATGATCCGTCGCGCGGAATTTGGGTTATGGCCGTTGCGAGCCCGTCGCCAATTTGCTGCTGTGTCGAGCGGCATTCGCAGTGATCCAAGGAATTGGACGGACCCGCGCCATCAGCGCGGCCTGGCCGCCGAAGCGCAGGCGATCCGTTACTTGCAGGCAAGAGGCTGGGAAGTCGTCGCGCATCGCTTCCGGGTTGGACGCGTCGAGGTCGACCTCATTGCCAGGCGAGGTGCGCTCGTCGCTTTCGTGGAAGTGAAAGGCCGGAGGGGACTCGCCTTCGGCAGTCCTTTCGAGGCGGTGACGGGCGCCAAGCGGCGGGAAATCGTGAAAGCGGCACGTGTCTGGATGGACCGCTATGGCCAACGGGGCGACGTGTACCGCTTCGACTGTATCGGTATCGTTGACAACAAGTTAGAACATCTGGAGGACGCCTTCCGTCCTGGATGGCGGTGAGCGCGGTTTCGGTATATATTCGGGCCTCATACCAGGAGGCTCGCCACCCATGTCGAGGTCACTCATGGCAGAACAGCAGCAGGGCCAACCGTCCAAACTCACCGATGACCGCCGCAAGGCGCTGAGCCTCGCGATCACCCAAATCGAAAAGACATGCGGCAAGGGGTCCATCATGCGGATGGGCGCCGACACGCCGCAGGTGCGCGTGGCCGGGATCTCGACCGGCGCGATCAATCTCGATGCGGCGATCGGCATCGGCGGCATCCCACGCGGCCGGGTGACGGAGATTTTCGGGCCTGAGTCGAGCGGCAAGACGACACTGGCGTTGCACGTCGTAGCCCACGCGCAGCGCCAAGGCGGTGCCGCCGCTTACATCGATGCCGAGCATGCGCTCGACGTCGAGTACGCCAAGAAGCTGGGTGTGGACATCGAGAATCTGCTGGTCTCTCAGCCCGATACGGGCGAGCAGGGCCTCGAGATCTGCGAAATCCTGGTGCGGTCTGGTGCGGTGGACGTTGTCGTCGTCGATTCGGTCGCGGCCCTCGTGCCCAAAGCTGAAATCGAAGGGGAGATGGGAGACTCGCTTCCGGGTTTGCAAGCGCGGCTCATGAGTCAGGCGCTACGCAAGCTCGCCGGCGCGATCAACCGCTCGCGCACGTCGGTCATCTTCATCAACCAGCTGCGCGAGAAGATCGGGGTCATGTTCGGCAATCCCGAGACGACGAGCGGTGGCCGGGCGCTGAAGTTCTACGCCTCGGTGCGGCTCGACATGCGGCGCATCGCGCCCGTCAAGGATCGGGAAGTGGTCATCGGCAACCACGTGCGCGTGAAGGTGGTGAAGAACAAAGTGGCGCCGCCGTTCCGCCAGGCGGAGTTCGACATCATGTTCGACGAAGGCATCAGCCACGAGTCGTTGCTGGTGGACATCGCAGCGGAGGCCGGCATCATCGAGAAGTCGGGCGCTTGGTACTCGTACGGCAAAGAGCGGATCGGACAAGGGCGTGAGAACGCCAAATTGTACCTGAAGGACCACCCCGACATGTCGGCCGAAGTCGAGGCGCGCGTGAAGGAGCACCTCGGCGTCCGTAGTGCAGAGACGGGTGGAACACCAGCCGCCGACGAGGAGAGCGCCGCGAGCGAAGAGTGATTCTCACCGGACTCGCCCCCGATCCACGCCGGCCAGACTATAGGCTGGTCGAGGTGGACCGGGGGCGTTTTGCGTCGCTCCCGGCCGAGGCGATCGCGATTCTCGATCTCGTGGTCGGCCGTGAGATCAGTCCTGCCGTGCGAGAGCGCCTGCAAGAGCTCGCCGATCTCGAGGCGGCCCACCGTGCCGCCTTGCGGGCGCTGGCACGTCGCGCTCATGCGCGCCTCGACTTGCGGCGTCGCTTGCTCCAAAAACAACATCCAGCAGCGGCCGTCGATGCAGCGCTCGATCGCCTGAGTGCGGCCGGGCTGCTCGACGATGTCCGCTTTGCCGTCGATTACGCGGCGGCCAAAGGTCGGCGCGGGCGCGGGCCGTCGCGCCTCGTGCGCGATCTGCAGGCTCAAGGGGTCGATCGACGTGTGGCAGAGGAAGCCGTGCGGACATCACTCGCGGCGGAGGGTGTCGATCCGGCGGCGGCGGTGCGCGCGTTGGCGGAGAAGCGGGCTCGCCAGCTCGGCGGGCTGCCGGCGGCGATTCGAAAACGGAGACTCCTGGCGTTCCTGGCTAGACGCGGATTCGGCGGCGCCGAAGTGCGGGAGGTGGTCGAATCCCTTAAGTCCTAGTTACACTATATTTTACCTGCATGAAGTCCGCCGATGTCCGCCGCAAGTTCCTGGACTACTTCAAAGCCCCGCCTCGCGCGCACCGTGAGGTGCCGAGCTCGTCGCTCGTGCCCGCGGACGACCCCACACTGCTGTTCACCAACTCCGGCATGGTGCAGTTCAAGCGGGTGTTTCAGGGTCTGGAACGCCGCGATTACACGCGTGCGGTGACCTGCCAGAAGTGCGTCCGGGCGGGTGGAAAGCATAACGACCTCGAGCAGGTCGGTCACACCGCGCGCCACCACACCTTCTTCGAGATGCTCGGCAACTTCTCGTTCGGCGATTACTTCAAGAAGGAAGCGATCGAGTACGCCTGGGAATGGGTGACGAGCAGCGAGTGGCTCGGCATCGACCCCGACCGCCTTTATGTCACCGTGCACCATTCCGATGATGAAGCGCGCAAACTCTGGCGTCAGGTCACCGGCATCGCGGACAGCCGCATCTTTGGCCTGGGCGACAAGGACAACTTCTGGCAGATGGGGGACACGGGGCCGTGCGGACCGTGCTCCGAGATTCTGGTCGACATTCGGGGGAAGGGGGACGGGAGAAGGGGGAAGGGTGCCCCCAGCATGGACGAGTTCGTCGCGCTGAGCGAGGAGGGGCAATTCCTCGAGATCTGGAATCTCGTCTTCATGCAGTTCGACCAGCAGCCCGACGGCAAGCGTAACCCGCTCCCGAAGCCTTCGGTCGATACGGGCGCCGGCCTCGAGCGCATCACGTCGGTGATGCAGAACGTGCCCTCCAACTTCGACACCGACCTGTTCCAGCCCATCATCGCCCAGGCAGTCGAGGTCGTGGGGAGGCCATACGACCGCGGGCCGGCGGGTGCGCCGTACCGGGTGCTTGCCGACCACGCGCGCGCCGTCAACTTCCTGCTCGCCGATGGCGTCTATCCGTCGAACGAGGGTCGCGGATACGTGCTCCGACGCATCCTGCGGCGCGCCGTTCGTCATGCCTGGCTGCTCGGCCGGCGCGAGCCGACGCTGGCGCCGCTGACGCGCGCCGTCACCGGGTCGATGGGAGATGTCTATCCGGAGATCGTGTCCAAGGAGCCGCACCTCGAGCGCGTGACGCGCGCGGAGGAGGAGCGCTTTCTCGAAACGATCGAGGGCGGGCTCGCGCGCATGGAGGAGTTGCGCCATCAGCCGATTGTTTCCGGCGAGGACGCGTTCAAGCTGTACGACACCTACGGCTTCCCGCTCGATCTCACCCAGATGATCGCGGCAGAGCACGGCCACACAGTGGACGTCGAAGGCTTTGAGCAGGCGTTGGGGCAGCAGCGGCGGAGATCAAGGGCGGCGAGGAAAATCGGCGGCGAGGGGCGGCGAAGGGTCGGCGAATGGGTTGAACTGAAAAAGAAGGGTACTCAAAAGTGGATCGGCTATGAAGCCACGAAAGCCGAGACCGAGCCGATCGCGTTCCGTCAGACTGGCGATCAGCTGGAGCTGATCCTCGAAGAGAATCCGTTTTATGCCGAATCAGGCGGTCAGGTCAGCGACACCGGCGTGGTCAAGGGTGACGGCTGGGAATTGACGGTCGAGGATGTCGAGAAGGTGGACGGCAAGAGCGCCGTGGTCGGGACGTTCGGCGAAACGTTCGAGCCGACACCCGCGCTGGCGCAGGTCAACGAGGCTCGACGCCGCAATATCGAGCGCAATCACACCGCGACTCACCTGGTGCATGCGGCGCTCCGCAAGATCCTCGGTACGCATGTGCGCCAGGCGGGCTCCGTCGTGGCCCCCGAGCGGCTGCGCTTCGACTTCAGTCATCACGGCCCGATCAAAGGCGATCAGCTCGCGGCCATCGAGGCGGAGGTCAATGCGCACGTCTGGGAAAACCTGCCCATCGAGACCCGCCAAATGGCCTACCAGGAAGCCGTCGCCGCGGGGGCGATGGCGCTGTTTGGCGAGAAGTACGGGGACGTCGTGCGCGTGGTGGACGTGCCCGGTGTGTCGCTCGAGTTGTGCGGCGGCACGCACGTCGCCTCGACGGGGCAGATCGCGGTGTTTCGCTTCACGCATGAGACCGGCGCGGCGGCCGGCGTGCGGCGAATCGAAGCGCTCACCGGGCCGGCGGCGTACCGCTACGCGATTGACTTACAGAACCGGCTGGCTGCCGCGGCGGGGTTGCTGAAGACGCAGCCCGAGCACCTTGCCCGCCGCATCGAAACGATGCTCGAGGAGAACAAGAGGCTCGAGAAGCGCGTGGCGGAGCTGCTCAAAGGAGGAGCAGGGAGCGAGGAGCACGGAGCCGTCGAGAAGATCGGCGACGTCGAGCTGCATGTCAGCGAATCCCGACTCGATGATCGTGGTCAAATCGCCGCGCTTATGGACGGCTTCCGTGCCAAGCATAAGGGCGCTATTTCCGTGCTGTTCACAACGGGCGACCGGGCTGGCATCCACGTGGCCGTCACTGATGATCTGGTGTCCAAAGGCGTCAAAGCCGGGGACATCGCGAATGCCATCGCCGCGACGACCGGGGGTAAGGGCGGCGGCCGCCCGCATTTCGCATCGGCGGGCGTCGGTGATCCAGGCAAGCTCGGCGAGGCACGCGCGCGGACGCCGGAAATCGTGCGAGAGTTTGCGCGATGACTCGCGACGAGATCCTGGCCTGGCTCGACTCGCGCCGTCCAACACCGCCTCTGGCATTGCGGGAGCGGCTGCGTGCTGCAGTCCGTGAGACAGCGCTCGGTCTCCCCGCCCATCTGGCGCGGCTCGGCGACGAGCTGCTCGCCGGGGTTGCCGCTCGCCCCGCAGGAGGGCGTGAGCTCGCCCTCGATCTGCTCGCGGCCGACGCGTTTGCCACGTACGCCTTCGAAGCCCAGGCTGAGGAGATGCATCCATGAGACTTGAAGGTCAGGGCTTGCTCGTCCTCGTCGATCCGGTCCGGACCAACGGCGCGGAGGCGGCGCGCATCGGCCGGGCGGCGAAAGCGGCGGGAGTGCGGGGCTTCCTGATCGGCTCCTCGTTCGACGGCGCGGCGCAAACGCACGAGGTGGCCCGCGCCCTGCGGGACAGCGCGCCAGGTGTTCCGGTCGCGCTGTTTCCCGGCTCCGCGATGCAGCTGACCGATCAGGTGGATCTGGTGCTGTTCTTGTCGCTCGTCTCCGGGCGCAATCCACAGTATCTGATCGAGGAGCACGTCCGCGCCGTGCCGTTTCTGCGGCAACATCCCGTGCCCACTCTCTCCACGGCGTACATCCTCATCGACGGTGGCCGCGTGACGAGCGTGGAGTCCGTGAGTCAGACGCGCCCGCTCCCTGCTGACAAGCCTGAGCTGGCCGCCGCGCACGCGACCGCGGCCAGCCTGATCGGCATGCAAGCGATCTACCTCGACGCGGGCAGTGGCGCCGAGCGGCCCGTCTCGGTGGAGGTGATTCGGGCGTGCCGCGCGGCGGTGCCCCAGCGGCCGTTGTTCGTCGGGGGCGGGATTCGCACGCCTGGGCAGGCGCGGGCCGCCCGGCAGGCGGGTGCAGATTTCGTCGTGATCGGCACGGTTCTAGAGGAAGAGCCCAGAGACGATGCGGGGCTGGAGGCGTTCGTCGAGGCCGTGCGGTGAAGGGAGGCGTCGACAAGATTCGGGAGTCGCTCGCCGGTCTGGCCACACTCGCCGGCCGCGTCGCCGCGGAGCAAGCGGAGGAAATTGCGGCGATCGCCGAGCGGTATGAGACGACGTTGCGCGGAGGCGGCACACTCTTCTTTGCCGGCAATGGTGGTAGCGCCGCCGACGCGCAGCATCTCGCCACCGAGTATGTCGTCCGCTATCAAACCACCCGGCCGGCGATGCGCGCGGTCGCCCTGACGACCGATACGTCGTTACTCACGGCCTGTGCCAACGATATGGGGTTCGAGGAGGTGTTCGCCCGCCAGGTCGAAGCCCTTGCCGAGCCGGGCGATCTCCTCATCCTGCATTCCACGTCCGGAGAGAGCCCCAACGTGATTCGCGCGGCGCAGTCCGCGAAGGCGCGGGGGGTGGGCGTCGTGGCCCTCCTCGGACGCACTGGAGGGCAGCTGAAGCACTTTGCCGATATCGTGCTCATCGTACCTGCGACCGACACCGCGCGTATCCAGGAGCTGCATCTCGCCATCGAGCATGTGATATGCGATCTCGTGGAGGACCGGCTCAAGGGATGATCGACCTCGCCGGCAAGCGCGCGTTCGTGACGGGCGGGAGCAGAGGCATCGGGCGCGCGACGGCGGTGTTGCTGGCGCGTGCCGGTGCGAAAGTCGCGGTTGGCTACCGCACCCGCAAACCGGCCACCGAATCCCACATCACCGCCGCGGTGCGAGGCGACCTCGGCACGGCGACCGGCGCTAACAAGGCGGTGGCGGAAGCGCTCCGGGCACTGGGCGGGAAGCTGGACATTCTCGTGATCAACCACGGCGTGTGGCCGCCCGACGATGTGCCCGTCGCCAAGCTGACGGACGAGCAATGGGAGTCGACTCGCCGTGCCAACCTCGACGCCGTGATCTATGTCTGCCGCGCCGCGATTCCGAGCATGACGGAAGGCGGGAGCATCGTCCTCGTCGCTTCCACCGCGGGTCAGCGCGGCGAGGCGTTTCACGCCGACTACGCCGCCACGAAGGGTGCCGTCATCTCGATCACGAAGTCGCTCGCCGTGGAGCTCGCTCCAAAAATCACGGTCAATTGCGTGGCGCCCGGCTGGGTCGACACCGAAATGTCGGCGAAGCCCTATGCCGGCGGAGGGAAAGCGGCAATTGAGCGGACGATTCCGTTGCAGCGTGTGGCGAGCGCCGAGGACGTCGCCGGCCCGATCGTATTCCTCTGCTCCAGTCTCGCACGGCACATCACGGGTGAGATTCTCAATGTAAACGGCGGCTCCGTCCTCTGCGGATGACTTTTCCCCCGCAGCTGCCCATTCCCGACGAAGTGTTGAAGATTGCCAAGAAGCTCGAGGACGCGGGCTTCGAAACGTGGTGTGTGGGCGGAGCGATCCGCGACAATCTCCTCGGGCTCGAGAATCACGACTTCGATCTCACCACGTCGGCCAAACCGGCCGACGTGCAGAAGGTCTTCAAGCGCACCGTCCCGGTCGGGATCGAGCACGGTACGGTGGCGGTGCTCGACAGCGCCAATCACCCGCACGAGGTCACGACCTTTCGGAAGGACATCCAGACCGACGGTCGCCATGCGGTGGTGGAGTTTGGCGTGTCCCTGATGGATGACCTCGCGCGGCGCGACTTTACGGTCAACGCCATCGCGTATCATCCGATCCGGCACGAGTGGCGGGACCCGTTTCAGGGGGAGCAGGACCTCGCCAAGAAGCTGATCCGCTCGGTCGGCGACCCCAATTGGCGGTTCCAGGAGGACTATCTGCGGATTCTGCGCGCGCTTCGATTCAGCGCGCGCTTCGAGTTTCGGATTCACGCTCGCACCCTCGAGGCGGCGAAGGCGAACGCGCAAGGTCTGGCGCAGCTGTCGGCGGAGCGCGTCCGCGATGAATGGTTCAAGGGGATTCAGACGGCGAAAAAGCTGTCGAAGCTCGCCGGGTTGTGGCGAGATGTGGGAGCCGCCCGGATCTGGCTACCCGAGTTGGGCGATACCACTCACATCGACAAGCTGCCCCGCGATCCGGTGATCGTGACCGCCTACGTCGCCAAGGATCCCGCATCACTGCTCACTCGGCTCAAATGCTCTAACCGCGACATCGAGCGCGGCCGTGCCATCGGCAAGTGGCGCGAGAACTATCCGGACCCGCGGAACGCGGCAGCCCTGCGAAAGTGGCTATCGGAGACAGGCGAATACGCGGATGATCTGCTCATCGGAGGCCCCGATTCGCTCGCCAAAGCGGTCGCGGCGATTCGGGCGAAGCATCCGCCGCTGTCTCTCAAAGATCTCGCCGTGCGCGGCGACGATCTCATTGCTTCCGGCGTGCGCCCCGGGCCCGACGTCGGGGAAATGTTGGCGCGCTTGCTCGATGAAGTGCTCGAGGACCCCGCTCGCAACACCAGGGAGTATTTGCTCTCCCGTGTCTAAGGCCCTGTTGTATGCCCTGGTCGCGGCGGCCGGCAATGTGCTGGGCGCGCTCGCCGTCACGCGGCGGGCGGTCCGCGAGCTCCGCGTCATCGAGCTCCTGGTGGCGTTCGGCGCGGGCTTCATGCTCTCGGTGGCGATCGTCGAGCTGTTGCCGGCCGCGTTGTCGCGCAGCGGAAACATCGCACCGGCCCTGGTGCTCGTCGGATATCTCGCGGTGCACCTCACCCAACACACCCTCACACCGCATTTCCATTTCGGTGAGGAGACGCATCCCGTCAGCTCGGTCGCAGGCACGTCAGCTCTGGTCGGGCTCCTCCTGCACACGTTCTTCGACGGCGTGGCAATCGCCAGCGCGTTCCTCGTGCGAACGCAGCTGGGCATCGTGGTCTTCGTGGCCATCTTCCTCCACAAGCTGCCGGAGGGTGTGACGATTTCGAGCCTGATGCTGGCAGGCGGGCGGTCGGGCGGGCGGGCGGTGGGGGCAGCGGCACTCCTCGGCCTGGCGACGCTCATCGGCGTCGTGTTCACCGAGGAGCTGGGGTTCCTCGTGCAACACGGATTGGCGATTTCGGCGGGAGTCACGATCTATGTCGCGGCGTCCAACCTTGTGCCGGAGTTCCAGGGGAAGAAGGGTTGGCAGCTGCCGGCCGCGTTCTTCGCTGGTGCCGCGGTATTTTTCCTGACGAAGACTTTGCTGGACCGTGTGTCGTGAGTGAGCCGACGCTTTTCCAGGGTTCGACCGAACCGCTCGCCGCGAGGATGCGGCCGAAGACGCTCGAGCTGTTCCTCGGCCAGGAGCACCTGCTTGGCCCGGGGAAGGCCTTGGGCGATTTGATCCGGCGTGGCGAAGTCGGCTCCTGCATCTTCTGGGGACCGCCGGGCTCGGGCAAGACCACCCTGGCGAGGATCATCGCCAACTACACCGAGCGGCACTTCGAGCCGTTTTCCGCCGTGACCGAGGGCGTGGCCCGCGTACGGGAAATCATCAAGGAGGCAGAGGAGCGGCTCAAGTATCAGGGACAGGGCACGATCCTCTTCTGCGACGAGATCCACCGCTTCAACAAGGGGCAGCAGGACGCGTTTCTTCCGTGGGTAGAGAACGGCGTCATCACGCTCATCGGGGCGACGACGGAGAATCCCAGCTTCGAATTGACGAGCGCGTTATTGTCGCGGTGTCGGGTATTTGTGTTGGAACCGCTCAAAGACGAGCACATCCGGACGGTGATCGAAAGGGCGCTTGGGGGAAGCGGGAAGGGGGACGAGGGACGGGTACTGACCGAAGACGCAATCGCACTTCTCGTCACGCACGCGCAAGGCGACGCGCGCCGGGCGCTCAACACACTCGAAGCCGTCCTCAAACACATCAAGGGTTCCCCGTCTCCCATCCCCCGTCCCGCGTCACCCGAAATCGTTCGTCAGGTACTCGAACGCCCGCTGCCGGTTTATGACAAGGCCGGAGAGCAGCACTTCAATCTGATCTCGGCGCTCCACAAAGCGGTGCGGGGTTCGGACGTGGACGGCGCGCTCTATTGGCTCGCGCGGATGCTGGCCGGGGGCGAGGACCCGCTCTACCTCGCGCGGCGACTCGTGCGCATGTCGGTCGAGGACATCGGCCTGGCAGATCCGGGCGCATTGACCGTCGCTCTGGCGGCCAAGGACGCGTATCACTTCCTGGGCAGTCCGGAAGGCGAGCTCGCGCTCGCCGAAGCCACGATCTATCTGGCGACGGCTCCCAAGTCGAATCGTGCGTATGCGGCGTTCGGCGAAGCGCAGGCCGCCGCCCAGGCGCATCCCGCCGAGCCTGTGCCGCTGCACATCCGGAACGCTCCCACTCCACTAATGAAGGGGTTGGGCTACGGGGCGGGATACCGGTACGCGCACGACTACGATGGGGCGTACACGCCCCAGGAGTATCTGCCGCAGGTGCTCCGGGGAGCGAAGTGGTACACGCCAGCAGACGTGGGCTTTGAAAAGACGGTCAAGGAGCGGATTGAGTCGTGGGAAAAGCTCAAGCGAGATGCAGGAATCGAGTGAGATGATCCTCGGCGTGGGTTTGGATGTCGTGGCAGTCGGCAGGGTCGAGCGCTCACTGCTGCACGACGGCGCGGAGTTCGTCGAGCGCGTCTTCACCGCGGCAGAGCAAACCGAGTGCGAGGCGCGGGCGGACCGTGCCCAGGCGCTGGCGGCGCGGTTTGCCGCGAAGGAAGCCTGCTTCAAGGCACTCGGCACAGGCTGGGCCGTGGGTGTGTCATTCCAACAAATCGAGGTGACGAGTGGGGACGCCGGGAGGCCTGAGCTGCGGCTTTCCGGGGCGGCGGCAGCCCGTGCCGAGGCCATGGGGGTTCGCAGCGTGCACGTGACGCTCTCACATGAGCGAGACTACGCCGCTGCGGTCGTGATTCTCGAAGGGTAGCGGAAGTGTTGCAAGCTTACAGCACTCGCCGGAACACGCTGGCGCTGCGAGCGATCCGGGCTACCAGAGACAACATATTTGTTTACAACGAGTTAGAACCGCTAGGGGTGCGTCGGCACGATAGCTCGGCTCTTGCGATGTCGTCGCTCGGGAGGAGCACGAGCACCCTGCGGCCACGAATCCTGGCGCGCGGCGCAGTCCGACGTCTCGGAGACCTTTCATGCCAGCCGACTCGAACGGCCAGTCGATCAAGATCTTCTCCACCTGTCCCCCGTCGAATCTGGTGGAGCCGGGGAGCTACCGCCGTCAGGTGATTGACATCGCTCAATGGAGCGAGGCCGCGGGGTGCGAGGGTATTCTGGTCTACACCGACAACGGGCTGGTCGACCCGTGGCTGGTGGCACAGATGGTCATCACCCACACGGAGCGTCTCTGCCCTCTGGTCGCGGTGCAGCCGATCTACATGCACCCCTATTCAGTCGCCAAGATGGTGGCCTCGCTCGGGTTCTTCTACGGGCGGCGCGTGTACCTGAATATGGTCGCGGGCGGGTTCAAGACCGACCTGAACGCGCTCAACGATCCCACCCCGCACGACGAGCGATACACCAGGCTGGTCGAGTACACCTCGCTGGTCATGGCGCTGCTCCGAGGCGGGCAGCCCGTGACGCACGAGGGCCATTATTACCGGGTCACAAACCTGAAGATGACGCCGTCGCTGCCGGCCGACCTTGTGCCGGGCGTGTTTATGTCCGGGTCTTCGGCGGCAGGGGTCGAGGCCGCCCGGTCCCTCGGTGCGACGGCGGTCCAGTATCCGAAGCCTGCCGCCGAGTACGCGGGCTCGGCCATGGATGCGGGCGAGTCGGGCATTCGGATCGGAATCATCGCGCGCGACACGGCGGACGCGGCCTGGAGCACGGCGCGCGCCCGGTTTCCCGAGGATCGGAAGGGGCAACTCACCCACCAGTTGGCGATGAAGGTGTCCGACTCGGTGTGGCACAGCCAGCTCTCAGAACTCGGCAGAGTGGGCGGTGATCCGGAACAGAACCCCTATTGGCTGGTTCCCTTCGAGAATTACAAAACGTTCTGCCCCTATCTCGTGGGCAGCTACGAGCGAGTGGCGGACGAAGTCGCCCGGTATGTGGCTGCCGGCTACCGCACGTTCATCCTCGACGTTCCGGCGAGCCCGGAGGAGCTGGAGCACATCCGCGTCGTGTTTGAGCGGGCGACGAGTCGCGTGGCGCTGTGAGCGAGCTGCTGCAGGACGGGATCACCGCGCAGGCCGTGCGCCGGCCGGACGCACCCGCGGTCGTGTCGCGGGACGAGCGACTGACGTACGCTGAGCTCGAGCAACAGAGCAACCGGCTCGCCCGATTGTTGCGGGAGGCGGGCGTGCGACGGGGCGATCGTGTCTGCCTGCTCATGCCCAAGTCGCCCGCTGTGGTGGTGGCCATGCTGGGCGTGCTCAAGGCGGACGCGATCTACGTCCCCCTCGACTCCACGAGTCCCGCCCCGCGCGTCGAGAAGATGATCGCGTCCTGCGAGGACCGCTGGATCCTCGCGGCGGAGGGAGGTGGAGGGGGAGGGCCAGTGGTGCGCCTGCTGAACGAACTGTTCGCGGATACGCGGTTCGCAGCCGAGCATGACGTGGGGTGGATGTCGACCCAACCCGCTGGAGGCTCCCGTGTCACGCCGCGCTTCTCCTGGGCCGACTTGAGCCGCTACTCGACCGCACCGCCGGAGCGTCAGAACAACGCGGACGACCCCGCGCAGATTCTCTTCACGTCGGGGTCGACAGGCGTTCCCAAGGGCGTGGTGATTACACATGGCAACGTTCTGCCGTTTCTCCGCTGGGCTCGCGACTACTTTGGGACGAGCACATCCGACCGCATTTCGTGGCACCCACCACTGCACTTCGACCTGTCTACCTTCGACGTGTTCGGTACGCTTCGCGCAGGTGCCGCGCTGTACCCGGTTACGGCGGAGCTGAGCTTGCTGCCTCACAAGCTCGCCCAATTCATCCGAGACAGTGAGCTCACCCAATGGTTCTCGGTACCGTCTGTGTTGAACTACGTGGCGAGTTTCAACGCGCTGCGCGACGGCGATTTTCCCGCCCTGCGCCGAGTGTTGTGGTGCGGCGAGGTGCTGCCCACCCCCACGCTGATCTACTGGATGCAGCGGCTGCCGCACGCCTCGTTCACGAATCTCTATGGCCCTACGGAAACGACGATCGCGAGTAGCTACTACACGGTGCCGAAGTGTCCAGCGGACGAGCGTGAAGAGATTCCGATCGGCCGGCCCTGCCCGGGAGAGGAGCTGCTCGTGCTCGATGCAGCGCGGCGGCCCGTGCGCCCCGGGAAGCTGGGCGACCTCTACATCGCTGGGGTGGGCCTCAGCCCGGGGTATTGGCGCGACCCGGAGAAGACGGTGGCCGCGTTCCATCCGCATCCCGGGACCGCCAGCGGTGAGCGGGTCTACAGGACTGGTGACCTCGCACGTGTAGGCGAGGATGGGCTAGTCTATTACGCAGGGCGCGCCGACACCCAGATCAAGTCACGCGGCTATCGCATCGAACTCGGCGAGATCGAGGCGGCACTCCAGAGCCTCGGCAGCCTCCGGGAGTGCGCCGTAGTGGCGGTACCCAGCAGTGGGTTCGAGGGGATGGCGGTGTGCTGCGCCTACGTACCCGATCTGGTGGATACTGTGACCCCGGTCGCGGTGCGCGAGGCACTAACGAAGCTCGTGCCGCACTACATGCTGCCGTCGCGCTGGTTGGCCTTCGATGCGCTCCCCAAGAATTCCAACGGCAAGATCGACCGGCCGCGGCTCCGAGATGCCTTTCAGGAGACCGGGGCGCGCGCGCGATGATCGACCGTACCACGGGTCCACGGCCGGAGTCCCGCGCCCGCTTAAGAATATTGCTCCTCGCCGAGGAGGCTGCTGGGGCGCAGGTGCTCCGAATGATCGCCGAACGCGGGCACGTGGTCGTGGCCGTGATGACCTCCGGCGCGGCACGGCCGGACAGCCCTTCCCCGGTTCGGGACCTCGCCGAGCGGCTGGGCTGCCCGTGCTGGCCTGCAGAGTGGGTGAGGGAGCGGGGATTCTCCGAGCGCGTCCGCGCGGCGGATGTGGATCTCCTCTTGAACGTGCACTCGCTCTACCTCGTCCCAGGAGCGGTCCTCAACGCCTCGCGGTTGGGGAGTTACAACATGCATCCCGGTCCGCTGCCCGAGTACGCCGGCCGCAATCCGGTGAGTTGGGCGCTGTTTCGGGGCGAGACCACGCACGCGGTCACGATCCATCGCATGGTGCCTGAGGTCGATGCTGGCCCGATCGCTTACCAGGCGTCCTTCGACATCGAGGAACGTGACAGCGCGTTGACCGTCAGCGTGAAGTGCGTGCAAGCGGGCGTTCCCTTGATCACCCGTCTAGTGGACACCGCCGCGACGAATCCAGCGGCGATCCCGGCGATCGGTCAGGATCGGTCGCGCCGGAGCTATTACGGGAGAGACGTTCCCCAGGGGGGGCAGCTGATCTGGCCGCGGCCAGCCCGCGACGTCGTCAATTTCACGCGCGCCTGCGACTACGTGCCCTTTCGCTCCCCGTGGGGGCATCCCGTGGGTCGCGTGGACGGGCGCCAGGTCGCGGTGGTGAAGGCGACTCGCACGGGGGTACGCTGTGCAGCGCCGCCCGGAGCTGTGAGCGATGTTGTGGGTGGAGCGGTGCGGGTGGCATGCGCGGATGAATGGGTCCTGGTGCATCGGGTACTGACCGATGGGCAGCTCGTCTACGCGAGCCGCACGCTGCGCCCCGGACAGCAATTCGAGACCGAAAACGGAGGACGTGAGTGATCACACAGGAGCTAGCCGGGTTGCGGAACCAAATCGCCGCGCTGTTCGCAGATGTCCTCAAGATTGAAGTACCGTCGCACGACACGAATCTACTGGCGACGGGCCTGCTAGACTCGCTCGGGTTCGTGGAGCTGCTGCTGCAGCTGGAGCGCAGGTTTGGAATCCATGTCGAGATGGAGTCCCTGGAGCCCGAGGACTTCCGCTCCATCGAGAGCATTGCGGCTTTTATAGAGGCGGGGCCAGGATCTCAGCTGCCTCGCTCACCGTCCGAAACTTGATGGGCGCCAAGGCCGCGAGCCGGTCGATGTAAGACTCGATGGCGGCGTACAGCCGCTCGACGTCGGCGGCCGTCGCGGTGTAGGGAGTCAGGCCGGGCTGAAGGCTGACGCTGTGCCATGACATGTGCAAATACTGCACGCCTTGATCGATCAAGCGACGCGACAGCGTGAGCATGGCAGCCACGGAGCTGGCTTCGGGACTGAGGCAGATTCGTCTGAGCAGGCCCAAGTGGGCTGCGATTCCGGCGAGCCGGAGGTGCCGGACCACCGGGTGGCGGAGCAACGGTTGCAGGCGTGTCCACAACGCCCACGAGCCGCGGTTGTATCCCCAAGACAGTGGCACTTCGATCAACGGCCCCCCGAACACCGGATTCCGGGTGTCCCCTTGGCCGTCGAGGCGGTACACGTGCAGCGGCGCGCCGATGTGTGTCGGGCCCTCGTCAACGTCCTCCCAACTGACAAACGGCGTCACACTGCTGTCGACGCGATACCCACGGGTCAGCAAGGCCGCCGCCGTGCTCGGCCCGAAGGCCCAGCGGCCGGCCCGAAAGGCGAGCGGTCGACGTCCCATGCCAGCGTAGAGGGTGTCGGTGAGCGTGTCGAGCTTCGCTGCTTGCAGGCGAGCAGGGAGATTCACGAGCATCGTATTGCGCGGGACAAACGCTTCCTCGATGGGTGGTGTGTTCCACGGATGCAGGTGGGCGCCGATCTCGGCCGTCCCGCGCGCCTGCGTTTCCTGCAGGATGCGGACCGCCCAGGGATGGATTGCCACCTGATACGTCGTGAAGTACGTGGGGCGCACCGCGAGTCGCTCGAACAGCCGATCCAGGCGGGGAAGCTGCCGCACGTTTTCGACGGTGACCCCGGTGCGGGCTAGCTTCCAGTTGTCCTCCTCGACGTCGATCGAAACGACGAGGGTGATGGGTTCCGTCATGGTCTCGGCTCGGACTCGGGAATCACCAGCCGCTGCCGTCCAACTCTGTGAGCACCCAGTCGTGGAGCGGGGGAAGCACGTCTGATTGCCGCAAGCTGAGCCAGAACAGCGGAAGCGCGTCGCCGCGACCGATGAAACCGCAGCGCTTGAGCGCTAACGCAAGCGCCGACTGGGCAAGCGCGACCATGTTGACCCTCCGGTAACCCTGTCCGCGCGCTGCGCGCGTCACAGC
>Ga0209160_1001263_pt1 | contig 21238 bp, 14 predicted proteins | sample GraSoiAngelo_153_FD_186167 | JGI IMG/M metagenome (GOLD analysis project Ga0209160, IMG submission 186167) | Grasslands soil microbial communities from the Angelo Coastal Reserve, California, USA - 14_1009_12_40cm (SPAdes) (version 2) | ecosystem: Environmental > Terrestrial > Soil > Grasslands ... | reverse complement strand
AGCAGATAGCCGGACGCGCCGTACCGAAGCCCGTCCATCGCGGATTTCAGGCTCCCGTAGCCGGTGATCACGATGACCTCCACGTGCTCGTAATCGCGCTTGATGTCCTGCAGGAGCTCCGCTCCTTGCTTGCCCGGGAGCTTGAGGTCCAGGGTCACCAAATCGATCGCCTGCTCTTTCAGGAGTTGGAGGGCGGCCTCTGCGCTGTCCACCGAATGCAGGTTGTAGAAGGGACGGAGGATTAGTTTGAGCGCTTCGCGCGGGCCGGCTTCGTCCTCCACGATCAGGATGGTCGGCTTGGACGAGTCTCGCTCCCGGACCGCTTGGTGGCGCTCGTTGGGAACGTGGAACTGGGAAGTCTCTACCGGCACCTCTGTCTCCTGTGTCTGAGGAAGCGCATCCTAACGTTGTCCTCTAGCAACTGCCATGCCTTCCGAGATGTTCAGAACCCGCGCTCCCCAATACGCTCAAAGCTGACATGCCCTGTCGCTCCGTTGCGTCGCTGCATCGAGACAGGCAGCAAACATTGACGCTCCCGTACAAAATTGAACAAGGGGCCATTGTATCACAGGTTTGGCCAATTACGAAATTTCGTGCGTTGTAGTCCTGCGCCATCACGACTCATGCCGAGGGCACGTCCTTGGGGCCGGGCGCAGCTTGCGTGTCCGGGCATTTGATCCCGAGCATATCCATCCGATACTTGAGCATCCGTCTGGTGATGCCCAGCAGGGCCGCGGCGTGAGTCTGGACATGGCCCGTCCGCGTCAGGGCATCGAGAATCAACTCTCGTTCAAATTCCTGGACCGCTTTCTCCAGGGAGACCTGTCCGGACAGTGCGCTCTGTCGTAGCCCGGTATGCCGGCTTTCGGTCTTGATCGTGGTCGGGAGGTGGTCGATCGTGATCTCCGTGCCGCGACACCACACGATGGCCTGCTCGATGACGTTCTCGAGTTCGCGAACGTTGCCGGGCCAATGATATCGCGTCAGCAGTTCCATCGCCTCTTTCGAGATCTCCAGCGGTGGACGTCCCTCTGCCTCCAGCCGCTTGGAGAGGAAATGCTTGGACAAGTACGGGATGTCCTCCCGACGATCCCGCAAGGGCGGTATGGAGAGTACGGCCACGTTGATGCGATAGTACAGGTCTTCCCGGAACTCCTTCCGAGGGACCAGATCCTCCAGGATCTTGTTAGTCGCGGCGATGATCCGCACGTCCACTTTGATCGTTTGCGTTCCGCCGACGCGGGTGAACTCCCGCTCCTGCAGGAAGCGAAGCAGTTTCGCCTGCGTGAGCATGCCGAGGTCGCCGACCTCGTCCAGGAACAGCGTGCCGCCGTGGGCGAGCTCGACCTTGCCGAGCCGGCGCGCCAGAGCGCCCGTGAAGGCGCCTTTCTCATGCCCGAACAGCTCGCTCTCGATGAGGGTCTCCGGGATGGACGCGCAGTTGAGGGCGATGAACGGCCGCTCCTGCCTGGAGCTGTTGTAGTGCAGGGCGCGGGCGACCAACTCCTTGCCCGTGCCGCTCTCGCCGGTGATCAGGACGGTCGTGCGGGTGTCGGCCACCTGCTCGATTTTGGAGTAGATCTCCTGCATGGCTGGGCTCTTGCCCACCAGGTTGTGGAAGGCGTACGACTTCAGGACCTGCGCGCGGAGGTAGCGAACCTCGTGCTCCAGCGCCTGGGTGGCCAGGGCCTTGGCCACGATCATGCGGAGTTCCTCGACGTCGAACGGCTTGGCGAGATAATCGGCCGCGCCGATCTTCATGGCTTCGACGGCGGTCTTGACTGTCTTGACGGCGGTCAGCATGATCACGGGAACTGTGGGGTCCTCCGAGCGCAGGGACTGCAAGAGCCCGAGCCCGTCCGACCCGGGCATGAGTACATCCAGAAGCACCAGGTTGGGAAGTTCCTGCCGGAACCGGGCCAGGCCTTCCTGCGCGTTTGTGGCGCACAGGACCTCGTAGGTCGGCTCGAGGGTCATTTGCAGGGAGGCGCGTATCCCCGGCTCGTCGTCGACTACCAAGACCCGTTTCTTCATACGCCGCGCGTTTCCATCTGGGCTTCCAGCACCCGTACCGGAACAGCCGGCAGGTTCACCAGGAACGTCGTCCCGCGGCCGAGCGCGCTTTTGACTTCGATGTGCCCCCCGTGCTCCTGGACGATCTGGTGCACGATCGTCAAGCCCAGGCCGGTCCCTTCACGCTCTTGGCTCTCGTGCTTGGTGGTGTAGAACGGGTCAAAGATGTGCTCCAGGTCCGCCGGGGCGATGCCGCAACCGGTGTCCGTCACTTCCATCTGAACCCAGGTGTCGCCGGGGGCTTTGGAGAGCCGGTGGGTGCGCACGATCAACTCGCCGCCGCGGTCGCCCATGGCTTCGATGGCGTTGATGAAGAGATTGAGCAGCACCTGTTTGATCTGTTGGCGATCCAACAAGACTGAGGGCAAATCGGCGGCCAGGTCCTTCTTCAGCCGGACCTCCTTCGAGTCCGCCTTGATTCTGACGAAATACAGGCAGGATTCCACGATGACGTTAATGTCATCCTCTTGGAACTTGGGCTGCATGTAGCGCGCGTAGTCCAGGATCTCCTGGATGAGGCGCTCGATCCGGGCGACATCCTCCGCCACCACGGTGCTGAAGTGGCCGATGAATTCCGGGTCGTCCTTGCGCTCCGGGGTCAATTGGATAAAGGTCTTGATGGACGTCAAGGGGTTGCGGACCTCGTGGGCGAACCCGCCCGCAATCGTCTCCAGCGAGCGCAGGCGGTCCGTTCTCTGGACGAGCGACCGAGAGTGTTTCAGCTCTTCGTACAGGGCCGCGTTATCCAGGGCGATGGCGGCAGCTTGCGCCAGCGTGGTCAGCAAGCTGAGGTCCTGGTCGGTGTACAGGTAATGGTCGGTCCGTGCCCCCAGGTTGCAGAAACCGACAAGGCAGTTTTTGTTTATGAAGGGAATGCAGACCTCAGCCCCCATGCTCTGGAGGCGGCCGATGACAGGTCGGATTGCATCGTTTTGAGCCGAATGTTTCAACTCCTCCACCACGATAGGCGCTCGACATTTAGCCAGGAAGTCTACAAGGTCGTCATTAGCGTTCAGCCGAGAGTAAATTTTCTCTCCCGAACCGGCCCCATAGGAGGAGGCGGGGATGTAGACGGCTTTTTCCTTATCAACGAGGTACAGCGTGACGGTTTTAATGTTCATGCCGGTGACCAGTGTCCGTACAATTTCCTCGGTGAGCGTTTTGAGATCGAGGATTGTGACCATGGCTTTGGAGAACTTTGATAGGGTTTCGGACATGTCATATCGGCGCCTGAATAAGGTTCGGGCGATTGCATTCTGCGTCTCTGCTTTGAGCCTGCCGGTTCCGATCAGGAGGAGGGCGATGAGCAGGACCAGTAAAATCGAAAACGAATGACTGACTGTGCCGAAATAGGCTTCCTGGGCCATCAGAAGGATGACGTAGGAAGGGGCCAGGAACATAATCAAGAGCATCAGGTAAGTGAGCCCTTTCTCCATTGCCACTATAATATCCATAAGCCGATATTTGACGATGGCATAAGTCATAATGATCGGGTAGAGCACAATGGCGAAATTTCCATATGGATACAGATCCAATCCGAAGATGGGTAGATAGTCTAACGATCCTCCCGAGTAACCAATGCCCGTCGCCAAGAAGAAATATTTGATCTGATTTTGCTTCAGGCCCGAGCTGCGGTGATGGGTCTTGAGAAGCTCATAATGGCTGAAGACCACCATTCCGACCCACCACAGGAAGAACAACGGGAACAAATGGCCGGGTTGGGAGTAATAAAAGGACGAAAAAGCCAACCGGGTTCCTGAGAAGAACCGCTCGGTGAAGATCACAGGAAAGAAGATCACCCCGATGGCATAAGACAGATAGAGGAATCGCTTTTCTGAACGTTCGCAGAATACGTGGACGAAATGGTAGAACAGGATAGGAATCCACAGCACGCCACAGGCAAAAGCAAGGCGCCATGCCCACAAGGCCTCCGTCTCAGTTCTCGCAAGGCCGATCCAGAGGCCGCCCAATCCCCACACCGCCACCGAAGCGGTAAAGACGAACCAGAGCCTGTTGAGCGGCTGGGTTCTACCTTTCAGGTAGACGAAATACCCAAAGCTTAAAGAGGTAATGCCTGTTAAGAGTCCGGAAAGCGCGAAGGGATTCATGTCTTGTGACGGAATGGTGTTTCAGATAGCGGGATGGGTCGCGATGGGGAAATGAAAGTTCTGGGAATGTGAGTGTGTGAGGTGCAGGACCGACCGTCAAGTGCTGTTGATCGCAAGGCGTCCATGGCTTCATTCTCCTGACGCAGGATCTCATCCACATGCTTGCACAGAACGTGCTTGGTGCCTACACGTGAGGCTCTTTGTGGAAACTGGACATTTATTTTTCTGATGCCGCATAAGCTCTGTTGACCTCGTAGGTGTCAGTACAATTATAACAGGCCTCTAAAGCCATCAAGAAATATTCAAAGCTTCGCTGCGTGGCGAAAATGACTTTTTCTTGCAGCTCCTTCGTAGGCGCATAGATTTTCATGACCTCAAGGGCTTGCAAAGGATGCAGGTCATCGTAACGGCCGTGCGCCTCCATCCACCAATAGGCTTTCTTCTCCAGGTGGACGCCTTCCAAGCCATCATAGTGCGGAAAGCCCTTGACCGTTGACTTTGCGATGTCCTGAGTGACGCCTTCAACCGAATAATTAGTGGCTCCCACTGCCTCTGCAAGCGACCCACGGGTGTTAATGGACCAAAGCCAGTGTGTGAGCGCTTCAACCTCAGGAAGCGGCTGGACCGTATAGAGCACATATGGATCGATGCCGAATCCCTGAGCCATGTAGACCCACTGTTCTGCATGCCGTTTCTCGACGCGGACATTGTCGATCATGTACCCACGAGAACGCGAGTCATGGGTCTTGGTGATGTTCAGCGCGATCCATTTGGGGAAAGTTTCGATGAAAGGATATAATTGAATGATCCACGTCCTCATCTTTCTGACCGGAAGGGTCCCCGTAGAGGCTTCCCTGACAAGTCTGCATTCCAGGATAGCATTCCGATAGGGCTCAAGACACCGATTCATTTCAAGAATCCAGGCAGGGTGTGGGGTGAAGCCCTTCCTTGTCTTCCCCTCCTTTGGTCTTTCCGTCGAATGAGATTCGGCAGCGAAGGTAGGTAATTGCGCGGCTTCCAGAGCCAGAGTGTCGCGGGAGACCTGAATCTTCACCAGCGATTTCTCTTGCATACGCGAACTCTGTTTCAGCGCTTCTATCGCTGAGATCAGGATTTTCTGTTCCCACTCTCGGATCGCAGAAAACCTGATCTGGATGTCATACGCGTCGGATGGGCTCTTTCCGCTTTGGGTGCAGAGGGCGACCTGACCAGAGAGGTTCAGATAACACACATTCTCTCCGAAGGAGAACTGCAGGTTCAAGGGAGTGCCGGGTTTCAAGGAACTAGCGCTGGTCACGCGCAGGCCTTCTGGAGTAAGAGCCTTAGTGTAACCGGCGATTGCTTTGTCCCGCACCGGTAACTCGAAAGGAATCCGCAGGGCTGTCTCCACGCCACTGGTTGTGTTACGTGTACGATGCTCAACTGTTTTTTTTGTAGACATTACTGTATTCCTTACGATCCTTTTGTAGCCACTACTGTATTGCTCACGATCCGAGGTGGTTAGATCTCCTTCACGGAAGCCTAATATGATAGTATTTTTCATAATAAATGCAACAAGTGCAACAAGATAAGCTTTGATAGCGTTAATGGTATTAGTTCGAGGGCGCTAGCTTTGTTGAGGTGGCAGGTTGCACTGGGTTGATCTAAGTGTTTGAGAATTGAGGAAAAGTCGAGACCCGTTTCTTCATACGCCACGCGTTTCCATCGGGGCTTCCAGCACCCGCGCGGGGACAGCCGGCAGGTTCACCAGGAACGTCGTCCCGCGGCCGGGCGCGCTTTTGACTTCGATGTGCCCCCCGTGCTCCTGGACGATCTGGTGCGCGATCGTCAAGCCCAGGCCGGTCCCTTCATGCTCTTGGCTCTCGTGCTTGGTGGTGTAGAACGGGTCAAAGATGTGCTCCAGGTCCACTGGGGCGATGCCGCAGCCGGTGTCTGTGACTTCGATCTGAACCCAGGTGTCCTCGGGGGTTTTGGAGAGCCGGTGGGTGCGCACGATCAACTGGCCGCCGCGGTCATCCATGGCTTCGATGGCGTTGATGAAGAGATTGAGCAGCACCTGTTTGATCTGTTGGCGATCCAACAAGACTGAGGGCAAATCGGCGGCCAGGTCCTTCTTCACCAGGGCCGCCTTCGAGTCCGCCTTAAATCGGACAAAGTAGAGGCAGGATTCCACGATGACATTGATGTCGTCCTCCTGGAACTTAGGCTGCATGTAGCGCGCGTAGTCCAAGATCTCCTGGATGAGGCGCTCGATCCGGGCGACATCCTCCGCCACCACCGTGCTGAATTGACCGATGAATTCCGGGTCGTCCTTGCGCTCCGGGGTGAGCTGGATGAAGGTCTTGATGGACGTCAAGGGGTTGCGGACCTCGTGGGCGAAGCCGCCCGCAATCGTCTCCAGGGAGCGCAGGCGGTCCGTTCGTCGAACAATCGACTCCGAGCGTTTTAGCTCCTCGTAGAGCATGGCATTGTCCAGAGCGATGGCGGCCGCCTGCGCCAGCATCGTCAGCAACCTGAGATCCTGGTCGGAGTACATTTGGGGCGTGCTCCGTGGGCCCAGGACGCAAAACCCGATCAAGGCGTTCTTGTTGACGAAGGGGATGCACACGTCGGCTTTGACTCTCCGGAGGGCGTCAATCAGGGCGCGTTGCTCCTCGGTGCGTGAGAAGTGCTCCATCTCTTCTCTGACCAGAATGGCTTGTCCCATGGCCAAGTAGCGTGGGAGTTCCTCATCAGCGGCCAAGCGGATACGGCCCCCAGTTCTGGGATCGGGGCCGTAAGTGGACACCGGCGCGTACACGTCTTTTTCCTTGTCGAACAGGTACAGGGTCACGGTTTCGACACCAAGGACGGTCACGAGCGTGCGCTCGATCTCCTCGCTGAGGGTTTTCAGGTCCAGGATCTTGACCAGGGCTTTTGAGAAAGCTGAGAGGGTCTCATACGCGTCGTGCGTTTTCCGGAAAAGGATCTTCTCGACCGCCTTTTCCGTTATTCTCTGTAAGTTCACAAGGATTCCCGAGAAGATCAAGAACAGGGCGACAAGGATTCCAGCCAGCAAATACTGCGTTGAACCCGTAAACAATCGCACCAGCATCAGGACAACGATATAGAAGGGGATGAGCATCAGAGCGTAGCCGTACGGCAGAGCGTGCGTGCGGGTCCCGGCGGGTGCAATATCCATCACTTGGAATTTCAGGATCGCATAGCAGATGATCATCGCCATCAGGGTTACGAAGAGATAGCCCATAGGATAGAACTCGATTCCATAGCTTTGAACGAAATCGATGCAAGCGGCATATCCAACGGTAAAGGCTAAAAAGGCGAATTTAATCCTTGTTGCCTCTGGCTCTGATTGCCCCTCGGCAGCTTGAAATCCGCGATAAAGTTTCCTTAGCGAGAGACTGGTGACCCAGAGGAAGTAAACCAAAAAGAGTGGGTGGAGAAGACCAGCCCGGGGGTAATATCCCCAGAAAAACTTGTACTGCCCGTCAATCAGGTAGGAAGTGGAAATAAGAAACGCGAAGAGTGCGCTGATGAAATAATTGAGCCGGGTCAGGTTTTTCTCTCGTTTGCTCTGTAAAAAATTGGCACAGAATTGGCTGAAAACAGCGGGAATGAAGGACCATGAAAATTCCAAACAACCAGAAGCAGAGCGCTAAACAGAGCAGGCCGAATAATCTATTCGTTGTCGCCCGCGGATTCTTGAATACGGTCCATAGACCACTGGCAAAGATGATGGTCCCTGCCAGCAAGGGCGGAATGGAGTAGAGAGTGGCCCGGTGGCTGACCGCAATAGCCAGGTAGGAGGGGACAAAAATCACGCAGAGCAGCAAGCTGTAAGCCACGCCTTTGTTGATGACGATGGAGATGTCCATCAGGCGATATCTGAGAATTGCATAGGTCAGCACACAGAAAAGAAAAAAAGCCGCCAGGTAACCGAACGGATAGAACTCATAGCCAAAGGTCGGCAGGAAATCCACTGAACCAAGAGAAGCAACGAGAAAAGCAATCAGGACATGGCTAATCTGATTCCGTTTTATAGGAGAAGACGCCTTTTGATATGATCGGAAGTACTCAATGAAGGACGCTCCCAGATAGCCAAAGTAATAAAAGAAGAACGGAATGCTGTAGGCTCCCCATCTCGGATAGTGGCCCCACCAGTATTCCTGTATGCCCGTGACGAAATGGTCAGTCAGGAGAATGCTTGCCGCCAACAGCGAGGCGACGGCGTACCCGAGCCTGATCGAACGTGGACGCTGCAATCCCAGGAAAGCCATGGAAAAGGCGTAGAAGGCAGCAGCAATGTACATCACTCCCACGTTATCCAGTCTAAACCACAGGAGAGATACTTCGGGATTTCGTGACGCCAGTCCCGCACCAGTCGTGCAAGACCAGACTGTAATGCTCAAGCAGAAGATCAGGAAGTGGCGGTTGGCGGCAGCGGCTTTGTTGGAGAAGAAGGCAAGCAGACCAAGACCGAGTGTGATGATCCCGATGAGAATAGCCGGGACTGCATGGGGATTTAACGCGTAATTTGAAAGCTCAAACACAAACGGATTCTGCCCTCCGCGCTTTAGCTACACGCATGAGATCTTCCTCCGTTATGTATCCATCGGAGTTCCTAAAGTTCGCAAGGCGAAATCCGAGTTCCCGTCCGATCTTGATCATCTCGGCTGCCTGCTTGGGATCGGCTTTTCCTAGCGAATAGTGGCCTTGCCAACCGATCCCAGCCAAAATCATTGCTTCAGACATACAGCCCAGCGCCTCTCCAACAGCAAGTCCCAATTTTTCGCCATGGCAGTTTAGTCCGGGCGTTTGCACTATCGCCGATTCGATCACGAGGACATCCCGACGCTTGTGAGGAACCTGCTCGGACACATTTTTGGGCTGTGCTGCGTCGATGACGATTGCTCCCGGCTTAAGATGCTCAGCGGAAATGATCGTACGAGGGCTATTTGTGGCGGCAATGATGACATCGGCTTGCTTGACTGCATCAATACAGGTCGTGCCTTCCAGTTGACACGGATGGCCATGCAATTGCTGCAGAACCTTTTTCAACTCCTCTTTCTTGATGTCAACAAGGATGAGTTTGGCCGCGAGGCGTGATAGGAGCTTCGCGCAAGCCGAACCTACGGAGCCTGCCCCGCCGACGATTGCGACAGTAGAGTGGGGCAAGCTTAAATTGGTCAAAGCAGCAGCGTTGAGCACGTTCTGTACTGCGATAGCGGCCGAATGAGCGTTTCCGGTGGTGAGGCCCACCGTGACTTTTCCCTGCAAGTCTGTGCCATCCTTTGTGACGATGGAGGTGAAGGCGCCCAACCCTGCAATGCACGCCCCCATTTTCTCAGCCAGTCGTGCGGTCTGATACACTCTTTTTCTCGCCAGGCGAGGATTGCGGATCATCTGCTCTGTCGTTAGGGGTGAAATCAGTATTGCCCCCATGATTTCATTGCCGTCCACACCCTTCAAACCTGTGATGTGAGAGCCAAAGCACGGCCATTGATAACGGAGCCAAAGTTCCACCACGCGGGAAGGTAGAAAGTGTGCAAAAGGGAACTTCCGGGAGATATCGCTCAGATCCCGCGGATGGACAATGACGGCGTAAGTGATACCGGGTACCAACCTTCGTGCCGCTGCCTTAGGCAGAACGAGAAGAAGTAAATCGCGCACTAACTGTGCAAGCAAACTGGTTGTCTGGAAAATAAATCGCCACGATAATCTCGGTCGAGTTGTCCTCACGCTAGTAGGCTGGTCATCCCCCTGGATGTCTCCATTCGACCGTGGCGCTGCGAGGGCAGCTTGTTGAACTGGAGGTCCATTCTTTTGATAGCGGAGCAAGTATGGGTTATCGGTGACGAACAAAGAGATAATTGAGCCCCGGTTTGATTTCAACTTCGATCTGGCACCTTTTGTCAGATACCTTTCTGTGGTTGTGGCGGACTCTAATTTTCGTAAGCAGGAGGCAAGTATCGCCCGTTCCGTATCTGCTAGCCCGCTGAACCTAATCGTTACTCTCCATAGCCGTGTCGGACTGACCTCTTCATGTAAAACCGATTCCACGCGGCCAGCTAGGTTCATATAAGCAAAGTCTCGTGCGAAGCAGAATTGAATAGAGATCGAAGATCCTTCATAGGTAGCTAGATCGGTGATGATAGACAAGCCGTCCAGACCGAGGTGGGCCAGCACTCCCTTCGACAAGTAGCCTTGAAAGTCCATTACGACTGGAAGACTCACCGAAATTCCAGGGACTACAGGCTTGTCGAGGGCTAAAAGCATCGTCATTCCTTAAAAAGAGACCACATAGTCTAGTAGTTTCTCTTCAGAAGTCAAGATATCCTAGGAAGATTGGAGACTTGTACCACTTTTTCCACTTCTGCGGGCGTCCGTTTCCTGATTCGATTGGCTCCTCTCCTGTTGCGAGAAAGACACCACAAGTTGTTGTAATCATTGTGAATCCTCAATTCGGATAGGATCGGTGTATCTTACAAGGCGTGGCCTGTGGTGAGAGAGGGGCTTATTGCGGCGGCTTCTCGGCGACGGCCAGGTATGCTTGGTCGTCGAAGGCGGAATGGACGCTGATCTGTACCGCCCCGCTGGCGAAGAGCAGCAGCGCGAGCTCCTGGCGAGTGACGGAGTGGAACATCCCGTCTCGCTCGGCTTGCTTGATCGTGCCGAAACTGAGCAACATCCGCCGGGCTGCTTCGATCGCCTCCGGCTGCCCAGGTTGTTGCGTCGTCAGCCGGTAGATGTGGGAGAGATCGGCCTGGGGCTTCAGACTTGTGATGACCATCTTTCCGCCCGGGGAGAGCACCCGGACGAACTCTCGCAGGGTGAACAGCGGATCCTGAAGATAGCCAAGCACCAGGTTGCAGACGATCCGATCGAACCGGTTGTCGCGAATGGGAAGAGGTTGGTCAAGATCCGCCGCCAGGAGCGTGGTCGTGAGGAGCGGGTGAGCCATAACCGTCGCCGGACTTTTATCTCGGAGCTCGGCAGCCGCCTGCGCGAGGTTGATCCGGGCCGAATTGAGCGCGCTTGGCACGAAGTCAAGGCCAACATAGTGCGGCGGAAGAAACTTGGGGCCGGGCTCGCCCCGTACACGGTAGGCCTGCTGGGTAAGAAGAAAGAGACCCAGCTCACCGTTCCCGCAGCCGGGGTCCAACACCCGTTCTCCCCGCTCAAGAGGGCCGGCGAGGCGTGCGATCTGCTCTAGGAAGTGCCAATAGGCGGAGACGTGCATGAGATGCTGTGCGCGGTCCAAGTGGGCTTGCCAGAACTCCCGTAAGGCGGGTTTTCTCTTCGAGTGGCGGGCTTTTGCCTGTTCCTGTTCCAGCCGGATCTGGGCCGCGATCGTCCGCGGGGAAGGCTCCACCAAGCCTTTCCGGGAGCGATCCGGGAAGAACCGTTCCATGCAGGATGAAGTCACCAGGCGAACCAGGGTCAAGATCTGTCGTGGATTGTCCTGGAGCCGGTGGAGCGCCTCCGGGATCAGGTACAACTGGCCCTCGTCTGTTTTCAGAGCGGCCAGCACCTTCTTGACGGCGTCCAGTTGCGTCCAGGGGTCGCGCTCGGCGGCAAAGAAGAGCATGGGGGTCCGCAACCGCTTCGCGTCCTCGATCGTGGTAAGCAGGTCGGCATAGCCTTCCTTGATCGCGTCGCTCAGGAAGCGGTCACCGTCGACGTTCAGTCCGAGCAGGTTCGTCATTCCGAGCCCCGCGCTCCGCAGGAAGGTCACGATGAAGTCTTCTTGGTGAGCCCGCAAGGCGGCTTGCAGGTCCATGATGCCGGTCAGCAGGACGAGCAGGGCGACCCGGTGGTCTTGGGCGAGCCGCTTTAAAGCGACGCGACCCGTCACGTTGGCCGCGATCACCACGATCGGGCTCGTCGGCTGCTTGCGGGTCGCATAGTCGAGGACGGCGCCGAGGTCCTGGTTCATGCTTGACAGGGTCGCCTCCGACATCTCGCCGTCGCTCTCGCCGACATGGTTCGTGTGGTCGTAACGGAGGACGTGAAACCCGTTGGCGGCCAGGTAGGACGCGAGTGTCACATAGTCCGTCTTGGTCTCGCCGTAGCCGGGCGCGATGATGACGAGCGGAGCGCCAGGCTGCGATTCCAAGGCGCTGTCCTGGCAGGCCGCGATGCGACGGCCGTCGCCCGTCAGCCATTCCACCCGGCGGCTGAGGAGTTGGACCATGTCGGGCCGGTCGTCAGCTTGGCCGCCGAACGTAAGAAGCTTCCCGACCAGTTCGGCGAGCGTGCGTTGGACATTGGCGCTGTCGTGGAGGAAGCGAATGCCGACGCGAGGGGTTCGGGCCTCCGTCCCGTCAAGCCCGCCCCACACGATCTCGCCCGGCACGGTGAGGTCAGGGACATCGCCGGAAGCCGGCGCTGGAATCGGAGGCCGGGCCTGCTTCAGCAGCAGGCGTAAGACGAGGCGCCGGCTGCGTTCGTCCGTTCCCAGAGTTGGTTGTCCGGTGAGCAGCCGGAGGCCGGCGCCGATCACGCTCAGGTCGGTCGTGCGAGCCTGGTGGGGTCCGCCGCTCGATTCGATCTGCACCGGAATCGTCACGTCCACCCTGGCTTGCAGCCGGCGCTCCGGGAGCAAGGCGCTTCCGGGTTCCCGGCGACCGGGTTGGTCCTCGCCAGGCCCTGATGGCTCGGTGCTGGGCGCGCTCGCCTCCAGCAGAAGGCGTGAGGTTGTTTGGGGTTTGAGGAGGCCGGTGACCTTCACCGATGTCGATCGCTCGCGCAATCCGTCCAGGAGCGAGGCAAGGAGGGCGGCCTTCGTCTCGTCGAGCGGTTCGAACTCGACAGCGAAGCCTGATCCGAGACGTTCAGGCGAACCGACCGCGGGGCCCGTCTCCGCGCGAATGCGGTGTATCTTTCCGCGGATCTCCAGCAGGCCGACTTCGGTGAGGAGGCCCAATTGGATTGCCTGGTCTTCGGCGACGGGAACCGGGCGGTCCAGGACCACGTAGAGCCCGCCGAGACCGATGTTGTGAGCGGTTCCGGATGACGTCTCGCCATTGGGTCGCACGCTCGTCTCGAGATGAGTCTCCGCGCGCGGCCATCGCCGGCGTTCCGCTTGCGGCATCCCAGGAAAAGGTTGCGCGACCTCTTCCAGCAAGCCGTCAATGACGGATTCTCCGGTCGGAGTCCGCCACACGGTCTTGGTCACCGAGACCCGGATCGCCGTGCCGTCGGCCCGGCGCAACTGGAGTTCGTGTCTTTGGAAGGAGACGCGCTCGTCGGAGCGCTCCGGAAGGTCGCCGGACAACGCTGTCAGGTCCACGCGCTGGGCCTCCTGCACGGAGGACAGGCCGAGCAGGCTGAGAAAGGTTTCGTTCGCCTCGAGCAGGCGCCCGTCTCGGGACAACTTGAAGACGCCGACTCCGAGACGATTCAGCAGCGTGTCCAGGCGCGCTTCGAGGCGAACGGTGCGCTGCCGGGACTCGGCGCGTTTCAGGGCTGACCGTACGGCGGTTCGCAGGCGCGCGGCGAACTGGGTCGTCTTGCGGATGTAGTCGTCCAGCCCCGCCTGCATCGCTTCCACCGCCAGCTCTTCGTTCCCAGTGCCGGTAAAGATGATGACCGGGACGTCGCTGTACCGGGCCTTGACCGCACGCAGGACCGACAAGCCGTCGGTCCAGCGCAAGTGGGAGTCGGTGATCACCAGGTCGAAATTGCCGCTTTCGAGCGCGTCGGCGAAGGCCTGGTCTTCGGTGATCTGTCTGATGTGGAGGTCGAGGTACATCAGGCCGAGCTCGCGCATGACCAGGGCGCGGTCGTCCGGATTGCTGTCAAGAATCAGGACACGTAACGTAGTTCTAATGGAATCACCCGTGCTGGCTTAATTGTTTAGGACGGCGCGCGAATATACCATACCTGGTAGAAAAAAAATCTACCCTTGTGCAGGATTTTTTGCAGGATATGGTAGTCTGGACCCATGCCGAGGAAAATGTGATATTTGTGGACCGTATGATTCCCGACAGAACGAGGGTTGACGAAACATGATGGATCGCGAACTCAGGCTACTTAATGAGCTGCTCCTGCAGCTCGGCGTCACCTTCGTCCTGGCGGTGGCGCTGTTCGGGGTGTACATGCTCATGTCCTGGCAACGGGCCAAGAAGCCCCCGCGCAGCTTCTTCACCATCTACGTTGTCACGCTCGCGCTGTATGTCCTGTTGATCTTGAACGAAAGCGAACTGGTCGGATGGGTGAACCTGTGGGAAGGGGTCTATCTGTGGACGAAGTTCGCCGCCTATCTCGGGACCGCCTTCTTACTCTTGAAGGCAGTGGACGTTCTTCTCCTGGAGGACTATCTCATCGCCAAGAAAGGACTCTACATCCCGGACCTGCTTCGGCTGTTGCTCTTGCTCAGCGGGCTTGCGGTCGCCGGAATAATCTTTCTCTGGACGGTCATGGGCATCAACGTGGTCGCGCTGGTGGCCATTCCGACCGTCGCGACGGCCGTCATCGGCTTCGCGCTGCAGGACACCCTGAAGCGGTTCTTTGCCGGGCTCATGCTTGGCAAGCTGGTGCGGGTCGGGGACTGGGTGCGCTTGGCTGGCCAGGTAGGGCGGGTCATAAAGGTAGATCTGGGTCACGTGACGATCCTGACGCCCACGGACGATTTCGTCATGATTCCCAACAACCTCGTCGCCCAGCAGGAGATCTTGAATTATAACAAGCCGACCACGAGACACGCGCGGACCGTGTTGGTGGACGCCAGCCACAAGACGCCTCCTTTGGAAGTGCAGAGCGTGCTGGTCGAGACGGCGAGAGCGGTCCAGGGCGTCCTCGACGACCCGGCGCCCCTGGCCTTCGTGGCGGCCTACAGGGACTCTAGCATCCAGTATCGTCTGACGTTCTGGGTCTCGGACTATGCGCTTGTGGGGGTCATCGAAGGGCAGGTCCTGGCGTATATCTGGTACGCCTTCCAGCGCCACGGCATCGAGATTCCGTTCCCGCAGCGCACGATCCACATCACGAAGCCGGAGGACGAACACGAGGTGATGGCGGCCGAGCGGGAACGGGTCCTCGAAGCCCTCCGCCGGATCGACTTCCTTTCGGTCCTCAGTCCGGAGGAGCTGGAGACGGTCGCCCGGCAGGCCGCGGTCCGGGTCTACTTGCCGGGCGAGGTCGTCGTCCGGCAGGGCGATGCAGGGGCGGAATTCTTCATCATCCTGGAAGGCTCCGCCGAGGTTCGCATCGGCGAAGGGGATAGGGTCGTAACGGTCGCCACGCTCCAGGCGAAGCAGTTCTTCGGCGAGATGTCGTTGCTGACCGGTGAGCCACGCTCAGCCACAATTATCGCGCAGACAAAGCTGGAAGTGGTGGTCATCAACAAAGAGACCCTCGAGCGGCCGATCATGAAGAATCCCATGATAGCGGAACGGATCGGCGGGGTCCTGGCGGAACGGAAGTCCGAGCTGGTGGTCCACCTGGAAAGCCTCAATCATCGGCACGAGTCGCGCCCGGAGGTCGTGGAGCAGAGGAGAAAGTCCCTGGGCTCGCGCATCCGTCGATTCTTCGGCGCGCCCGCTCGCTAGCAGGCGGAGCCGTGCCGACCTGTCCAGCCTGTTACAAGCAGAGTCGTAAGCCTGAAAAATTCAACTATGTGTATCATCGGGTGCTGCGCAGGATCGGCATCGGCTACTTCCGGTGCACACACTGTGACGCCTATTATTTCGGCTTCCCGTGGTACGAGTGGGGGTGGTTCATGAGGCTTAGGGCTATGACAAGGTCTTTGACCAGAAGACCTCCTGTCGAACGCACGTGCCCGAACTGCGGTCAGAACAGGATCCACCGATCACATCGTCAGAGCATCGGCGAACATCTCCTCAGCTTCTTCCTCATCAGTCCGTATCGCTGTGAAGAGTGCGGCCGTCGCTTCTTTGGCTGGAAGCGGAACGGTGGTAGCTGAAGACGCGATTTTTCTCACTTCGGCAGGTTGAACTGCAGTTTCATCCCTTTGGCAAGCTGCTCACGTTTGACCGTCCCGGCCGGCAGTTCGAGCACGTACAAGGCCTGCTTGTTCGATTTGTATTGCGGGCAGGGATCCTGTCGGCACGCCGGGACGTTCTCCTCGATATAGACGACCCGCTTGTCCGGCCCCAGCCACAGGATGTCCAGCGCGATCATGGTGTTCTTCATCCAGAAGCTCCACGCGCCGGCTTCCTCGAAGACGAACAGCATGCCTCTGTCGGGCGCCAGCCGGTCCCGGAACATCAGCCCACTGGCCCGCTTGGCAGGTGTGTCGGCCACTTCGGCGAGAATGCGGGTGCCTTTGGGGTAGGTGATCGTGATGAGCGAAGGGTCCGCGATGAAGAGAGCGGCGGCTAGCAGCGCGGTGAAGCAGAAGGTGCGTTGCCCGATCATCGAAGAGGCCATCATAGGTAAGTTTCGCTGTCTTGACAAGGTTGAAAGCCATGGGTTACGGTGCCGTCATGGAACGACCCTGGCTCCGGCAATACGAGGCGGGGGTTCCTGCCACCCTCTCCTATCCGGACATCCTCCTGCCCCAATTCTTGATTGACTCGGCCAGGCGGTACCCTAACCGCACGGCGCTGGAGTTTTACGGCCGGCGGATCTCCTACCGCCAGCTCAATACCCTGACGGACCGGTTTGCACAGGCCTTGGTCCGCCTAAGTGTCCGCAAAGGCGAACGGGTGGCCCTCATGCTGCCCAATTGCCCTCAGGCGGTCATCGCCTATTTTGGGGCGTTGAAGGCCGGAGCGTGGGTGGTGGCGACCAATCCCCTGTACGTAGGCACGGAAATCGCGCACCAGGTGACGGATGCCTGCGCGGAGACGATGATTGCTCTCGACCAGTTCTATCCGCGGATCGAAGAGGTGCGCACGCACACGCCGCTCAAGCGGATCATCCTCACCCGCGTGTCCGACTACCTCCCCTGGCTGAAACGACTCCTCTATCCCATCAAAGCCCGCCGGCAGGGGCAGTGGGTTGACGTGAAGCGCGTGCCACCGCTCTACGACTTTTGCGCGCTGCTCCAGGCGGCGCCGGCGGAGCCGCCGTCAGTGCCTGTTTCGGCGGACGACATCGCGCTTCTGCAGTACACGGGCGGCACCACAGGCGTACCCAAAGGGGCGATGCTCACGCACCGCAACCTCGTCGCCAACGCGATCCAGTGCCTGCGATGGCTGCAGGGTATGCGGGACGGAGAGGAGGTCTTTCTCGGCGTGCTGCCCTTCTTTCACATCTATGGCATGACCACCTGCCAGAACCTGGCGACCATGCTCGGCGGTACCATCATCCTCCTGCCACGGTTCCAGCCGGATGAGGTGCTCAGGGCGATCGCCGCCCGTCGCGTCACGGTGTTCCCCGGCATCCCGGCGATGTACATGGCGCTGGCGAACCATCCCCGGGCGGGCGACTACGATCTGATCTCCCTCCAGCTCTGTGTCAGCGGGGCCGGGCCCCTGTACGCAGAGGTCCAGGACCGCTTCGAGAAGCTGACCGGGGCGCGCCTGATCGAGGGATACGGGCTCACCGAAGCCGGTCCCGTGACTCATTGCAACCCGGTCGTCGGCCGGCGTCACAGCCGATGCATCGGGCTGCCGCTGCCCGACACCGAGGCGCGGGTGGTGGATCCGGAGACCGGAACTCCCGTGGCCGCTCCGGAAGACGGCGGGGAGTTACAGGTCAGGGGGCCACAGGTCATGAAGGGCTACTGGAACCAGGAAGCGGAGACGGCGGCGGTTCTGGGGGACGGCTGGCTCTCGACGGGCGACATGGTCCGGATGGACGAGGACGGGTTTTTCTTCATTCTCGACCGCAAGAAGGATATGATCAAGTCGGGCGGCCTGAACGTCTATCCCCGCGAAGTGGATGAGTGCCTCTGTGCGCACCCGAAGGTCAAAGAGGCCTGCGTCGTCGGCATTCCCCAGGACTTGCGGGGCGAGAAGATCAAGGCCTTCGTCGTGCTGAAGGAGGGCGAGTCGGCGACCTCGACGGAGATCCTGGAGTATTGCCGGCAGCGGCTGGCGAAGTTCAAAGTGCCCAAGCAGGTGGAGTTCCGCACGGAGCTGCCGAAGACCTTGGTCGGCAAGGTGCTGCGGCGGAAGCTCCTCGAAGAGGAATTGAAGCGCGGCCCCGTCGGGACGGGCGGCACGAGCGTTGGGTCCGAGGATAAGCGGTGACGTGACCGTCATTGCATCACGGGATCGATCCGTGGCATACGTACTGCATACCGCGATGGCCATTGACAAAGCCGTGTTGCACCGGGACCGGTGCATCGAAGTGCCGGAGAACGTGTCCTACCATGACCACTGGACGGGGGTCTGGCAGGAGATTCCGGACAAGGAGCGCGCCTACGAAGCCCTCGAGCTGAGTCCGGCCAAATACAGGTTGAAATGCCAGCTCTGCAAGCCGTAAAAGCCCACTCACCCTGCCCCTCCCCCCGCAGGGGAGAGGTGAGGGGAACATAAGGGAGTTCGCATGAAAGAAAAAAAGAAGGTCCATTACGTCAAGGGCGTCTTCGTCTGTCCGCAATGCCGGCAGTCGTACGTCCAGGAAAAATGGATTGAGGAGTGGCGGGTCCGCTGCCACAAGTGCGACTATCGCGGCTCGTTGACCCACGTGTCGGTCGAAGAGCAACTCGACGAAGAGATCCGCCGCTACTGAGCGGCAAACTCACAAGGGCGACTTCTGTGCTTCGACAAGGTGAGCGCCGTGTTTTTCTCTTCCTGCTGATTCTATGCGTAAGCCCCATTACGCCGGCCTTGGCCGCCGACGAACCTCTCCCCTTCGCGGTCCTCGTCACTTACCACTCGCGCACCGGCAACACCGAGAAAATGGCCCGCGCGGTCGTCGACGGGGCGAGGAGCGTTCCCGGCGCGCGCGTCGTGCTGAAACGGGTCGGTGAGGTGACCAAGGAGGACCTCTTCACTGCGGACGCCCTTATCGTCGGCTCACCGGTCTACTGGTCGAACATGTCCGGAGAGGTCAAGACCTTCTTCGACAACTGGCAGCTCAAGTTCGGCGTCTTCCCCGAGTTCAAGATGCGCAACAAGGTCGGTGCAGCATTCGCGACGGGGGGACAGGTCTCCAGCGGCAAAGAGGTGACGATGCTCACCATCTTGGCGGCGATGCTCGGCAACCAGATGATCGTCGTGAGCGGGGGCGGCGCGTTTGGCGCGAGCGCCACCACCGAAGGGGATTCTCCCGGCATCGACGAGAAGGAATTGGCCGCGGCTCGCGAATTGGGCAAACGCGTGGGGGAGGTGACCGTGCTCGTCAAGCGCGGCGCGCGCAAGTAGGGTATGTCGGATTCCTTTGACGTCGTCGTGGTGGGGGCTGGACTCGCCGGCTCGGCCTGCGCGCTGACCCTGGCGCGCAACGGCGTGCGGGTGTGCGTCTGCGAGCGGGGCGCCTGGCCCGGTGAGAAGAGCCTCTCGGGTATGATCCTCTACGGCCGTCCACTGGCGGACCTGATCCCCGCGTTCTGGAAAGTAGCGCCGGTGGAGCGCGCGATCACCAGGCGACGCTTTTCGGTCCTGTCACAGGACTCGGAAGTGGCTTTGGACCTGCGCTTCGAGGAGTTCAACCACGAGCCCCACAACTACACGTTCAGCGTGCTGCGCTCCCGGTTCGATCGGTGGTTCGCCCGGCAAGCGGCGGAGGCCGGCGCGACCGTGTTCACTGAATCGCTCGTCGAGCATCTGCTCTGGGAAGGGCAGAAGGTGGCGGGAGTCCGGCTCCGTGGAGGCGTGGACCTGGCGGCCAGCGTGGTGGTGTCCTGCGAAGGCACCAACGCCTTTCTCGTCGAACAGGCGGGCCTGCGTGATCCCTATTTGCCTCGCAAGGTCGCGGTCGGCGTGAAGGAAGTGCTGGCGTTGCCCCGCGAGGTCCTTCAGGAACGGTTCGGCCTGGAAGGGAATGAGGGCGTCGCCATGGAGTTCTTTGGGCAGTCTGTGAAAGGCCTCGTCGGGTCGGCGTTCCTCTACACAAACCAGGACACGCTCTCGGTCGGCTTGAGTTGTTCGGTGGCATCCCTGATCCAGGGCGGGATCCCGCCGGCCGAGCTGCTGGCCCAGTTCAAGCAGCACCCGTCGGTGCGGCGCTGGCTGCGCGGTGGCGAGCGAGTAGAGTACGGCGCGCAGATGATTCCCGAAGGCGGCTACTACGGCGTTCCCTTGCTGGTCCGGGACGGATTCCTGGTGTGCGGGAGCGCCGCCGGGTTCGTGGGTGGGATGTTCTACCACGAGGGCTCCTCGATGGCGCTGCTCTCCGGGAGGCTGGCGGCAGAGAGCATCGTGGACGCACGGCGGAAGGGAAAGTATACCGCCCGCGTTCTCAAGTCGTACGTGCGGCGTCTCAAGCAGAGTCCGGTCATCAAGGACCTGCGCGCCCAGCGCCATCTCTCGGCCTGGTGTCACGAGAACCCGCGCTTCTTCAAGGAGTATCCCGATCTGGCGGTCGAGCTGCTGCGGGACTACTTCACGGTCTCTGACAACAAATCGAAGGCCGAGATCCACCGTGGCGTCGCGCGCAAGCTCCAGGCGCGCATGGGGTATCTCCGGGGCCTCCGCGACTTCTGGCGCTTCCGCAAGGTAATGTTCGGGCGCTAGAGGGGACTGTCTGGGCTCAAGGTCCTAGTGCAACACCTGTATCCTGGTCGATCCAGGAACCAAGGAGTTGCACATGGCACGGTATCGACGATTGACTCTCATGGAGCGCGAAGAGGTGAGCCGCATGTTGGCCGCGGGGTATAGCCTCAGGGCCACCGGCCAAGCGCTGAACCGAGCCCCGAGCACCCTGTCGCGCGAACTCTCCCGCCATCACGCCTCGCCCGTGACCTATCGGGCGGTCCGGGCCCACCAACGGGCGCGGCGCTGGGCGCACCGCCCTCGGAAGCCGCGGAAGCTGGCCGTCCACCCCCGCTTGCGCACGGCGGTCTTCGCCCTGCTCGCGCAGCGCTGGTCCCCCGAACAGATTGCTCGCGGGTTGCCGCAGCGGTATCCTGAAGCGCCGACGATGCGGATCTCCCACGAAGCCATCTACACCTATCTCTACGTCCTGCCGCGGGGGGCGCT
>Ga0209160_1001262_pt1 | contig 21240 bp, 18 predicted proteins | sample GraSoiAngelo_153_FD_186167 | JGI IMG/M metagenome (GOLD analysis project Ga0209160, IMG submission 186167) | Grasslands soil microbial communities from the Angelo Coastal Reserve, California, USA - 14_1009_12_40cm (SPAdes) (version 2) | ecosystem: Environmental > Terrestrial > Soil > Grasslands ... | reverse complement strand
GAGAATCCCGTCGCGTTCGGGAATATGCCCGCGAAAACCGAATCCACCGCTCTCCTCCCCACCCAGGATGGCGTTGGTCTCCGTCATCTTGGGCCCGATGTATTTGAACCCAACCATCAGCTCGTGTACGGTGACGCCAAACCGGGTACCGAGCTTATCGACCATCGAGGTGGAGGTCAGCGAGCGGACCACGTCGCCCTTCATCCCGCGCTTTTCGACCAGGTACAGCATCAGCATCGCCATCACCTGCAGCTGGTTGATGAAGTTGCCGGTCTCATCGATGATCCCGACCCGGTCTGCATCGCCGTCGTTGGCGATGCAGAGGTCATAGCCGCCCGCCTTCATCCGCTTCATGGCGTCGGGCATGTTGTGCGGGATCGGCTCGGGGTGCATGCCCCCGAACGCCGGGTTGCGCTCTCCGTGGATCTCGTCGATCGTGGTCTTCCCACCCGACAGGAGCCGCCGGACGTAACCCTGGCCGGCTCCGTACATGGGGTCGTGCAGGATGCGAAGCCCGGCCGCCTTGATCCCGTCGACGTCGACCATCCGGCCGATCTGGACCGCGTACGCGGGTTGCGGATCAAAGACCTGGATCAGACCCTGCTGCTCAGCGTCCTCATAGCGCAGCTGGCGAACCCGTCCACCGCGCTGCACCAGCTGGATCTCTTGCTCCAGCCGGTCGGTGACCTCGGGCGAGGCCGAGCCGGCGTACTCGGGCTTGTATTTCAGCCCGCTGAAGTAGTACGGGTTGTGGCTGGCTGTGATCACCAGCGCTCCGCTCACCTTCCTGTCGAGGATGGCATAGGAGGAAACCTGGGTGGGCGCGGGCTCATTGATCACCAGGGCCTTGATCCCGTTACCGGCCAATACCTGGGCGACCTCGCGGGCAAACAGGTCAGAAGCAAACCGGGTGTCGTAACCAACCACGGCGGCGGGATTGGGACGTGACCGCAGGTACTGGGCGATGCCCTGGGTCGCCACCCGGACCGACTCGTAGGTGAAGTCATCGGCGATGACGCCGCGCCAGCCATCAGTACCGAACTTGATTTCCACCGGCCAGCTAATCCTAAGCCGGTCTAGCTGGCTTGCGCCGCGCGGTTGCGCAGGTGCGACTGTGGCTCGACCCCCGCGGCGGCGAGGTCGTGCTCGAGCATCTCCCGGATCAGCTCCTCGAAGGCGATCTTGGGCCTCCAGCCGAGCTTTGCCTGGGCCTTGCTCGGATCACCGCGCAGGTCCGGGACCTCGGCCGGCCGGAAATATGCCTGGTCCACCTCGACATACTTCTGCCAGTCCAGGCCGACCAGACCGAAGGCCAGCTCAACCAGCTGACGAATACTCCATTGCCGGCCGGTGGCGATCACATAATCGTCGGGCGCGTCCTGTTGCAGCATCAGCCACATAGCCTCGACGTAATCGCGGGCGTGACCCCAGTCTCGCTTCGATTCCAGGTTGCCCAGCCGGAGCCTTAAGGTGCGCCCGGCCAGGATGGCCGCCACCCCACGCGTCACCTTACGGGTGACGAAGTTCTCGCCCCGGCGCGGTGATTCGTGGTTGAAAAGGATGCCACTGCAGGCGAACATGCCGTAGGCCTCCCGGAAGTTGACGGTCATCCAGTGCGCGTAGACCTTGGCCACCCCGTACGGGCTGCGCGGGTGAAAGGGTGTCTGCTCGTTCTGGGGAGGAGGCGTCAAGCCGAACATCTCAGAGGTCGATGCCTGGTAGAACCGCGTCGGCCGGCCGGTGGCTCGAATCGCTTCCAGCAGGCGGGTGGTGCCCAGCCCATCGGTGTTACCTGTGTACTCAGGCTGGTCGAACGAGATGTGGACCTGGCTCTGGGCGGCAAGGTTGTAGATCTCGTCCGGCTCGACCGTCATCACCAGCCGGTTGAGGCCGCCGGAGTCGGTCATGTCGCCGTAATGCAGGACGAATCGAGCGGCGTCGAGGTGGGAGGGATGGGCGTGTTCGAGATGGTCGATCCGGCTCCGGTTCATGGTCGACGACCGCCGCACCACCCCGTGGACCTCGTAGCCCTTTTCCAGCAGGAGCTCGGCGAGATAGGAGCCGTCCTGCCCTGTGATCCCGGTGATCAGTGCGCGCTTTGCCACGGCCACCAGTGTAATGACAGCGCTAGAGGTATTCTTTCTTTCCCATCTGCTTCAGGCGCTCGACGATCAGCTTCACATCCTGCGAGCGGGCCTTGGGGCAGATCAGGATCGCGTCCTCAGTTTCTATCACCACCATTCCCTCGAGTCCCACCGCCGCCACCAGCTTTCGGGTGGAGTGGATCATGCAGTCCTTCGAGTCGATCAGGATGTGGTCCCCCTCTGCGAAGTTCCCCGCGTCGTCCTGCTCGAGGATGTCGTGAAGGTCGGCCCACGATCCAACATCGTGCCATTCGAACTGGGCACCCACCATGAGGAGGTTGGGGGTCCGTTCGAGCAGCGCGGTGTCGATGGCCTCGGCCGGCAGCTGCAGATAGCTCTCCGCGGCCGCCGCCTGTTTCCCGGCGCGTATCTCCTCCGCGTACTGATGGAGTCCCTGCCCCAGCCGGGGCGCGTGCTCCTCCAGCTCGCGAAACAGGACGCTGACCGGCCAGCTGAACAGGCCCAGGTGCCACAGGTATCCACCGTCCTTGACGTACCGCTCGGCCGTCTTGAGGTCGGGCTTCTCCACGAAGGCCTTTACCCTGTAGGCCGGCTGGGCGTGCTTGCCGGGCACGCGCTCACCCAACTGGATGTAGCCGAATGCCGTCGATGGGTACGGAGGTTTGAGGCCCACCGTCACCAGGGTTTTTTCCGACTCCGCCCAATCCGCCTCCGCCTTGAGGGTGCTGAGATATGGTTCCCAATCCCCGCCCAGGTAATGGTCGGCGTGGACCGAGATCATGGTGGCGTCCGGATCGGTCCGAGCAATGGTGACAGCGGCCAGACCCAGGGCGGATGCTGTCCCGCGACGGGCCGGCTCGATGATGTAGTGGTCCTCGGCCAGCTCGGGAAGCTGGGCCGCGATGCTCTCCACCTGCGACCGCTCCGTGATCACGTACACGTGCTCGGTCAGGCTGCGGACTCGAGCGAATGTCGCCTGCAGCAGGGACTGCTTCTCGTGAAACGCGAGCAGGTGCTTGGGATGGTCCTCACGAGAACGCGGCCAAAGCCTGGTACCGCTGCCCCCGGCAAGGATGACCACGTGCCGGGACACTAGCTCGCTGCCTCGACCCGGCGCCAGTACTCGAGCGTGTCGCGGAGAGTGTCGCCCAGCGGAATTTGCGGTCGCCATCCGGTGGCTCGGCGAAAGCGGCCGGCGTCGCAGATGTAGGTCCGTGGATCGACGGTCCGGATCAGGGCGCGATCGACCCTGACCGGGACCGGACGGCGGCTCATGCCCATCAGGCTAGCGAGGATCCGGCGCAAAGAGACGGCCCGCCCGGAACCGAGGTTGTAGACGGCGCCGGGTCGGCCCTTTTCGATGGCCAGGCGGTACGCCCGGACCATGTCGCGGACGTCCGTGAAGTCGCGCCGGACGTCGAGGTTGCCGACCGTCAGCTGAGGCCGCTGGCGACCGAGCTCGATCAGGGCAAGCTGCCGGGCGAAGCTGGGGATGGCGAAGTGAGACGACTGACGAGGGCCGGTGTGGTTGAAGGCGCGCACTCGCACCACGGGCAGCTTCAGGCTCAGGTAGTACTGGAAGGCAAGGAAGTCCTGGGCCACCTTGCTCACACCGTAGGGCGTGACCGGCCGCAGCGGCGTGTCTTCGTCGAGCGCCCGCGCCCGGCCGGACGGTTGTCCGTACTCATCGGTCGACCCGACCACCAGGACCCGTGGCTGCTTAACGAGGCGGGCGACGGCTGCCAGCAGATTGGCCTGGGCGCCGACGTTGTTGATCAGGGTTGCGGCCGGGTCGGCCCAGGAGTCGGCCACGCTGCTGAGTGCGGCCAGGTGGAAGACCCAGTCCGGGCGCAGCCGCTTGACCAGGGCGTCCACACTGGCCCGCTGAAGCAGATCGACGTGATGGCAGCGGACGGACGCAGGAAGCTCGGCTTGCGGCGAGGGCCGCGCGTGCCGGGTCGTGCCATGGACCAGGTGATGCTCCTGGAGCAGAAGCTCGCAGAGATGACTCCCCGCGAAGCCGTCGACACCGGTGACCAGTACGACCCGCCGCCGGGACGTCAGCCGTTCTGCGACTCCACCACCTTCAGGCGCTGAACGCCGGCCTCCGAGGCGAGCAGGTCGGCTTTGTCGGTCCGCTCCCAGGGAAGATCCAGGTCGGATCGGCCGAAATGACCGTAGACGGCCGTCTGCTTGAAGATGGGCCGGCGCAGGTCGAGCTCGCGAATGATTCCCAGCGGGCTCAGGTCGAAATGCTCGTTGACCAGCTTTTCGATCACGCTCACCGCAACCTTCTCCGTCCCGAAGCAGTCGATCAGCACCGACACCGGCTTGCGGACGCCGATGGCGTAGGCGACCTGGATCTCGCACTTGCTGGCCAGCCCGGCGGCCACGATGTTCTTGGCCACGTAGCGGGCCGCGTAGGCTCCGGACCGGTCGACCTTCGATGGATCCTTGCCGGAGAAGCAGCCTCCACCGTGCCGGGCGTAGCCCCCGTAGCTGTCGACTATGATCTTCCGCCCGGTGACGCCGGCGTCGGCCCGGGGTCCGCCCAGGACGAAGCGGCCGGTTGGGTTGACGTGGATGATCGACTCGCGGTCGAGCATCTGGGCGGGGACTACCACGTCGAGGACCGTTTCCCTGAGGTCATCGCGGATGCGTTCCAGCTCCGCCTCGGCCGTGTGCTGGGCGGAGAGGACCACGGTGTCGATCCGTCGGGGGCGCCCATCGACGTACTGGACCGTCACCTGGGTCTTGCCATCGGGCCCCAGGTAGGGGACGGTTCCGTCCTTGCGTACCCTGGCCAGCTGGCGGGCCAGCTGGTGGGCCAGCTGGATTGGCATTGGCATGAGCTCCGGGGTCTCGTCGCAGGCGAACCCGAACATCATCCCCTGGTCACCCGCGCCTCCGGTGTCGACTCCCTGGGCGATGTCGGGCGACTGCCGCTGAATGGAGACGATGACGCCGCAGGTTTCCGCGTCGAAGCCCCAACCCGGCTTTCCATAGCCGGCCTCCTCGATGGTGTCGCGGATGATGTCGCGCATCTCGACATAGGTATCGGTCGTGATCTCACCGATCACGAAGGCGAGCCCGGTGGTGACAGCGGTCTCACAGGCCACCCGGCCAAGCGGGTCTTTCTCCATGATGGCGTCGAGGATCGCGTCCGAGATCTGGTCGGCGATCTTGTCCGGATGCCCCTCCGTCACCGACTCCGAGGTGAAGAGGCTGGTGACCCGGCTCACCTGGTCCCGGACTCCCACCCACCCAGGTAGCGCGCCTGCTCCTCGCTCAAGGTGTCGATCCGGATGTTCATCGCGGCCAATTTTAAACGAGCGATCTCACGATCTATGTCCCCGGGCACCGGGTAGACCTTGCGTTCGAGGGAGGAGCCGTGCTTGACCAGGTACTCGGCCGAGAGCGCCTGGTTGGCGAAGCTCATGTCCATGACGGCGGCGGGGTGGCCCTCGGCAGCGGCCAGGTTTACCAGCCGTCCCTCGGCCAGCAGGTAGAGCCGGCGGCCGTCTCTGAGCCGGTACTCCTCCAGGGAGGTCCGGATGGTGCGCACGCTTTCCGCCATACCGTCCAGGACGTTCAGGTTGATCTCGTCGTTGAAATGCCCAGAGTTGGCCAGGATGGCGCCGCTCTTCATCGCCTTGAGCTGGGCTTCATCCACCACATTGATGTCACCGGTAACAGTTACGAAGATGTCACCCTCTCGGGCTGCGTCAGTCAGTGGCATCACACGGTAGCCGTCCATGACGGCCTCGAGCGCCCGGACCGGGTCGACCTCGGTCACGATCACGTGCGCCCCCATGCCTCGGGCCCGCATGGCCAGGCCGCGGCCGCACCAGCCGTAGCCGCAGACAACGAAGACCTTGCCCGCCAGCAGCACGTTGGTAGCACGAATGATGCCGTCGATCGTGCTCTGGCCCGTCCCGTATCGGTTATCGAAGAAGTGCTTGGTCTGGGCCTCGTTGACGGCGATGATCGGAAAGCGCAGCAATTTCTGCTTGGCCATGCTCTGCAGCCGGATGACCCCGGTGGTCGTCTCCTCGGTACCACCCACGATGCCGGCGGCCAGCTCAGTGCGGTCCTTGTGCAGTCCCGCCACCAGGTCGGCGCCGTCGTCCATGGTGATGGTCGGCCGGTGGTCCAGGGCTGAGCTGATGTGCCGGTAGTAGGTCTCGCTGTCTTCGCCCTTGATAGCAAAGACGCTGATGCCATGGTCGACCACCAGCGAGGCGGCCGCCGGATCCGCCGTGGAGAGCGGATTGGATGCGCAGAGCACGATATCGGCGCCGCCGGCCTTGAGCGTGATCGCCAGGTTGGCAGTCTCGGTCGTGACATGCAGGCAGGCCGACAGCCGCTGACCCTTTAGCGGTTTTTCCTTCTCGAACCGCTCCCGGATCTGGGCAAGCACGGGCATCTCCTGGGCGGCCCACTCCACCATCCGGCGACCATCCGCTGCCAGCCTTGGATCCTTGATGTCGTAGCGCTGCGCCGGGATAGTCGCCATCGCCTCTGCCCTAGCGTCCCTTGAGGACATGGTCCTCATCGAGCGAGATCATCCTGACAAGGGTACTCAACCGGCGTTCGATCTCGGCGGCATCAGCCTTCACCATCCGGCGGACGCTGAAATCCTCGACGGCCAGAGAGCCGAGCACATTTCCGTACAGCATCGCCTGGCGCAGGGCAGGCTCCTCAGCGTGACCTGCCCGGGCCAGCGCACCGAACAGGCCCCCGGCAAAGGCGTCGCCCGCGCCGGTGGGGTCGCGGACGGTTTCCAGGGGAAGGGCCGGGGCCGCAAAGACGCGCTCCCTGGTAAACAGTAGCGAGCCAACCTCGCCGCGTTTGATGATGACGCACCGGGGACCGTAGGAGAGGATGACGCGGGCAGCGGCCGGCAGGAAGTTCTCGCCCGAGAATTGCATGGCTTCCTCGTCGTTCATCAGGACGCAATGCACCCGGCGAAAGAGTCGCTCCACCCCCGCCATCTCGGTATCGAGCCATAGCTTCATGGTGTCGCAGGCGATGAAGTCGGCATCACCCACCTGATCCAGGACTTCCAGCTGCAGGGCCGGCTGGATATTGGCCAGAAAGACGAAGCGTGAGTCTCGGTATTTGTCGGGGAGCTGCGGGTGGAAGTCAGCGAAGACATTGAGCTGGGTGTCGAGTGTCACCCGACTCTCCAGGCGGGGCCCCGAGTACCGGGCGCTCCAGCGGAAGGTCTTGCCAGGTTTGACCTGCAGTCCTTCCAGGTCGATGCCCCGCTCACGAAAGAGCGCGTGGTGCTCCTTTGGCAGGTCCTCGCCGACCACGGCGACCAGGCGCACGGGCGCGAACATGCCGGCCGCCAGCGAGAAAAAGCTGGCCGAGCCACCCAGCACGTCGATCACCATCTCCTGTGTGGTCCGGACGGCGTCAAGGGCAACCGATCCCACCACCAGGATCGGATGGGTGGGAGCTGCCACCTTAGAACTGGAGGTGGGAGACGAAGTCGTAGCCGGCCAGGTTTTCGGCCCCCTTCAAGAATTTCAACTCGACCAGGAAGGAGATGCCGATCACCTTTCCTCCCAGCTGTTCGACCAGCCTGGCCGTGGTTTTTGCCGTGCCCCCGGTGGCGAGTAGATCGTCGACGATCACCACCCGCTCGCCCGTCTTGATAGCGTCCTTATGGATCTCCAGGACGGCCGATCCGTACTCGAGGGCGTAAGCCTCAGAGATCTTCTGGTAGGGAAGCTTGCCTTCCTTGCGAACCGGGACGAAGCCACAGTTCAGCTCATAGGCGAGAGCCCCGCCAAAGATGAAGCCGCGCGATTCGACCCCGACCACCACGTCGACCGGCCGGTCCCGGTAGGTGCCGGCCATCAGGTCGACCGCCTGATGAAATGCCTGTGGATCCTTGAGCAGCGTGGTGATGTCCTTGAAGAGGATGCCGGCCTTGGGAAAATCGCGAACATCGCGGATCTTTTCGCGCAGCGCCTTTAGCGCCGCGTTGTCCGGTGCCGGCCGTTCGATCACGGCCGTAGTTTAAGCCCGCCACGGACGACCGCCCACTCCTCGCGGTCGACCGCTTCAAGCCAGACCAGCGCCGCCACGTACACGGCCGCCGCGATCGGGATGACGAGCAGCAAGGTCCATGACCGGATCACGAAAACGACCGCCCCCATCAACGCCCCGCTCGTCAGCACCCGAGCCACGCTGCTGATAACTGGCAAAGCCGCCAGCTGGCGGCGCAACAGCCACCAGGCGCCCAGAAAAAGGCCGAGCTCGGTCAGCGAGGAGGCCGCCGCCGCCCCCAGGTATCCATAGAGCGGGATCAGGATCAGGTTCAGGACCACGTTGAGGGCGAGGCTGGCCAGGGCGAGCCTGGTGAAATCGGCCTGCCGGTTCATCGCGGTCAGGGTGTAGATGAAGGCGTTGTTGACGAAAAGGAAAACAACCGAGGGGGCGAGCAGCTGCAGGGCGCCGATCGACTGCTCGAAGCCGCGGGTCGAGTGAACCAGCGAGCCGGCGGTCAGGATCAACCCCACCGCCAGCGGTATGGCCAGGATGGCGAGCATCTTGTACGACTTCACAAAGGCATAGACGAGGCGCTCTTTTCCGGCTATCGATAGGATCGCCAGGGCTGGAAAGACCGCGCCCATGGCTGATTGAGGAATCCAGGCCACCGCGTCTATGTACTTGTTCGCGGCCGAATACCAGCCCACCATCTGGAAGTTGCGAAAGAGCTGGAGCAGGACCACATCCAGCTGGGCATAGACGGTCGCGATCGTGAAGCCTAGCGCGAGTGGCACGCCGGAGGCAAGCAGCTTCCTAAGAAACGCCGGCTCGAAGCGCACCGCGATCGGATCGCGCCAGCCCAGCCGCACAACCAGGACTGCCAGGACGCAGGTGAACAGGTAGCTGGCGGCATACACCCAGAGAAACGCGTCCCAGCTGGCGTGGCGGCTGATCGCGAAGAGGGTTAATAGGATGAGCAGACCCGACTCAGCCAGGATGGCGACAGCCTCGTACCCGAGGCGGCCGCGGATATAAAAGATGGCGCGCAGCAAGCTCGAGTAGGAGGTGGTGAGCAGCAGGACGAAGGCACCCAGCGTGTAGGGGAAGAGCGCCGGTGCCAGTAGCCGAAGCGCCGCCGAGAGTATCACGAGCGCAACCAGGGAGAGCACAAGACGCGCACTCAGCAGGTTGCCCAGGTATCTATCCAGGAGGGTGCGGTCGCGGGAGACGTCCCGCACGAAAACCGTTTGCAGACCAAGGTCGGCGATCACGCCGGCCAGGGTCGCGTAGACGACCATGGCCGCGAACCGGCCGTAACGCTCGTCGCCCAGGTGGCGCCAGAGGAGCACCACCACCAGGAAGACGCCTACCTTGGCGAGCGCCCGCGCTCCCACGACCAGCGCGCTGTTGCGCAAAGTGCGGCTGGCCAGACTCACGCCGGGCAGTTTAGCGCGCTATTGCCCAGCTCACGATCACGGACACGGTCAGCTGCACGTTGGGCGGGGCGATCTGAGTGTCGGCGCTGCCGGCCCGGGCCGCGCCCATCATCGGGAACGGGTACGGCGCGTACTGCTGGCTGGCGTTGATGGAGAGGACATTGCCAAGGGAGATGCCGGCCGCGGTCGCCATTGCCTGCGCCTTGGTGTGAGCGTCCTTGACGGCAGCGGCCAGGGCTGCCGCCTCGTGGCCACCCCGATCGGAGGTGTCATAGCTGATCCCCTGGACAGTGGTGGCCCCGCCCGCCACGGCGGCGTCGATCGTCGAGCCAATCCGAGCCAGGTCGCGCACCGTGAGCTCGAGCGTGTGGTTCGCCGTAAAGCCGGTGAGGAGGGCGGGCTGGGTGCCGTTGCGGTAGTCGTACTGAGCGAAGACCCCGAAGCTGATGGTTTTGATGTCATCCGGCCGGACGCCGGACTGCTGGACGTGGGTCCGAACCCTGGCCACCAGGGCGGCGTCATCGGCAGCAGCCCGGGTAGCCGTCGGCGCGGACGTCTGCACGCTCACGCTGATGTGTGCCAGGTCAGGCGTCACCTGGACGATGGCGGTGCCGGTCACGACCACGCTGGAGGTGTCGCTGGCGGGCGCCACGCCCGGAAGGAGATCAGCCGTCAGGCCGGCTCGAGCCGGCGACGTGTGCGGGCCGAAAGAGGATCCGGCAACAAACGCGATCGCGAGACCGGCAGCGCCAAGCACCTTTGCCCAAGCGGGCTGAGCCGCAAACATTGTGTACCTCCGGGAGCAGTTTCGCTCTCCAGTAAGTGAGACGGGCCCACCCTGCAGAAGTTCCCGGGCGTGTCCAGGGCTTGCCCGGGTTCCCGTAACATCGCTTGACGATGCCAACCACCGCCCCACGGGTGTTCAGTGGCATTCAGCCTGACGCTCCAGCCCACATCGGAAACTACCTCGGCGCCATTCGTAACTGGGCGCGCGAGCAGGACCGGTACAACAACATCTTCTGCATCGTCGACCTGCATTCGCTGACGCTCCCGATCGATCCTGCCACCCTGCGCGAACAGCGTCTCGTGCTCGCCGCAACGCTGCTGGCGAGCGGTATCGACCCGCATAAGTCGGCTCTCTTTCTGCAGTCAGACATTCCGGCGCACTCAGAGCTGGCCTGGATCCTCGAATGCTTAACGCCCATGGGCTGGCTGGAGCGAATGACGCAGTTCAAGGAGCGAAGCGCACGGCTGGGCACCGAACGTGTCGGAACCGGCCTGTTCACCTACCCGGCCTTGATGGCCGCGGACATTCTCCTGTACGACACCAATGTGGTCCCCGTGGGAGAGGATCAGCGCCAGCACATCGAGTACACAAGGGACCTGGCGAAGCGGATCAATCAACGCTTCGGCGAGATCTTTGTCATCCCCGAGGCTTTGATCAAGGAGGCAGGGGCGCGAATCATGGGGCTCGACGACCCGGAGGCCAAGATGAGCAAGAGCATCGCCGCATCATCGCCCGGGCACGCGGTCATGATCATTGACTCGCCCGATGACATCCGCAGGAAATTCGCGCGAGCCCAGACCGACGCCGAGCCTGCTGTCCGATTTCCCGCGGGTCCAGGCGTCACCAACCTGCTCGAGATCTACCGTACCGTCCGGGAGCTCGGCTGGGAGCAGGTCAAGGAGGAATTTGCCGGCAAGCCATACAGCGAGCTGAAGCGGGGGGTGGCCGAGGCCGTGATCGAGGCGCTCAGACCCATCCAGGAGCGGTATCGGGAGATCCGCCAGGACGACGCCGGGCTGCGCCGGACCCTCAAGGAAAGCGCCGAGCGGCTTGCCCCGATCGCCAACGCCACCCTGACCCGGGTCCAGCAAGCGGTCGGGCTTCGCTAGCTACCAGTTCGAGTAGGGCGGTACCGCACCGGGTCGGAATGGATCCGTCGGGTCGCTGAGGAAGACGCTCCATTGCCGCTCCGGGAGGGAGAGCGTGTACACGACCCGGCCCTGCGGATAGCGCTGGGCAAGGGCGGGAAGGGTGACGCGGTCTTTCGGATCGAACACGGCAGCCAGCCGACCGCCGGCAGGCAGTTGCCCGATGGCGGTGAAGGGCAGGAATGTCCAGGAGGTCTTGCCTGCCGTGGCAAAGGTCACGGGAATGCTCCGAAAGGTGTCCGGCGTCACGATCCCCTTGCTGCTGTAAGTCAGCGAAACATAAAGCGAGCGGCCATCCCAGCTGCTGTTGTCGAGGAACCGCCCGAGGTCTACCCGATCGCCGAGGAATTCCTGGTAGAGCCCGTGTACCTGCGGATACACCACGAAATAGAAGGTTGCGGTCCAGGCGAGGCTCAGCGCCAACACGGCTCCGGCGAGGATCGGACCCAGCGCCCGTGGCACCCGATCGATCGCCGCCGCCAGACCGATGCCTGCCAGCAGGTAGGCGGCCGGCACCAGGCCGCTGGCCCGGAGGAAGTGTGGCGTCCGGTCGGAGAGGAGGACGACCAGGGTGAACACCACCAGCCAGATCAGCACAAACCCGTATTCCGGCTGGCGACGCCGGTCCCAGGCGAGCTTCAGGCCGTAGAGGAAGGCGATGCCGACCAGAGGGTCGAAGAGAGGCAGGTGGGGGACGTCGTATTGCATCTCCGGGTCGCCCCAGAGGTTGAACATGGGGACAGTCAACAGGAGGTGCTGCCCGAGACGAAGCGGCAGCTCGATCGGAGATCCACCGAACACGGAGACTCCGAAGCCCCGGTCCAGGGTGTCCGGATGGAAAGCGATGGCGAGCAGGAGCGGCGCAGCCGTGACCACGCCGGCGCCAATGTAGGAGACCAGCTCGCGCCGACCCGGAAGGGGGCGGTGCTGCCGCAACCAGACGAGACCGGTGCCCGCCAGCACCAGGGCGAGCACCCGGTAGCTGGTGTAGGTGTAGGCACCCAACCCCAGGACCACGCCAGCGACCGTCCAGCGCCATACGCGGCCCGAGCGGTAGGCCCAGATCACCGTGAGGAACACCAGCTCGACGAACAGCGGTAACAGCAGCGTCCGATAGCCGATCCGGCTGAAGTGCACGTGCCAGAAGGAGACCGCCAGCAAGGCCGTGCTCAGCAGAGCGACCCGCCGTCCCAAGATGCGGTCGGCCAGGCCAAAGTGGACGAGCAGGGTGAGAAGACCGATTACCACCGTGGTCAGGTAGAGCGCCATCGGTTGGATGCCGTTGAGCCAGAGGCTGACCGCGTCCAGCCAGACGATCATGCCCTCGATTCCGTTGCCGGCCCCCCGCTGGTAGAGCACCTGGAAACCGTGCTGCAGCGAATCGAGACCGTTTAAGGCGACGTCGCTGTAAACGCCTGGCGGGAATGTATCGAGGCGGTAGAGGCGAAGCCCGGCCGCCACCAGGAGGATTGCCACCAATGCAAGCGCGGCTCGGAGCCGCCGGGATGGTATCGCCTGGGCCTCAGAGGTAGCCGCGACCGCCGCTACGTTGCGCCCTCCACGAACTTCTCCGTGACCTGGTACTCGAGGTACATACCGAGCATCAGCCGGGTCTGCGCCTCCAGCGCCGGGAGCACGCTCAAGAGCAGCCCCACCACCGGGTACAGGACCAACACCAGGTAGGACAGCACCTTCCTGGGAAGCGGCCACTGTCGCGGTTGAGGCGGATCCAGGCGAGCCTCGATCAGGATCAGAGCCGCGATGTTCAGCAGCATGATGTTGAGCAGCACGACGGCATATCCGCCGAGGGTCTCGGCCGCATTGCTCAGACTCCAATCGAGGTTGATGATCCGGGGGATGGCCGCCCCGAACAGCAGCAGGACGGGCAGGGTGGTCCAGGTGAGGTGGTTGAAGATCATGTAGCCATACCGCCGAGCCCGCAGCCAGAACGGGATCCGGGTATGCCGCAGCAGGCGGACCGTGACGTAGGGGACGTCGCTCACCCCCCAGGCCCACCGCTTGATCTGGTTGTACTGGTTGACGTGCGTGCTCTTGAGGTCGCGCGCCTTGGGCGCATCTCCGTAAATCGGCAGGAACACCGGGTGCATCTTGAGCCGGCCCTCGGTCTGGAAGAAGGCCTTCCAGTAGAAGCGCGAATCCTCCGGGATGACGTCATCGTCCCAGTAGCCGACCCGGGCCACCAGGTCCAGCGACATCGAATAGCTGCTGAAAGCGACCAGCCGGTCGGGTCGCGATTGCAGGAACATCTGCCACTGGGTGCAGGCGCTGGCCATCACCCGGACCGCGGGTGGAACGCGCCAGAGGTTGTTGTGGAACATAGGGACCGGCTGAAAGATGGTCTCCAGCCGCGCAGGCTCCCGGACGAAGTGATAGGTCAGGTAAGCGAAATACTGGGGATGGACGCGAAAGTCCGAGTCGAGGTCGGTGATGATGACCGACCTGGGATCGAGTCCCATCCGGTCGAGCTCTCGCTTGAGAACCGGACCCCCGTAGGCCATCGCCGCCGATTTGCCAACGACGATCCCCGGCAGCAAGGGGTCTTTGATGTGCAGAAAGGCGTGGAGCTGCGCCCCAAACTCGTCCTGAAGGCGGCGAACGTTGGCCCAGCCGGCCCGGTCTGTTTCCCGGGTGATGATGGCCACCACCTTCTGGGAGGTGGGATAGTTGGCCTCGGCAACCGCACTCACGGTTTCCCGAAGGATCTCGTACGGCTCGGTGTACGTTGGAATCAGGACGGCGTGCACGATCGATCGGGGCTCCGGCCGAGAGGGATCAGGCGAAAGCTCCAGGCAGCGCTCCCACCAGTCCTGGCGCTGAGCCACCCGCATCTTCTGGTAGGTGCTGTGGATACCAATCACAACCAGGATGGTCCGGGCGAACCAGTAGACGTCGAGGCCGAAGATGGCCACAGCGACGTAGGGCGCGAAGAAAAGCGAGGCCACCACCGGTGCCAGGATGATCGACCAGGTCAGGGTCCCGGGGGCGATTTCGAGCGCTCGCTGGATCCGGCGCTGGCCGGGCGTTAACGCCGTCCTGGGCACGCGCACCTCCTCAAGTCTCACGCGGCCGGCGGCCGGGCGGGCCCGATGCCCGACTTCCTAGTCTAGAGACTTGGCTGGCGCTCCCCCGAGTTCCCGGGTATACTGGGGGCCGGGTGTAAGGCAGGCAATTATTCGGCCTGTCCGCGACGCTCCGCCAGAAGGGGCGGCCAGCCGTCGGCCCACCTGTGAAACCCAGGCCCAAGTTTGCGCTACAAGGAGCGCCATTGACCTTACGGCTACCGCCTGTTGCTCCCGGGTCGCCGTTTGCCCACCGAGCCCCGGATGTGACCGCCTTCCGAATCAGCGTCTCTGCAGCACCGGAGAGCCAGGCGGAGACCCTCCTCGCCCACCTCGGCCCCGATACGCTCACCCAGCTGATGACGGAGGCAACCGAGGGTGATGGCTACGTGGACATCTCCGCCGACCCGGCCCGGCTGACCCTGAACCTCCAGAAGCGGACCGAAACCAGCATCGAGCGCTTCGGGCTGATCGGCAGCCTGTACGGAGTGACCGGGCGAGACCTGGCATTCGTCGTCGAGCGGCTCCAGCCGGATCCCGACCCGACCAAGGACGCGGGCGACATTCTCAGCATCGAAGTCACCGAGCTGGGGTTGGAGAGCGTCCCGTATGTCCACGAGGACGACTGGCTGCGCCGGCAGCTGCACGCGTTGGAGGAGGCCGCCAAGCTACCCCTGGTCCTGGCGGGCCAGGCGTTTGCCAACCATGAGCGTCAGTGGCTTGCCTGGCAGGCCGAGCAAGACGCGCGCCCGTACGAAGTGGAGTCGGAAGGCTGGGTGTGCAGCAAGTGCGAGAACCTGCAGTCAAACGGCACCAAATGCGGTGTCTGCGGCGCCACCAACGGCGACCGGAGCGCCGGCGCCCTGGTGGTGCTCAGCCGCCGGGGCGGGTTCAAGGAGGGTGACCGGGTCGTCATCAAGCCGGTCCACGGGGCCGAGCGCGAGGGGACCCTGCTCCGGTCCGACAACGGCGGGCGCCGCTGGCTGGTCAAGCTCCGGGAGGAGGGGGTCCTGGGGCCCGGCACGATCCGGCCGCAGCCGATTACGGCGGTCGTCGAAGTCCAGCAGCGTACCCTCAACGGCTTCCCGGCCGGCGATATCAGCCTGCGGCGGGTCGCCGCCCTGTTGATCGCGCCGGATGAGGTCCTCCCCCCGGGCAAGCAAGAGATCGAGCCGTTCGATGAGCGGCTGAACCCGAGCCAGCAGCAGGCCGTTTTAGGCGGGGTCAACCTCTTCCCGGGAAGCATGATGCTGGTCCAGGGGCCTCCCGGTACCGGAAAGACAACCTCGATCGTCGAGACCGTGCGCCAGCTGGTGGCGCGCGATCCCAACGTTCGGATCCTGATGACGTCCCACGCCAACACCGCGGTCGACAACGCCCAGGAGCGGCTGCAGGGTCTCGACTCCCTGCGGATGGTCCGGATCGCCGAGCCGGAGAAGGTTGATCCAAAGTTCAGGGCTAGCATCGTGGAGGCGGACGATCCGCGGGTGCGCACCGCGCACGTAGTCTTTGGCACGGTCAACCGGATCGCGCTGGCCTGCAAGGAAGCCGAGATGTTCGACTGGCTGATCCTGGACGAGGCGAACAAGGTGCGGTTCACGGAAACCCTGCCCTTGCTCCGTCTGGCTCCTCGCTGGTTGCTGGTTGGCGACCACCGGCAGCTACCGCCCGTGCTGGATGAAAGCGCCGCCGCCTTCCCCGTCGACGGCGACGAGGCCAAGGCGATGGTCCGCGACGCGAGCTTCTTCGAGCTGAGCTGGGCCGTCATCCCGGAGACCAACCTGGTCATGCTCGACGAGCAATACCGGATGGCGGCCCCCATCGGCAGCTATGTCTCGGTGGCTTCGTACGACGGCCGCCTGCGCAACAGCCCGGAGATGGCGGCGCTCCGCTCGCCATTGCCCTGGCCGTTCAACCGGAACCTGACATGGTTGACCATCCGCGGCCGGGAGAAGAAGGGAGGATCCGGAAGCCTCTCGAACCGGGCCGAGATCGAGGCGGTGGGACGGGTGGTCCGCCACCTGCAACGGCTGGGGCTGGAGCACCTGCGGGTGGCTGTGATCGCCATGTACCAGGACCAGGTCACCCAGCTGCGGCGAGAGATGCGGATGGTGGCGCTGCCCGGGCTCGCGGTCGATACCGTCGATGCCTTCGAGGGCGAGGAGGCGGACGTCGTCATTCTCAGCCTGGTCCGCAGCAACGAGGCCGAGCGAATCGGGTTCTTGAAAAAGGCGCAGCGGCTGAACGTTGCCATCTCGCGCGCCAAGCAGCTGCTGGTTGTGGTCGGCGACATCGAGACCGTGACCGGGCGAGAGGGTCAGGACCTGTACCGGCCTCTGCTCGAGCACATCGAACGCGAGGGCCGGGTGGCGGGGATCGGCGCCTTGCACGCCATGGACGCGGCGGCCGGAGGTCGCCGGCGCGGCGACGGACGGCGGCAGCGTCCCGGGGCCGCCCCCGGGCGAGGCCGCCGGCGCCGCCGGGGACTTGGTCCCCGCCCAGCCGCCGAGGCCGGGGTGGCGACTGCGAATGGGACGACTCCGGAGGGCGCGGCCGCTCCCACCGAAGCGCCCGCCGCTGCGGGCCAACCGGGCCAACCGCGCAAGTTCCGCAGGCGGCGTGGCCGGCGCCGGTCGTTCAGCCCCACGTCGAACGGCGCGGGCAGCGGGTCGTCACCAGCCGGCAGCGGGCCGGCGCCGGAAACCGCCCCCGGCGACGGCGCCGGGCGGGTACCCGATTCCGCGCCCGGTGGCTCAGGCCAGGCGGCTCGCGGACCCGAGCCACAACCCGCGGTGCCATCGGCCGAGCGTAACGCCTGAACGAAAGAGCCTGAGTGAATCGCACCCAGGAGCTACTGGATCTGGCCGACTGGCGCCGTCGCGTGGGCGACCTTTATCGCATCGAAGGTCCGGATGCCATCGATCGGTTCCGGCAAGGGCGCGATCAGCTATTTCGTGATCACTCGCAGTCACCACTCACGGAGGAGGCACAGGCGTCTTTTACGGGCCTGCGATATTTTCCAGCCGATCCGCAGTACGTGGTCAACGCGCGACTCGAGCCGGCCGATCTGAGCGAGCTTGAAATCGATACAGGTGGCGAGGACGGCGTCATCCGTTACCGCCGGGCCGGCCGGCTGGAATTCACCATGGCAGGCGAGACTTGCGGGCTCACCGTGTTCAGCCTGGTTGGGTATGGGGGAGGCCTGTTCCTTCCATTCCGCGATGGCACTTCCGCCCGCGAAACTTACGGGGGTGGTCGCTATCTTTTCGATACGCCCAAGAACACGGATGGATTGAGCCTCAAGCTAAACGCTGGAACGCAGAACGTGGGGCTTGATTTCAACTACGCGTACAACCCGTCGTGCGCATACGATGCGCGCTGGTGTTGCCCCCTGGCCCCACGCGAAAACTGGCTGCGGGTTCCTGTCAGGGCGGGCGAGATGGCTTACGGGGTGCCTGCATGAGAGACGCGCGGCGTAGCGGTTGGCCTAACTAACCCGGACCAACGCAGCCGACAGGTGGTGCGTCAGGGCGGTGCCTCCCAGCGCCATCGCGAGCTCGTAGTGCAGGCGCTCGCCCTCGAGCCAGATCTTTCGAGCGATTGCGCTGACGGGCTTGGCCGTAGGCGTTCGCAAAACCTGGGTGCTCTGGAGCTCGATCCGGTTACCACTCACGCTGCCAAGCTCGACCTCCGCGAACCCAATTGGCTGCGCAATCACCAGCTCCAGGCGGCCGTCTCCCAGACTTCGAAGGTAACCGGCCTCGGAGTGAAGCGGCCGGCCGTCCTCGAGCGCCTCCGTCCGCTGGGTGTAGACAAGGAAGGCCTTGCCCGTGTGCGAGAAGCGGACCTCCTCACGGTAGCGGAAGGGCTGGATGGTGGGGTATTCTCCGGATCCCTCGCCCCGCCATGTACCCAAAAGGAAAGCGACCGGCTTCAGGACCGGTTGGAGCTCGGCAGCGATCATGAATGAATGTTAGCCCGGCTGCCGGCGCGGTCAGGCAGCCGATGCGGCAGCTGCCGGCGGCTGCCCGGCCGGAGCCGAGGCCAGGTAGCGAAGGTCGACGGCACGATAGCCGAGAAGCCGGCCGATCCGCGCCGTCAGCTGTAGCGCCCGCCATCGCCCTGGACCCCAGGTTGGTCTGCTCTCGGCCGAAAACTCCTCGATCAGGACCGCCTCCTGAAATGGGTTGCAGATCCGCTCCCCCGACACCTTGCCCTCACGGGCGAGTCCGAAGAAGGCCTCGAAGAGTGTCTCCGTACGAAGGGCCGGCCGGAACTGGACCACCACGCTGACCACATGGTCGGTGGGATTCCAGTAGCGGTGTGGTGTTCCCGGCAGGACGGTCACGGTCTCCCCGCGGGCAACTCTCAGCAGTCTTCCAGCGACCCGAAAGCTGACGGGTCCGGTCAGGACCTGGAAATGCGACGTCTGCAGCGGATGGAGATGCTCAGCACCGACAAAGCCCCCAGGCTTGAGGCTCGACTGGAAACTCAGGACCTGACCGCCGGTCTCCCCGGCGGTCCGCAGAAAACGGACCCGCTCGCCGTTTTCGGGATTGTCGATGACCTGTCCTGAGTAGGCCACTGTGGGCGTGACGAAAACGCGACGCGAGTATTGCGCATTAGAGTGAGAAGCGATGACCAGCCTGGGGCTGCTGGTGCTTCGGGTCGGACTGGGCCTCACAGTCTCCGCCCATGGAGCTCAAAAGCTGTTTGGATGGTATGGAGGTAGCCGGATCGCCGGCTTCTCGGCTCACCTGGACCGAATGGGGCTGATTCCCGCCACCTTCTGGGCATGGATTGCCGCTCTGTCGGAGTTTGTTGGCGGTCTGCTGGTTGCGCTTGGGTTGTTGGGCCCGCTGGGCTGTTTCGCGGTCATGGGAGCGATGAGCATGGCCATCTGGCTGGTTCACTGGCCGAAGGGATTCTTCAACACCAAGGGCGGCATCGAGTTCCCACTCATGATCTGGGTGGGGGCGCTGGCGTTGAGCGTGACCGGACCTGGAGATATCTCGCTCGATTCCCTGGTTGGCCTGCACCTGCCGGAGCCCGCCGCCTGGATTGTGGGGGCAATCGGATTGGCGCTGGGCGTGGGGGCCGGGCTGGGAAGCCGCAGCCTCCGGGCAGACCGCCGCCGGCGCCTTCCGGCGGCCTGATGGGGCAACGTGCCCTCGGCAGGACTCGAACCTGCGACGCCTTCCTTAGGACGGAAGCGCTCTGGTCCCCTGAGCTACGAGGGCACTGAGCGGGAGTATACCCACGCATATAATTGGCCTCTGGCCGGTCGGGGCGTAGCTCAGCCAGGTTAGAGTGCGCGGTTCGGGACCGCGAGGTCGAGGGTTCAAATCCCCCCGCCCCGAGTTATTTTCTGAGGCTCAGGTCAGAGCCAGCAGCGCGATCCCAAGGACGATTGCGGCCGCGCCGGCGAGCCGGAGGGACGCGCCTCGGCGTTCCCGCAGCCTCCAGATTCCCCATCCCGTGACCAGCACTATGGCCGATTCTCGGACCGGCGAGACCACCGAGAGCGGAGCGACGTTGAGAGCGAGCAGCACCAGTAGATAGGCCGCCGTCATCGGGACGCCGACGGCCAGGGCCTGAGACCATTTCGGTGCCTCCCAGCCGCCCCGGAATCCCCGGCCAAAGACCCAGGCGTTCAACAGGATGGCCGCGAATACCCAGAGCACCCAACCGTAGAGCAGGGGCGGACCCAGCCGCACCCCTACCCGGTCGATCGCGCTGTAGACGGCGATCATGACTCCGGTCGCAAGCGCAGGCAGGAGCGCGCGGCCTACATTCGCCGGTCGGCTGACAGCCCAGATGCCGGCGACCAGGCAGGCGACTCCGACCAGCTCCCAGCCTCGGAGTCCCTCATGGAGGACTGCCAGACCGATCGCAACCGCGACCACGGGCGCCGTGCCGCGGGCAATGGGATAGACCGCCGACAGCTCTCCTCGCCGGTAGGCAGCCGAGAGGAAATTGAAGTACACGAGCTCCACCACCGCTGAAAGGGCGGCGAGCTCCCAGGCTTCCAGCGGCAGTCCGGGCCTCCCCGCCGCTACCCAGATGACCACCGCCGGTGGCACCCCAACCAGCGTCGTAACCCCCAGCGCTCGGGCGGCCAGCCGCAGCGGATCGGCTGAGCCCTTGAGCAGCGCGTTCCAGGTCGCGTGCAGCACCGCCGCCAGGCCGATCAGCCCGAAGAGCAACGGCGTCATGCCCCCGGAGTGTACGAGCCGGCAGGAAGCCCGAGGCAGTCAGCCCACTCCGATGTTGATATCATTGATATCAAGTTATGGCCGCGCGCGCCATCTGGACGGGCACCGTGAGCTTCGGGATGGTCAGCATCCCGGTTCGGCTCTATACCGCCACGGAATCTCACGACGTCCGTTTCCACCTGCTGCACAAGAAGGACCACGCCCGACTCAAGAACGTACGTTGGTGTCCGATCGATGAGAAAGCTGTGCCCTGGGAGGAGGTCGAGAGAGGCTACGAGTACGCGAAGGGAAAGTACATGCCTATCACCGAGGAGGACCTGGACAAGCTACCCGTCGCGACCGTGCATACGGTCGACATTGCTAACTTCGTCAAGCTGGAAGAAGTCGACCCGATTTACTACGACAAGACGTACTACCTGGCGCCGGATGAGAACGGGGCGAAGGCCTTCACACTGCTTCGACGGGC
>Ga0209160_1001257_pt1 | contig 21256 bp, 15 predicted proteins | sample GraSoiAngelo_153_FD_186167 | JGI IMG/M metagenome (GOLD analysis project Ga0209160, IMG submission 186167) | Grasslands soil microbial communities from the Angelo Coastal Reserve, California, USA - 14_1009_12_40cm (SPAdes) (version 2) | ecosystem: Environmental > Terrestrial > Soil > Grasslands ... | reverse complement strand
AACCCCAGGAAGCCGGGTTTCTGACGGCAGATGAGAAGGACTGGATTCGAGCGGAATTGGGACGCGAAGAACGGCAAAAATTGGAGCAGCACCGATACTCAGCGCTCCAAGCTTTGGCCAGCGGCCGGGTGTGGCATCTGGTCCTGATTTATTTTGGGATCACGACCGGTAATTATGCGCTGCAATCCTGGACACCACAGCTGGTGAAATCACTCTCCACTCTCTATTCCAACAGCATGATCGACTCAAACGCCGTCCCCTGCTCCAGACCTCATCCCCGCTGCAGAATCATCAAGACGGCTCCATGAATGACAGATGTGCCAAAGGCAGATTGTCTCAATGGAAGGGTTCAACGAACGAACAACAGCAAGTGTGCCAATCCAAGATTGTCTCAACCGAGGGGTTCACCCCATGAGTCTGTGCCTTTTTGTGCCTACGAAAAAACCGCCAAATCTTGGGAAATGCAGTTTTGGAACGGCAGGACGGACAGATGCTAGCGGTTCTGCTGTTCCTTTTTGTGCCTGCGAAAAACCGTCGCTGTTCCTCCAAGTTGTTGATTAGATTTGGCGTCCCCGACGGGATTTGAACCCGTGTTACCGCCGTGAAAGGGCGATGTCCTAGGCCAGGCTAGACGACGGGGACCACTTATAGGTGGGCGTCTTGCATCGATGCCTGATCGTAACAGGGCACTTTCAGCACTGTCAAAACTTCCAATTGTGACTTCTAGTTCTGATTCGATTTTCAATTCCATGAGTAGCGGGTTTCCTGTGAACAATTCAAGGCTATGACTCGACTTTGCTGGTGCGTCCGAAAAAAGTGAGCCGCTCCGCTGCCACTCTTCCGAGCGTTGCCTCCAACGATTTACAATCGAAACAGCAGTGTGCTGTCTATCGGTCTAGCGAGTGCCATGCCCGATCCTCTCTACCTTAGTCTCTGGTTCCCCGGTTTCGAGAAAGATCAGATAATGCCTCGCATGGTTTCAGTGCTGCGGCAGTTCCCCTTTTCGCAACTAAGACCTGGCGTTGGTTATATCGCGGTACATCCCGTTTCCTGGAGCGAACCGACTATTCTGGAAAGAAAGTTCAGGCCTGGCATATCGCCGGAAGACGCTGCTGAGATCGCATCCGACTTGCTGCATGAAGATTATGCATACGTATTCGATGCGCATTGGGACTTGTGGTCGCTAGATGCTGAGCAGCAGCAATGGGAGTTGGGGTCGAGCCTGGTGAGGTTCATTGCTCAGGGCAGTGATTTTGATGAGGGCACATCGCAGCAGGCGGGCGACATCCAGGTGGACTTCGGCCTCGAAACTCCCTTCCTCCAGGAAGAAGTATCGCTGACTGCGGAAGCGGAAGAGCACGTTCGCGCGAACGTGCACAAATTGGTGGACTTCACAATGAAGGTCGAGAAAAACACGGGCGCTAGTGCACGGCTGTTATGGTCCGAATCCAGCGAAAATCTCGCGCAAAAGCTGATCGCCCGACTTCAGAAGGTGCAGTAAGCTAGGTTACGAGTCGTCTGTTATGTTCAGATCCTAGCATTACTTCGTCCTTCCCCCTTCCCCTTTCAGAGTGTCGCTCGCTGCCGCCTGCGCTGCCGCCAGCCGCGCGGTAAGCACGCGGAAGGGTGAACAGGAAACGTAATTCAGCCCAATCTGATGACAGAACTCGACTGACGAAGGATCGCCGCCATGCTCACCGCAGATTCCTACCTTGAGATTGGGACTAGTTTTCCGTCCGCGCTCAGTCGCTATGCGGACTAGTTGCCCTACGCCTTCGCGGTCGAGGACTGCAAACGGGTCCTGCTTGAGGATTCCCTCTTCTATATAGGTGGGCAGAATCTTATTCACGTCGTCGCGGGAGAAGCCGAAAGTGGTTTGCGTCAGGTCATTGGTCCCGAATGAAAAGAATTGTGCTTCTTTGGCGATCTCATCAGCTACCAGGGCGGCCCGCGGTAACTCAATCATCGTGCCCACCAGGTAGTCGACTCTCTGCTCCTTGTCCTTGAAAACTTCTTCGGCCACCCGATTAACGATCGCGGCCTGGTTCGCCATCTCCTTCACCGTGGCGATCAAGGGGATCATCACTTCCGGATAGACCTTCACACCTTCTTTCGCCACCGTCACGGCCGCTTGGAAAATAGCGCGCGCCTGCATTTCTGTGATTTCGGGATATGTAATCCCGAGCCGGCAGCCCCGATGGCCGAGCATCGGATTGACCTCATGGAGTTGCTCGATGCGCTTTAGGAGTAGCGGCAAAATCTTCCTCAAATCATTGGCCGCTTTTACTCCATAGTCGCGATACTTCGACACCAGCGATTTTTTCTGTTTCGCGTCTGCGTACGGCAGGGTCGCGAGATTAACCATGAGTTCTTCGCGAGGCGGCAGAAATTCGTGCAGCGGCGGATCCAGCGTGCGGATGGTCACGGGGAATCCGTTCATTGCCCGGAATACTCCGACAAAATCCTTGCGCTGCATCGGCAACAGTTTCTTGAGTGCGGCTCGGCGATCTTTTTCGTTATCGGCAAGAATCATGGCGCGCATGTGCCCGATTTTCTTTTCGCCGAAAAACATGTGCTCGGTGCGGCAAAGGCCGATCCCTTCGGCGCCAAACTTCCGCGCATTGATCGCATCGCGCGGAATGTCGGCATTGGCACGGACCTTCGTCGTGCGGTAGGGTTCCGCCCAGCTCATAAATTTATCGAGCAATTTCAGATGATTTGGATCGGGTGGAACTGTTTTGACTTTGCCTTTGATTACACGCCCGATGGATCCATCTAGCGAAATCCAGTCGCCCTCCTTGAAAACCTGCCCTTTCACGCGTATCTCGCGCTTCTTCTCGTCAACGTCAATTTCCTGCGCGCCTGCAACGCAGGACTTCCCCATGCCCCGTGTGACCACTGCGGCGTGGCTGGTCATGCCGCCACGAGACGTCAGGATGCCGGCGGCCGACACCATGCCTTCAATATCTTCCGGCGAGGTTTCCGCGCGCACTAGAATCACCGGATTCTTCTCGGTGCCATGGCCTGCCATCTTCACCGCATCCTCTGCGGTGAAGGCGATCTGGCCCACCGCGCCGCCAGGAGACGCAGGCAAGCCTTTCGCCAGCACATTCTCAAGTTTCACATCTTTTTCATCCAGCCGCGGAACAACAAAGTAAACAAGCTGGTCAGGTTCCGGTCGGAAAATCGCTTCTTCTTTCGTGATCAGGCCCTCTTCCACCATCTCTATGGCGATTCGCACTGCCGCCAGGCCGGCGCGTTTGCCGTTGCGCGTTTGCAACATGTAGAGTTTGCGATCCTGAATGGTGAACTCAAAATCCTGCATGTCTTTGTAATGGTTTTCCAGCCGAGTAGTGATTTCCCGGAGTTGCTTAAAGACATCGGGCATGATCTTTTCGAGTTCGCGGATTTCAACCGGCGTACGCACACCCGAGACCACGTCCTCGCCTTGCGCGTTGAGCAGAAATTCTCCGTAGAAGTCTTTCGCGCCAGTTGAGGGGTTGCGCGTGAAGCCGACGCCCGTGCCGCTGGTCTCACCGAGGTTGCCAAAGACCATGGCCTGCACGTTGACGGCAGTGCCGAGCATGTCATCGATGTTGTTGAGGCGGCGATAGGTCTTGGCGCGATCGTTCTGCCACGAGCGAAATACCGCGTCACGCGCCATCATCAGTTGCTCGTGCGGGTCTTGCGGAAAGTCGTGCCTGGTATGCTTTTTCACGACTTTCTTGTATTCGTCAATAACTTCCTTCAGCGCTTTCGCATCAAGATCGGTGTCAAGCTTCGCTTTTTTTTGCTTCTTCTTCGCGTCAAAAACCTCGTCGAATACCGGCTTCGGTATTTCCAACACGACATTTCCAAACATCTGAATTAGTCGCCGGTAAGAGTCGTAGGCAAACCGTGGATTCTTGCTTCGCTTGGCTAGCGCTTCGACACTTTCGTCGTTCAGACCCAGATTGAGGATCGTATCCATCATGCCGGGCATGGAGAACTTTGCCCCTGATCGGACGCTTACCAGCAGCGGGTTCTCTCCGCCGCCCAGTTTTTGTGCCTGCAATTTTTCCAACCGACGAAGTGCTTCCTCCATCTGCTGATTCACTTCTTCAGACACGGAATTATGGCGCATATATTCACGGCAGGCTTCAGTCTGAATGGTGAATCCCGGAGGAACCGGCAGTCCGGCATTAGTCATTTCAGCCAGGCCTGCTCCTTTCCCGCCCAGTTCATCTTTCATCTTGCCATTGCCGTCAGCCTTCCCACCGCCGAAGAAATAAACGTACTTCGTGGGGGATTTCGCTTCGCTTCTTTCAACTTCGGTTTCGGGGAGGGTGGTTGTCGCCATAATGAGTCCTTTATTTATTTATTGTTTAGTAGATTCTTTGGATTCTTTGCCTTCGGTCACGATTTCTGAGAAATCGGCGATGGTGGAAAAATTCTTTAGTAAGACGGCCAATAAGGCCAGACGAGTCTTGCGCAAGCCAGCATCTTCGACCATCACCATGACCTTGTCGAAGAAGCTGTCCACAGCCGGGCGGAGTTTCGAAATTTCAGTTAAGGCATCAATGTAACGACCTTCCTTCTGCAACTGCTCGACTTGTGAAGAAACTCGCCGAGTTTCTTTCGCGAGGATTTTCTCCTCTTTCTCTTGCATGACCGGCAGATCAAAGTCGGTGCCGATATCTACGCCAGCATCCCGTACCTGCGAAAGGATGTTCTTAATTCTTTTGAACGCTATTGAGATCTGCTTGAAATCCTCGGAGCCACGAACCGCTGCAACCGCCTCGGCGCGCGCGATTGTCTCGACAATATTGTCGGGATCAGCACTGGACACCATGACGGCTCTCACGGTGTCATAGTCGAATCCTTTCGCTTCGCGCAAATAAAATTCCTGTCGCTCCCGCATGAACGAGTAGAGGAGCGTCAGAGTCTTCGTCTTCTCCGAGTCTGATCCAGGGTAACCGGCGCGGGTCGACTTGAAAATTTCCGTAATTGTTAATGGCAGCTTCCACTCGGCTACGATCTTTACAATGCCGTTCGCTTGCCTGCGCAGCGCAAATGGATCTTTCGAACCCGTCGGTTGCAGCCCCAGGGCAAACATCCCAGCAATGCTGTCCGCCTTATCTCCAACCGACAGCACTGCGCCTTCGATGGTCCTCGGGACTGAATCTTGCATGGACTGCGGCTTGTAGTGATCGTAAATTGCGTCTGCGATTGCGAAGCGCGTGTTTTCCGGCAAGTCGGGGTCCAGTTGCTGCGCTCTGGCGTACAATCCACCCACAATTCCTTGAAGCTCGGTAAATTCCTTCACTAATTCGGTAGTGAGGTCGGCCTTGGCCAGGCACGCCGCTTTGTGGACAACACCCGGCCGAATTTGCATACCGCTCTGCCGGACAATCTCTGAGAGCCAACTGCACAGCCGTTGCACGCGCAAGGTCTTGTCGTAGTAGCTGCCCAGGTCCTTCTGAAACGTCACGTGCTTGAGCAATTCCACCCGCTCGCGCAGGGGAACTTTCTGATCTGTTTGCCAGAAAAATCTCGCATCGTTGAAGCGGGCCCGCAGCACGCGTTCGTGGCCGTGACGAATTATGCCCTGGGGGTCGCCATCGGTATTCAGCACCGCGAGAAAGTGGGGGGCCAATTTGCCGCTCGCATCCTCCACCGCAAAATACTTTTGGTGATCGCGCATGACCGTAACCAGCACTTCTTCCGGTAGTTCCAGGAATTCACGGTCGAAGTTGCCCAGAATGGCCGAAGGAAACTCGGTTAAGTTGACTACCGAGTCGAGCAGAGTTTTGTCTTCCCGCCAGCGCGCGCCTGAAAGGCTTCGCGCGGCGGCATCAAGTTCCTTTCGAATGCGCTCCCGGCGAGCGGACTGATCCAAGACTTTGACACTGCAAAGAGTCTCGGCAAACTTCAAAGCGGCAGTAATCTCGACAGTGCGGTCGGCCAGGATGCGATGCCCGCGAGATTTTGAACTGGCATGAATGCCCGCGAACGCCAACGGTACTACCCGATCGTCCAGCATGGCTATGAGCCAGCGCACAGGACGCACAAATCGTTCGCCAGTATTACGCCAATACATATTTTTGGGCCAGTAGATTGCGCCGATTTCCCTCGGAAGTAGCTCCGCGAGAACTTCGCTTGCAGGTCGGCCTTTTCTGATAATTTTAGCTGCCAGGTAGTCTCCTTTCGGCGTAGTCACCTTTTCGAGTTTCGAGAGATCCAGGCCGACTTTCCCGGCGAACGCAACTGCAGGAGCGGCGGGACGGCCATCCTTGTACGCGACCTTCAACGACGGTCCCATTACCTGCTCTTCAATATCTGGCTGGGCTTGCGATACACCGGATACAATTACCGCCAGCCGTCGAGGGGTCGAAAATTCCTGCAGCGACACTGCATCGGCAAGACGTTCGTGTATTAGGAGCTCGCGCACACGGCGGGAAAGCTCCGCCGAAGCATTGTCAATCATTCTCGCCGGTATTTCTTCGCATCCGATCTCAAACAGAAAGTTTGACATTAGGTAAACAACCTATCTCTAAGGCATTGCTGACTGTGGACCCGCCGCGATAGGACAAATCGACTCACGACATCGCGGACATCTTTTCTTGCTTCGGTCGCGACTTCTTCTGCACGGCTGGACCTGCCTCGGTTTCACCTGGAATTTCGCCGTGCTGCTGCGCCACATATGCCTTCGCGATTCCCACAGCCAGCGTCCGCACCCGCGCTATAACTCCCACCCGCTCAGTCACTGAGATCGCTCCCCTGGCATCGAGAATGTTGAAAAGGTGTGAACAGTTCAAACACAAATCATATGCCGGCAGTAGTGGAAATTGCGTTAGGCCCGCACCGTCTGGCGCATGCATTTTGTCCAGCAAGGCAGCCTGCTTATTGAGCAGCGCCCTGCATTCAGATTCGTACAGTTCAAAATGCCTCCATGCTTTTTCGACATCTGCCACTTCGAAGTTGTAAACCGAAAACTGCTGCTCTTCCACTAACCGCACGTCACCGTAGGTCGTGATCCGGTTTGTTTCGGGATCGCGCGACCACACAATGTCATAAATGCTGTCTTTATCCTGAAGGAAAGCAGCGATGCGTTCCAACCCATACGTCAGTTCAGCAGAGATGGGAAACAGGTCGACGCCTCCGCACTGCTGGAAGTAGGTAAACTGTGTGACCTCGAGGCCGTCGAGCATGACCTGCCAGCCGATCCCCCAAGCCCCCAGCGTCGGCGATTCCCAGTTGTCTTCTTCAAACTTGATATCGTGCTGTCGCAAATCAATTCCCGTTGCGGCCAGGGATTGGAGATAGACCTCCTGAACATTTTCGGGCGGCGGCTTCAGAATGACTTGCAACTGGGTGTGTTTGTACAGCCGGTTGGGATTCTCTCCATAACGGCCGTCCGCCGGCCTCCGCGATGGCTGGACATAAGCGACCTTGTATGGCTGAGGCCCGAGCACACGCAGAAATGTCTCTGGCGCCATGGTGCCGGCGCCCACCTCCACATCATACGGCTGTTGCAACACACATCCGCGGTCAGCCCAGAACGACTGCAGTCGCAGGATCAGTTCCTGAAAAGTCGACGGATTGGATTTGGATGGGTTCAAAGGGTTGAATCCAATTGCAGAGCAATTGGCACAACAGTTCGTCTCTTTAGGGCATCAAGAAGACCCATCACGGCTAAATTCCAAGTGCAAAATGCTAACTGCTGATCTTCTCCAGCATCCCGGCCGTGACCAGCTTCTTCTCGATGTGGCGCTCCAGCGTCTGCTTCAGAAACCGCCGCAGGTCCGCCCCGCGAATTTTCGGCCACGGCTCGACGGCGAAATTTTCCACTGCCGCGCGGAACATTTGAGCAGCCAACAGACGCGACTCAGCGGACATTTCCGACGATGCCAGCCGCTTGTCATCCGCACACATCAAACCGTCGGCAAGCGCATGGAAGAATGCCCGGTGACCGTTCAATGCTTTGCCGCACACCAGGCACTCCGACAAATCCGGCAGCAAACCCACCAGGCGCGCGATCCACAGCTCAAAGTAGGTAACGGGCATCCAGACGGCAGATCCACGCAGCGAACCTAACACAGAGAGCGTGAGCCGGAAAATCGCGTCATTGCCTTCGCGGTCGGGTAATAACTCGTCGAGTAACTCTGCAATGTGTCCTAGCGCTACCGCACGCGGATAGCTCACTTCCGTCGCCAGCGGTGATTCCAGAACCTCGAAGGAATCGAGCCGCGCCAACTCCTGTCGTTCGCGGTCTTCGTAATAAGCGCGAACGTAAGTCAGTGGCTCAAGCGCTCCCCCAAACCTTCGTTTGGACTTTTTGGCCGAACGCGCCACCCCGCGAACTTTTCCTTCCAGCCTCGTGAACAACGTGACCAGCAGGTCCGCCTCGCGTAAGGGGTAAGTACGCAAGACAATCGCTTCCGACTCCTTCAGGGCCATGGAAGCCTGTAAAGCTGTGACACCGAATAACGTGTGGTTGCTCTGCGCCAATCTTTCACAGCAGAGTAACTCTTGATTGTAATCGAGGGATGGGGAGATGGAAAGGCGCGCAGAGAGAGCCTGTATGTTTCAGCTTTCGAAAGCGGTCGACGCTGTCGACTGCGAACATCCAGCGCTCGACTTGTCAGGAAAGCTATTGGTCTAGCTGAAAGCAAAGAGGCGCACGGTCGAAATTACGCACGTGCGCCTGCATATAGATCTGCGGCGTTCTTTATCGGCCGTAATATTTCGCGTTGCGTTCGGTGAAGTCCTTCCACTTTTCCGGCAGGTCATCAAGAGCAAAAATGGCCGAGACCGGACACACCGGAACGCAAGCTCCGCAATCGATGCACTCAACCGGATCGATGTAAAGCATCTCTTCTTCGCCAAAAGCCTCTTCATCCTTCTTCGGATGTATACAGTCCACCGGGCAGGCATCCACGCAGGCTGTGTCCTTGGTTCCGATGCATGGTTCTGCAATCACATAGGTCATAAACTTCTATCTCCCTGGGTCTGTGCGGAGGTTGATGGAAACCGCACATTCTAACAAGAATCCATTCTCGGGTACAGGTTGCACGAGACTTGCTCCCAAGTCCGATGCCATCTTAGGCCGACACCAACTGCCTATCTTCGCTGGGCTCAAACTCCGTGATGTATCCCGCCACGGCGCTTGCAGCCACTGTTAATGGACTCGCTAAATACATCTGTCCCGGCCCGCTACGGCCGGGAAAATTCCGGTTCTGCGCGCTAATTACAATCTGATCGGGCCGGGTAGATACTCCCGGACCGGCGTTAATGCAGGCGCCGCAACTTGGCTCGATGACATGCGCTCCGGCCTTCTGAAAAACTTCCAAATATCCCTTGCGGATGCAATAGTCGCGCGTCTCCTGCGATCCGAACTGAATGTAGAACTGTACCGCATCCGCTACCCGTTTACCCTGCTTCAGCGCATTGGACAGAACCAGGGCGTACATATCCATATCTTCATTCTTGCCGGCCGTGCATGTTCCACCATACGCGATCTCTACGGGAACCGGGGTGTTCAAATCACGAATGAATTTTCCGTTGCCCGGATCACCCGGCGTGGCGACCATGGGGGCGATCTCGGCAGCGTCCAATTCGATGACATGGGCGTACTCGGCGTCCGGGTCGCTGGTCATCCCTTGGATCATGGCTTCCGCTTTTTTGCGATCGATTCCGCGTCTTTCCACCAGAAAATCCACCACTTTGAGATCCGGAGCCACAATGCCAGTGAAACCACCGATTTCAGCCGCCATGTTAGTCATGGTGGCGCGCTCGTCCACGCTGAGCGCTTCGATTGCCTCGCCTGAATATTCCATGACCTTGGCCAGCGCTTTGCCGGTCTTGATGTATTCCATACTTAGCAAAGTTAGTATGAGATCTTTGCCGGTAACGTTGCGACGCATCTTTCCGCGGATAGATACTTTCACGGATTCTGGTACTCGCACTCGAACGTCATGTGTGATCCAGGAATTAAAGACGTCGGTAGTGCCAATTCCAAACGCCACACAGCCCACAGCACCCGAATGCGGCGTATGTGAGTCCGATCCCACAATCAGCTGCCCCGGCAAGGCATAACTTTCCAGAACAACCGAGTGGCAGATTCCTTCCGAACCCTTGCGATCCTTCAGTTCGCCATGGAGTCGTATACCACGCTGGCGGGCGAAATCTTCCTGCTTGAGTTTGAGCTGCGTAGCCAGATCGAGCAAGCCCATCTTTCGTTTCTGCTCCGAAATCGTTTCGTCGAGAAACGTGAGGTGATCACGAAAAAAAAGAACTGATGCGGGATCATTCACCGGCGCGTCACGCCCCACAAGTTGATCGAAGAAGATAGCGGCCATGGGTGTGACATATTCGTGACTGAAACGAAGATCGGTGTAGGCAAAACCGGTATCGCCAGGCTTGACCGATTTGACGCCAACCTTTCCTGCCCCATTCGAGATGTGTCGGGCAAAAATCTTCTCGGCCACCGTCATGGGGCGAGGCTTGGTGTCAATCACTGGCAGAGAAACTTTCTTCTGCATGCGCGCGACGTTGAAGTTGAAAAGTCCGCCGTACTCGATGATCTGTCGCGTAATCTCATCTTCCCCATGAGTGAATTCGGACAGCGGAATCTCTTCGCCCCCGCGGATCTTGTCAATCAGCTCGAAATTCGTCGAGGTCAGTACGCCGAGATTCTGGCAGTTTTGCTTGTAAATGCGCTCGATATTCTCGGCTAGGACGACGCGAATTCCGGCACACAGCTCGGCATAAGGAGACTGCTCGCGGCTTGAGCCCTTGCCGCGTCGCTTGCCGCTTACCGCTGCCACGAACCCGCCCTTCTTCACGTCCGCGCGCTGGATAGGCAGTTCGTTCCCGCACTTCAGGCCGGTGTAGGGGAACTCGCCCAGGGTCTCGTCAAAAAAGAAGCAGATGTGCGCGGGCGTGATTTCGTCGGTCGAGATATCGTCACGCAACTTGGGATTGTTAGCCGGATTTTTCGTATCCCAGGGCAAATCTTCGCCTGCAAGCTGCCGCTTAATCAGTTCCGGATCTTCCGTCAGAAAAAGAATGCGCCCCTTAAGCCGCACATTGTCCGGAGGCTTTTCGATCTTGCGATCTAGGAGTGCATTGATCACAGTTTTACGCCCGCGGGAAACGTACTGTCAGAACTAGGCCATTCAGCCATAAACCTTACCTTACACCTCTATTGTATCGCCTATTTCCCTCGTGTTTTCGCGTACTCCACCGGGTTCGGCAATTCTTCCAGTTCCCTACCCTCAAAGATTGCAGCAAACTCACTGAGGAGCGCCTTATGTACCAGCCCGTTGGAGGCGACTGTCTCCCGGCTGTCAAGCCGGAACGGTCCCCCGCTGAAGTCAGTTACTACACCACCGGCTTCCTCGACGAGGAGAACCCCTGCAGCGGTATCCCAGGGATTCAGGTTGAACTCCCAAAATCCATCGAAGCGTCCGCTGGCTACCGAGGCCAAGTCTAACGCGGCCGAACCAGCGCGCCGTATACCGTGCGTCCGCAAGGTGATCTGGTGATAAAAGAAAATATTGGGATTCTTATGTCGTTTGTGGCTGGGGAAACCAGTAGCTACCAGACACTCGGCCAGATTCGCAATTTTGGAGACGTGGATTGGCTCTCCATTGAGATAAGCTCCGCTTCCCTGTTCGGCCGAAAACAACTCGTTTCGCGTGGGATCGTAAACCACGCCCGCGATTCGCTGCCCCTTCCACTCCAGCGCCAAAGACACGCAGAACACGGGAAATCCGTGAGCAAAGTTAGTGGTTCCGTCCAGCGGGTCCACATACCAGCGATAGTCACTACCGGTCTCTATGCTCGCGCCCTCTTCCCCGAGCACATCATGCTTGGGCCAACGCGCTTGGATGCGCTGCAGAATCAGGGCCTCGGACTTCCGATCCGCCACAGTCACCAGGTCAACTTCGCCCTTGTATTCGACCTTGACGTGCTGATGCAAATATTCCATGAGCAACGCACCTGCTTCTCGTGCGATTTCCGCCATGCCAGCCACAAAGTCATTCTTAGCGGCACCGGCTGCTTTGGAACCTGGAGTGATTGTCATTTATGAATGATCATTTCGAGGAGGAACTCTGTTCTATGCTGGGAGACAAAATTTTCTCGGACCAAGAACGTTGGTGTGTCTATCCCTTCCGCTTGCCGGAATCCTCGGCAATGTACATGATTTCGTGTTTAAAGATAAACAGGTTAGGTCCGTTTTCTCGTGTCAACCGCACCATATTCTTATCGTAGTATTCGATCCAGCCGCGGACGACTTCCCCATCGGCCAGCTTGATGCTCACCGGTTTCTGCTTCTCGCCCAGCATCTTCAGATAGGCTGCCTCCTCACAGGTTTCTTCTGGCGGAGGTGTCTTTCCTCTTTTCATGAAGCCTGACATTCCTGACGAATTCGATGTATTAAAGGGCATGATCGCATTTTACACTGCTCAGCCGGATCAACCTGCTAAGTGTGCCAGGAGGAGACATCTAATGCTTGTTTATCGTTTAGGTCCGAAACGCGCTAGACTTTGCTCAAATACCGCGCTGGGGGATCCCATGACTGAAGGAAAAACTGTTCTATGTCTTAGCGCTCTTTTATTTGCACTGACAACAGTGATAGCTAGCGCCCAGCATCGGCCAACTTATCCCCATCCCCCCGCTCCGGCGCAGCCGCAAGCTTCTGCTCGCATGGCAACGCAGACACGCAAATCGAGCATGGACAACCTGCAACTCGAGCGGGAAGCCCGCGAATTGTCAGATCTGGCGAAGTCCGTCCCACCGGACATTGAGCAGGTAAAGCGAGGCCTGCTTCCGAAAGACACGGTTGAAAAGCTCAAGCGTATCGAAAAGCTATCTAAGCACCTGCGCGGCGAACTGGCACCGTGAGCAAATTAACCTGTTAACTCGCCTACTGACGCGTAAAAAACAACCACCAGTCTCGAATGAGAGGCTGGTGGCCGAAGTGACGACCGGAGTCTTGCCTAGAAGTCGATCTTCAATCCGAACTCGACCACTCGTGGTGAACCCAAGCCAAACACGCCAGAACCAATTCCCGAGCGGTCCGGACGCGCAGCATTGTTAATCGTTCCATTCGGCGATCCCGGGGATCCGTCGAGCGCTTGGAGTAGCGAATTGTTTGGTGAGTCGAAGTTGGCGAAGTTGAACAAGTTGAAGATGCCAACGCTTGGCTCAATCGTCAAGTACTCTCGCACCTTGTAAGGCCAACTGACTTTCAGGTCGAAAGCTTTCAGCCAGCCGAGCCCGGCTTCTCCGGGCGGCGGCGACGCCAGTGGCTGCTGGACCGCACCCAGGGACGCCAACTGCGACTGCGTAAACAGATTGGCGGTCAGCAGCGCCTGGCCAGCGGGGGTGGGCTGACCGGCAAAATTAGCGTTGTAATTCGAGATCAGCTTGTTGAGGCCGCTGGTAGAGATGTCCCGCCCAAAGGCTCCCAGTTTGGTTCCAGGAACCAAGTCTCCATTTCCGCCGTTTGAAACCGAAGTTCCATCGGCTGTTCCGTCGCCGGTTACGTCGCTTACGAAGATGCTTGAGTCCGGGAGACGAAGATTTCCCGGGAGCGGGCTATAGAAGTGGGAAATCACACTCAGGCGCAGATAAAAGGGTAGGTCGAATGTCCCACCAAACGAGACTTGATGCGTCCGATCCAAGGCATTCGGCCCAATAAAATGGGTTGGACCCTTGTAGTCCTCGGCAAAGTTGATGAAATCTCCGTCCCGGGCCGTGGAAACGTAGCGAGAGAACGAATAGGAAACCTGCAGGTTCATGGCCTTGAACCCGGGAAGTGGGCTCGTCAAAGTCTGTTTCAGTGAGGCTTGTAGCCCGTTGTAGACTGAGCGGCCTACCGGAAAGAGCATCTGGTTTGTGCCAAGATTGGGGTTGATGCCGGGGAATGCGGCGTTCGGGCATGGCCCCCCGCTGCACACAACGTCGCCAGAATCCAAGCCGTTAGGCGAGAAGTCCGCAATGCTGGCATTTGCGGGACCCGACGGACCAAGATAGCAGTTGATCGCCGTCTGCGAACCATTTGGGCCTCCGCCAGCGCTGGACGCTGCCGGACAGCCGAATGGTTTCACCGTTGTGGTGATCGCAGCCAGGGCATTATTCACGTTGAGGAAGCGCGCATCACCCACATGGTTCACGTCCACAGTTAGCATGGTATGGGTAGCGACGTTGCGCAGGTAATCCACGCTGGCCACCATGCCATGGCGGATTTCTTTCTGGATGCCGAGGTTCATCTGCACCGACCGTGGGGTTTGGTAGTTAGGAGCAAACATGTTGGTGCCCGTCGCAAACGTTCCTGATGCTAGCGTATTGCCTATGAAGCCTCCGTTAACACCAGCGCCCGTCGAAACCACCGCCGCTTGGTAGGCTGCCTGGAAGGCGACTATATCCTGAAAAACACTTCCGATTGGCTGCCCACAAAACGGTGTCGGGTGAACCGAGCCATCCGGGAATGTGAACGTTCCGGCTGCGTTGGGGCATACCGCGGGCGTGACCAGAAAGAGTCCCTTCTGTAGTCGCGGGGGGCGATTGAAGAGGTTATTGTTCCAGATGGAATTCTCGTAGAACAGCCCGACACCTGCGCGAATCACGGTTTTCCCGCTCTTCGACGGGTCCCACGCAATCCCCAGTTGCGGGGCGAAATTCTTATTGGGCTGGTGTACACGAGCACCAAGCCCAGGTCCCCACAGGTCGAGGATACTGGTCGTGCATGTCACCGCACCAGCGAACGCCGAATTCAATTCTGAACAAGGGATTGGACCGATATCGCTATCGGTGCGGCCAGTGTCGCGTACGTATCGGACTCCCGCAGTGACCGTAAAGTTTGGTTTGACCTTCCAACTGTCGCCAATGTACCAGGAGAAGCGATTGTCAGGTCCCAGACCGCCGCCAGGCAAATTGAACGCCGGCTTCTCGGACGAAAAGCCTTGGCCGTTGCCCAATATAACGTTGTTCGCAGGATAAGTCAGCGGGTCCACTGGATTGCACGTGGGTAAAGTGGCGCAATCCGCAATTTGAGCGTTAACTGCTGGCGCAAGTCCCAAGAACTTGGCGAAGCCTCCGCCCTGCAAGTGGTTGTAGCCGACGCCGTAGCGGAGCACATGGTTCTTGTACGTCTTGCTTCCGTCGTACTTAACCTGGTGGTCGGTCTGGTAAGTCTGTTGCGGCGCCAGGAAATTGTTTCCTGAACAAAACGCATCCGTATTGGCAGTGGTACACGTAGGGTCAGCGCCAATAGCCAATTCGATTCCTGGTGCGGGATTGAAGATACTCGTACCGGTCACTGCATCTGTAATCGCATTCCGAAACTTGGTGTACCCAGCGCGAATACTGTGGGTGTAACTACCCGTGGTAAAGTCCAGACCTCCTGCGTGCACTGGAGTATGGTCCACATTCGCAAAAGGCTGGAAGGAATTAGGAACGAACCCTGTTACGTTCTTGTTCTGCTCGTAAGTAAAACGGTAGAACACCCGGTAGTTGCTGGGCCGCACTTGCCAGTCCAAGCGTCCGACTAGTTGATTATCACGAAATGGGGAAATAAAGCTGCCGGAGGGAAAACCGCCCTTGGAGAGCACCGGTGACACCAAGTCTTGCTTGGTGCGTTCCGCGTCCATGAAAAAGAAGAGTTTGTCCTTAATGATGGGACCTCCCAAGCGACCGCCGAATTCATTGCGCTGGAACGGTGTCTTTTGGCCACCCGGAAGACGGGCGGCAAAGGGGTCTTCGCGGAAAAGATAGAAGCCTTCACCGTGTACCTTGTTCGTGCCAGAGCGGGTCACGACGTTAACCGATCCAGAAGAAGTTAATTCGGTCGAGAGATCGAGCGAAGACTGCCCAATCTGGAATTCCTGAATAGCGCCGTAAGCGACGTTCTGGGTGGTGGTGCCGACGGTTTCGTCGCTGATGTCAATTCCGTCGACTTCAATCCGGGCGGTCCGTCCAAAACGGCCGCCAAAGGAGATGGACGAGAATCCGTTCTTCGTGGGATCAAAGTTGCCGCCATCCTGAATCTGTACTCCCGGCTCAAGTTGCGCCAGATCGAGGAAATTCCGTCCGTTCACCGGCAGGTTATCGATCTGTTGCGCGTTAAGCACACCCTGCACTGTGGCTTGCTCCGTGTTTACCTGGAGCTGGGCCGCCTGAACCTCGACAACTTGGCTCGCCTCGCCGACGTTCAGCTTCACGTTGCCCGCGGAAGTCACGCCGACTTGCACAGTGACCGGCAGTTCCGAAGTCTTGAACCCTTGCCCTTCCACTCGCACGACGTATTCACCAGGAAGAAGGGCGCCCGACGTGTAAGTGCCTGCCGAACTGGTTGTGGTACTGATGCCTTGCCCTGTGGCCTTATTCGTGATCTTTACGGTGGCGCCGCTCACCACCGCGCCAGAGGGATCAGTCACCGTGCCCTGAATGCTGCCGGTCGAAATAGTTGTCTGCGCAAAAACCGTTAGTGCAGCGGCTAGGACGACCGCGATTGTAATGAGAGACACGCTAAATGACGTGGCGTAGCGGCGGGGGGAGCTTGGGTTCGATAGCATCGTCAACCTTCCTTTCGAATGTTTTGCCGAAAAAAGAGGATTACTGCGGAACCGCACCTGTATGCTCAAATGATTAACGGATGAATAGAGAGGACTACGAACTAGCTCAGAAATTTGTTCCAGAACACGTAAAGATTCATCACACATGCTGCCTCACAGGCCACAACACGGTTCAAACCAAGCTCTAACCCAAATGACTGCAGCACGCCTTTACTGAATTGAATGCAATCAATAGTCCACAGCGTCCAGGGCTCAATCCGTCCGCCCCTGTCTAAAAAATCTACGTATTTAGAGCAGGTTTCACGTTGCTCTCCCACGCCCGTGGGTCAATTACCGGGTAGACTCTGGTTTCTTGTAACCCTGACGTCGGGATATCCGCGAAACGGAAACTCAACACTGATAGTTATGGGTGTGTGGAACGCCTGATACTAAGCGTGATCTTATCAACAAGGAGACGGGACGACATAACACAGGTTTGATGTCACCAGGGAGACTTGGAAGTAAAGTATCCGGCTCGGTGGCGCACTTGGAACGCGGAAGTCGCGGGCGCCCCGGTGATTCGAACCTGAATCCGGCGGAAGTCCGAATCGGACAGTCTCTGGGAGGGGTAGTAGGCAAGCAAATACTGAGTGCGCAGCTCGTCGCTGATCTGGCGAAAGGCATCGTCCAATTGGGGCAATGAACTGGCATAAAAATATTTTCCACCCGTATCGGCGGAGAGCTGGATAAGGGCGTGTTCGCCGCCGGTATCACGCCCCGCACTGGCCTCAATCGGAACCACAATAATGCTGTAAACAATGGCTTCAGCTTCCTGCGCTGCGCGCACCGCCTCTTTGTAGTCGATCTTGCTGACCGTGTCCCCGCCATCTGTGATGACCACCAATACTTTCCGTCCCTGCCTCGATTCGAGCGCTCGCGAACCCAGATAGAGCGCATCGTACAGAGCCGTTGCCGCCCCCAAACGAATCTGATCGATTGCCCGATCAATTTTCTTAAGATCGGGAGTGAACCCTACGACCTCGTCCACCACTTCGCTGAACTGGTAAAGAGATAGCGCGTCCACCGGCCGCAAAATCGTATGGGCAAACCGCCGCGCAGAAGCCAACTCCAATGGTAAATCTTTGCGAGTGCTGAGACTGGTATCTACCGCGAGCACAATCGAAAGCGGTACTGCGGATTCCTTGTCAAAGACCGCGATCTTTTGCTCTTTGTTGTCTTCCCGCAGATCGAAATTTTCTTTCTTGAGCTTGGTGACGGGTGCTCCGTGCTCGTCGGTTACCGTGACGAAAACGTTCACCAGTTTTACGTCCACTTTCACTGTAGGTTCGGGATCTTGTGCCAAACCGGTGGCACACAAGGAAAGGAAAAAGAAAAATAAGATCACAGCCGGCTTAGTCATGGGCTGCTTCAATTAGATGCCGGCCGTCCCGATGGAGTGCCCTCGGCTCGAGGTATTTCTGCGGGGAAAGGCTCCCCATCTGCCCAGACCGCGCCATCCGCAAAATACTCTTTCTTCCAGATCGGTACTGTACGTTTTAGAGTGTCAATCAGCCATCGGCATGCTTCGAACGCAGCGGCACGGTGCGCCGCCACCACTACAATGAGCACGCTGGTCTCCCCGATTTCCAGCCGTCCCAACCGGTGGACGAGGGCAACATCGCGAATCTGAAACTGCACCATAGACTGCTTCGCGAGACTCTCCATCCGCTCGAGCGCCATTTCCTCGTAGGTCTCGTAGTCCAGATATAGCGTGGGCCGTCCTCGAGTATGGTTGCGCACGACCCCTTCAAAAATTACCCCCGCTCCATCTTGCGGCTGCTTCAGACGCTCTGTCACTGATTGCGAATCGATCTTCTCATGCACGATTGCGGCATGCTGCTTGGCTGAACCTCCGCTGACTGGTGGCAGCAGCCCGATCTCGTCGTCGGCTCTAAGTATCACTTCTGGACTCGCGTATTCCCGGTTCACTGAACATGCAATTGACGGCAGGAAGTCTTTCAGACGCGGAATTCGACTTTCGTATTGGGAAAGGAGATCGCCTAACGTCGACCCTTCAGGCAGACTGAGGGATTCGCTGGTTTGGCCCACCAGATCCTTTAGCATACCGAAAAATAGAACGCGAACCTGCACCGGTGTCACTTGCGGCGGACTACGGCTCAGATTGGCATGCCGCTCCCCGTAGTGTATCGCGGTTTGGGGAAAGAGAAGCTTGTGAGGATCAGACTGCCACTATTTGAGGCCGTTCACCTTACCACGCAATACAGTGATCGAAGCTTTTGGCAAAATAAATGTCGCCTGTGGCCCCCCGGGAAGACTAGCCGTGACGGGTGGACCGTCAGGATCGGCGTGACTGTTAGGGCCCTCGTTTTGCCAGACATACTGCTCGCTGCCAAAGGTCACAAACGTGACTGGTCCTGAAAAAAAAGAGGCCCGTTTGGAGTCCTCAAACACAACCCGCACGGAGTGGGGATTCGATTCGTCTCGATTTACCAACATCAATGACCAGTTTCCGTCGGGACGATGCACAGCATAAGAGGTGACCAGCACGTTGCCCTCTGCGTCCTTTATATCCGTCGAGGATGGAAACATGTCATGAACGCCAGCGCGATGTTGCACCCACTCGAGATTAATCATGTGCGCGGCGAAGTAAGGCGACGTGTAGCCCTTGATGGTGTAGTTTTCGTCGGAGACGAAATTCGACCACGACGCCCAACCGAGACAAGTGTTCTGCACTCCCTGAGGCTGGATCGGTGAGTGATAAAAGGCAGCGCCCCCGCCTTCAAAGAACGAACCGACATTGTCGGCCAGCCACAGCGCCGCAAAGATCGTTGTCATCGGCCCTGTAAGGCTTGCTGCAAGGTGATTTTCGGTCACCATCAGCGGTACGTTCTTGGGCACGCCATCGTCTCTCCACACCTGCAGTATGTGCTTCATCAGTTGTGGTTCGGTGTAGAGAGTTTTCCAGCTAATAGTGCAGGGGTCGAAAGGATAGTGCTCGAATGACACGAATGCCAGGTCGGAGAGACGACCGTGGGCCTTGAGGTAAGCCACGAAGCGTCCCATCCAGGATATTCGGCCTTGAGCATCTGGCCACACCCGGATGTCTTCGTTGACACCTTCGAAGATCGGTCCGCCCAACTTCAGCTTCGGGTCAACTTTGTGGATTGCGGTGGCCCATTGAATATAAAGTGCGCCGTAGTCTTCCGGCATGGCGTGCTTACCATCGGGTTCCTCCCCCATTTCTATGTATCCGATGCGGTAGCCACGCTTCTCAATGTAGGCGATCTGAGCGGCTGCGTCTTCAGGTATGCCATAAAGCATAGTGACGGGAATCATCGCCGGCAGATTGTTGGTAAGCCCGCTGGTAAAGAAAATATCGAAACCACTGTGCTGGTAGTTTCCTCCGTCGTTCACATCCTCGGCGGAATGCCAGGGATCAATAGACGAAGCGGTATAGCTGGTTCGCTTTTCGCCGGGATCGTGCGTCACCTCGACGAAATCGCCACTTCCGCCTGTCGTGCCCGGAGCAATATGCTGAATTGCATAGCCAACACAGTTGCGGACATCGTCTGAGCCATGCTCATCGCAGGTGTTCGAGGATTCCGTCATCAACACACGCAGATAGCGCGTGGTAACCGGCGTGGCGGTAAGCTTTAGCGTGACGCTGCCGCCTTGGGCATTCTGCAATACGCCTGAGGGGAAAGCTTTCCATTCGCCTTTTGGTCCGGCGTCGAAGTCGAGCGCGTCTGTGCCCGCCCAATATTCCACATGATACGACGTGGCGTACGGGCTCGCCCAAACGATGCGCAGGGCGCTGACCGGCTTATCGGCCTTCATGTCCACGATTACCCACTGCGGGTGCTGCGAATCGCTTTCGCCGGTGAACTTGCTGGTCAGATACGGATTGCTCTTCCAATACGTGAGGTTTGGACCTTGCACCGGCCGATCGCCACTGGTAGCGAAACCGCGATGGGGCAACGCGTAGGCGAGGATGTAACGGATGGGTTCCTTAAGTTCGGTGCTGCCGGTGAAGTACCCGCTCTTGTGGGCCCCATCGCTCCATTTTCCATCTTCGGTCCAGTGCCAGGCGGCCATGCGCAGCTCGGTGTTGTTTCGGTAAGTAATCGGTCCCCAGCCTGCGGAGAGGGATTCCTGGACGATATGCGGCGTATAGACTTTGTTGATATCGTTGCGAGACAGGACATCAATCGAAGTGCCGAGAGCGCTGTCGGGATCGAACGAATTGATGATATGCCCGGGAGTTGCGTCGACGCGGACGGTCGCGGGTTGCGCAACCGACCCGGATTGGCTTAAAGCGGTCCGGCTCTCAGCGATGAGGCAAAAGAGAGCGATTGTAGTGACAACTAGGCGCTTCAGGTTTCGAGCATGAATTCGACTTATGACTTTTTGCACATTGTTCCAATGAAGAGCCGTGGTTTTAGCGTTGGAAAGACGCAACCAGCACGTTCACCTTTTATCAGGTGAAAATGATTTGGTTATCTTAAGAAATTCGCTCCACACAATGTAGCAATTGAATTAATGTGTCAACGAAATTCTGGTCGTATGTCGTTAGCACATGATATGTCCGGTTGTGATAGCACGTGATCTGTCCGCTTTTCTGGCGGTGAGGGTAAGAGAACATGGCAGGCATGTTCTCTTACCCGAAGGCCGCGATGGAGCGGGCGATGAAA
>Ga0209160_1001256_pt1 | contig 21260 bp, 16 predicted proteins | sample GraSoiAngelo_153_FD_186167 | JGI IMG/M metagenome (GOLD analysis project Ga0209160, IMG submission 186167) | Grasslands soil microbial communities from the Angelo Coastal Reserve, California, USA - 14_1009_12_40cm (SPAdes) (version 2) | ecosystem: Environmental > Terrestrial > Soil > Grasslands ... | reverse complement strand
GGCGAAGCGCGCGCTCGTCACGGCGAGCTGCGAGAAGCGGTCGAGCCGCTTCGCCCGTTTCGCGTCGAGGTGATCCTGCGGCCGGAAATCGGGGATCTCGGCGGCGATGCGACTCCGAAACGGAGTCGGGTCGAAGCGGGTGAGCTCTCGCACGGCCGAGCGGCGGCCGGCGAGCCCGGCCCAGAGACCGTCCGCACCCATGCCGATCGGGGTGACGGCGCCGACGCCCGTGATGACCACCCGGCGCTGCCCGTTCTTCATGTGATGCCCTCCGAAAATCGTTTAATCCCGGCAAGCGTCCGCGCAGCGATCCCGTGGATGAACACCGGCCCGATCACGAGCTCGGCCGTCAGCCTGCCGAGCGGCCACCGAGGACCGGTCCAGTCGTGCTCGATCGTCACCTCGGTGCCCGGCCCGCCTGGGGCTATTCGCCACACCACGTCCATGCCCCGCGTGATACCCCGCACATGTCGATAGCGGATTTCCCGCGCCCGCCGGTCGACGGTCATGTCCGACACCCACCAGGTCGGGTAGCGGAGCGGGCCGAACGGCCGCCACGCGGCCATCTCGACGGTGCCGCCGCCGTCACGGCGCTCGAGGAACCGCACCCAGCGATAGTGGGCCAGGATCTCAGGCCAGCGCTCGACGTCCGAGGCGGCCGCAAACACGCGCTCGACAGATGCACGGATCAAGACCCGATCCACGGTCAGCACTGGCCCCTGTCCCCGGGTGACCACGCCGCCACTATCCGAAACCCAGGCCGGTATTGTGCGGCCGCGGGCACGCCGGCTTCCCGCAGCATGGCGTCGAACTCCCGCTTCGTATACCCGCGCTTGAGGGACACGATCGCGTCGTGCCGTGTCACCCGGCTCATCCGCAGCCCGAGCACCGCCGCCCAGACACCCACGATCGCGAGCGCCGAGCGCCGCAGATCGGCGAGCACCACCGCCCGTCGCGCCAGCCCGTCGAACGTCGCGATCCACCGCACCGCGCGCTCGCGCGAGAGGTGGTGCAACACCTGGCTCGCGATCACGACGTCCACCGACTTCGCTGCAAACGGCAGCGCGCTCCCGTCACCGAGCACCGCGCGCATCCCGTTGCTCCGCGCGAGCCGCGCCGCGGTGGGATTCAGCTCGATCCCGACCGGCCGCAGCTCGATGCCGTAGCGGCGCGCCGCGCCGGCCGCCGCCCGTGGGATGTCGCCGAGGCCGGTCCCGACGTCGAGCAGGGTCCATGACACGTTGCACGTTGCCGGTTCCACGTTGCCCGAGCGTCGAAAGACGGGCTCGAGGGCCTCGAGCACGGCGCGCGTCCCGCCGAACAGCGTGTTGAGCCGGCCGATGTCGCGCAGCTCCGCACGGACGGCGCTGGGGTCGGCCCCGGGGTCGTCGAGCAGCTCCCGCCCGATCATCCGCCCTGCAGGCCGGCGTACCCGCCGCGGTAGTAGAGCAGGGGGCTGCGGTCGGTCACCGCACCGCCCGTCACGAGCCCGAAGAATACGGTGTGGTCCCCGCCCGGTGCCTCCCCCTGCTTCTCGCACTCGATGCTGGCGAGCACGCCCTCGAGCACCGGCATACCGTGCTTCGTCTCACGGTAGCTGATCCCCTCGAACCGGTCCGGGTGATCGAGCGCGAAGCGGCGGGAAAGCGCTTCCTGGTCGGCCGCCAGCACGTTCAGGACGAAGCGCTGTGCCGTCCGGAGCGCTCCGTGCATGTCGTTGGCCTTGTCGACCGACACCAGCACGAGCGGCGGCCGGAGCGACACCGATGCCACCGAGCTGGCGGTCATCCCGATCGGCCGTCCGTCGGGGTCGCGCGTCGTGAGGACCGTCACGCCGGTGGCGAAGCGGCCCAGGAGCTGCCGGAACTGCGCGGGGTCGACGCCGTGCATGGTCACGATACGAGTTGGGCGACGAAGCCGGGAGCAAGGACCCGGGCCGCGGGCACGATATTCCCCGCGGCCCCCACGACAAGATCCGCGAGGTCGGGCCGCACCGCCAGCCGCCGCACGACCCTGTTGGTGAGCGCCGGGCACCCGACAGCGAGGGCGATCAGACGCTCGAACAACCACTTGCCACGGAACTCGCGCCGACGGGCGGCGGCGTAGGGCGCCAGCGCCCCGTGCGACAGGGAGTCGGTCTCGCTCGCGTCGGCCAGGGCGGGGACGAGTGTCGCAGCGGCGAGCTCGGCACCGCGCAGCGCCGCATAGATGCCCTGCCCGGTGAACGGGTCGTAGAAGTCCGCCGCGTCGCCCACCAGGAGGGCCCCGGCCGCGTAGGGCCGTCTCGCCCACTGCGCGAACGGCCCCGTGGCCAGCACGCCGCGCACCAGCCGCCGCGGGTCGAACCGGCCGGCCAGTCCCGGGAAGCGCTCCAGCTCGGCGAACAATCCGGCCCGATAATCCCGCTCGCCCGCCCGCACGGCACGCAGCGGCAGGACCAGTGCCACCGTGGTCACCCCCTCGCCCACGGGCCCGAGCCCCACGTACCCCGCGTCGCCCACGTGCAGCTCGCCCACCCCATCCACTCCGGCCACGTCGGCGACGTGCGCGGTGAACGCGACCCGCCGTGGCGCCGACGACCGCAGCAGCCCGAGCCGTCGCGCCACGACAGAGTGGAGCCCGTCGGCTCCCACGACAACGCGGGCGCTGCACGTTACACGTTGCCCGTTACCCGATCTCAAGACCACGCCCGCCACCGCTCTCCGATCCCACACGAGATCCTCGACGGTCACGCTCTCGCGCACCACGGCGCCGGCGCGCTCCGCCGCGCGGAGCAGGATCGTGTCGAACGTGGCGCGCGGCAGGGCGAAGCTGTACCGGCCGGCGAAGCGACCGCACATCGCGGCGCCATTCGGCGCGACGACCTTCATCCCGTACACCTTGGCATGAGGCGCGCGTTCCACGGCTTCGAGGACACCGTCGAGCCGCCCGAGGATCGCGGTGGTCGCGGGGCTGAGATACTCGGAGCAGGGCTTGTGGCGGGGGAAGCGCGCGCGATCGAGCAGCGCCACGCGGGCGCCGGCGCGCGACAGCAGCAAGGCCGTGGCCGCGCCGGCCGGCCCGGCGCCCACCACGATGGCGTCCCAGCGATCGGTCACACGATGCGTGGTGGGGGAGCTACGAGGGCGAGAGGCGCGCGCCCAGCGCGGCCACCGCCGCACCGCACAGCGTCGCCGCGAGATTCACCGCGTCGTTGTCGAGCCATCGCAAGCCTCGGATTTGCCGCACCGGCTGGTGGCACACGGTATTGCCGCGCTCGAACCGCGCGTCGCACTCGGGGCATTCGTACTTGCCCTGGACCGTTGCCCCGAGCAGGGAGTCCGTAACCATCCCGGCGACGCCGGCGCCGGCGATCAAGGCGGCTGAGCTGGGGGCGGCGCCCCGGGGTCGGAAGGCTTCGGCCAACAGGGCAATGACCAGTGCTCCCGCTACACCACCGACCGTGCCCAAGACGGTGATACCCCCGGACGCGCCGCGCGGGACCCGCCGGCCGCTCGTGATCAGCCGCGGCGCGAAGGGGGAGAAGGCGCCGATCTCCGTCGCCCACGTATCGGCGGCGGCGGCGGCGAGCGCACCGGCCGCGACCGTCCACGCGCTGAACAGGGCCGCGATGGCGGCGATGCCTCCGTTGGCCAGCACCTGCCGCGCCGTGCGCCGCGGCGCGCGCCGCTCGGCCAGTTGGGTGAGGAGACTACCGGAGAGCAAAAAGACGAAGAGCAGCGCCACGCCGCGCCACGAAAGACCCCACGCGACCGCGCCCCCTACGGCGAGCGCGGCCACGACGCCGTCCGGGGTGAGCCACCTCACTCGTCGAACAGCTCGCGCAGAATCCGATGCTTCAGCTCGGGGGGGGCGCCCTGGGCGCGGCAGCGGGCGCGCAAGAAGTCGAGGAACAGCTTCTCGAAGTCGAAGTGCTCGCCGCAGGGAGGGCACTCCACGAGATGCTGACGGATCTCCCGCTCCAACTCCGGCGTCAGCTCGCGGTCGAGATACTCGTAGAGATGCTCGGCGCACTCGCGGCAATTCATCCCGTTGAGCTCCCCTTGATGTATCCCATCCCTACGGCGTAGTCATACAACTGTTGTTGCAGTAGACGACGCGCCCGAAACAGCCGCGACTTCACGGTGCCGACCGGCACCTCCAACACCCGGGCGATCTCCTCATACGACAATCCCTCAACGTCACTCAACACCACCGTCTCCCGAAATTGTTCCGGGAGCTGGTCAATGGCCCGCAGCACCTCGTCGTCCACGATACGATCGAAGAACGTCCCCTGGGGATCCTCGTCCTGGAGCTCCTCGAACACCGAGAACGGCTCGATCGCGTCCAGGTCCACCGTCTCCGGGTGGCGCGTGCGGCGCCGGTATTCATTAATGAAGGCGTGGCGCAGGATGGTCAGCAGCCATCCCTTCGCGTTGGTGCCCTTCTGGTACTGATCCCAGGCGCGGTAGGCCTTGAGCATCGTCTCCTGCACCAGGTCGTCCGCCTCCGCGGAGTTGCCGGTGAGGCGGAGGGCGACGCGGTACAAGCTGTCGAGGTGGACCAGTGCCTCGCGCTCGAAGCTCGCGCGCTTGTCCGCTTCGCCCGCAGGACTCGGCGGGGGCGGGGCGGGCGGGGTGGACGGAGACCGGGGGGGCGTGGGCGTCGCCATAGCGTGCCTTAACCTCTCCTCGCACAACCGGGTTCCGCAATGGGGGCCCGAGGTGCTAGGTTTCGCGCGCCGTGGTCCACAGCATCCTCCCACTCGCGGTCCTGGAAGCGGTCAAGAACCTCGACACCCCCGTCGAGGACGGTCTTTCGGAGTTCGCCGAAGAGCTACTCTCCAAGCGACTGGGACTGTCGCCCACGGTGGCGATGCAGTTGCGCGAGTACGAGGTGATGGTGCGGCGCGACGCTGCGGCGGACCCGGCCCACGTCGAGGCGCTGCTGCGGCTCGTGGGGCGCCGGCCGGACGCCGATTTGGTGTTCGCGGACGCGGGCCGGCGCGCGGCGCGGCGGGCCGTGCGGCGGCTGTTCCCGCTTTCGCGGCTCGCGGCCCGGGCGGTGCCGCGGCTGTTCGGATACGGGGCGGCACGCCGCGCGGCGCGCGCGGTGTTCGGGGGCGACCTGCGGCGCGACGGCCACGTGCCCGTCGCACGCGTGAGCGACGCGATGGCCGTGCATGCCACGCCGGACGGCGCCGCCTGCGCCCTGTTCGGCGCCGGCTTCACCGAGCTGCTGCGGCTGCTCGTCGGTTTCGAGGGCGCCATGCTGCACGCTTCCTGCCGCGCGACGGGCGGCGACAGTTGCACCTGGCGGGCGGCGCCGCCGGATCCGCGGCACCACTGATGCCATCCCCCCCTCCGTTGCTCGACGGCTTCGACTTCGCCGGCCTGGCCGACGCGCTCGGCGCGTTCGGCGCGGATGCCTGGCTGCTGTACGACTTCCGCAAAGTGAACCCCATCGCCGAGCGCATTCTCGGACCCACCGGGATGGGTACACGGCGTCTGTTCGTGTTCCTGCCGCGCCGCGGCCGGCCGGTGGCGGTGGCGCATCGCATCGAGCTGCAAGCGCTGGCCGGCTTCCCTGGCGACGTGCGGCCGTACGCCTCCTGGCGCGAGCTGCACGATCACCTGGCGGCGCTGGTGCGCGACCGCACCGTCGCACTCGAGATCTCGCCGCAGGACGCGGTGCCGTACCTGGACCGCGTGCCGCACGGTGTGGTGCAGCTGCTCGAGACGCTGGGCGCGCGCGTGGTCTCGTCCGCCCCGCTCGTCAGCCGGTTCGCGGCGCGCTGGTCCGCGGCCGAGCTCGCCGGTCACCGGCGCGCCGCGCGCGCGCTCGCCGACATCGCGCGCGAAGCGGTTGCGTGGGCGGGGAGCGAGACGGCGCGCGGCGCCGAGGTGCGCGAGACGGCGCTGCAGCAGCGCGTGCTCGAGGCGATCGGGCGGGCCGGGCTGTACCGGAGCGACGGACCGATCGCCGCGTTCGGGCCGAACTCCGCCATGCCGCACTACGAGCCGCACCCCAGTGCGGATCGGCGACTTCAGGCGGGCGAGGTGCTGTTGCTCGATCTCTGGGCGGGGCCCAGCGCGGGGTCGGTGTTCGCCGATCAGACGTGGATGGCCTTCGCCGGGCGCTCGCCGGACGCGGAGGTGCGGCGCGTGTGGCAGGCGGTCAAGACGGCGCGGGACACGGCAGTGAGCACGATTCGCAGCCGGTGGGTGGGAAGCGTCCTGACCGGAGCGGATGTGGACGACGCGGCCCGCGCCGTAATCCGCGAGGCGGGCTTCGCCGAATACTTTGTCCACCGTACAGGACACTCGATCGACCGCGACCTGCACGGCTCGGGGCCCCACATTGACAACTTCGAGACGCAGGACGCCCGCACGCTCGTAGCGGGCGTCGGCTTCTCGATCGAGCCCGGCGTCTATCTCCCGGGGCGCTTCGGGATGCGCAGCGAAGTCAACGTCTATCTCGACCCGGCCGGCCCCGAGGTGAACCCCCCCGTCCCCCAGGAGGAATTGCTTCTGATCTGAGGCTTCCTGGGCGTCTTGGCGGGGTGGTGGGGGGTCTTGCGGGTTGTCACAACGGGCGACATTTTCGCGTTTCCGAGAATCGGCCGGTCTCGCCCACAGGCGGGATACCTGCAGCCCGTTGGCCGGTTTGAGTCGCGCCGTCGTACGTGCGGCACAACGCGATCCCTAGATCAACGCCGCTCTCAGCCCTGGGAGGTGATGGCGTGTCATCGCTGTTTCCGTCGGTCTCTTGCCGCGCATTCACGCCCCTGGAGGAACATTCCATGACTCGTCGTGTGCGAAGCGCCTTCGGACGTTTCCTCGCGTTGAGCTGCGCGTCCCTGCTGACGCTGCTCGTCGTCGCGTCATCGCTCGCCGCGCAACAGACGACCGGGAAGCTCGAGGGCACGGTGACGGATGACAAGGGCGCTCCCATCGCGAGCGCGCAAGTCACCATCGTCGGCACGTCGTTCGGCGCGCTGACGGACAACAAGGGGTACTACTTCATCAACAACGTGCCCGTCGGCAGCTACACCCTGCGGGCCAAGTTCATCGGCTACACGGCTGCCGAAGTGCCGGGCGTGCGCTTGCAGGGCGGCTTCACGGTGACTCAGAACATCAAGCTCACACAATCCGCCGTGGCCATCGGGCCCGTGACCGTCGAGGCGGCGGCCAACCCGATCGTGCCGCGCGATAAGGTGACGTCGGGCGCGACGATCTCCGGCGACCTGGTCGCCAAGCTTCCCATCGACGACGTGCGCCAGGTGCTGACGTTCCAGCCGGGCGTGGTGGAGTCCGGGTCGGCGCGAGGCGTCTCGATCCGCGGCGGCCGGCCGGGCGAGGCCAACGTCTACATCGACGGCGCGCCGGTGCGTGGCACCAACACCGGCGTGCAGTACGTGACGCCCGGCCCGAACAGCCTGGAAGAAGCGTCGGTGACGACGGGCGCCCTGGGTGTGGAGTTCTCCGACGCGCAGGCGGGCGTCATCTCTTACACGACGAAGGCGGGCGGCGAGAAGCTGCAGGGCTCCATCTCGACCGAGTCCGACGCGCCGTTCGGCAATGCGATCAGCGTCGGCTACAACCGTCTGGAGGCCAACGTCGGCGGACCGATACCCCAGGTCAACAATCTGCGGTGGTTCGCTTCGGCCGTCGTGCAGGGACAGCTGACCCACGACATCGACTTCTCGACCACCAACACCGGCAATCTGATCCACGTCAGCACCCTGCCCCCGCGGGACGCCGACTCGGTCCCGTATTTCGCCATCGCCAGCACGGACACCGTGGTGAACCAGTTGAACTCGGACGGCACGGTGACGCGAACCGCGTTGCCGCAATTCGTGCAGTACACCGGGCAGTGCGGCAACTACGGCTCCACCGCCAGTGCGGCGGCCCGAGCGATCCAGAGCAATTACGGCTACGAGTGCCAGGGCCGCCGCCGCCCGATGGACTGGGCCAGTCAGATGCAGTTTCAGGGCAAGCTGCAATACACCTACGGCACGGGCTCGAGCATTTCGCTCACCGGGCTCACGTCCGGCAACCAGGAGCGGTTTTTCCCGGGGCAGCAAATCACCGATCCCGGGCTGTATCAGGGGCTGCATGAGTGGTCGCGGCTCGCCGTGCTGAATCTGAACCATCAGGTGTCGCGCTCGAGCGAGCGCGCGCTGTCGGTGAACCTGAACCTGTCGTGGGCCCGGGACCGTGGCATCCGCGCGCCGCTCGATCCGCAGTCCGAGATCGAAACGCGGGATCCGAACCTGGGGGTCGAGCTCAAGACGCTGAAGTTCGCCGGGCTCGACGGCTTCCCCTTCCCGATCGACGACCGGCTCATCCGGAACATTCGGTCGAATCAGGGACTGCGCACGCCGCTCCTCTGTCCCCCGCTCACGGTCGACTGCACCAATGGACAGGACAGTCGCGCCAACCCCTACGGGTTGCAGACCCAGGGGTGGTACACCCACGGCTACCGCCAGACCGCGGCCCTGAACGCCGAAACGCGCTATACCGGCCGGCTGGTGGTGGACTGGCAGGCGAACCGGTACCATCGGTTCACGTTGGGGGGCGACGCGCAGAAGACGGATCTGGCGTACTGGAGCAGCACGCTCCAGAGCCTGATCTTCATGGACGCGTACGTCGTCCATCCGGTGAAGTACGGGCTGTTCGCGGCCGACCGCCTCGACCTGGGCGACGTGGTGCTCGAGCTCGGGCTGCGGTGGGATTACTTCAACCCGAAGGCGCTGTTCTCGAACACGCCGGGCTTCATCTCGCGCGATCCCGGCTGGAACTCCGACGCGTTCACGAACGACACGGCGTACGCCAACTCACTGGCGCGCGTGTTCACGCCGTCGGTGGGGCACAAAGCGTTGTCGCCCCGGCTGCGGGTCTCGTTCCCCGTGACGGAGAAGACCGGATTCCGGCTGTCGTACGCGCACCAGGTGCAGACCCCGGAGTTCAACACGCTGCTTTCGGGCACGAACAACGACCTGACGTTCACCAACACGAACGACCAGTTCGGCCGCGACGTCACTTTCGGGAAGACGATCCTGTTCGAGTTCGGTGTGCGGCACGCGTTCTCCAACGACTTGGTGCTCGACGTGTCGGCTTACAATAAGGACAAGGTGTCCGACCTCGCGTACCGCGTCCTGCCGTTCGTGAACCCGGCCGTCCACTCCGACACCACGTCCATCAACGTCCTGACCAACGCGGACTTCGGAAACACGAAGGGCGTGGACATGAAACTCGACTGGCGCGTGGGCAACTACGTCAACACTTCGCTCGCCTACACATTCCAGGTCGCGAAGGGCACGGGGTCGGATCCCTTCACTTACTTGAACACGTTCTCCCGCACGGTGTCGGGGATCACACAGGACCGCGTCCTGCCGCCCGAGCAGGCGCAAACGACCGACGACAATCGCACCCATAACTTCGTGGGCTCGCTGGCGCTGTCGTTCCCCAACGATTGGCGCAAGGGGACGACGCTCGGCGCGGTCGCGCAGAACGTGAGTGCCTTCGTCACGTTCTACGTGCGGAGCGGCCTGGCGTACACGCGGCTCATCAACGACGGCGACGGGCAAACCGTGCCGCATCTCGCTTTCGGGTTGGGCGGCCGCGCCGCGGAGCCGCTCAACGCCTCCACGCTGCCGTGGACCAAGAACGTCGATCTGCGGATCAACAAGGGCTTCCGGCTCGGGCGGGTGGACCTCACGGCGTACGCCGACCTACGCAACGTCCTCAATATTCACAACATCGTGGGCGTGTTCGCCGAGACGGGGGACGTCGTGAATGCGAAGGCCAAGCAGCTCGCGCTGTCAACCGAGTTCACCAATCTCGCGAGCGAGGCGGCTGGCGCAGGCGCGCTGCTTCCCGGCGGAACAATCGATCTGACCGGCAACTGCAACAGCTGGCAGAGCGTGGTCAACTGCGTCGCGCTGCGGCGGGTGGAGCAGCGGTTCGGCGACGGCGACGGCAGGTACACGCTGGCCGAGCAAACGCGGGCGCTCGACACGTATTACAACTCGTTCGCTGGCCCGCAGATCTTCAACGGCCAGCCGCGGCACATCCGGGTGGGGTTCGAGGTGAACTTCTAAACCAACGACGCTGGGCGGCGCCGCGCAGCTGCGGGGCGCCGCCCGCCGTCGCCTGACTCGAGGATCACTATGCTTTCAACGTGGTTAATGCGCTCGCTGCGAGCCTCGGCGGTTGCGGCATTCGTCGGGGCGACCGTGGGCACCAGTGCGGTGGCCAAGCCGCTCCCAAACCGACCCTCCCGCCCGCGCGCGCAGAACCTGTTCGCCTCATCGGGCTACCTCTACCAGGTGAACCGGCAGCAGTGCGGCCTCGACATCTTCGGCGAGGTGTGCGTGGCCTTTTCGGGCTCGCCGGTCGGCGGCGGGGGGTTCTGGCCCAAGGGCACCCCCGACCAATACATCTTCAACTCGGGGCTGCAGATCGCGGGCGTGATTCCCGATACCGCGGCCGGCGGCAAGAGCGCTTTTCAGTGGGCGGGTGACACCGTGGGAGCGTTCTTCTTCGACGCGCGCGGCGACCAAGGGGCGGGCGAGGGGCTGACGCTGGCGTACAGCCGTCTCGATCCCAACGATGTCGCGGCCTGGCCCAACGGCGCCAAGGTCCGCAACCCGGCGGACCCGACCCAGGCGCTCTATAACCCGGTGCTGGTCGGGCAAGATGCCATCTCCCAGGGTGACGTGTGGATGCGCTACTGGGAGGGGAACCCGGTGTTCGCCACCGGCCGGACGCACCCCATGGGCATCGCGGTCGACGAGCGGGTGCTCGCCTGGAACTATCCGAGCGGCAACGAAGACATCATCTACATCCTCTACACGTTCTACAACGTGACGGCGGCGTCGTCGTCGGGGAAGTACAACAACGCGACGATCCCGGCCGAGGTTCAGTCCGAGATCGGCTTGATCGGCGACCAGTTCCAGGCGCTGAACAAGCAGAAGTACAAGTTCACGTTGCCGGCCGACGGTTACACCCTGACGTCGGTGTTCGCCGCCGAGGGCATGGACGCGGACGTGGCGCTGTTCAGCGACAACTATGCGACCGCGTTCCTCCCCTTCAACCTCGGCACGATTTACAACGGCCGGTTCGTGGGGTCGGCGGGCTGGGTCTTCCCGGCGGACATCTTCGGCCCACCGTTCGCCGCGGCCGTGGGATTCATCGGCGTGAAGTTCCTCAAGTCGCCCACCGGTCTCTCGATGTTCTCGATGACCGTGAACTCGGCGACCGTGTTCCCCGATCCCTTCGGGGTCAACGAGTTGTATCGCTACCTGTCGGGCCGCCTCGAGGGCAGCGGGCGCGTGTGTAGCCCTTATACCGACCCCGCGATAGCCCGGGCGAGAAAGATCTGCTTCCTCAACCAGCAGCTGTCGGACTCGCGCTTCTTCCAGTCGTCCGGACCGTTCACGCTCCCCGCCGGCGAGGCACGCTCGATCGTCGTCGCCTACATCAACGCGGCGCCCGTTCCTCCAACCACGCTCAAGGCGGGCGAGACGTTCGACTGCCCGAGCTGCGACCTGAAGCCCGGGGTGCCGGGGCAGCCCGACTCGCTTCTGCCGGCCGATTCCGCGACCTACGTTCGCACGATCGACCACATCGCGGGCTGGATCTCCGCCACCGACAAGAACGGCGACGGCAAGATCGAGCAGGACGAGGTGACCAGCGTGTCGCGCTCGCTGCTCGACAAGGCGCTCAAGGCGCAGGCGGTGTTCGACAACGGATTCCTGCTCGAGTTCGCCCCCGATGCACCGGATTTCTTCTTGATTCCGGGCGACAACCAGGCCACGGTGGTGTGGCAGAAGAGCCGCTCGGAGACGACCGGCGACCCGTACTACGCGATCGCCAGCGCGCGCACCATCGGCGGCAGTCCCAACGCGCTGTTCGACCCGGACTTCCGGCAGTTCGACGTGGAGGGCTACCGCATCTATCGTGGTCGCAGTTCGAGCAACCTCACCCTGGTGGCCCAGTTCGACTACGCCGGCACCGTGTTCCGGGACTACACCGGCGAGATCAACTACGGCAACTGCGCTCCGGAATTGGGCGTCTTCACCGACTGCCCGGTCGCCTTCGACACGAGCTTCACCGTGTTCAACGACGTGCCGTTGACGGGTGACGTCGTCCAGGTGCCGCCGGGCGGCCGCGTCCAGCTCTTTAGCGGCGACATTCTCGTGTTGAAGGCCGACTCGGCGGTGGAAAACGCGCAATGTGCCGATGTGAAGTGCCCCAAGCTCGCGGACACGGGCGTGCCGTTCGCCTACGTCGATAAGAACGTCCGGAACTCGTTCACCTACTTCTACACCGTGACCGCGTTCGACGTGAACTCCGTGGCGTCGGGCGTGAGCTCGCTCGAGTCCCCCCGGGTGACCAAGCGAGTCACGCCGCGGCGGCCCTCGGGTCAGGAGGCGGGCGCGGCCCTCACCGGCGTGCAGCTGGTAGGCGCGGCGGGCCAGCCGCTCGATCCCAGCGCGCCGGAGCCCGCCCTCGATCCGTCGACCGGGGAGTTCGCCGGTCCGATGCCGCCGACCAATGCCTTCGAGGCGAGCCTCGCCGTGTTCATCCCGCAGGTCATCACGGGCGGCACAGTCAACGTGAGCATCGACTCGATCATCCCGGGCAACACGGCGACGCCGGGAAACGCCATCTTGGTGCCCACCACGTACTATATCTCGGGCGCCGCCAGCGGCCAGCCGGCGTCGCAGATCACGGTACCGATCCAGCTCGACTTCGACGGCGGGGACGCGGGTCCGGTCGCCCGCTACGTGCCGGTAGTACAGCTGGACAGCACCAAATCGAAGATATTCGGTGGGAGCAAGGCGTACGCGCTGTACGCGAGTCTCTCGATCTCGGCGCCTGGTAACTACCGCGTGACGAGCTGGGGTCGCGGCAGCATCAACGGCAATCCGGATAAGTCGGACGAGAACGGCCCGCGGTGGTGGAATGGCACGCCCAACGAGGCTACGCCCCGTCCCAACTCGAACGTGTGCTCGCCGTCTGCCGGCGGATGCACGCTGGGTGCCATCCCGCCCGGCGCCCTGAACGCGGGGCGACTGGTCAATCCCGGAAACGATACGGTGACGATTTTCCACATCCAATCGTACAGCACCGTGCCGAACGCGCCGGGGCGCGACCTCGAGGGGATCACCTCCGGGCTCACCCGCGCCGCCGATTTCCAGGTGCACTGGGGTGCGAGCGGAGTCATCGACTCTGTGATCGACGTGACCCACAAGGTGCCCGTGCCGTTCAGCACCAAGATCCGCGCATCGTGGGGCATCCTGAACGACTCCTCGTTCACGAACACGAGCGCCGCGGCCACCCGCGACGCGAACAACGCGCTGCTCACGTGGTCCGATCCGTTCTGCGTGGATCCCGCGCCCACGCTGCTCTCGCCCCCGATTGGCACCACGGCCCGGTGCGGCGGCCCGACCACGACACCGGCGTTCTTCATGAACCACGCCAAGCTCACCCCGATCGCGATGACCTCATCCAGCTACAACGGCACGGCAACGCTCACCCAGAACGGCACCGGGTTCATCTTCTACCTGAATGGCCACTTCTTCCTGATGTCGATGGCGGCGCTGCCGCCGACGGGGACGGTGTGGAACGCCCGGTTCTACGCGGGGTCGGTCACCGGCAACGCGGGGGCCAATAACTACGCGTTCACTCCTGCCATTCGTCCGCCCGCCGTGCCTGGGTTGCGGGCCTCGTTCCAGTTCACCGGTTCGACGTTCAGCCCGACCGCGACGAACGACGCGCTGCTCGCGAAGGTGCACACGGTACCGGATCCGTACTACGTGGCGAACGCGCTCGAGATCTCCGCGAGCCTGAAGGTGCTCAAGTTCGTCAACACCCCGGCGCGCTGCATCATCCGCATCTATTCGGTGAGCGGCATCCTCGTCGCGGTGCTCCCCGTGGACGATCCGACGGGAGGCGGGGAGACCACGTGGAACTTGCGGAACCGCAACAACCAGTTCGTGGCGTCCGGTGTGTACTTCTACCACATCGAGACCCCGGACGGGAAATCGAAGGTGGGGCGGTTCACCATCGTCAACTTCGCGCCATGAGGGAGATCGCCATGAATAGGCTCTTCACACGCGGGCTGTGCGCGATCGGGCTGGCGGTGGGTGCGGCCGCCTCGGCGGTCGCGCAACAGATCACCACGCGCAGCGACAACACGGCCTTCGGCGGCTCCTCGGGCGAGTTCATGCTGCTCGGGGCCGGGGCCCGGGGGACGGCGCTGGGCGGGGCGTACGCCGCCCTCGCGACCGACGTGACGGCGCTGTACTACAACCCCGCCGGGCTGGCGCAGCTCCCCCGGCCGGAAGCGATGGTGTCCACCTACTCCTACGTGGCGGACACGCGCTACACCTGGTTCGGCCTCGCCTTCCCGATGAGCGGCGGGGCTCGCTCGGTCGGGTTCTCCCTGGGTACCTTCGGGTTCTCAGACCAGCCGGTGTACACGGTCGACAACCCGGACGGGGACGGTCGAACGTACTCCGTGGCCGAAACGTTCATCCAGGCCACCTACGGGCAGAACTTCTCCGATCGCTTCTCGGCCGGGGTGTCGTTCAAGGTCATCAGCGACGAGCTCGGGGACACCAAGGCGAGCGCCTTCGCCGTGGATTTCGGCACCAACTTCCACGCCACCGTCGGGGACCGTCCGATCCGGGCGGCGTTCGTGCTGCAGAACCTGGGGTCGCCGCTCAAACACGACGGTCCCGGCCTCGACGCCGGCGTCAACCGCACGCCGCCGCTCGGTACGCCCGACGTGCCGCAGGAGCCGCAGCCGGTGCGGCTGCGCTCGTCCGGCTGGGATCTCCCGATCCTGTTCCGCGTCAGCGCGGCGCTGGACCTCGTCAGCCAGGGGGGCAACCGCATCACCTTGCTCTCCGAGTTCAACCAGCCGAGCTACAACAAGCCGAGTGCAGGGGCCGGCCTCGAGTTCATGGGTGCGAACCTGGGCAACTCCGGGTTCACCCTCGCGGCGCGGGGCAGTTACACCCTGCAGCCGGCCAACAACATCAATGACATCAACCTCGGCACCCTCACGACCCGCGAGAAAACCGGGAGCTTCACCAGCCAAGGGATCGCGGTGGGCGGCGGGCTCGCGTACGCCCGCAGGAATTTCAAGCTGGGATTCGACTACGCCTGGCGTGACATGGGTCTGCTCGGAGGGACGAATTTCTTGAGCTTCAGCGTCGGCTGGTAGGCGCGGCCGGCGTGACAGCACGGTGAGGGAGGTGCAGGCGAGGGGGACGATCGCGACTTGGGCGTTGATCGGGGCCGTGGTAGCGGCTCAGCAGCCGGACGCCGTCCAGGTCACCGTGACGCGGTTCTATCGGAGTGCGGGCGGGGTGACGCTGGTGGATGGGTTCTGCCGCGTGCCGATCACCGCGGTGAGTCCGCTCGGCGTTCACGGCGTCCCGGGGGCGAGTGCCGCGTACCGGGTCTCGCTGACGGTCCGCGACTCGTCCGGGCTCGAGTTGACGTCGCAGTCGTGGGCGCAGACGGTCGCGGCGTCGCTGCTGGGGGTGGCCGGCGCGTCGACGATGCAGCATTTCGCGTTCGCGGCGCGACCTGGCCGCTACGCCGTGGAGGTTGCGATCACGGACTCGGCAACGGGTCGCGTGAGCCGGCAGCAGAGCGAGATCGTGGCCTACGCGGCGCCGCCGCTGGCGTCGGACCTGCTGTTAGCGACGGGCCTCCGCCGGGCGGCAGCACCCGCGGACACGCTGGCGCGGTCGGGCGAGATCAAGAAGGGCGACCTGTTCGTCGAGGCGTCGGGGCGCCCGGGACTCACGCCGCGGCAGTCGAGCCTCGGGTACTACCTCGAGCTCTACAGCCAGCGGCCCGAGACGGCGAGCGTGGTGTTGCGCGTGAAGGGGGCGGGGGGCGCGCCGGTGGTGACGACACAGCCGCAGCGGGTGCCGGTCCCGGCTGGGGGGGCAACAGCGAGCGGGATGCTCGACTTGGGCGGGCTGCCCCCGGGGAGCTACGAGCTGGAAGCCACGGCGACGACGCCGGCGGGAGAGGTGACGCGCAGCGCGGCGTTCGGGATGGCGGGGTTCGAAACGGAGGCGGCGATCGCCGCCGCGCCTGCGAGCCCGCCGCCGGACCGGTTCGCCGCCCTGACGGAAGGGCAGCTCGACAGCCTGTACGAGCCGCTGATCTATCTGATGGAGGCGAGCGAACAGGGGCTGTACCCGACGTTGACCGTGGATGGGAAGCGGCGGTTCCTGAGCGGCTTTTGGCTGAAGCGCGATCCGACCCCGGGCACGCCGCGCAACGAAGAGGCGGATCGGTTCTACACGGCGATCGCCGAGGCGAACCGGCGGTTCCGTGAGGGTGGGGCGGCGCAGATCCCGGGGTGGCGCACCGATCGGGGCCGGATCCTGGTCCGGTACGGCGCGCCGGACGAGGTGCTGAGCCGGCCGCAGGCCGCCACAACGGCGCCCTACGAGGTGTGGAAGTACTCGCGCGTGCGCGCGCGCAAGTTCGTGTTCTACGACGTCACGCGGTTCGGCAACTACGTCCTCATTTGGACCGACGAGCGTCGCGAGCCGAGCCGACCGAACTGGCAGGACCTGCTCGGGCCGGAAGCGGTGCAAGAGGTACAGCGGTTCTAGGAGACTTCGGTGGAACCATCAAGCGAGGTTCGCATGACTCGACGTGTCTCAGGACTTCTTCTCGGTGTGGTGGCAGCCGGCGTGGCGGCGCTGAGCTGCAAGAGTGACCCTACGTCGTCGCTCGCGACCAACACGCCCGCGACCATCTCCACGTCCGTGTCGCGGCTCGTCGTGTCGCAGGGCGACACGGGGGCGTTCCAGGCGTCCGTCCTGAACGCCCAGCTCGTTCCGCTCACGCTCCCAGTCACGTTCGCCGCCTGCGGCGGGACCGTGGGAACGGTGGGCGTCCGCGGCGATACGTCCTACCATCCACCGGTGGCGAACAAGTTCCAGGCGGCCGTCGCCGGGGTCGCCATCGGCCCCTCGTGCGTCGTCGTCTCGGGCGGCGGGCTCACCGACACGGTGGACGCGCCCGTGGCGCCCATCATCTTCACCGGCGGCACGGTCTCGACCACCACGCCCCCCGGTGGATCGCTCCTCACCGTCACGGGTACATCGCTGCTCCACTTCAACGCGAGTCCCGTGGTGACCTTCGGTGGAGCGATCGCGGGGGACAACTTCAGCGCGACCGCCACCCAGGTCGTGGTCGTGGTCCCGTTCTCCAACAAGGCCCGGCTCGTGATCGACAGCATCGCGCCCCCGTACATCTCCACGAACGCGTATGAGCTGAGCACGGTCGACACGGTGGCCCAAACGGGCGACTTCTGGGACGGCGATAGCAGCACGACAACGGCACCGCTGCTGTTCCCGATGTTCCCCGGGGATAGCCTCCCGGGAGGCACCACGATCCCGATGATCACGAACTTGACGTCAGGGAACGAGGTGGCGATCAACAACCAGCCGCTCTGCCCCGACAACACCGCCCAAGGTCCCTGCTTGTTCTATCAGTTCACCCTGGCGGACACCGCGACTCTCAAGGTCTCGATGAATTGGGACGGAAGCCCCGTGGACCTGACCGACCTCGACGTGTTCGCTTGCCCGGCGCCTTATAACGCCTCGGCCTGCAACACGAGCCCTGAAGGTGTGGACGGGATCAACCACGGGCTCGCTGACGCTGCCGTGCGGCCTGAGGCGTTCACCTATCACTTCCCGGCCGGACAACACTTCCTCGTAATCCAACGCTTCCAGACGGGGAGTCCCACCACGACTGTGCCGCCGCGCAACATCCGCCTGACCATCGCCCACCCCTAGTCGGCGGGCGCGATCGCCGCATGCCAACGGAGGCCCCGGGATCTCCCCGGGGCCTCCGTATGTCAGGGGGAATCGGCCACCGGCACCACATCCTCCTCCCGGAACTGTCGCTGATACAGCCGCGCGTACAAGCCGCCCCGGGCGAGCAGGGCGTCGTGCGTGCCCTCCTCGACCACGCGCCCGCGGTCGAGCACCACCAGCCGGTCGGCCCGCCGCACCGTCGAGAGGCGGTGCGCGATGATCAACGTGCTCCGGCCCTCGAGCAGGCGAACGAGCGCCTCCTCGATCAGCCGCTCGCTCTCCGCGTCCACGCTCGACGTGGCCTCGTCGAGAATCAGCACGCGCGGGTCCTTGAGGAGCGCGCGCGCGATGGCGATGCGCTGGCGCTGGCCCCCGGAAAGCTTCACCCCCCGCTCGCCCACCAGCGTGGCGTAGCCCTGCGGCAGTCGCGCGATGAACTCGTGCGCATGCGCCGCCCGCGCCGCCGCCTCGACTTCCGCCTGGCCCGCCCCGGGACGCGCGTACGCGATGTTCTCGAGCACGCTCCCCGAGAACAGCGCCGGCTCCTGCGGCACGATGCCGATCGCGTGCCGCAGCTGGGCGAGCCGCACGGCGCGCGTGTCCACGCCGTCCAGGGTGATCCGTCCCCCCGTCACGTCCCAAAAGCGGGGCAGCAGGTTCGCGAGCGTCGTCTTCCCGGCGCCCGAGGGCCCCACCAGCGCCACCACCTCGCCCGGCGCGATGGCGAGCGACACGTCGTCGAGGGCGAGCGGCAGCGCCGGCTGGTAGCGGAAGCTCACGTGCTCCACCGCGACGTGGCCACGGACGGGGGAGGGGAGCGCTCGGGGCTCCGGTGCGTCGGCGATCGTGGGCGGCGTCTCGAGCAGCTCGAACACGCGCCGCGCGGCGCCCACCGTCTCCTGGTAGTTCGAGAACAGGCTCGTGAGAGCGGTGACGGCGGCCGCGATGAACACCGTGTAGAGGAGGAACTGGACCAGCGTACCGGCGCTGAGGGCCCCGCCCAGCACGAGCCGCCCGCCCTCCCACAGCACCACCGCCATTCCGCCGAACGTCGCGAATGTGATCACCGCGAAGAACACGCCCCGCACCACCGCCCGCCGGATCGCCACCTGCACGACCTCGGCCATGCGGCGCCCGTAGCGCGCCGCCTCCCACGCCTCCTGCACGAAGCTCTGCACGGTACGGATCTGGCTGAACGCCTCCTCCGCCACCGCCGTCGCTTCGGCCACCTTGTCTTGCACACCGGTGCTGATGCGCCGCAGCCGGCGGCCGAAGAACACCGCCGAGCCGGCGACGAACGGCACCACGACGACGGCCGTGAGTGTGAGCGCGCGATTGGTGAGCGTGAGCAGCGCAATGCCGCCCACCAGGTACAGCGTCTGGCGGGCGAGCTCGGAGAGCTGATAGCTCACGAGCCCCTGGACGGTGCCGATGTCCGCGGCGAGGCGGCTCACGAGCTCGCCGGTCCGTCGCTCGGCGAAAAACCCGGGCGACAGGCGGAGCAGATGGCGAAACAGCTCCTCGCGCAACCGCGCGACCACCCGCTCTCCCGTGGACGTGAGGAGGTAGGTCTGCGCGAAGTTGCTCGCCGCCTGCAGCGTGAACAGGCCGACGAGCAGCAGCGCGATGCGGTCGAGCAGCGCGCCGTCGTGGCGCACGAACGCGGCGTCGAGCAGGCCCCGCACGATCTGCGGGAACGCGAGCCCCACCGCGGCGCTCGCGATCAGGCAGACCGTGGCCACGGCGAGCCGCCAGCGGTACGGCCGGATGAGCGGCCACAGCCGCGCCAGCGCGCGGGGCGACGGGAACGCCTTCACAGCACCGCCAGGACGAGCCCGGCCCACACGCCCGCGCCCACCGCCACGTGCGCCGCCTGGAGCGGCCGCGGCAGCGCGAGCAGCACCATCGTGGCGGCGACCGTGACCTGCAGCGCGACGAGCGCGACCACGCCCCACGCCCCACGTTGCCTGGTGCGTACGGCCCACCACAGCGAGTAGGCGAACAGCGCATAGGCCAACAGCCTGTGCGCCCAATGGATGTGCTGCAGGTAATTGCCGTCCGGCACGAGCTGGCCGTTGCAGAGCGGGAAGCCGAGGCAGGCACTCGCCGCGCCCAGGTTCGCCGTGAGCGCGCCCAATAGCACGGTCGCGAATCCGAGGCCCAAGGCCACTAGCCCGGCCCGTGAGGGCCGGGCCACGGGAGCCCCCCCCCCCGCCGCCACGATCAGCGCCGCCAGCAGCAGCATCGCCGTCCCGAGGTGGAGGATCACGGTCCAGGGCGGCAGCGCGAGCTGCACGGTGACCGCCCCCAGCCCCACCTGAAGGACGAGCAACGTCAGCGCGACGTACGCCGCTACACTAGGGCGGTGAACGACAATGGGGCCGTTGGACAGCCCCTGCTCCGTGCTCCGTGCTCCCTGGCGCAGCCACCATGCGTATCCCGCGACGGCGACGACTAGTGCGCTCACCGCCGCCGCCACCAACCGGTGTGAGTACTCGATAAAGGTCGGGAGGTCGAGCGGCGGGAGCAACCTGCCGTTGCACAGCGGCCAGTGGTCCCCACAGCCCATCCCCGAACCGGTGATCCGGACGATGGCGCCGAGGATGATGAGCAGGTAGGTGAAGGCGGCGGCGGTCCCGGCGAGCCGCGTGAAGCGTCGCGTCATGGGTGCCGAAATGTATATTCTCGCACCCCATGTCTACCCCCCTCCGTCCGGTCGCCGACCGGTGGGGTGACCGGTTGCCGCGCCGCCTCGGTCTCTGGAGCGCGGTCGCGGTGCTCGTCGGCTCGACCATCGGCGGCGGCATCTTCCGCACGCCGGCCATCATCGCGGAGCGCGTGCCCGCGCCGCTGCCGATGTTCGGCGTCTGGACGCTGGGCGGATTGCTCGCGCTGTGCGGCGCCCTCACGTACGCGGAGCTGGCCGCACTGTTTCCCCGCTCGGGCGGCGTGTACGTGTACGTGCGCGAGGGGTTCGGGCGGCTGCCGGCCTTCCTGTTCGGCTGGTCCGAGCTGCTGCTGATCCGCGCCTCCGCGCTCGGCGCCATCGCGACCCCGTTCGCGGAATACTTCCTGCGCTCGCTCGGGCTCGAGCCGACGCGCCCACCGTACGACGGCGTCGTACACTGGGTCGCCGCGCTCGCCATCGTGCTCACGGCCACGCTCAACTACATCGGCGTGCGGTGGAGCGCGCTGCTGCTGAACGTCACGACGGGCGCGAAGTACGGCGCGCTCGCCCTGCTCGTGCTGCTCGCCTTCGCGGTGGGAGGCGGCGGGGGAGGTGGACGGGGCGAGTTCACCCATTTCACGGCGCCGGGCGGGCCCGTCGCGGGCGGCCTGTTCGGGCTGGCGCTCGTATCCGTGATGTGGGCATATGACGGCTGGGGAGACCTGTCGTTCGTCGGCGGGG
>Ga0209160_1001255_pt1 | contig 21266 bp, 24 predicted proteins | sample GraSoiAngelo_153_FD_186167 | JGI IMG/M metagenome (GOLD analysis project Ga0209160, IMG submission 186167) | Grasslands soil microbial communities from the Angelo Coastal Reserve, California, USA - 14_1009_12_40cm (SPAdes) (version 2) | ecosystem: Environmental > Terrestrial > Soil > Grasslands ... | reverse complement strand
GGCGGGACGCGGTGGAACGCCGTCAGAATCCCCGGAGCCTTTGCGCGGATGCGCGGATGCAGTGTCGTCGCGAGCGCATGAAGCAATTGCAAGGACAATTATCGATAAGCCGAAGAACCGGCGGAGCATGGACGTCGAGCCGAAGTGGAAAGTCTTTTAACGAAGGGGCAAGCGATGTGCCGCGCCACTCGCTTCGTACACACGCTTTCCTCCTATCCAGGTGGAAATTACGCGAGTGCTGAGGATTTCGGTGTCCGGCACTCGCATGATGTCCTTATCGAGCACGACGAAGTCCGCGTATTTCCCGGGAGTTATAGAACCGAGCATCGTCTCCTGGAATCCCGCGTACGCCGGCCAGATAGTCATCGACTGAAGAGCTTCTTCGCGCGTCATCTTCTGTTCAGGGTACCAACCGCCCGCCGGCCAGTTCGTTGGATCCTGTCTGGTGACGGCGGCATGGAACGTCAGCAGCGGATTCACCTCCTCCACCGGAAAGTCGGTACCGTTCGGAATGATGACGCCGGTGTTGAGCAAGGTTCGCCAGGCGTAGGCGCCGCGAATGCGCTGCGCCCCGACGCGATCTTCGGCCCAGCGCATGTCGCTCGTCTGATGCGTGGCTTGCATTGACGGAATCACGCCCAGCTTGGCGAACCGCGGAATGTCCTGCGGGCTGATCACCTGAGCGTGCTCGATTCGAAAGCGATGGTCGGCTTTCGGAAATCTCTTCAGCGCTGAGTCGAACGCATCGAGGACGATGCGGTTGCCACGATCCCCGATCGCGTGGACGTTTATCTGAAAGCCATGTTGCAGCGCCCAATCCGCCCAGGCGCGGATGTGCTCCGGGCGCGAAACGAGCAAACCCGAGTTCGTCGGCTCGTCACTGTAAGGAGCGAGCAGCGCCGCCCCGCGCGACCCGAGTGCGCCGTCCGCGTATAGCTTGATGGCGCGGATCCACAGGCGGCCATCGTAGAGCGCATTCTGGGGTCCGCGCTGAATGTACGGATTCCGTTGCGCGGCAGCCGAGCCCGGCTCACCCGGATCGCTCAGCATCACGTAGTTGCGGAGATTGTAATTCCCAGCCTGCGCCAGCTCCTCGAAGATGCTTATCGTCTCCGCGTCTTCTCCAGGATCGTGGACGCCAGTGAGTCCCCAGCGATTGGCCTCGGCGACGGCGCCGAGGATTGCGCTCCTCTTGTTGGCACGCGTCGGCGCCGGAATGGCGCGCGAGATGAGGCTCTGCGCGTTGTCGACGAAAACTCCCGCCGGCGCGCCTGACGCGGTGCGAATGATTCTGCCGCCAGCGGGATCTGGCGTAGACGCCGTCACCCGCGCCAGCTGAATTGCGCGTGCGTTCGCCAGCAGTGCGTGCCCGTCGATGCGTGTCAGAACCACCGGGTTGTGGGGGAACGCTCGTGAAAGCGCGTCGTGCGATGGAAATTCCTTGCTCGGCCAGCGATTCTGATCCCAGCCGCGACCGAGGATCCATTGGCCGGGCCGGACGTTCTTCGCCCACGTCTGGACGCGCGCGATCACCTCGTCGTACGAGCTCGAGCCTGCGACGTTCACACGTTGCAGCGTGGTCCCGAGCCCAAGCAGATGTGCATGGGCATCGGTGAAGCCCGGCACGACCGTCGCACCGCGCAAATCGATCACCGTCGTCGACGGTCTGGCAAGCGACCTCGCCTCAGCGTCGGAGCCGACGAATACGATCCGGCCGGCGCGCACCGCGAGCGCCGAAACCACTGGGCGCGCGTTATCGACGGTGTAAATGTTTCCATTTGTAAGAACGAGATCCGCTGGTATTTGCGCTCCAAGCACCGACGGTGCGAGCGCCGCAACTGCGAGGTAGGTTGAGAGATGTTTCATGACCGCGGAGTTTGCCGACTGTCGCTCTCCAACACAAGTCGCCTGATTTGTGTTGCAAGCCTCGCGGCGTGCGCGCATCTGCCGTCGCAGCCGCGAGGTCAGGCCGCTTTTTGGGGATTCACAGGTCCCTGGGATCGCCGCAGCGATTCCTCGGTCGCCGAGCACGGCTCCTCTCTCGCGCAAATCATAACCGGCTGGATCGCGCTCGATACGACGAGCTTCCGCCCAGTGCTTCTCTACCCGGATAGCATCGGCAACCTGCCGGCCGTGGCGCCGAGAAAAACGGCGCTTATCACTTCGTATTTCGGCAGTCGCTTTCACCCCGAGATCATTCGCGGCATCGGTGGCAGCGCACAGGTCTCGGCGATTACAGCCGGCGCGATCGCCGCCCTCGTCGACTCGGGCGAATACCGAAGTGTCGTCGTCGATTTCGAGGGAATGACGCCCCGCGATCTGAATCAGCTCCTCACCTTTACTAGAGCCGTCGCTGATTCGGTCCGTGCGCACGGAGTGTCGACGGTGGTGATCGCTGTGCCAGCCGGCGACACCGCCGCGTACCCTGCTCCGCTGCTGCTCCAGCCGGCGGATCTCATAATGGCGGTGTTGTATGACCAACACTGGAGCGACTCGCCGCCGGGACCGATCGCGGCTCCCGATTGGGTGATGCGCAACCTCGGGACGCGGGTGGCAGAAGTTGGCGCAGCGAGAATCATCGCCGCGTTTCCGCTCTACGGCTATCGGTGGCGCAAGAGCGCCGAGACAGAGGTAATCAGCTACGACGAGGCGCGTCGCCTGGCGACGATGACCAACACGCCGCTTTCTCGCGATCACGCGTCCGCTACGCTGCACGCGTTATCGCCGGAAGGGTGGGAAGTCTGGGTGACGGATCGCGAGCTGCTGGCGACGCTGGTGCGAGACGCGCGACAACTTGGCGTGACGACGTTCGCTCTCTGGCGGCTCGGCCTCGAGGACTCCACCGTCTGGGATTTGATCGGCCGCTAGACTATCAGCAGCTCTTTCTGATAATCGGCGGGAGTGATGAGGAGCCCATCCACGCCGATGAAGCCGTTCACCTCGCTGCGCATCCCTACATCATCGGCGAGATAAACGCCGGGCTCGATCGAGAACCCGACGCCCGGGATGAGAGCACGCTCTTCGCGGGTCTCGAGGTTGTCGATGTGCGGGCCCGAGCCGTGAAGATCCCGTGGATCGATCGAGTGTCCCGTGCGGTGGAAGAAGTATTCACCGTAGCCCCGCTTGGTGATGACCTCTCGCGCAGCGTCATCCACTTCTCCGCCCTTCACCGGTTGCTGGCCGCCGATTTTCCTTTGCAACAGGGAAATCGCGGCGTCCCGGGCGTCTCTCACCGCCTGCCAGATGGTCTTGTCGCGGTCGCTCGGCGGGCCGAGTGATCCCATCCACGTCTGGTCGGCGTAGACTCCGTTCTTTTCGCGCGCCCACAGGTCTACCAGCAGGATGTCACCACGCTTGATGGTCGCCGACTTCTCCGCCGTCGGCTCGTAATGTGGATTCGCCGCATTGGGACCGATAGCAACGATGGGTCCGTGGTCGGCCTCGAGACCGCCGGCGGCGAATTTCTCCCTGATCCACGTCTGCAGCGAATACTCGGTCAGCGGCGTGGCGCTGTCGGCACGACTGCCCGCGAGTCGGATCGCTTCCTGGCCGATCGTTGCGACGGCGCGCGCAGCTCGCTCGTGCGAAGCGCGCTGCTCTTCGCTCCACACCGCATAAAAGCTGGAGACGAGGTCGGCCGACGACACCACGGTCGCGCCGGCGTTCCGCACCATCTCGATGACTCCAGCGGGAACCCGGTCCAGGTACGGCACTGCATCGCCGGGAGAGTACTCCATAGCGACGCGCTTGCCTTTCACCAACTCCGCGAGGTCTGACTCGAGGGTGCGCCAGCTGCTGTATTTCTCTTTCCGCCATTTCGTTGGCCACGACGCCCATGGACCCTGCTCTATCGCGTGGGTGATGGCGACGGGGGCCCCCTTACGCGGGATGTAAACGAAAAACCGACGAGTGGTCATGCCGGAGAGACCGAGCATCCCAACGGCAACGGGGTTGAGGCCGTGGAAATCGTAGATGAGCCAGCCGTCTAAATCGGCACGCTCAAGTGCCGACTGCAGCGAGGGAAGAGACTCGGAGCTTAGCACAACGTAGTCTACTGAGAAGTCTTCACCGCGCGCCATTCCGCCCGCCACTCGCAGATGTCCTCGCCTCTTTCCCGGCAGTGGACGTGGTCGATCATTCCGCCCCCGTTGACGAGCAGCCTCAGCAGCTCACGCAAAGCGGACTCGTAATACAGGCAGCCGATCGCCTTTGGCGCAGTTCCGTAGGTGACCGACTCCGTAATACCGAGAACGATCGACGCCCCCACTCGGCGAACCTTGGCGCCGAGGTATTTCTCACCGGCTTTCTTCACCTGCCGAAATGCGAGCGGACGCGCTATAAAACCGGGCATGATGTGGATGATCTGTCTCGTGGTACCCGAGATCATCTGGTACATCCGGTCGGCGACGATGTTACCGGCGCGGGTGAAGATTCCCTCGGCGTCGGGACGGCGTCCGATCAGTCGCGCAATGCCGCTGGCTTCGTGTATCGCAATCGGCTGGTTTCGCTTCAGCGCATCCTTGTAGCGACGGATTTGGGCGATGACGGTGTCGCTCAGCCCGAGTCGCTTGTTGCGATGCTCCTGCACATATTCGACTTCGTCCTCTCCCCCTTCGGGAATGTCGACTGCGCGCACTGCTTCGAGCAGGCTTAAGGGGACGATGGCGTTGACAGTGCCGGGCATTTGGTTGGTAAGCGGAGAGCGCAAGCTAACCGCCGCTCGAATCGCCTTCAAGAAGCAACGGGGAGTCACGCTGGCTCAGATCACAACAGGTCATAACACCAACTGACGTGCTCTTTCGCGCATTGATCGGGGCGGGTCTTTCGTTGTTGGTGGTAATTGGCGCTCGCACCACACGAACACTTTCCATTGGTGGCGCGTGCGCTGCCGCTTTGGTTGGCACGCTTGCTGTCGCCGCCGGGTGGAGTTGGGGCGTTCTGCTGCTTTCCCTTTTCGTTTCCGCGAGCGGCCTGTCGAAGGTCGGCGAGCACAAAAAGACAGAACGGACCGGTTCCATCATCGAGAAGGGCGGAGAGCGCGACGCCGGCCAGGTGCTCGCGAACGGCGGCGTGTTCGCGGCCGCCGCATTCGGGCAAATCCTGCTGCCTTCCTCGATCTGGTTTGCAATGGCCGCCGGGTCGCTGGCAGGATCGGCGGCGGATACCTGGGCGACCGAGGTCGGCACCCTCGCCGGCGGCGAGCCGGTCTCCATCATCTCCCGAAAGCGCGTCCCCACCGGCACTTCGGGCGGGGTCACCGTCGCGGGAACGGTTGCTGCGGTTGCCGGGGCACTATTCATCGCCGTGGTGGCGACACTGGCCCGCTGGCCGGTGGCCTTCGCCGCGGTTGCACTGGGCGGGGTGGCAGGCGCTTTGGCAGATTCCGTACTCGGAGGCACAATTCAAGCGCGGCGTTGGTGCGACGTATGCGCCATGTCTACCGAGCGTCTCGTCCACAGTTGCGGCACGACGACGCGGCCCGCGGGCGGACTCGCGGGATTCGACAACGATTTGGTCAACGCCGTCTGCTCGGGGGTAGGCGCGTTGGTAGCTTTACTCTTGTCCTGATCGCGCCGGATACACCCTGCAAATCATGACTGCAATCGAAGAAAGCATCAAGAACGACGGAGCGCGGGTGCTGCTCGTCAGCACCAATCGCGAGCGGCAGCCTTACCCTGTGGTGCCGAACGGACTTGCCTGCGTCGCGTCCGCACTCGACGCCGCCGGGCACAACGTTCGGTTCCTCGACCTGTGCTTCGCACGGGACCCGGTGAAGCGCGCGCGTGAAGTCGCACAATCCTTTCGGCCAGACATCATCGGAGTCTCCGTTCGCAACATCGACAACAGCGATGCGATCTCGCTGCGGCACTACACTCCTGAGGCACGCGACGTTCTTCACGCGCTGCGCGCGGCTGCACCGACCGCGAAGATCGTCGCTGGTGGAGCAGCGTTTGGAGTAGCGCCTGAAGCTTTATTCCGTGATCTAGCCGTGGACTACGCGGTCGCGGGCGACGGAGAAAGGGCAAGCGTCGCCTTGATCTCCGCCCTGACTTCCGGAGAACCCATCGAAGCAATGCCGGGCCTCGTCAGGGAGAGAAACGGGACCGTCGTGTTCACGCCGCCCGGTGAAGATGCGGATCTGGATTCGCTACCGCCACCGAGCCTCCATCGCTGGATCGATCTCGCGCGCTACCAACGTCACGGCGCCACCATCCCGATCCAGACGAAACGCGGGTGCGTCTATAAGTGTATCTACTGCACTTACCGCAACGTCGAGGGCTGGGGTTATCGCACGCGCGACCCGGAGCTTGTTGCCGACGAGATCGAGGAGCTGAAAGCCAAAGCCGGAATCCATCATTTCGATTTCGTCGATTCCACGTTCAACTCGCCGCCGGGTCATGCGCTGCAGGTCTGCGAGGCCATCACGCGCCGCCGGATGCGCGTGCAGCTCGATACCACGAATTTCACGCCGGCGGCCGCGTCCGCCGAGCTCTTGAGCGCGATGAAGCGTGCCGGCTTCCGCTCCCTCGGCATCACTGCCGAGAGCGCCAGCGATGCAGTGCTGGAAAAACTCGAAAAAGGATTCAACGCGGCCAAGGTTCGCGAAGTGGCGGAGCGCGTCGAGAGTCATGGCATCAAGACTCTCTGGATCTTCCTCGTCGGCGGCCCCGGTGAGACTCGTCACACACTGGAAGAGACGCTGCACTTCGCACGCTGGCGATTGATCAGGGGTGACGCCGTCTACCTTACCGTTGGACTCCGTATCTATCCCGGCACGACGCTGCACCGCATCGCCATCGCTGAGCGAGCAGTTCAACCCGACAGCACACTGCTCGATCCAACGTTTTATTTTTCCGCCGAGCTTGAATTCGGCAAAACTGTCCGGCGACTCAAACAGTTCGCGTCCGATCACCCACGGTTCATGTTCTCGGCAGATTCGCGTTCCGTCGTGCTTCCCTACCTGACCCGCGCTGCGTCGGTGCTGCATCTGCCGCGGCCACACTGGCAATACATGGGATTGTTCCAGCGCGTCGCGCGCGCTATTGAATAGCGTGGGACAGCACATGGACGCGGAAGTCATCGTCGTCGGCGGCGGGCCTGCCGGCGCGTCAACGGCGTGGGCGCTGGCGCGAGAAGGCGCCGACGTGCTGGTGATCGATCGCGCCCGATTCCCGCGGGACAAGATCTGCGCGGAGTATTTGAGCCCACAGGCATCGAGAATCCTGTCGGACATGGGAGTGCTCGACGAGGTCGAGAGCAGCAACCCGGCGCATCTCGCGGGAATGCGGGTGCGCGCTCCCAACGGACTGATCGCCAACGGGGAGTTCGCCGCCAATCACGGCTTCCACGGATTCAGAGACAAGGGCCTCGCCATTCGCCGTACCGTTCTCGATGAAATCGTGTTGCGCGGGGCTCGCGCCGCGGGAGCGAGGGTCGAAGAAGGCCTGCGCGTTACTGACATCGCCCGCAATGGATCTGAGCGTGTCTCCGGCGTGAAGGCGGTCGGAGTCGATGGAGCTCCGCGTGTGATCTACGGACGCTACGTCGTCGGCGCGGACGGCTTGCGCTCTGTAATCGGACGACGGCTTGGCCTCGTCAAAACGAGTCGCATCTGGCCGCGCCGCATCGCGCTGGTGGCGCATTACCGAAAAGTTCAGGGCGTCACCGACATGGGCGAGATGCACGTCGACTACGACGGCTATTTCGGAATAGTCGAAGTCGGTGATGGCCTGATGAACGTCGCCGTGGTCATACCACAGTCGCGGGCAAAACAGATCGGAGAAGACAAGACTGCGTTCTTCGAGCAGTGGATTGCAGCGCGCCCACACCTCGCCGAGCGATTCCAGGGCGCGGAACGAATCACTCCGGTGCGCGCGACGGGTCCCTTTGCCAGCGCTTCGCGTCACGCCTGGTCGCCGGGGGCTGCGCTGGTTGGAGACGCCGCTGATTTCTTCGATCCGTTCACCGGGGAGGGCATCTATGCCGCCCTGCGCGGTGGCGAGCTCCTCGCGCCGCATCTACTGGAGGCACTCGAGCGTTCCGCGGCAGACGAGCCTCGCATCCTCGGCGGCTACGATCGCGCGCGCAAAAGCGAATTCGGCGGCAAGTGGAAACTGGAGCGAATCGTCGGCATGGCCATCGCCTATCCATATTTCCTTAACAACGCTGCAAAGGTGCTCTCGCGCCGAAAGGACATGGCGGATCTGCTGGTCGGTGTAGCTGGAGATTTCGTGCCGCCTCGCCTCGTCCTCGGTCCTCGCTTCCTGTTCAATCTCTTTATCGCACCGGCTTTTACAAATTGAGCGTCAGCCCCGTCAGCCCCGACGAGTTTCGCGCCGTGCTCGGCCGGTTTCCGTCGGGTGTAACGGTGGTGACGACCAAGGCGGCGGACGGAACCGATCACGGAATGACGGTAAGCGCGTTCAGCTCGGTGAGTCTGGAACCCCCGCTCGTTCTGATCTGCATCGAGAAGAGCGCGTCGGCGCACGAAGCGCTGACGGCGGCAAACGGTTTCGTCGTCAACGTACTCTCGGCGAAGCAGGAGCAGATCGCGCGTCGATTTGCCATCGTCGACATCGACCGGTTCGAGGGCGTTGGCTTCACCCGATCGTCGCAAGGTTATGCGGTGCTCGATGATGTCCTGGCCGTGATCGAATGCGATCGTGTCTCGATCTGCGAAGGCGGCGATCACACGATCATCCTCGGTGAAGTGGAGGCGACGCGCGCCGAAATCGGGACGCCCCTCCTCTATTATCGCGGCGGCTACGCCCAGCTCGAGCACTGACGGTGCGCAGTCTGTTGACACCGCCGCGGCGCCGCGGTGTGGAGATACTGGACTCGCCGGACGTCGATCCGGCGATCGTCACGAGATCGTTGGCGGACGTTGCGCGCGCAAATGCGTTGTTCGGTGGAATCAGCTCCGCGGTCGACGAAATCAGGGACGCGCTGGGCGAGTTACCGAACGATGCGACGCTCCTCGATGTAGGGACCGGCCTCGGCGACATTCCCTGTCGTGCGCGGGCGATCGCGAAGAAAAACGGCATCACGCTGAGGACAATAGGTCTCGATGCCGCGCGCGAGCTGGCGGTCGCAAGCAGGTCGTCGGTGACACACTCGGTTTGCGCCGACGCGCTGCACCTGCCTTTCGCCGACAATAGCATCGACATCGTGATGTGCTCACAGGTTCTCCATCACTTCTCCGGTATCGATGCGCTCAAGCTCCTGCGCGAGATGGATCGTGTCGCTCGGCGCCGGGTAATCGTTAGCGACATTCGGCGCAGCTGGCTGGCTGCCGCCGGAATCTGGATCGTCTCGTTTCCCCTTCGATTTCATGCCGTTAGCCGCCACGATGGCGTCGTCTCCGTGATGCGGGGTTTCACGCCGAATGAGCTGGTCGATACAGTGCACCAAGCGGTGGCGCGCAGACCGAGGGCGCGTCGTCGTCGCGGCTTCCGAGTGACTACGAGCTGGATACCGGTGCACTGATGATTGGGGAGACCGCACGCCCCATCGATCTCGGACCGATGCCGCTCGGACGCACGATGGTTACGGTGGATGAGCGGCTCGTTCGCGCTCCGCTGCCAACAATTTTCGAGCTGGCAAAAAGGGTGGAAGGTTGGCCGGAGCATCTCTCACATTACAGGTACGTGCGGTTTCGCGAGCATCGCTCCGACGGGGGCGGGCTGGTGGAGATGTCGGCGTACCGCCCGTTCGATCCGTTCCGGGTTTCGAAGGCGCCGCTGCAGCTCAACTGGCCAACGTGGTGGCTTTCGGAAATGGCGGTGAACAGAGCCGCTCCCTGCATCCGCTTTCGGCACGTTGGTGGCATAACGAAGGGGATGGAGGTCGAATGGGCTTTCAGCTCCGTTCCCGACGGAACTCACGTACGAATCCTGCACGTGTGGGACGGGCCGCGCATTCCGGTGCTGGGAACGTGGGCGGCGACGCATTTGATCGGTCCAGTGTTCGTCCACGGGATCGCTTCACGCACACTGGCGGGACTCAGCGCCGCCGCAGAACGCGCAGCGCAGAAACAGCAGTAACTCGAGGGGACAGGTGAATAAACGCAGAGTAGTGATAACGGGGATCGGGCCGATTACTCCGATCGGCATCACCCGTGATGGTTTCTGGTCCGGACTTCAACAACAGCGATCGGCGGTGCGATCGGTCAGCCGATTCGATCCTTCCCAGTTCCGCAGCCACAACGCGGCCGAGGTAAACGACTTCGTTCCGACCGATCATCTCGAGCAAAAGCGGGCGAAACGTTTCGATCGGTTCGCGCAATTTTCGGTAGTTGCGGCGCAAATGGCGCTTGACGACGCGAATCTGGACCTCTCGAAGGAAGACAGAGAGCGCGTTGGCGCCAACATGGGTACCGCGCTTGGCGGCGTGAGCTACGCCGAGAACCAGCTCGGAGTGTATCTCACGCAGGGACTCCGCGCTGTCGATGCGAGCCTTGCACTCACCGTCTTCGGCGGAGCAGCAAGCTGCAATATCGCCATCGAGCTCGGCGCGATGGGCCCGAATTCGACCAACTCGATGAGCTGCGCGTCGGGAACGATCGCGATCGGCGACGCGTTCCGGCAGATCCGCGACGGATATGCCGATGTGATGATCGCCGGAGGTGCGGAGGCGCCACTGGCGCCGCTTACATTCGGAGCGTTTGCGCTAATTCGCGCGATGTCGACGCGGAACGAGGAGCCGGAAAAAGCGTCACGTCCATTCGACAAGGACCGAGACGGATTCGTGATGGGTGAAGGAGCCGCGGTCATGATTCTCGAGGAATACGAGCGCGCGAAGGCACGCGGGGCGCCGATCTACGGCGAGGTCGTCGGCTACGGAATCACGAACGACGCGCACCACATGACCGCACCGCGACCCGACGGTTCACAAGCCGCGAGAGCGATGCGGCTCGCGCTGCAGGACGCGAACGTTTCGGCCGACGAGATCGGGTACGTCAACACCCACGGCAGCTCGACGCCGCTCAACGACTCCACCGAGACGATGGCCATCAAGCAGGTGCTGGGCGATCGCGCCTACAGAACTCCGATGAGCGGTACCAAGGGCTACTACGGGCACGCCCTCGGCGCGTCCGGCGCGATCGAAGCGGCGATTTGCGCACTGGCCATGGAGCGAGAGTGGCTGCCCCCGACGGTGAACCTTCAGGTTGCGGACAAGGCCTGCGATCTTAATTTTCTGCCAGGTACCGGGCGGAAGGAGCGTGTGGAGCACATGCTGACGAACTCCTTCGGCTTCGGCGGAATCAACGCCGCGCTGGTGTTGCGCCGGGTGATCTAGAGATCGCTCGCGCGCGCCCGCGGCCCCATCATTTACCTTCGGGCGGGCTAGATGCGGGACGCGTGGCGCCATTTCGCAGCAGAGTTCGTGGGAACCTTCGCTCTCGTCTTCGTCGGGAGCGGCGCGATAATGACAACGCGCATCTCGCAGAGCCAGGCGGGGCTCGTGGAAGTCGCGCTCGCCCACGGCCTGATACTCGCCGTGATGGTGAGCGCGCTGATGCGCATCTCCGGCCATTTCAACCCGGCGGTGACGCTGGGATTGCTGGCGACGAGGCGGATCGAGGCGATGATGGCAGCTATGTACATCGTCGCCCAGTTGCTGGGCGCGATCGCCGCAGGTTATGCCCTTAAGGCGAGCTTTCCCAGCGCTGTCTTTGCGGCCACACGTGGCGGCGGGCAGAGCATCGCGCTCGACATCGGCGGCGGACAGGCGTTCATACTCGAGACGATCGCTACGTTCTTCCTGGTGTTCGTGGTCTTCGGCACTGCCGTCGATTTGCGCGGGCCGAAGATTGGCGGCCTCGCTATCGGGTTCGTCGTTGCCGCCGACATTCTCACGATCGGGCCACTCACCGGCGCATCGATGAACCCGGCGCGCTCGTTCGGACCGGCGGTGGCGAGCGGAGTTTACGAAGCACAGCTCCTTTATTGGGCGGCGCCGATCACCGGTGGACTGGTCGGAGCGCTGCTTTATGAGTTCCTCTTCATGAGGCGGGGACGCGAGCCCGTGGATCACGGGGAGCTGAAGCCTTAGAAAGGCCACATACAGTTTAGGTTTTAAGTCTCGGCCTCAACCGATCCGTCACCAATAGGTAGAGTAGCGCCAGCACTGCCTGCGTGAGCATCAGCAGTCCCGCCAGCACTGGCGCCATCTCCATGTCCGCGTTTTGAATATTGTGGATGATTCCCTGAATCAGTCCGCCGGCGCCGACGCACGCTGACAGGCCTTCACCGGCGAAAAGCGCTCCAGTCGCGAGATCGCCCCAGCGATCGAGATCGCCGCGCAAATAGAGAATGGTGTAAGCACCCTGGATGAATAGCGACCCGCCGATGAACGGCACGATGATCGGGACGTGCTGCCACATCATCGCCCACGTCGCGATCAACACGACACCACCGGCGCAGTTCGCGATCGAAGCGACCATCACCAGCATTTTCAGCATGGGCAACCTCTCGTCCGAGTTGTGTGTGTTGAACGTTGAACTCTACGCATTTCTGCGGACGCCGAAGCCGTTGCTGCGCGCCGCATAGACCAGGCCCAGTGTCGCCTGGGTTGTCATGAGCGTAGCGGCGAGCAGCGGGCCGAACTCGTAGTCGCCATTTATCGGACGAAGATTGTAGATGACGCCTTGCAGGATTGCCAAGCCGCCGACCAGAGCAGCGGCCGACTCGCCGGTGACGAACAGCTGAAAGGAAGGGATTCGCCGGCGCTCCCAAAATCCATCGATGTGTCCGATGGTAAACGCGGCCTGGATGAACAACGATAGCGCGACGAACAGTACGACGAGCGGCATTCCTTCATCGTGCCGGTACTGGTACCACATGATGCCGAGGCCGAAACCGGCAGCAGCGTTGACGAGTGATGCGACGATCAGGGACGGGCGCAACAATGGATCCTCTCCAAAGCGGATTACATCCAAAGTTATGGATCTACTTTGTACTGTCAAGTACTTTGTGGCCTACTCGACGGGGCCGTCCTTGGCCTTCCATTCGCGCCAGCCACCGGCCAACGAGGCGACGTTGGTATAACCCATCTTCTGGAGGCTGTCGGCCGAGAGCGCCGAACGAAATCCGCCGCCACAGTAGAGGATCAGCTCGGCGTTCCTATTCGGTACGCGGAGCTCGATGTCCCGCTCGAGCACTCCCTTGCCCAGGTAAACGGCACCGCGGATGTGGCCGGCGGCCCATTCGCTCTCCTCGCGCACATCTATGACGCGGGCTGTGCCACTCTCGAGTTTACGTCTGGCTTCGTCGACGCTTACCTCGCGCACCCGGGACTTCGCGTCGTCGACGAGCTTGAGAAATCCGGGCGAGTGTTTCACACGCCTGCTGGGATGCGTTTGCCGGTCAGCTGACGAAGCCCGAGATGGGTGCTACGGCGCGCAACGAGCTCGGCGGTCGCTACTGCGGCGGCAGACAATGCGGTCCAGGCCAGCGCCTGCGGCCAGCTCTCGCCACCGCGCCACGGCGGTTCGGGGGGATCCTCGTGCTTCCACGCGCGCCATCCCTTGTCCATCCCGTGTTCTACGAGACTTCCCGCCACCATCGCCGCTCCAGCGCCAAGCAGCAACCAGGTCGCGCGTCTTGAATTTGTCTTCCGCTTCATTGCCACCACCTTCGAGTTGGGCAAGCCAGAGCGGCAAGCGCGGTGCCGTTACCAACCTTCGCGCTTCTTCAATGAAGTGATGTGGCCCACGTGATGCCTCCCGTGCCACGCGTACAAGCCAAGCATCTGCTGCAGTGTTATAACCCTTCCGTGCTCCGGGTGCCGCAATCCGCGACGGAAGTCGGCCGGCTCCATCGATCGGAGCACGGTGACCCAGCGGAGGTGCAGGGCGTCGAGCAGCTCCAGCGACACTTCGATCGGCACGCGGCGCGAGTCAGCCAACTCTGCCCACGCCGCTTCGTTGTACGGCTTGATCGTCGGCTCATCCTCGGTCAACGCCAGCTTGAAGCGGGTGTAGGCGTTGAGATGGCTATCGGGGACGTGGTGCACAACTTGTTTCACCGTCCAGCCGCCGGGCCGGTAGCGAGCCTCCAGTTGATCCCGCGACATACCCGCCACCGCAGATCGAAGCGCGCTCGGAGTTTCAGCGATCGTGGCGATCAGCAGCGGGTAATCTGACTCGCTGATCGGCGCGTCGAAGTCGAATCTTCCGACCGGGTACCGAAGATCTGTTTCGTGAACGGTGGTGGCCATGGCTGTAACCCGATAGGGTTAGACGATGCGCTCCGGCAGGTGCACCGCCACTGCCGACCCATCGGCAACGAATGCAGATGCGGGAGCTTCTGAGAGTATACTAGCAAACGGCTCGTCGTAGAATTCCGCAAGGGGCCCGTCGAGCTGAGCGGCTGCGGGCGACCAGACGTTCCACCTGGCGTGGTTCACCCAATACTCGACCGTCCCTCCGTCCCGCTGCCTCGTATATCCCCAGGCCCTCGCCGAAAGAAATTCCTCATCGGAGCCAGGCATCATTGGTTGCGGGCCGGCATCGACGTGAAGCGTCAGCCGACATTCATCGCGCGGACCGCCGAAGCAAAACTCGACGCTTTGTAGCTCGCCTTCGGTGCCGACGACGGTGTGGTTCATAGGAATCGTGCGATACGGCTCGTTGTAAGTCAGTCTCGCCGCTCCCGCCACCAGCGGCAATGGCACCAGCTCGCGGATGAAAACCACCCCCCGACGCGTTTCGCCGCCGACGGAGCGCCTGGCATAAAAGCGAAGGTTTACTTCCTCAAAGTCGCGATGGAAGAACGCGGGAACTCCGAGCACGTGCGTATCGAGAAAAAGAAATCCAACGAGGCTGATGAAGTGCCGGCCTCGGCTCTCGTCGAGCTCCGTTCCCTTGGGAAGAAGGGGCACGAGGATCGATGGATCGACTTCGAAGTTGAGCATGGCGACGTAGCGCCACGTGGCAGTCAGAAATATTCCAGGCATTTGCGGAAGTCTATCCGCACCCTTCCACCCATTTCACCTCAGGCAACCGGCCTGCTCGAAACATCGTCACTTTCTTTCCGTCGGTCTCGAAGACAATTGCCTTCCCCGCGCTGGCGCTGTCACCCATGACTGTCATGTAATGCCAGCCGGGGTTGTACTTGTGGGGCTCCACCTTCAAATCGTCACCGTAGATGCTCTTGATCCGATCTTCGCTATCGCCAATCTTGGCCCCGTCGTCGGTGGTGACTGCCCCGGTATCGACGTCAATGCGGGCTATCTTGCCCTTCACGATCATCACACTCACGCCGTCGGGGATGCCGGCACCCACGGCCGGGAAAACGAAGTCGCACTGCGAATTCATGTTGGGATTCTCATTGAGAAGTCCCATGCCGACTGCGTCGTCGAGATTCATCCCGACCTGAATCTGGCCCAGGCCATCTTCGTTCAGCGTGAGATCGCTGAGGGTGTCGTGACCGGCGCCGTTCGGCGCGCTCGGTCCCTTAACCGCCCGCTGTTCTCCTTTATTGCACGCCGCAACCAGCGCGACGACCATCATCGTCAGCGCAAATGAAGCGGCGATTGATCGCTGCCTGTTCATGATCGTCCTCCGCTGGCGGCTTTGCTCCGCCGCAGCGCCGAATGATGCTTAGGTGCCGACCTGATGGAACCTCTCCTGGTAGCGTTCGATCGACTCATTGATCACGCGGGCCGCCACTTCGCTCTTCTCCCATCCGACGATTTCAACTCGGCGGCCCTCGAGGTCCTTGTAGATATGGAAGAAATGCTCCACTTCCCTCAAATAATGCTGTGAAAGATCGGCGATGTCGAAGTACTCGTGGTAGTAAGGATCGTGACAAGGCACTGCCAGAATCTTGTCGTCAGGCTGTCCCCTATCCAGCATCTTGAGCACACCCAACGGCCGGCAGTCGATCTGACATCCAGGAAACGTTGGCTCGTTGAGGTGGACGAGCACGTCGAGTGGATCGCCATCTTCGTGCAGCGTGCGCGGAATGAATCCGTAGTCTCCCGGATAGTGCACCGCGGAATAAAGAACGCGATCGAGGCGAATCATGCCGCTCGACTTGTCCAGCTCGTATTTGTTTCTGCTGCCGGCCGGAATCTCAATTACTGCGGTGACGTTGTCCGGCGGATGAATGCCCGCCGGCAGCTCGTGCCAGGGGTTGATCACGCAGTGACCCGCTGCATCGTACCCTTGTAGCTCATGGGCTCCTCGTCCACGCCAAAATTGTGCGCGGCGAGCTCGGCTACATGCTGCATCTCCGAGTCGGACAGATTCGGCTTGTCGGCCGCCGTCGCGAATTCGTCGAGCTGGTCGAGATCGTAAATGTTGGGCAGGGTCGTCACGACCTTGGGTTCGGCCAGTAGCCACTTCAACGCCGCCTGACCCAGTGTCATTTGAGTGGTGAGAAAATCGAGCGTACGGATTTTCTTCAAACCATTGGTGAGCCACGAACGCGGCCGATGACGGCGATGGTCGTTGACTGCGAAGACAGTGTCTTCGGTGTACCTACCTTCCAGCATTCCCGACGCGTGTGTGACTCTGATGTTGAAGCAGCAATTGGGCGCCGTCTCGCGCGCTGCTTCGATCATCGGCGTCCCGGGATGCTGCTCGAGGATGTTCCAGATCATCTGGATCGTCCCGATGTCGCTCTCGCGGTCGCAGAGCTCGACCGCTTCGTACAGCCATCCGATCGCCGGTCCGAAAGCAGCGCCCCAGACGGTGACAAGCCCTTCGTCTTTCATCTCCCGCAGCGTCTGCCAGATGGCAGCGTCACGCACGTGCTCCATCTTGATGTTGTGAAGCTGGAGCACGTCGATGTGATCGGTTTCCAGTCGCTCGAGACACTTGTCGAGCGCGAAGCGCATGTAGTCGCCATCGAACTTCTGCGGTAGCTCGTTCTGACCGCGCCGCGCCGACTGCGCGGCGGGATCATAGATGTCGTAGCCGATCTTGGTGGAGTAGACGACGTCGCCGCGCTTGCCGCGAAATGCCTGCGCCAGCTGTCGCTCACCACGACCGTTACCGTAGGTGTCGGCCGTGTCGAAGAAGTTGATGCCGTACTTGGAGTGGGCGACGCGCAGCATCTCGACCGCTTCGTCGTCGGTCTTCTCTCCCCACCAGCCAGTCGAGAGTGTCCAGGTGCCGAAGCCGATCTCGCTTGCCTGGACGTTAGTTCCGGGGAACTGCCTGTAGCGCATTTTGGCGATTGATTCTTAGTGGACCGTAGAAGTTAACCGCTCGCCAGAGCGCGCGCGGCGTCCGTCGCGAAGTAGCTGACGATGAAATCCGCGCCGGCGCGTCGAATCCCGAGCAGCGATTCCATCATCACTCGATCCTTGTCGATCCAGCCGCGATCGGCGGCGGCGCAGATCATCGCGTACTCTCCGCTCACCTGATATGCGGCAACGGGATATCCTGTTTCCGCTTTGACGCGGGTGATGACGTCGAGGTATGGGCCGGCCGGTTTCACCATCACCGCGTCCGCTCCTTCATCGATGTCAGCGCGCACTTCGCGCAGCGCCTCGTCGGCATTTCCGGGATCCATCTGGTAGCCACGACGGTCGCCCGATTTCGGAGCCGACTCCGCCGCCTCGCGAAATGGACCGTAATACGCCGACGCGTACTTGGCGGCGTAGCTGAGAATAGAGACCCCGGCAAAGTCGTTTTCATCCAGCGCGCACCTGATCGCCCCCACCCGGCCATCCATCATGTCGCTGGGCGCAACGATGTCGGCGCCGGCAGCGGCGTGAGAGAGGGCAGTCCGCGACAGCAGCTTGAGCGTCGCATCGTTATCGACCTCTCCATTCTTCAGCACGCCGCAGTGTCCATGGTCGGTGTACTCGCACATGCAGACGTCGGTGATGGCGACGAGATCCGGAATCTCCTTCTTCAGCGCCTGCACTCCCTTCTGCACGGCGCCGTTCTCGTCCCACGCCGACGAACCAATCGCATCCTTCGAGTCGGGAACGCCGAACAGAATAATTCCACCGACTTTCGCTTTCGCCGCTGCTTCCGCATCGCGAAGCATCTCGTCGACTGACGTCTGATTGACCCCCGGCATCGACTCGACGGCGCGGCGCAAGTTCTTGCCCTCGCGAACGAACACCGGGAGGATGAGCTGGGATGGCGCGAGATGTGTCTCGCGCACCAGGTTCCGAAGTGCAGCCGTGCGACGGAGACGCCGCGGCCGATGGCTGGGAAAACTGGGCATCTATTCTGGCTGTGGAGCGGGAATTTTGGAAAGCTGCCTGAGCTCGACCAGCAAGCTGCCACCACCACGCGATCGAATCTCGGCTGCCAACGTTTCGCCGGTTGACTCGGGCGCGCGCGGATCCAGGCGACGCGACCCCCGCACGATGTGCCGCCCGGTCAGGTCCGCGAGCATACCATATAATGTAGGGGTGTCGTCGATGTCGCTGACGAGAGCGCCGATCGGCACCTGACATCCCCCCTCCAGCGCGGCCAGGAACGCACGCTCGGCGCGGGTGGCGATCGAAGTCGGCTCGTGATCGAGGGGCAGCAGCAGCTGTTTGATTCGGTCGTCGTCGATCCGCGCCTGGATGGCGATCGCCCCCTGACCCGCGGCTGGCAGCCACTCGGGCGGCTCCAGAAACATGGTGATGCGTCTCTGAACCTCGAGGCGAATCAATCCGGCTGCCGCCAGAACCGCCGCGTGGACGCTCCCCTTCTCGACCTTGCTGAGTCGCGTTGGAACGTTGCCGCGCAGCTCGACCACCTCGAGATCGGGCCGGCGTGCCAACAGTTGCGCGCGCCGGCGAAGGCTGGACGTCCCGACGCGTGACCCGGGCGGCAGTTCATCCAGACTCTCGGCACCGGTTTGTCGATTGACTACCAGCACATCGCGCGGATCTTCACGCTCCAGTTGCGCCACGATCTCCAGTCCCTCGGCCAATTCTGACGGGAGATCCTTCAGCGAATGCACGGCGCAGTCGATTTTGTTTTTCGAGAGCGCGACCTCGAGCTCACGAGTGAACAGTCCCTTGGCACCGATCTCGGTGAGCGGCTGGTCGAGCTTCTTGTCGCCCGTCGTTTTGAACGTCACAAGTTCGGCGATGACTCCGCGCGCGAGCAGAGCTTTCTCCACGAGTCGCGCCTGACGCAATGCAAGCTCCGACGCTCGCGTCCCAATTCTTACGACGTCAGGATCGGTCTTTTTCTTAGACGGCACTGACCACTGCTGAGACGAGTCCGTCGAGCGTCGATTCCTTTGCCTCAGCTTTCACTTCGATCCCTGCTTCGCGAAGTGCGTCCGAGGTCTGCGGCCCTATCGATGCCGCCGGAACCTGCGCCGCCAAATCTTCGCCGATGGCATCGACGTACCCTCGCACCGCAGATCCCGATGTAAACGTCGCCAGATCGAGCTTGCCCGCTTCGATTGCCCGCGCCAGCCTCTCTGCGCCCTGGCCGTCGGCGATCGACCGGTACGCCGCTATCACATTGACTTCGGCCCCTATCTCCCTGAGGCCCTGCGGCAATACGTCGCGCGATCCTTCTCCGGTGACATAAAGAATCCGCTTCGACGCAACATCATCGCGCTCGCGCATCATCTCCAGCAAACCTTCAGCGACGAACCGCTGTGGAACCACATCGACGGCGACCCCGTGCTCGAGCAGCGTGCCCGCGGTCGCCGGACCAACCGCCGCTACCTTCAGTCCAGCGAGGGCACGCGCGTCCCGGCCTTCCCCGAGGAGCTGCTCCCAGAAGATCGAGACCGCGTTCTGGCTGGTGAGAATCAGCCATTGATACCGCGACAACTCAGTGATTGCTTCGCGCAGCGGAGCAAGATCGAGCCGCGCGATCTGGGTCGCAGGCATCTCGATCACGTCGGCGCCGAGGTCGCGCAACTTTTCGGTCAATGCCTGCGCCTGTTGAGTGGAGCGTGTGACGACGATGCGTCTGCCGAACAACGGCCGCTTCTCGAACCAGCTCAGCTCGTCGCGAAGCACCACCGACCAGCCGATCACGATGATTGCCGGCGCCGAGATGTTTTCCTCGAGCGCTTTGGCGGCGATCGTGTCCAGTGTGGCGACGACCGTGCGCTGGCGTGGTTGGGTTCCCCACTGAATTGCCGCAGCGGGAGTTTCGGGAGACATTCCACCTTTCATCAGCGCGTCGGTGATGCTGGCGAGCGTCTTTACGCCCATGTACAGCACGATCGTGCCACCCGCCTTGGCGAGAGCGGACCAGTTGGTCTGGGTGTGCGGCTTCGACGGATCCTCGTGGCCGGTGACGAAGGTCACCGAAGTCGAGAGTCCGCGATGTGTCACTGGAATTCCGGCGTATGCCGCCGCAGCAATGCCGGCTGTGACGCCGGGAACTACCTCGAACGGCACCGAAGCATCGTTCATGGCCTGCGCTTCTTCACTCCCGCGTCCGAACACGAACGGGTCGCCGCCCTTGAGTCGGACGACTCGCTTACCCTCTCGCGCCAGTCGCACCAGCAGCTGATTGATCTCGTCCTGCGTGACAGGGTCTTTGGCGCCCCCGCGCTTGCCGACGTAATACAGCTCGGGTCGTCCGGTCTCGCGTGCACCGGGTGGAAGCAAGGTAGAATTGGCGAGAGCATCGTAAACGACGGCGTCGGCAGATTCGATTAGCTGCCTCCCCCGAACGGTAATCAGACCCGGATCACCGGGGCCCGAGCCGACAAGAAAAACTTTGCCTTCGGTCACTACGCCGCACTCCCTCCGTCGGAGAGTCCGACGCGCTCAGCCCATCTCGCGTACTCGACAGGCGAAATCTCGGAAGGCTTGATCTCGCTGCGCCCGCCCCAGAACACGTTCGTATAAAGAACCGGGATATTCGCCTGCTGCAGATGCCGGTCGATCGCCGCCTTGTGCTGCAGCACCAGCGATTTGTCGGTTCCGTGAGCAACGGCCATGATGTTCACCTCGGCGAATTCGGGCCCACCCTCACGCCAGTAGGCGTGGGTGAGAATGTGGTGACGCCCGATCTCCTTTCCTGCTTCGATCTCGCGGCCCGTGGGAACGCGCCAGTGGAACAACGCGTTGTAACGTGTCACTCGCTCGCCCGTCGCGGAGGGCTTCACGTGCTCGAGAAACGTCGAGAAGCGACCGATCACGCCCCGCTCGCTGAGCAAGCTGGCAACCCGGACAAACTCATCGCGCGAGACACCGGCTTCGGCGGCGCGGATCCGCCATGGATCAGGAACAATCTCATCGACGGCAAGCTCCCGCTTCAAAGCGGTGAGCACACGCCATTCGAGCGGCGAAAGCTCGACGATGTTCGTATCGAGCACTCGGCC
>Ga0209160_1001254_pt1 | contig 21275 bp, 18 predicted proteins | sample GraSoiAngelo_153_FD_186167 | JGI IMG/M metagenome (GOLD analysis project Ga0209160, IMG submission 186167) | Grasslands soil microbial communities from the Angelo Coastal Reserve, California, USA - 14_1009_12_40cm (SPAdes) (version 2) | ecosystem: Environmental > Terrestrial > Soil > Grasslands ... | reverse complement strand
CGGGCTACGCCGTACCAGCGTTGACGCTGCGGCGCAAAGCCGCGGTCGAGCTCGCGGGCGACCTCACCGATTCCGCTGCCGCGGTGGCGCGCGCAGAGGCGGGGCTGGAGCTGCCGGCGGTGGCGGCGGCGGCGCGAGCGGTGGCGGCGGCGGACGCGCTCGGCTGGGACGCGGCGTTTCTGCGCGCGGCGGCGCACGGCCGGCCGTCCTGGGGCGTGCGCGTCGGGCCGTGGCGCGACGTGGCGGAACGACTCGGCGATCTCATGGACCGCATCACGAGCACCGGCGTCGACCCGGCGCGAGCCGCGGGTTCCACAGCGCGCGAGCTCGACCGTCTCTTGGGAGCCACGCGATGACGCCGCGCGCGCGCGCCCGCTGGGTGGCCGTCGTCGGTCTCGCGGCGGCCGCCCTGCTTCCGGCGGCCGCCGCAAACTGGGCGCGTGCTCGCAGTGAGCGTGTGCTCGCCGCCCACGACGCCACGGCCGCCGCCGGGTACCTGGCGATCGTCACACCGATGGCCCGGAGCGGCGGCGGGTACGATCTGCCGCAGCTCTTGATCCGGGCGCGGGCGCTCGCCGGGCTCCCGGGACTCGCGGTCGACTTCGAGATCTACGACCGTACCGCGCCCCTGGTCCACGCCACGGCGCCGCCGCTCCCCCCCGCCGCGCTCGAGCGGCTGCGTCGCGAGGTCGCGGTACGCTGGACGGGAGAGGCGATGCTCGTCCCGCTACTCGATCGTGACGGCTGGGATGTCGTAGGCGCGCTCGCGGCCCAGCCGCAAGGGGGAGCCTGGCCCGTGTCCCCGTGGTCCCTCGCGGCGCTGATCCTGCTGCTGGTCGCCGGAGCGCAGGCGGTGCGCGCGCTGGGCGTGCCGGGCGAGCCGTGGCGCCAGGCGCTGGGGCGTTACGGCGCGGCCGCCGGCTTGTTCGGCGTGGCGATGTTCGCCGACGTGCGCTTGGCCGCACGTGTGGCCACGAATCGCTGGCTCTCCGACGCACGCCTGCTCATGCAGGAGGCGATGGCCCGCGTTCCCGAGGCCCGCGCCGCGCCCACGAGCCTCGCGTCCATCGCCCGTGGCGCCGAGCTGGTGCCCGCGGAGTCGCTCGGCTTGGACGTCGTGCGGCGCGACGTCGCCGGTGTCGTGCGGGCCGTGGTCGCCGTGCGCCTCGGGCCCGGACGCTGGGTCGAGCTGCGGGCCCGCCCCGTGGAGGCCGGCACCGCGCCCTGGCTCGCGGTCCTGCTCGGCCTGGCTGCGCTCGGCCCGCTCGCCGCACTGCTGGCCGGTTGGAGCCTCGCCGCATCACCGCGGCAGCGGCGCGAGACCGTGGCGGCCTGGAGCTTCCTGGCGCCGTCGGCGCTCCATCTGGTCGCGTTCACGCTTGGCCCGCTGGTGTTCGCGCTGTACCTGTCGGTGCACCACTTCAGCCCCGCTGAGCCTGCCCGACCGCTCATCGGGCTGGCGGGCTACGTTCAGGCGCTGGGGAGCCCGGTCGTGTGGGCGGCGCTCGGGCGCACGCTGCTGTACGCCTGCTACGTCCCCGTCTCCATGGGGCTGGCGCTCGCGCTCGCCCTGCTGCTCCGCGGCCCGTCGCGGGGCGCGAGGCTCGTGCGGGGGCTGCTCTTCCTGCCGGCCGTCTCGTCGGTAGTGGCGGTCGCCCTCGTGTGGCGCTCGATGTATCACCCGGACGTCGGGGTGATCAATTTCCTGCTCACGCGCGCCGGCGTGGGGCCGGTGAACTGGCTCGGCGACCCGGGCGTCGCGCTGATCGCGGTGATGATCGTCTCCGTCTGGACGCAGGTCGGGTACCAAATGGCCGTGTTCCACGCCGGGCTCGAGAGTATCCCTCGGGCGTACGTCGATGCCGCCCGCGTCGACGGCGCCAACGCGTGGCAGCGGTTCCGGCGTGTGACGCTCCCGCTGCTCCGCCCGGTGATCCTGTTCGTGCTGGTGACCGGGATCATCGGCGCGTGCCAGGTGTTCGCGCTGGTGGCGGTTCTCACGGGAGGGGGCCCGGCCGGCAGCACCGACGTCGTCGTGTATCGCATTTACCGGACCGCCTGGGAGCAGCTCCAGTTCGGCGATGCCAGCGTGCTCTCGGTCTTGCTCTTTGCGCTCCTGTTGGTGGTGACACGGGCGCGGCTGAGACTGCTCGACCGGCGGGGAGAGCATGCGTAGGCCGAACGCGCCACACGGGAGGCAAAGGAAGTGGCCTGTCTACGTGGTCGGCCTGCCGATCGCGCTCCTCATGCTCGCACCTTTCCTTTATATGGTCGCCACGGCGTTGCTGGGAGAGGGCGACACGCTGCGCCGCCCGCATCCGCAGACGTTCGCCGCCGCGCTCGCTGCGGCGCCGTTCGCCCGGTTCTTCTTGAACAGCGCGATACTCTCGGTCGCCGCGGCTCTGGGTCAGGTGGTCACCAGCACGACCGCCGCCTACGCCTTCGCGCGACTGCGATTCCCGGGACGCGACCGCCTGTTCGTGCTATATCTCGCGGCGCTCATGATTCCGGCGGTCCTGCTCCTCGTCCCCCGGTTTCTGCTCATCAGTGCGCTGGGTTGGGTGGACACCTACCAGGGGTTGATCTCGACGGAGCTGGTATCCGTCAGCGGGATCTTCCTCTTGCGGCAGTTCTTTCTCGCGATTCCCCGTGATCTCGAAGACGCCGCCCGGCTGGAAGGTGCGGGGGAGTGGACCGTGTTCCGGCGCGTGGTGCTGCCCTTGTCCGGGCCGGCGATCGGGACGCTTGGCGTTCTGGCGCTCGCCGATCAGTGGAAGAGCTTCTTCTGGCCGCTCGTCGCCACGTCATCCCCCGACATGCAGGTATTGGAGGTGGGGATCGCGCGCCTGCACGGCGCGTACGACCTGAACTGGCCGTATCAGATGGCGGCGGCGACCACGGCGGTGATCCCGATGGTCGTTCTGTATTTCATCGCCCAGAAGTACTTCCTGCGAGGGATTGAGCTTACAGGACCTCAGTGAGCAGAACTGCGCGTCTAGTCTTTGCCTTTCCTCGTGGTCGCTGCCGCCGATCGAAAACTCAGCTCCCAATGCACGTCCCGTCCGTCCCCGCCAGCGGCCCATTCAATCACCGCGTGTCCGGTCTCCAACCGCCTCACCGTGCAGGGCGCGTCCGCCTTGCACGTCCCGGGCCGCATCCCCTTCGGAACGGCGACGGTGACCCGGTAGGCGCGATCGTCGAGGTTTGTCGCCTTGGCGGCGAGCGTGCGCGCCGCGCCATCCCAGGTCTCCTCCGTGAGGTCGATGGCGCCCTGCACCACGTGTCGAGTGGTCCCGATCACCAGTGGGCGGGCCGCGGCGGGCCGCACTCCGAGCGTGAGCGTGCTGCGCGGCTCGAGCGTGACCACGACCGCGTCCTTGAGATCGGCGAGTGGTGCATCGCGCCACACGTCATAGGCGGTGAACCGGGCGCCCGCGATGCCGAGCGCGCCGAGGGGCAGCGACGTGGGGAGCGGCTCGTCCTCCCAATTCACCAGGACCAGGGTCCACCAGCGCGGCGCGCCCTCGACCACCCATGCGCGCGGCGGCGCATCCCGGTGCAGACTCCAGAGGCCGCCACCCGCTCCCGCGCCAGCGAACACGCGCACGGCAAGCACGTTGTCGCCGCCCCAGTTCAGCGTCTCGGCGGCTACGCGATAGCGGCGGTACGCCTGCGACGCGCCGCGGTTGCTGGGAGGGAAGTCTCCGGTCTGGCCCACCTTCACGCCGTTGACGAACGCCTCGTCGGCGTCCGCGATCTTGCCGAGCTCGAGGTACAGCGACCGTCCGGCGACGAGTGGCGGCAGCGAGAAGCGTGTCCGGTACCAGCCGAACCCGGTATAGTCCCGATGCCCCGCCTCGTTCCAGCGCTGGGGCACCGCGATCGTCTCCCACGCCGCCTCGTCGAACTCACGGGTGCGGTACGCGGCGTCGTCTCCGGTTCGGAAGCGCCAGGGTCCCTTGAGCGGGAACACGTCGCCACCGGCGACGATCGCCGGCGCGACGTCGCGCTCCACGGCGGCGGCGTCGACCGGACGGCCCGCTACCGGAGCGACGGGGAGCGTGCGCTGCAGCAAGGCGACTCGCTCGGGCGGGAGTTTGGGGAGGTTGTCCGAGAAGAGGGTGAGTCCGCCCGTGACGGCGACGAGCGACGCCCACACTTGTGCTTCGGCCGGTGTGAGGGGCGGCCGCACCACGAGGCAGTCGGGATCGTCGAGCCAGGCCGAGCGCTGGTAGAAGCTGCGCAGCCCCGCCGAGCGGGCCGCGGGCTGGAGCCCGTCCCAGCTGGCAGCAACGTCTGGTGCGATCCGCATCCCGTTCACGAGTCCGACCGCGTGCTGCAGCGGGGCGGCGCTCCCCACCACGAACGCCTCCGTGCCGAGTCCATCGCGAATCGCGCCCAGACCGCCGCGATACGCTTCCGCGTGCGTCAGTCCCCCGTAGTGGCCTGTCCCCAGCGTGGCCCAGCGGAGCGCGTCGATTCGGAGATAGTCGTAGCCCCAATCGCGCACCACGCGGCGGGCCAGTTCGAACAGCCACTGCTGTACCTTGGGATGCGCCCCGTCGAGTGCGTAGATCGCGCCGCCCCACGACTCGCGCGTGTCGCATACGACGGGGCCGCCGGCGTCGCGCAGCACCCAGTCGGGGTGCTCGGCGGGGATCCCCGACCGCTCCGCCACGGCGAACGGCGCCAGCCACAGCCCCGCCTTGAACCCCTTCGCGTGGATCTGGTCGGTGAGCCAGGCATGGCCGTGCGGGAACTTGTCGTTGGTGTCCCACGCGCCGGCCGACCGTTGATAGCCGTCGTCGAGCTCGATGTAGCGGAAAAACCTGCGGTCGAAACGAGCGGCGCAAAATTCCGTGTTCGCCACCACGTCCGCTTCACCGACGCTCCCCGCCAGTTCCTCCCGCGAACACCAGCCCGCCGGCGCCACCGCGTGGGCCAGCCGGTCCTGATCGACCGGCGAAGAGGGGATGAACGAGGCGCTGAGCGCGGTGAGCCCGTCGCCCTGGGGGTCGAACGCCAACCGCATCCGCGAGACGTCGCCCTCGGGCCGAAGCGGTCGGGTCGGGAGCCACTCGCTGGCCGCCTCGAGCCCCCCGGGTCCCAGCTGGACGCGGGCCTCGCCGGGCTCCCCTGCATCGAAGGCGATCGCCAGCCCCCGGCCCGCCCGGGCGAGCCCCAGCGCTCCGTGGCTCGCCAGACCCGCCGCCTCCGGTGCACCCACGGCCACGACCCGGCACGGGTCGGAGGAGTGGTACCCGTTCACGAGAGCGACCAGGGGGCCCGGCCCGCCGAGCACACCGCTCTCGGGGAGCTGGAAGAAGCGGATGCCTTTGACACTGGGGAGGAGGCGATCGGGGAATACGGTGACGGTGACGACGGCCTGCGGCGCCTCTGCCGCGCCCGCCGTGAGAAACTCCGCCTCCACCCAGACGCCGGCCGCACGGCCGCGCACCACGACGGCGTCGCCGCCGGGGGGTCGACGAGTTCCGACGGTGCTATCTTCCAGGTCGGCGAGGCCGAGGGCGCGGTCGGCCAGCCAGGTCACCACTTCGGCGTCGCGGATGAGCGGAACGGGAGCGCCGTCCCCGTAGTACCACAGGGACCAGCGACGGCGGTCGTCCAGTTCGAAACGCAACCGGCCGAGGCCCGGGGCGCGCCGCGCCTGCGGCGCCCGGATCAAGCCGCTCGAAACCGTACCGGTGAGGAGAACGAACGTGCGTCGGTCCATGGTCACAATGTTGGCGGCCCTCGCCGGTTTGTCTACGCCGCTCGCCGCGCAGGAGACGCGCGGCCCGATCTTGACGCTCGGGCTCGCCTACACGGTCGGCAGCGGCTGGCAAATTCAAGGCTTCGATGTCGGTTACGGGCGTGTGCTGCGCTCCGGACCGTTTGCGGCGGTGTCGCTCGGTGCGCGGCTCGGTGAGTTCATCGACCAGCGGGCGATCATCGGCGGCTCGCAGGGCTTTGTCTTCGGCGCCACCCTCGCGGCCCGGACCCACGCCCTGACGGTGGCCGAGTTCGGTTCGGACACGGCGCCGAGCCGCATCGGAATCGACGTCACGTTCGAGACGACGGGCTACGCCGGCGCGCACTCGCCGCTCGGGATCGGGTCTCCGTGGGGAGCAATCTCCGTCCTCCCCGGCCTGCGCGTCGGCAATTTCGGGGTGCTGTTCGGCCCCACGGCATTTTTCGGCACCGCCACCCTGGTGCGGCCGTTCCTGGGCGTACGCTTCGATGTGCCGCTGGCGCGGCGGGAGCGGTATCCCTAGCTTAGCGCGGATGGCAGTCCCCTCCCTCGATACCGAGCATCCCGGTATCCGGGTCATCGCGGAAGTAGCGTCGGTGCTGCAGGCGGGCCTCGCGTCCGGCGAGGCGTTGCACGGCGTGGTGAGTGCGCTGCGGCGCGGTCTCAACCTGCGCCGCTGTCGCGTCTGGCTCCGCACACCCGACGGCACCCGTTTCGCACCCGTGACCACCTCCGGGGACGACGTGGATGTGCCGGGCTACCTGCCGCCGGTGGCCGAGTGGGTCCAGCACGGGCCGCAGCGCGAAGGCGTTCCCGGCGGCACCGTGATGCGGCTGCCGCTGATCCACGACGACGAGCCGCTCGGGGCGCTCGAGGTCGTCATCCCCACCGGTCGCTACGAAGGGATCGCGCACGACGTCGTGGTCGTGGTGGCGCGCATTCTCGCCCCCATGATCGCGGCGACGGAGTTGTCGCAGGACCTCGCCTCCGAGGTGGCGCTGCGCACGCACGAGATGGAGGCGCAGCGGAGCTTCGCCGCCCAGATCATCGACTCCCTCCCGGTGGGGCTGTACGTGATCGATCGCACGTACCGGATCCGCGCCTGGAACCGCAAGCGCGAGACCGGGATGCAGGGCGTGTCGCGTGAGGACGCCGTCGGACGCGAAATCTTCGACGTGCTCGACCGCCAGCCGCGCGACCTCCTGAAGCAGGAGTTCGACCGCGTGTTCGACACCGGCGAGCTGCAGCAGGTCGAGATGGAGTCGCAGGCGAGCGGCGAGGCACGCCACTACCGCATCACCAAGATCCCGATGCATCAGGATGGCAGCGCCATCTCGCATGTCATCACCATCGGCGAAGACATCACGGAGTGGCGCCAAGCACAGCAGCGTCTCGCCGAGACCGAGAAGCTCGCGGCGGTGGGCCAGCTCGCGGCCGGCGTGATGCACGAGATCAACAACCCGCTGGCGACGATCCTGGCCTGCTGCGAGGCGCTGGCGCTCCGGACCGCGGACCTGGTCCCGCCGGACCGCCACGGCTACGACGAGTACCTGAAGATCATCGACGCCGAAGTCCAGCGCTGCCGCCGCATCGTCGAGAGCCTGCTGGACTTTTCGCGCCCGAAAGGCGGCGACAAGAAGCCGACGGACGTGAACAGCGTCGTGGAGCGCACGCTGTTCCTGCTCAAGCACCACGCGCGGTTCAAGCGGTTGAACGTGGTGCGCGAGCTGGAGACAGGTCTGCCGATGGTGCTCGCCGACCACGAGCGGTTGATCCAGAGCTTCATGGCGCTCATGCTCAACGCCATGGACGCGATGGACTCACGCGGCACGCTCACCGTGCGGAGCCGCATCAACCCGGACCGTGCGGACGAGATCCTGCTCGAGTTCATCGACACGGGCACCGGCATCAAGCGCGAGGATCTGCCCAAGATCTTCGAGCCGTTCTTCACGACCAAACCCCAGGGACGCGGCACCGGCCTGGGTCTTTCCATCTGCTACGGGATCATCGCCGAGCATCGGGGGCGGATCGACGTCGAATCGCAGGTCGGCGTCGGTTCGAACTTCAGGGTATATCTCCCCATCGGTTGAAGATTCTCGTCGTCGAGGACGACAAGACCGTCGGGCAGTACGTCAAGCGCGGCCTGACCGAGGCCGGGTTCAACGCGGACCTGGTGGGCGATGGGGCCGAAGGGCTCCGCCTCTCGGCGGGCGGGCACTACGACATGCTGGTGCTGGATCTGCGGCTGCCCGCGCTGTCGGGGCTCGAAGTGCTGCGTACGCTGCGTGACCGCGGCGCGGGGATCCCGGTGCTGGTGCTCACCGCGCAGGACGCGGTGGACTTCAAGGTCCAGGCGCTCAAGATGGGCGCCGATGACTACGTGACGAAGCCGTTCTCCCTGGAAGAGCTGCTCGCCCGGGTGGAGGCGCTGGGCCGACGTCCCAAGGCCATCGTGCCGCCGGTGCTGCGGGTGGCCGACCTGACGCTGGACACCGGGAGCCGCGAAGTGCGACGCGGCGGCAGGCTCATCGAGCTCACGCCCAAGGAGTACGCGGTGCTCGAGTATCTGATGCGCCACCACGGACGCGTCATGTCGCGCACGCTCATCACGGAGTACGCCTGGGACTATCACTTCGACCCCGGGACCAACATCGTGGACGTCGTGATCACGCGGCTGCGCAAGAAGATCGACCACGCGCGCGAGCCAAAGCTGATTCACACGGTGCGCGGGGTGGGCTACGTCGTGAAGGCCTGACATGCAGACGATCCGCGGTCGGCTCACCGCCTGGTACTCGGCGGCCCTCGCGCTCACGCTCGCCGCGTTCGCCGCGGTGCTGTACCTGGACCGGCGCAGCGCCTCCTACCAGGACCTGGACCAGCGGATGCGCTCGGAGGCCTCGCTCACCGCCGGCATCCTGGCGGAAAGCTACCGGGCCCGTGGGGTGCTGGTGCGGCCGGACAGCGCCGGGCGGCCGGTGCTCATCCCCGACGTCGCCGCACTGCTCGAGGCGGTCCCCGACATCCTGATCGTCACGGCGCGGGACGGCAGCCTGCTGTTCGCGTCGTCGGACGCCCGGGCGCTCACGTTCCAGCAGGTGGAGCAGCTGCGTCGCATCGCGACCGCTCCCGGCTCCGGTGGGTCCCCGGGCAGCTTCCACATCGAGCCCGACGGGCCCACGCTGCACTACGCGGTCCGCTCTCTTACCGATGCGGGTCCCCAGTTCGGGGCCATCCTCGCCGCGGCGAACGTGCGCTCGGCCGAGCTCGGTCCCGATCAGCTGCTCTCGTCGTTCGCGCTCGTGCTGCCCTTTGGCGTGGCCGTGGCCCTGCTCATGGGGTCGTGGATCTCCCGACGCGCGCTCGGCCCCGTGGACCAGATCATCACCGAAGTCCGCGAGATCACGGACGGTCGGAGCCTGCACCGCCGGTTGGCGGAGCCGTTGGTGAAGGACGAGCTCGGCCGCCTCGCCGAAACGCTCAACCAGATGATGACCCGGCTGGAGCGGAGCTTCGCCGCCCTGAGACGCTTTACCGCCGACGCCAGTCACGAGCTCAAGACACCACTGACCGTGTTGCGCGCCGGCGTGGAGCGCGCCATCACCACGCCCAACCTGCCGCAGGACACCCTTGCGACGCTGGAGGAGACCCTGCAGGAGATCAAGCGCATGACCGAGCTGGTGGAGGCGCTGCTCACGCTGGCGCGCGCGGACGAGGGGATCGCGCCGCTGCACCGCGAGCCCGTCGACCTGCGCGGGATCGTCGAGGAAGCGCGCGAGACGGGTGAGCTGCTCGCGGAGGAGGCCGGCGTGCGGATGGAAATGACAACGCCGGCCGAGCCGGTCGTGATGTCCGTCGACGCGACCCGGATACGCCAGCTGATCCTCAATCTCGTCACCAACGCCGTGAAGTACACGCCGGCGGGCGGGAGCGTGCGCCTGCAGCTCGGGCCCGCCAACGGCAAACTCACCCTCAGCGTCGCCGACACGGGGATCGGCATCGCCCCCGGCGACCTGCCGCACATCTTCGACCGTTTCTGGCGTGCGGATTCGGCACGCACCCGCACCGGTGAACGACCGGGGGCGGGCCTGGGGCTCGCCATCTGCAAATGGATCGCCGAAGCGCACGGCGGAAAGATCGACGTCGTGAGCCGCCCGGGACGCGGCACCACGTTTACGGTCACCCTGCCGTGGGAGCCGCCCGCCGGAAACTCCTAACCCGCTCGTCATCGTCGCATCACGCCCGCGCCATCGCGCCGTAAGCCGGATGTGCGAATGTGTCGGAGAGCTCGCTGCGGAGGATCTCCATGGGGGGGCCCTGTTCCGGCAAAGGGGGCGCGTGCGGGGTGCTGCTGCCGGGGCGCCTCAAGCGCACCCGGCTGTCATCGTTTTGTAATGCGCGTTGCACTAGCGGGCAAAGCGATCTGGCCACTATTTCATATGGAGACACCGATCACGCCGGAGGGCCATCACTCGTGTTCGACCACCTGATCGAGTCCAAGCGCACCAAGAACCGCAAGCGGGCGTTCGGATTGAGCGCCTTGTCCATGATCCTGCACACCGTCGTTATCGGCGCGGCCGTGTACGCCACCCTGAACGCCGGTCAGACGGACAACTCCGTCAAGGTCGACACGGCGCTGGTGTTCGTCGATCAACCGAAGCAGGACAAGCCGCCCGAGCAGCAGCCGGTCCAGCTCGACGTGCCGCTGAAGGGATTCCAGACCGTCGTCGCACCCGATGTGATCCCCACCAACATTCCACCGGTGAACCTCCAGGAGCACTTCGATCCCAAGGACTACTCCGGGACGGGCGTGGAGGGCGGCGTGGCGACCGGCATCGTTCCCACGGGCAATGAAGTGTTCATGGAAGCGATCGTCGAAGAAAAGCCGGCGGTGCTGTCGGGGCCGGTCCCCGTGTACCCAGAGCTGCTCAAGCAGGCGCAGATCACCGGCCGCGTGCTGGTGCAGACGATCGTCGATACCCTGGGTCGCGCCGAGGCGAACTCCGTGAAGGTGCTGCAGAGCCCGAACCCCGGGTTCGATCAATCCGCGAAGAACTACGTGCTGAAGTGCTTGTTCCGCCCCGCGCGCGTGCACGGCCGGGCGGTGCGCGTGCTGGTGCAGATCCCGATCGATTACCGCCTCAAACAGTAGCGCCCAAAGGAGCCTGCGCACATGAGTCTCTCGCTTTACGATCTCTTCGTGACGATGGGGCCGTTCGCGAAGTTCATCGTCGTCGTCCTGGCGATCATGTCGGTCATCTCGTGGGCGAACGCCGTTCAGAAACTGGTCCAGATCATCCGGTCCGAGCGGCAAACGCGGACATTCGCGCCCGAGTTCTCGCGCTTCCTCCAGGAGGAGCAGCTCGACGGCGCGATCAAGCTCGCCGAGAAGCAGAACCGCAGTCACGTCGCCCGCGTGGTCGGTGAAGCCCTCTCCGAGGTGAAGCCGCTGCTGCGCGATCGCGCCACCATCACCGCCGCCGACATCAACTCGGTGGAGCGCGCGGTGGAGCGCGAGATACTCATCGTGGCGGCCGAGCTCAAGCGCGGCCTGGGCATCCTGGCCACCACCGGCTCCACGGCCCCGTTCGTGGGACTGCTGGGCACGGTGATGGGCATCGTGAACGCCTTCACCGGCATGGCGGCGTCGGGCGGCGGCGGCTCGCTCGCGTCGGTGTCGGCCGGTATCGCGGAAGCGTTGATCACCACCGCGTTCGGACTCATCGTCGCCATTCCGGCGGTGTGGCTCTACAACTACTTCACCACCAAGATCGACTTCCTCTCCGTCGAGATGACGTACACGTCGAAAGAGCTGATCGATTACCTGATCAAGAGCGTCGGGTCGGAGTTCGGTCGGTCGATCTTCACCAAGGAATTCCAGACGCAGAAGGCGTCACAGACCAGTGGCCCTGTCAGCCACTAGCGCCCGGGCGGCCGTCAAGGCCGACATCAACGTCACGCCGCTCATCGATGTGATGCTGGTGTTGCTGATCATCTTCATGATCGTCACGCCCCTGATCGCCGCCGGCTTCCAGGCGACGATCCCGCGCTCGGCCAATCCGGAGAACCGTCCGGAGGGCCAGGACGAGGTCAAGCTCGGGATCGACAAGGACGGCAAGTTCTGGCTCGATCTGGGTCCGGGACCGCGACAGATCCCCGACGACCAGCTGCCCGGGCGGCTGGAGGCGATCTACGCCAGCCGCTCCAAGGACAAGGTCCTGTTCCTGAAGGCCGACCAGAACATCGAGTTCGGCCGGGTGCAGCAAGCCATCGAAATCGCCCGGAAGGCGGGCGTGCGCGTGGTCGGCGCCATCACCGAGCAGAAGCAGATGCTCACGAAGAAGAAAGAAGGGGACTGACCTATGGCAATGGGGTCGTCCGGCGGCGGTGAGGGGCTCAGCTCCGAGATCAACGTCACGCCGTTGATCGACGTCTTGCTCGTACTGTTGATCATTTTCATGATCACGCAGCCGCTGTCACGCAAGGCCTTCGACGTGCAGGTCCCGCCCGAGCAGCAGAACAGGCAGAAGCAGCAGCCATCGAGCCAGATCGTGCTGGAGCTCAAGGCCGACGGCTCGTATGCGATCAACGGCCAGGCGTACAGCGTGAACCAGCTCGACCAAGCGTTCCATCAGATCTACGACGTGCGGCCGGCCAAGCTGCTGTTCATCAAGGCAGCCCCGAACCGCAAGTATCTCGACGTGATGCAGGCGATGGACGTCGCGCACGGCGCCGGGGTCCAGATAATCGGCTTCACGCCGCCCGAGCAAGCCAAGAAATAGGCTCCGGCGTCGCGGTCGCCGTGGGGTAGGGGCGCAGCATGCTGCGCCCCTACATTCGTGTTCGGGGTATACCACCGGCATCGTGACCCCGCCCTCCGCCGCCCCCCCCCCGCTCCCTGGGCTCCGCCTGCCGCTTCCCTCCCGGGGCGTGGCACCGGGAGCCGTGCTCGCCGTGCTCGTCCATGCGAGCGTGATCGGGGCGCTCGTCGTGCAGGGGCGGGAGCCGGCGGGCGGGGGTCCACGGCCCGCCGCGCCCCACGCCGTGAACTTCTTCGTGCTGTCCCGGGGCTCACCGGCTTCGGTCGATGTCGCTCTCACCCCCCACGTAGCGCTGGCCGACCTGTCCCGGTTGCGTCGCATCACCATCGAGCTGCCCCCCGTCGACCTGCCACGCGCCACCCTGCCGCTCCCCGTCGTGCCGGTGTCCGGTGGCACGGGTGGTGCTGAGGGAGGGATGGCGAGTAGCGGCCGGGCGACGGACGCCGGGACGGGGGCGGGGACGGGGACGGGGCCTGGAACGGGCGACGAAGGCGGTTACATTCTTCACGCCGCGCCGCGGACGGCGATTCTTCCGCCGCTGGCGCAGGTGCCCGGCTCAGTGACCGGCCGCACCCTGCGGGTGTCGTTCTGGGTGGCGGCCGACGGACGCGTCACTCGCGTGGAAGTGGACCCCCCGATCGCCGACGCGGCATACAACCGGGAGTTCCAACGGCGCATGATGGCGTATCAGTTCTACCCAGCGCACACGCGGGGCGGACGGACCCTGGCGGACGTCGTCATCGTCCCCCTGCGCATCGGCAACTGACCCGCCCCGCCCCCCTGGGCGGGCTCCAAGGAGTCACAACTCACTATGCTCATTGTTCTCGTCCTGGGGCTCTCGGTCCTCGCCCTGGTCGTCGCCTGGGGTCTGCGGGGCTACGTGCTGCGGCAGGACAACGGCACCGCCGACATGCGCAAGATCTCCGACGCGATCCAGGAGGGTGCCGAAGCGTTCCTGCGGCGCCAGTATCGCACCATCGGGTCCCTCAGTATCGCGCTCGGTGTGCTGATCTACGTGCTGTACGCGTTCTTCCGCAAGCCGCATCCGGACGAGCCGGCGGCCGGGACCCTGGCGCTCACCACGACCTTGTCGTTCCTGTTCGGCGCTCTCTGCTCGGGCGTCGCGGGCATCGTCGGCATGTATGTCGCGGTGCGCTCGAACATCCGGAGCGCGAGCGCGGCACGCACGAGCCTCAACAAGGCGCTGCAGATCGCCTTGCGCGGCGGGGCCGTGAGCGGGCTGTTCGTGGTGGCTATGAGCCTGTTCGGCGTCGGGCTGCTCTACACGGTGCTCGAGGCGCTGCATTTCGAGCCGACCAAGATCCCCCTCATGATCGTGGGCTACGGCTTCGGCGCGTCGTTCGTGGCGCTGTTCGCGCAGCTGGGTGGCGGCATTTACGCGAAGGCCGCCGACGTCGGCGCCGACCTGGTCGGCAAGGTCGAGGCGGGGATCCCGGAAGACGACCCCCGCAACCCCGCCGTGATCGCGGACCTCGTGGGCGACAACGTGGGGGACTGCGCCGGGCGCGGCGCCGACCTGTTCGAGTCCACCGCGGCCGAGAACATCGGCGCCATGATCCTGGGGTCGGGCCTGGCGCTCGCGAATCCCGGGGTATTCAACCCGGCCCAGATCGTCGGCCTGATGCTGTTCCCGCTCGTGGCCCGGGCGTTCGGGCTGGTGGCGTCGATCATCGGCGTGCTGGTCGTGAAGGCGCGGGAGGACGAAGACCCGATGCAGGCGCTCAACCGCGGCTACATGTGGACCGCGCTGCTCGCGGCCGCCGGGTTCGTGGGGGGGACCTACTGGCTGCTCAATCCGCCGGCCCACCCCGCCGCCTGGTGGCACTTCGCCCTGTGCGGTGTCATCGGCATCGTCACCTCCATCGCCTTCGTCTACATCACGCAGTACTACACCGAATACCGCTACCGTCCCGTGAAGTCGATCGCGGCCGCCTCGGTCACGGGACCCGCGACCAACATCATCGCGGGATTCGCGGTGGCCCTCGAGTGCACCGCGTTGCCGACGTTCACGATCTCGGTGGCCATCATCGCGTCGTACAAGCTCGGCGCCTCGAGCGGGCTCGCTCACTCGGGCCTGTTCGGCACCGCGGTGGCGACGATGGGTATGCTCGGCACCGCCGCGTATATCCTGGCGATGGACACCTTCGGGCCGATCACGGACAACGCCGGCGGCATCATCGAGATGTCGCACCAGCCCGAGGACGTCCGCCGCCGCACCGACCGGCTCGACGCCGTGGGGAACACTACCAAGGCGCTGACCAAGGGCTACGCGATCGGGTCGGCGGCCCTGGCGGCCTTCCTCCTGTTCTCCGCCTACCTGGACGAGGTCGCGGCGCTGGGCTCGCCGCTCGCCTCCGTCGATATCTCCAAACCCGAGGTGTTCGTGGGCGGTCTGCTGGGCGCGATGCTGGTGTTCTGGTTCTCGGCGCTCGCGATCAGCGCCGTGACCAAGGCCGCGGTCAGCGTCATCCAGGAAGTTCGCCGCCAGTTCCAGGCCGATCCCGGGATTCTCAAGGGCACCTCGCGGCCCGACTACGGCCGGGCGGTAGACATCGTAACCGTCGGCGCGCTCAAGGCGATGGTGGCACCCGGGCTGCTCGCCGTGGGCATGCCGATCGCCGTCGGCCTGGTGTTCAAGGTGCTGTTCCACGTCGGCGCCGAGACCGTGGCGTCGTTCCTCATGGTCGGCACGATCGGGGGCATTCTCATGGCGACCCTGCTGAACAACGGGGGCGGGGCCTGGGACAACGCCAAGAAGTTCATCGAGACGGGCGAGTACGGCGGGAAGGGCACGCCGGCACACAAGGCCGCTGTGGTGGGCGACACGGTGGGCGATCCGTTCAAAGACACCGCCGGTCCGTCGCTGCACGTGCTCATCAAGCTCTTGAGCACGGTCACGCTGGTGTTGGCACCGCTGTTTGTCTAGACGCCAGATCTTCAGTCGCAAGACCGTCGACCAGTGCATCGCCGACAGCCAGGTCGGCGGCGGACTCAAGCGCTCGCTCGGTCCCTTGCAGCTCACGGCGCTCGGGATCGGCGCCGTCATCGGGGCGGGGATCTTCGCCGCGATCGGGACCGCGATCTCGGGCGATGCCGGCCACGTCGGCGCCGGGCCGGGGATCGTGGTCTCGATCATTCTCGCGGGGGTGACGAGCGCCCTCGCCGCGATAACCTACTCCGAGTTCGCGGCGATGATCCCCATCTCGGGGAGTGCGTACACGTACGCCTACGCCACGCTCGGCGAGCTCGTCGCCTGGATCATCGGCTGGGACCTGATCCTCGAGTACGCCGTGGGCAACATCGCGGTCGCCATCGGCTGGGCGGGGTACTTCGACTCGCTGCTGCGCGGCCTCGGGGTCGCGATGCCGCGCTGGCTCGCGACCGACCTGCGCACGGCCCTGGGTGACCCCGGACTGCTCGCGGCCGCGCCGCACCTCGGGCCGATCCCGATCGTGTTCAATCTGCCGGCGCTCGCGATCGTCGGGATCATCACGTGGCTGCTCGTGATCGGCACCAGGGAGTCGGCCCGGGTCAACACGGTGATGGTCGCGATCAAGGTGGGCATCATCGCCCTGTTTCTCGTGGTAGGGCTCAAGTACATCAAGCCCGCGCTGTGGACCACGCCCAGCTTCGCCCCCAACGGCTTGAAGGGGATCAGTGTCGGCGCGGCGATCATCTTCTTCTCCTACATCGGGTTCGATGCTGTGAGCACCGCCTCCGAGGAGGCGAAGAACCCGCAGCGCGACATCCCGCGCGGCATCATCTGGTCGCTGATCGTCTGCACGCTCTTGTACATCGCGATCGCCCTGGTGCTCACGGGGCTCATCCCCTGGGACCGGCTGAACGTACCGGATCCGCTGGCGGTCGCGCTGCAATACATCCACGCCGATTGGGCGGCGGGCATCCTCGCGCTCGGCGCGGTCGCGGCGATGACCTCGGTGCTGCTCGTGTTCCAGCTCGGCCAGGCACGCATCTTTATGTCGATGGCGCGCGACGGTCTGCTGCCGCCGTGGGCGGCCCGCGTGCATCCCACGTACAAGACCCCGCACATCACCACGATCATCACCGGCGTGTTCGTCGGCGTCTCCGCCGCGTTCGCGCCGATCGGCTGGGTGCTCGAGCTCACCAACATCGGGACGCTGTTCGCGTTCGTGCTGGTGGCGCTCGGCATCGTGGTACTGCGGCGCCGCGAGCCGGACCGACCCCGTCCCTTCCGGACGCCGTGGGTGCCGGTGCTCCCGCTCGCGTCGGCGGCGTTCTGCGTCTACCTCATGATCAACCTGCCGCTGCTCACCTGGCTGCGCTTCGGTCTGTGGATGGCGATCGGCGCGGTGATCTACTTCCTCTACAGCGTGCGGCACAGTCGGGTACGGCGTCTCGGGCTCGATCCGAGGTGAAGTTGTACACGAAGATCTTCGTGGGGCTCCTGGCTGGCGGGCTGTCCGGTCTCGCGGTCAACGTGTGGGCGGGTAGGGCGACGTGGGTGCGCTGGGTGGACACCAACGTCGCCGGTCCCGTGGGACAGATCTTCTTGCGGCTCCTGCTGATGACGGTCGTGCCGCTCGTGTTCACATCCATCACGCTCGGGGTCGCGCAACTCGGGGACATCCGGAAGGTGGGCCGCGTGGGCGCGCGTTCGCTCGCCTACTTCCTCCTGTCCACGGTGATCTCCACGGTGATCGGCATCCTGCTCGTCAACGTCGTGCGCCCCGGCGTGGGTGTACCGGTGGAGGTGCGCCAGCAGCTCCTCGACGCGTATCGGGGGCAGGTCGCTGGCTTGCAGGCGGGCGGCAGCACGACCTTCGGCGTCGATCTGTTCGTGAATATCGTGCCGCGCAATCCGATCCAGGCGGCCGCGAACCTCGACATGCTCGGCATCATCTGCTTCGCGCTGGTGTTCGGCGCGGCCCTGACGCTGATCCCGGAGGAGAAGGCGCGCCCTCTCGTCCGGGTGCTCGACGCCGTCGCCGAGGCGATCGCCAAGATCATCGGGATGGCGATGCACCTCGCTCCGTACGGCGTGTTCGGGCTGATCTTCGTGGTCACGTCGCTCCTGGGGTGGGACATCTTGCGGAAGCTGCTCGCCTACGTGCTCGTGGTCCTGGTCGGCCTGCTGATCCACGGCACGGTGAGCCTGTCACTCCTGGTCCGCTTTCTCGGGGGACTGAATCCACTCGTCTTCTGGCGTCGGATTTCGCCGAGCGTCGTCACCGCATTCACCACCAGCTCGAGCAACGCGACGCTGCCCACCAACATCGCCGTGGCCGAGCAGGAGCTGAAGATCCCACCTCGAATCGCCGGCTTCGTGCTGCCGCTCGGCTCCACCATGTGCCACAACGGGACGGCCTTGTATGAGGGCGTGACCGTGCTGTTTCTCGCGCAATTGTTCGGCGTGAACCTCACGGTGGGCCAGCAGGTGATTGCCATGGTCCTGAGCGTGATCACGGCGGTGGGCACGGCGGGCGTGCCGGGTGGCTCGCTTCCGCTCCTGATGGTGGTGTGCGCAACGGTCGGCGTCCCGCCGGAAGTGGTCGGCGTGGTCTACGGCGTGGAGCGCATTCTCGACATGAGCCGGACGACACTCAACGTGTGTGGGGATCTCACCGCGGCGGTGTACGTGGCGCGCACGGAGAGCGAGTGGGATCCGAGGCTGGTCACGGCGCAGACGGGACTGCCTCAAGCGGCTTGAGCGATGCGTGGTGAGTGGTGAGGTCACACACCGCACACCTGTCCTATTCCAGCTCCACCGCCAGCTTCAGCGCCCCTACGGCCGCATCGATCCGCTCGGGCACGAGGCGGGCCCGCTTGAAGCCCGCGGCGAGCCGCTCGCGAAACGCGGCGGTGAGCGGGGACTGCGGCAGGAGCAGGCCGCCCGTAATCGCGACGGGCACGGGGCTCGTGGTGGGAAAATGGCGCCCCAGCATGACGACCAACTCGACGAGTTCGCGCGCCGCCTCGTCGACCGCCCGCTGGGCCACTACCTCGCCCTCCCGCGCCGCGTTGAGCACGTGGGGTGCGAGCGCCGCCACCTGGGCTGGGGTCGCCGTCGCCGTCCAACGCACCAGGTCGTCGAACTGCTGCAGGCCGAGTGCCCCGAGCAGCCGGGCCAGGAGGGTCGACCCCTCGCCCCGGCCGTCTTGCGCTCGCCCCGCCAGGTCCAGCGCGCGGCGACCGAGCCAGTATCCCCCGCCTTCGTCACCCAGCTGCCACCCGTACCCTCCCGCGCGGTGGATCTCGCCGCCCGGCCCCCGCGCGTACGCGATCGAGCCCGTGCCGGCGTTCACGAGCACGCCCGGGCCGCGGGCGAAGGCCGTGGTCAAGGCCACCTCCCCGTCCGCGAGCACGCGCACGCGGCGGGCGACGCCGGCGTCCACCAGCGCCGTTTCGAGCTCGGCCTGCTCCTGCCGCCGCCCCGCGCCGGCTGCTCCGACGACCGCCGCCGCGCCGGGGAGCTCGATCCCGGCCTGGCCTGCCGCCCGGCGGGCGGTCTCCGCCAGCACGGCGGCGGATCCGGCCGCTCCGCCCGGCCGCATGGAGGCGCCCGGCCCGTCGGCACGGCCAAGGATCTTCGTCGGCGACCCGATGACGACGGTGGAATGGGAGCCGCCGGCGTCGGCGCCGAGAAAGACGTCGGTCTGTGACATGATCTATCCTCCGACCGCCTGGCCGCCTGACCGCCCGACCGTCGAGGACAGGATCCCCACGAGCACCGTCACCGCCGTTCCCAGCGGCACGTACCACGGCCAGGCGAGTCCCGGCAGCACGCGCCACGGCACACCGAGCACGACAGGGGTCATCGCGAGCACGCTCACGATGATGGCCACGACGACGTCGCGCTGGCGGGCGTTCGACCACCATCCGCCCAGCAGATAGGTCCCGAGCAGGCCGCCGTATGTGATCGACGCGATGCTGAGCGCCAGCTGGACGACGGGCGTGTTCTGGTTGCGGAGCGTCATCGCGCCGGCGACGAGCACCGCGGTCCACAGGAGCGTGAGCCAGCGGCCGACCCGGAGCAGGTGCGTCGGCTCCTGGCGACCCGAGAGTGGCGCGTAGAAATCGAGCGTGGAAGCGGAGGCGAGGGAGTTGACGGCCGAGGCGTGGCTGCTCATGGCCGCGGCCAGGATCCCCGCGACGACGAGCCCGGCGAGGCCGGCCGGGAGCCGGGTGATCACGAAGCTCGGATAGATGGCGTCACTGCGGCCGCCCTGATCCGCGCCGGCCAGCCACAGGCTCGTGCCCACGAGCAGGAACAGCGCGAACTGGACGATGATGAAGACGCCCGATCCGATGAGGGCGCGCTGGGCGTCCTTGAGCCCGCGGGCGGCGAGCAGACGCTGCACGATCAGATGGTCGGTGCCGTGCGACGCGCCCGCGAGCAGGGCCCCACCCAGCACCCCACCCCAGAACGTGTACAGGACCGTGAACGACGGCGTGAAGTCGAGTGTGACGAGCTTCCCGGCCGCCCACGCCCGGGCGAATGCACTGGTCCCTCCCGCGAGCTGGGTCGCGACCACGAGCGTCGCCACCCCGCCCAACAGATACACGCCCAGCTGAATCACGTCCACCCACACGACGGCCCGCAGCCCGCCGACCCACGTGTAGGTCACGGTGACGAGGCCGATGGCCAGGATGCCGGCGGGCAGGCTCCAGTGGGTGATGATGGCGAGGGGGATGGCCGTGGCGAAGATCCGCACGCAGTCGGCGAGCGCGCGCGTGAGCAGGAACACGCCCGACGCCGCGCGCCGGGCGCCCGACCCGAAGCGACGCTCCAGCCGCTGATAGGCGGTGTCCTGGGTGCCCTCGAAATAGCCCGGGAGCAACAGCGCGGCGACACCGATCCGCCCCACCAGGTAGCCGAGCGCGAGCTGCAGGAACGTGAGGTCGCCGCGGGCCGCGATGCCGGGAATCGAGATCACGGTCAGCGCCGACGTTTCGGTGGCGACGATCGACAGCATGATGGCCCACCAGGGCAGCCCGCGGTGGCCGAGGAAGTAGTCGCTCGCGTCGCGTTGGCGGCCCGACAACACCAGGCCGAAGACGACGACGGCGGCGCAGTAGGCCGCGATGACGGCTACGTCGAGGGGACGCACCGGCGGGGAGGAGCAACAAAAAGCCCGCGCCGTGCGCGGGCTCGCGAATGCGATGGGAGGAGGGCCAACCGCCTCAGACCGTGAAGGACGATCCGCAGCCGCAGCCGCCGGTGGCGTTCGGGTTTTCGAAGGCGAACCCGGACTCCTGGAAGTTGCTCTTGTAGTCCAGGGTGACGCCGTTCAGGTACTGGGCGCTGAACCCGTCGACGAAGCAGCGTACGCCGGCCGTCTCGATGACGATGTCGTCGTCGGCAGGCTTGTCCTCGATGCTGAGGCTGTACTTGAAGCCTGAGCAGCCGCCCGGCAGCACGCCGATCCGGAGCCCGGCGGTCTCGGGGGTCACCTTCTCCTCCGCTATGAACTTGCGTACCTCGACCGCCGCCTGGTCGGTCAAGGTCAGGGTGATGGGAGCCGAACGTTGCGTCGTCGCCATTGCGATCCTCCAGTCACATGGCAACTTAGAAAGTCCCGACGGCCCTGTCAACTCTCGCTCCGCGAGGCCCGCGCGCTCATGCGACTTACGCTCGCCGATTGGTTGGTCGTCGCCCTGTACTTCCTGTTCAACATCGCCGTGGGCCTGTATTACAAGCGTCG
>Ga0209160_1001251_pt1 | contig 21294 bp, 18 predicted proteins | sample GraSoiAngelo_153_FD_186167 | JGI IMG/M metagenome (GOLD analysis project Ga0209160, IMG submission 186167) | Grasslands soil microbial communities from the Angelo Coastal Reserve, California, USA - 14_1009_12_40cm (SPAdes) (version 2) | ecosystem: Environmental > Terrestrial > Soil > Grasslands ... | reverse complement strand
CACAGTCGTACACGCTTGCCCGGAAGACCAGCGGGTATCGGAGATCGTTGTTCTTCCGAACGGCCTCTTCCTCTTCGTGCAAGACATAGATCAACCCCAATTTATCGACGATCGGAGGTTCCTTGCCTTCCCCTTTGCTGATTTCAATCGGTACATTTATGAAGTGGAGGTTGTAATACTTACGGCCCGCGTTTTCAGGGCAGAGGCTCCAGACGCCGTTCTCTCCCGGCTTGGCTGGATCGACGCTGCGGCTGCCGTCCTCATTCTGATGGATCATCTCCAGCCAGGGAGCCGGGTTATGGTTTGGTGAGAACATCACGCGCTTTCCGAAGTGCGGCCTCAAATGCGGCCACGACACCTTTCCGGTGGTCGGTTCGAAGAGAATCGGCTGCCGTTCCCCTGGCGTCTTGGACTTATATTTGGGATTGGCGATGGTGCTTTCCTTCTCGGTCATCGCCGTAGTGCCTTTCCAGGCCCAGTCGAGAACCGTGGCGTCGTAGGAGATAATTTGCCCTTTCTCGTCATCCTTGTGACCTGGCTTGCCTTGAGTCGGCAGTTGCATCTCGACCCAGTCCTTGATCGTGACGACAGCCGGATTGCTCTTCCAGTTGGTCTTACCCTTTTCGACAATCTGGAAAGTCTTCCCGAACCAATCCACGGTCTTGCCGATCAGCTTGTCCGAGGTCGCCCCGAACTTCATCCGGCCCTTGCGATCCGGCAACTCACGGAGGTCTGGCATCACATCGGTGTGGAGTTCACCCTGCTGCATGGTGTTGTACACCCGCCAGTAGCCCCACATGCCGGACACGTAATGGTGGGCCACATGGCAGTGGAACAAGAAGTCCCCCGCCAATTGCTGGCACAGGCCGGATCCGCATTCGGTGTCCAGGTCGAAGGCCTCCGACGGTCCGATCACCTGGACATCCACCCGGTCCGACTTGGTGCGCACCACCGGATACTTGACCGGCCCGTTCTTGGCCGTGAACCACAGCGGCATTTCATCGCTGGACCGCGGACTTCTGAGCCAGCGGATCGTCCCGCCGTGCGGATGGTGTGAATGGAAGACTTCGGACCCGCCATGGACCAAGCGGAACTTTGCCGGATCGCCCAGGTAAGACCGGGGAATCGTGGTCGGGGCATCTCCAAACGTGTAGGAGCTGTACCCCATGGACTCGTCTTCGAATCCGAAGTATTCATGCTGAACGTGCATGTTGTTGATGCCGAACGGCTCGCTGCGGTAATTGAGCGCGCGACCGCCCGGGCGGTAGGTGTCGGTCAGGGGATCGCGCTGCGGCAGGAAGTCCCCTTTCTTGTTGACAGGACGGAAGGCTTCATCCCCCACTTCGTGGTAGATGATGACAAACTCGCGGAAGTCCGGGCCGGCCCCGTTCTGAATGATCGCCTGCCATCCACTCCGCATCTCGGTGGGCTCGCCGGTTCCGATCGGATCGAGATAGCGCGACCCTTTCGGCTCGACTACAAAGGTGCCGAACATGCCTAAGACCGTCAACTCGCGATCGTTGCTGTAAGAATGAAACTGACGCCCTCCTTCCTGCGTGTTGGGATGGATATACCATTCCATCTCCACGGGCTTGTTCTTCGTCGCCACAGCGTCAGGATTGGTCGTTGTGGCCGGCTTGCCCGTCGCGCTGATGACCATGCTTGAGCCATGGATATGAAGGCTGACCGCGTCTCCGCCTTCCAAGGCATTCCGCAAAGTGATCTTGATGCAGTCGCCCTGGTTGCCACGGATCACGAGGGGCTGGATGTAGTCGCCCTGAATACCGTTGGTGACAGCCCCAGGATCGTACTGGTCCTTTTCGTTCTCACGCGCCTTGGCGTTCTTGGCCTCTTCTGCCCGCACTTTCTCGACGTTTTCGGTCAGGACGTACATGTAGCCGGGATAGAAATCGAGCCACTGGTTCAGCGTGATCTCGACATTGATGGCGGAGATATCATACTTCCTCACTGGGGCGGTCGAGGGGCATCGGCCACCGGACGCCGCTACTGGTTCAACACCTGGCTGCGATGCCAGCAAGTAACCCTGGCCATCGTACTGGTGCATCGTGGACATGCCGTTGAACAGGCCCGTGTTCGGCGCTTGTCCGACCTGTCTGGCCATCTGTTCCATGAGCCGGTTGTGCTGCAACTCGACCAAGGCCGAGCGATTGGCACGGCCCGATATCGCATCTTCCACAATCGTTTGGCCTTTGAGCTGCTGCGCCCATGGCTCGTTCGAGTTGTCGACCATCCCCATGGCGGCATGGCTCACCCCGTGGCCTTGATGGGCGTCAGAGTCAGCAGCGAGCACAGGGGAAGGAACGACAAGACAGACAACGAGAATCAGAGAGTAGATGATGAAGGAAGGAGAAAACACGTTACGGAAGTGTGACCCTTTCATGACTGGCCTCCTAAACATGAAAGCTGGGCGGAAAAAGAGAACCTTTATCGTGTCTTTCGATGATTTTATTGGGGTACGCTTAACCTGTCGGCTAGATGGTCCCAAAAGTAGTTAAAGAATTTAAATTGGAGTTCAATTTTTAACCCACGCCAAGACCGGCTGTCAAGCCTTTTTCCCGCGACAATCTTGGAGTGGAGAGAGAATCGCCCCGCATCACCCAAAAAGCAGGTCAGTATGTCGTTTCGTGGTGGGAAGTGTGGTTCAGCACACCTGGCCATTGAATAGGCAAGGCTTGTACCGCGACCGATCAAAATCGACGTCCTCTTTGTAGACTGTCTCGTTCCCGTTCACGCCGTCCTGGTCACGGTCCGCCCACAGGGTATGATTCCACCAATAGAAAATCGGAAAACGCTCCGTGTCATAGACCGGATTGCCGTACTCGCTGCGGGCGTGCTCGCGAACAAAGCGGCCGGCGACGTAATCCACCGTGCCGTCACCTTTCAAGGAATATAAAAAAAGATAAAGCCGCGACTCACTATCGTACAATTCGTCGACCCGGGTGCTTACATCGGGTTCAAGCGGCAAGGATCCAGCCGCAACATGACTGGCGGATGTAATCACCACCGCGCAGACGATCATGAGAACGTGACTGACTAAACGCGAGCGCATTGGCCCTCCTCTTGCTGGGTTTACTCTACAAAGACTAGCCAAGGGATTGCAAGATTCTCCGCGTTTTCCTACCATGCCTCGTTGCGAAAGGAGTTGACAATTTGTTCACGCGTCGCGATATGCTCGGACGGCTCGTTTGGGGGCTGACCTTCCTGCCAGCTGTGGCCTTCGCTCCACGGTCAATTCTCAATACGCTGCTGTTTGAACCAGATGGGGCGTTGGTCCCGGCAAAGCCGTTGCCCCTTAATCCCTTTATGCGGGACGGGAAAGCCCTTGTCGCCATCGTGCGCGGAGAAGACCCGCCTGCCATGCTGCAAGCCGGGCTCAATCTGATCGGAGGCATCGGCCGGCTGGACCTCCGCGGCAAGCGGGTCTTGATCAAGCCAAACGTCGTCAACGACCGCCCTCCGCCCTCCACCACCAACCCGAAAGTGGTGGCAGCCGTGGTCCGACTTGTGCGGGAGGCTGGCGCCCAAAGGGTCACCGTCGCAGACAGTTCGGGCATCATCCGGTTCCCTTCCTCGGCCAATCTCGCCACGACCGGCATCAAGCAGGCTGCCGAGTCGGCCGGCGCGTCAGTGCTGGCCCTGGAAGAGGAGCCCTGGGTGCGCGTGGAGCCTGCCAGCGCCAAGGCGCTCCCTCGTTACTATGTATCGAAGCCGGTCTATGACGCGGATGTGTTCATCAACCTGCCCGTCATCAAGACTCACAGGTTCGCGCACTACTCCTGCAGCCTGAAGAACTTGGTCGGAATCATCCACCCCCGTTACCGTCCTTCCGTCAGCTTTCTCTCGCCCGACTGGCACGAGCGGATCGCCGAGCTGAACCTCGCAGTTCACCCCCTCCTCACCATCGCCGACGGCACAACGCTCATGATCGCCGGCGGCCCGACCAGCGGCACGCCGGCCCAGGCCGATATCCTCCTGCTCAGCGGCGATCGCATCGCGCTGGACGCAGTCGCCGTCGCCCTTATCCGCACCTTCGACGCCTGGCCCAAGGTCACCGAACAGGCAGTCTGGGAGCAGCGTCAGATCAAACATGCGATCGAGCTGGGGCTCGGCGTGCAGGGCCCGCGCCATATCGAACTCGTGACGCAGTCGCTCGCGGGTCCGGATGCCTCATTCGAGCGCTTGGTCGCGACAATACGCAAGGACCTCGCCGTATGAGCGCCGTCATCTTGCCCGCCTCGTTCTACGCCCGGCCGACCCTGCGGGTCGCCCGGAGCTTGTTGGGGAAATACCTCGTGCGGGAGACGGCCGCAGGCTTGCGGGAGGGCCGGATCATCGAAGTGGAAGCCTACGTCGGGCCTGAGGATCGCGCCTCCCATGCGTCGCGCGGGCGGACGCAACGGACCGAGGTGATGTTCGGCCCGCCGGGACTGGTCTACGTCTACATGATCTATGGGATGTATCATTGCCTCAACGTGGTGACGGAGCGCATTGACTATCCGGCGGCCGTGCTCATCAGAGCAGTCGAGCACGAAGCAGGGCTTGCCGACGGACCGGGACGCGTGTGCCGGCTGTTCGAGATCGACCGGCGACTCAATTACCACGACCTGACGAGTGGCAAGGTGTTCTGGCTCGAAAACCGTGGGGAACAGATCCGGCGCACCCAGATCGGCGCCTTCCCCCGCATCGGAGTGGACTACGCCGGCCCGTGGGCGGCCAAACCCTGGCGCTTCCGTCTCATCAAGAAGTGAGAACTCTCACACCCGCGCGGTCATGAAAATTCCTGCTCTGCGGGCGATCATCTTCGACTTCAACGGAGTGATCGTTGACGACGAGACGACCCATTTCCTCGCCTTCCAACAAGCGCTGGCCGAAGACGGGCTGGCCCTCACGAAAGAGGCGTACTATGGGACCTACCTCGGCATGGACGAACGCACCTGTGCCAGCGCGCTCCTGGAGGCGACCACGGACCAGCACGATCCTGCGCGCGTGCAGCGGATCGCCGAAAGAAAGGCCGCGCTCTTCGCATCCCTGACGGAGACACGCAGGCCTCCTCTTTTCCCGGGGGTCGTGGACTTTGTCACGCGTGCCTCCGCGCGCTATCGTCTGGCGATTGCATCGGGAGGGAGACGCCAGCAGATCGAGTTGGCGCTTCACGACACGCCGATCGAGAAAGCCTTTGCGGTCCTGGTCTCCGCTGAGGACGCTGCGGTCGGAAAACCGGACCATGCCATCTACCACCTGGCCCTGGCCCGCCTCAACGAGACGCCGCCACGCCCCAGCCCAGCGATCCAGGCCACGGAATGCCTCGTGATTGAGGATTCGCTGGCCGGCATCCAAGCAGCCCTGGCAGCCAAGATGAAAGTGGTCGCCCTCGCTACCACCTACCCGCCGGATCAGCTCGCCACGGCCCACCTGGTGCTCCCTAGTCTAGAACACGTATCGTTGGGCAGCCTGGAAAGCCTATTTTGTCCGCCAAGTCGATGAGCCAATTCTTGACATTAGGTAGGTCCTCTGTTAGCGTGGCTCGCATAAGGAGTCACCGCATGGCGGACCTGCCAGACGTCGACCTGACTCCTCTCACCACTGCCATCACCAAGGTGGCCGAGGACGTGGTGCGAGCGATCGCGCGGGATATGGTGCCCTCTCTGCTCAAAGAGCAGGTCGAAGAGTCCCTGAAGAAAACGGTACCAAGCCTCGTTGAAGCCGCCGTCGCAGAAGAGAAAGTCCTCATCAGGGAGACCGTGCAGGAGGTCACCCGCAAGGCTTTGCCGGACCTGCTCAGGCCGATGGTTCAGCAGCTTGCTGAAGAGATCGTCGAAAAGTTGGCGCGAGACGTGGTCGGCGCGAAAGCCGAAGCCGAAGTCAAGAAAGAGATCGAGCGTTTGACAGCCGAAGCCTGAGCACCGCTCCGATTCTTTCCATCCTTCCTGTAGTTTCCCCTCCGTGCTAGGATAGTTCTCCGTGGACAAAGCCTACGACCCCAAGCAGGTTGAGCATCGCTGGTATCAGACTTGGGCCGACCGCGGATACTTTCATGCTTCCGTGACCGGCCCCGGGTCCCCGTACGTGATCGTGATCCCCCCTCCCAACATCACCGGGTCCCTACACATGGGGCACGCCCTGAACAACACGCTCCAGGACATCTTGATCCGATGGCGCCGCATGCAGGGGCGAAACACTCTCTGGGTGCCGGGGACCGACCATGCCGGCATCGCCACCCAGAACGTGGTGGAGAAGCAGCTCCTGGCCGAAGGCACCACACGCGACAAGCTTGGGCGCGATCGGTTCATCCAGAAGGTCTGGGAGTGGAAAGCGCAGTCCGGCGGCGCGATCATCGAACAGCTCAAACGTCTCGGTTCGTCGTGCGACTGGGACCGCCTGCGCTTCACGATGGATGAAGACCTGTCGAAGGCCGTGCGCGAGGTGTTCGTTCGTCTCTATGAAGACGGCCTCATCTACCGCGGGGAACGTCTCATCAACTGGTGCCCCCGGTGTCTCACAGCCCTCTCCGACATCGAGGTGGAGCATGCGGATACCACCGGCAAGCTCTACCACATCCGCTATCCGCTGGCGGACAATCCGACCACGCACTTGACCGTCGCGACGACGCGACCGGAAACCATGTTGGGGGACACCGGAGTCGCCGTCCATCCAGAGGATCCTCGTTACAACCGGTTCATCGGGAAGCACGTCAAGCTCCCGCTGACACGGCGTCTCATACCGGTCGTCGGGGACTCGATTCTCGTGGACCGGGAATTCGGGACCGGCGCGGTGAAGATCACGCCGGCCCACGATTTCAACGACTTTGAGGCCGGCCTGCGCCACAACTTGCCGCGATTGGCGCTGTTCGACCAGCAGGCACGCCTCGATCCAGCCGGCCTACGCGACGCACAGGTGGACGAAGCCCTCCAAGAGCGCCTCGCATCCAAACCTGTGCGTGAGGGTCGGGCTCTCGTGGTGGAAGCCCTTGAGAAGGGCGGCTTTCTGGCCAGGGCAGAAGACCATGCCATGGCGCTCGGCAAGTGCTACCGCTGCAAGACGGTGGTGGAGCCCTACCTGTCCCCGCAGTGGTTCGTGAAGATCCTGCCGCTCGCCGAGCCGGCGATCAAGGCCATCGAGGCCGGACAGATCCGCCTGATCCCCGAACAATGGACGAACAATTACCTCGGATGGATGCGGGACATCAAGGACTGGTGCATCTCGCGTCAGATCTGGTGGGGGCATCAGATCCCAGCGTGGTACTGCGTGAACTGTGGCCGTGATACGGGGACCCTCCTTAAGACATCACGCTCCTTTACGCTGACGGCAGAAGCCAAACCCCTCGTGGCCCGGCACGCGCCCTCACACTGTCCTGATTGCGGTCACCATCAGCTAGTGCGGGACCCTGACGTCCTGGACACGTGGTTCTCGTCCGCGCTCTGGCCGTTCTCGACGCTGGGGTGGCCGGACGACACGCCGGAGCTGAAAACGTTCTATCCGACCTCCACTCTAGTGACCGGCTTTGACATCCTCTTCTTCTGGGTCGCGCGGATGATCATGATGGGCCTGAAGTTCATGGGGCGAGAGCCTTTCCGGGACGTCTACATCCATGCGCTCGTGCGGGACGCCGAAGGCCAGAAGATGAGCAAGTCCAAGGGCAACGTGATCGACCCGCTGGAAGTAATGGACAAGTATGGAACCGACGCCCTGCGCTTTACCCTGGCCGCGATGGCCTCGCCCGGCCGGGACATCAAGCTCTCGGAGGAGAGGATCGAAGGCTATCGGAACTTCGCGAACAAGTTGTGGAACGCCGCCCGCTTCATCCTGATGAACCTGGACGGGCCCCGGACAGACGCGCCGGTCGCCGATCGGTCGGTCGCGGACCGGTGGATCTTCAGCCGTTTGCATCGCTGCATCGGCGAAGTGACTGCCTCTCTGGAAACCTACCGCTTCGACGAAGCCGCGAACACGCTCTATCACTTCATCTGGCATGAGTACTGCGACTGGTATCTCGAACTCGCCAAACCAGTTCTGGCCGACAAAAGTTCCCCGCAGGCAGCCCGCACGCGCCAGACCCTTGTGGATAGTTTCGAGCCACTCCTACGACTCTTGCATCCATTCATGCCATTCATCACCGAGGAAATCTGGCAGGCGTTCCCTCACACCGGCGAGAGCGTCATGCTGGCTTCGTATCCGACACCGAACTCCGCACTGATCAACGATGCCATTGAGAGCCAGATAGCCAGTGTAACGAGTGTTGTTTCGGCAGTGCGCGATATCCGCGGTTCTCAAGGAATCCCTCCCTCTCGAGAACTGCATGCAGCGGTAGCGACACCCACAGTGGCATTCAAAAGCACACTGCTAACTCACCGCGACTTGATTACATCACTCGCAAGGATACGCGAGCTTGAAATTGACACGGATGTCAAACCTTACCTGAACGGAGCATCATCCTCCGTCGTTTTCCCAGGAGGCGGAGTCGGCGTGATCTACGTAGATTTAGCCGGTCTCATCGACGTCGCAAAGGAGAAAGCCCGGATCGAGAAGCGCCTCAATGAACTCGCCGCGCAAATAGAACAGGATAAGAAGAAGCTCTCCAACCCGGACTTTGTTGCAAAAGTGCCTCCGGACGTCCTGAAGAAAACTAAGGCCAGACACGAGGAATGTCGGATAGAGCATCAAAAGCTGTCTGACGGGTTGCAGCGCCTGCGCGCGATGGCGGGAGGTGCGGGATGAACATTCGCAAGATCGTCGCCAGCGCCCTAGCCGAAGACCTGGGAACGGGCGATGTCACGACCCAGGCCCTGTTTCAGGCGAACGTTCCGGCCAGCGGGAGGATTAATGCCGAGGAGCCAGAGGGACTTGTGGTAGCCGGTCTCGCCGTCGCGGTCGAGGTCTTCGCGCAGGTAGATCCGTCGCTGACCTGCTCTCCGTCCTTCGCCGACGGTGATCGGATCCCTGCCGGCGCTATAGTCCTCACGGTCGCCGGAGACGGACGGTCCATGCTAAAAGGCGAGCGTGTCGCCCTGAATTTCCTGCAACGACTGTCCGGCATCGCCACGCTGACGGCGAAATTCTGCGACGCGGTGAAGGGGTTCAGGACCAGAATCCTCGATTCCCGGAAGACGACGCCTGGCCTGCGGGCCTTGGAGAAATGGGCCGTGACGCTGGGCGGCGGGTCGAATCACCGCTTCGGTTTGGCGGACGGCATCCTGATCAAGGACAACCATCTCGCGCTGGCCGGCGGCGACGTTGCCAAGGCTTGCCGAGTGGCCCGGGGACGCGCCCCGCACGGCCTGAAGATCGAGGTCGAGGTCCAATCGCTCGAGGCCGTGCAAGCCGCTCTCGACGGGAGCGCCGATATCATCCTGCTCGATAACATGACAGTGTCCGCTATACGCAAAGCCGTTGAGCTGATCAAGGGACGCGCCACGGTCGAAGTGTCGGGCGGGGTCACCTTGAGCAACGTGCGCGAGCTCGCTGCGGCAGGACCGGACCTCATCTCAGTCGGCGCGCTGACACACTCGGCGTCGGCGGCTCGCTTCAGCATGGATATCGTCCCCCGGTGACAGGACTGCCTACTCCTCTCGCGTTGGACGCGATCCGGCCGCATCTGGCAACCCGCGTGATCGGGACGACTCTTCTCCTGCACGATGAAGTAGATTCGACGAATCGCGTCCTGGCGGATCTTGCGCATCAGGGCGCGCCTGATGGCACCGTGGTGGTCGCCGAGTCCCAAACGGCGGGCCGTGGCCGATTGGGGCGGACTTGGCTCTCCCCTCGCGGCCTCAACCTGTACGTGTCCATTCTCCTGGCCCGGACGCTTCCCCCGGAAACGGTCACCTGGACCCCCATGCTCGCTGCACTGGCGGTGTTCCGCGCCATCCGCACGCTGACCATCCTCGACGTCAGGCTGAAGTGGCCTAACGACGTGCTCGCCATTCGAGGCGGGGTGGGGCGCAAGCTGGCTGGCATCCTGGTTGACGCAGTGGGAACCGGCCCGACGAGTGGACGTGCCGTGGTGGTTGGCATCGGTATCAACGTGAATATGCCGCTTGATGCCTTCCCGAAAGAGCTCCGCGCAACCGCCACCTCGCTCTTGATCGAGACAGGATCACCTGTCGACAGAGGGAGACTCCTGGCCACGCTGCTGGGAGAATTGGACCGCCTGTACGATCACGCGGGCACCCACGGGCCAGATGACATCGAAGCCGCGTATCGAGTGGCGTGCGACACGATTGGGAAACCGGTCCGGATCGAACTGATCGGCAGTGAAAAGATTGAAGGGACAGCCGAAGGGCTTGCCTCCGACGGCGCGCTGCGTCTTCTTACCAAGAATGGAAAGGTTCTCGAAATCCGCGCCGGAGATGTCGTACACTTGCGGTAGGCGTATGTTGCTCGCGATCGACATCGGCAACTCGAACATCGTCTGGGGCGTCCTCGACGGCGCCAAGCTCCTGGCCGACTGGCGGGTGGGCACGGACCACTCCAAGACCACCGACGAGTACGCCATTCTGCTCCTGGATCTCCTGCGGGTGGAAGGGATCAACCCGGATCGCGTGGACGGCGTCATCCTCTCGAGCGTCGTGCCCCCGCTGACCCCGCTCTTCGAAGAGCTGTCCGAGACCTACCTTCACTGCCTCCCGCTGGTCGTGTCCCACGAGCTGGAATCCGGCCTGACCATCAAATACACCAACCCTCGCGAGGTCGGTAGCGACCGGATCGTCAATGCGGCGGCAGCCTACCGCCAATATGGCGGGCCCATCATCATCGTGGATTTCGGGACCGCCACTACCTTCTGCGCAGTCACGGCCGCGGGAGAGTACCTGGGCGGCGCCATCGCCCCGGGACTGCGGATCTCTGCCGAGGCCCTGTTCAACCGGGCCGCGAAGCTTCCCAAGATCGAGCTACTTCGTCCTAAAACCGCCATCGGCCCGGACACCGTGACCAGCATGCAATCTGGTTTGATCTTCGGGTACGCCGGGCTGGTCGACGAGCTCGTGCGCCGGATCCAGCAGGAGCTATGTCAGGACTGTTTCGTAGTGGCGACTGGGGGGCTCGCGGGCCTGATCGCTCCAGAATCCCGGACGATCCGCGAGGTGCGGCCCCACCTGACCCTTGAAGGGCTTGCCCTCATCTACGCCCTGAACAGGCCGTCCTAACTTCCCCTGCTTCCGAAAGTATTTTTCTTGAGAAACCGGCCTCTTGGCTTGATTACCGGCACCTGATGGCTAATGTAAAACAACGTGAGTATGCGGAATGAGAAAAAAGAACGATTCTGTAGAAAAAACAAGCGGGTTGGGTACATTCGATAAGGCGCAGCCGAGTGCCGAGGAGGCCGCGTCGGATGCCGATGCCACGGCCGCCGAGAGGGCGGAGTCTGCCCCAAACGCCACCGATCAACAGGCTCTGTCCCTTGAAGAAGAGGTCAAGGCCGTCCAAGACCGGTATCTCCGGTTGGCCGCGGAATTCGAGAACTACAAGAAACGGGCGCAGAAGGACCAGGCGGAATACGCGAAGTACGCCAACGAGCGCCTCTTGCGAGAGTTGCTTCCCGTGTTGGACAACCTGCAGCGGGCGCTCCAGCACGCTCAGCAATCGGGCGGCACCAACGGCCTGATCGAGGGCGTGGAGCTGACGTGCAAGCAGTACCTGGAGGTCTTGTCCCGTTTCGGTGTCAGGCCGATCCCCAGCGTGGGGCAGCCCTTTGATCCGGCCGTGCACCAGGCAGTGGCGACGGTGGACCCCCAAGGACGGGCACCGAATACGATCGTGGAAGAATACGAAAAGGGTTACTACCTGCATGACCGCGTGCTGCGGCCAGCGATAGTGACGGTCGCCGCGAGCGGTCCGGACGAATGCCGGGACGCGCCGGTGAAATCGACGCCCTAACGGCTGGTTGTTCGGACGTTCATGATTCAGGGGGGAAGGGAAGGAGAAAGCCATGGGTAAAGTAATTGGAATCGATCTTGGGACAACGAACTCCTGCGTGGCCATCATGTCGGGAGGCGACCCGGTCGTCATCGCCAACGCGGAAGGGAATCGGACCACTCCGTCGGTGGTGGGATTCACCGAGAAGGGTGAACGACTGGTGGGCCAGATCGCGAAGCGCCAGGCCATCACGAATCCGGAGAACACCGTCTACTCGATCAAGCGCCTAATCGGGCGGAAGTATGATTCGAAGGAAGTACGCGAAGCGCTGAAACGCCTTCCCTACAAGGTGGTGTCCGCCCCGAACGGTGACGCGCACGTCGAGATCCGCGGGAAGCACTACAGCCCCGCCGAAATCTCGGCCATGATCCTCCAGAAGATGAAGCAGACCGCGGAAGACTATCTGGGCGAGCCGGTGACGGAAGCCGTCATCACAGTGCCCGCCTACTTCGACGACAGCCAGCGGCAGGCCACTAAGGACGCCGGCCAGATCGCGGGCCTCAACGTGCTCCGCATCATCAACGAACCGACGGCCGCCTCGCTGGCCTACGGCCTGGACAAAAAGAAGGATGAGCGGATTGCGGTCTACGACCTGGGCGGGGGCACCTTCGACATCTCCATCCTCGAGATCGGCGATGGAGTGTTCGAGGTCAAGTCCACCAACGGCGACACCTTCCTGGGCGGCGACGACTTCGACTTGCGGATCATGGACTGGCTGGTCGAGGAGTTCAAAAAGGACCAGGGGATTGACCTGAAAAAGGACCGCATGGCTCTGCAGCGCCTCAAGGAAGCGGCCGAGCGCGCGAAGATCGAGCTCTCGTCCTCTCAGGAGACCGAGATCAATCTGCCGTTCATCACGGCGGACGCCAGCGGGCCGAAGCACCTGGTGATGAAGCTGACGCGGGCCAAGCTCGAGCAGTTGGTGGATGATCTCGTCAAGCGCACGATCGAGCCGTGCAAGAAGGCGCTGGCCGACGCCGGCATCACGGCCAAGGACATTGACGAAGTCGTACTGGTCGGCGGCATGACCCGCATGCCCAAGGTCATCCAGCTCGTGCGCGAGTTCTTCGGCAAGGAGCCGCACAAGGGCGTGAACCCGGACGAGGTCGTCGCAGTCGGCGCGGCGATCCAGGGCGGCGTATTGAAAGGCGAGGTGAAGGACGTTCTGCTGCTGGACGTCACGCCGCTGACCCTCGGCATCGAGACCCTGGGCGGCGTGTTCACGCGTCTCATCGAGCGCAACACGACCATCCCGACGAAGAAGAGCCAGATCTTCTCCACCGCCGCGGACGGCCAGACGGCGGTGACGATCAACGTCCTGCAGGGCGAGCGGGAGATGGCGGCCGACAACAAGTCGCTGGGCCACTTCGACCTTGTCGGCATACCACCCGCGCCGCGCGGCGTGCCCCAGATCGAAGTCACCTTCGACATCGACGCGAACGGCATCGTCCACGTCGGGGCCAAGGACCTGGCGACGCAGAAAGAGCAATCGATCCGGATCACCGCGTCCAGCGGCTTGAACAAGGACGAGATCGACAAGATGGTCAAGGACGCCCAGGCCCACGCGGCGGAAGACAAGAAGAAGCGCGAGCTGGTAGAGGTCCGCAACGAGGCCGACAACCGAATCTATGGCATCGAGAAGCTCCTCTCCGAGCACGGCGACAAGATCAGCGAGGAGGATCGCAACAAGATCAAGGAAGAGATCGTGGCGACTCGCAAGGCTATGGAGGGCAACGACCTGGACGCCATCCGGACGGCCACGCAGAACCTGGTCAGGGCCTCGCAGAAGATCGGCGAGGAAATGTACAAAAAGACCGCGTCGAGCGGTGCGGGCGCGTCGGAAGCCGGCGGGTCCGCCGGCGACGGCCGCACCGGCAGCGCGGGCAGCGGTCAGAGTGAGGAAAAGGTGGTGGACGCCGAATACACCGAAGTGAACAAGGACAAGTCATGATCGTGTGTTGCCATGACGAGCCATGGCCTCGACGGTGAAACGAGACTACTACGAGATCCTCGGCGTCGACCGGAACGCCAGCGAGGAGGAGATTAAGAAGGCCTACCGACGGCTCGCCCGGCAGCACCATCCCGACACCCAGACCAGCGAGGAGGAGAAGAAGAAAGCCGAGGAGAAATTCAAGGAGATCAACGAAGCCTACGCCACGCTGAGCGACCAGGACAAACGCCGTCGCTACGATACCTTCGGCCATGCCGAGGGCCCGCAGGGCTTTGAAGGGTTCGGGCAAGGCTTCGGCGACATCTTCAACGACATCTTCGACGACTTCTTCGGCGGGCGGCAAGGGGGGCACCGGGTCACCCGCGGCCCCGACATCGAGTACCGCCTGAGTCTCGCCTTTGAAGACGCCATCAACGGCAAGGAAGTCAGTCTCAAGATCCCCCGATGGGAGATCTGCAAGGAGTGCCGCGGCAGCGGGGCCAAGAGCCCCGACCACATCAAGACCTGCCTGAGCTGCAAGGGCGCTGGCCAGCTCCGGTTCCAACAGGGCTTCTTCACCATCAATAAGACGTGCGGACGCTGCCGGGGCACCGGCCACACCATCACCGCGTTCTGCCCGACGTGCCGCGGTCAGCAGCGGGTGCAGACGGAACGCGTGCTCAACCTGCACATTCCAGCCGGTGTCGAGACGGGCACCCGGCTGCGCCTGGCGAACGAGGGCGAGCCGGGGGAGAACGGCGGCCCGCCCGGCGACCTCTATGTGCTGATCCATGTCGCGCCGCATCAGACCTTCACCCGCAAGGGCAATGACATCGTCTGTGAAGTTCCCATCAGTTTCGCCGCCGCCGCGCTCGGTGCGAAGGTCAAGGTGCCGACGCTGAAGGGCGACGGCGCGGTCATCAAGATCCCGTCCGGGACCCAGCATGACAAAATCTTCCGGCTCAAGGGTCTCGGCGCGCCCAGCCTGCGGGGCAATGGCACGGGCGATCAACTCATCCGCGTGAAAGTCGAAATTCCCACGAAGCTGACTCCGAAGCAGAAGGAACTGCTGGAGGAATACGCCAGGAGCAGCGGCGAGTCGCTCGACCACGAGGGCGGCATCCTCAGCAAGATGAAAAACATGTTCGAGTAACCCGGGTTAACATGCCCGTCTTCTTCATCGAGCGGGACGACATCCGAAACGGGACGGTTTCGATCACCGGCCCGTTGGTCCGCCATCTGAAGGCCAGCTTCCGCGTCAGGCCCGGCGAGACGGTCTGGCTGGGGGAATCGGGCGGGCCGCGTTACCAAGTCCGCATCACCGCCACATACCGCGATCGCCTCACGGGCAACATCCTCTCAGAGTCCGCTCCTCCTTCACGCAACGTTCCGCGTCTCACGGTGGGGCTTGCCCTCATCGACCGGGACCATATGGAATGGGCGATCCAGAAAGCGACCGAGCTCGGCGTGGCCCGGCTGGTCCCCCTCCTCACCGCCCGGACGGTCGTCCGCCCCAAAGCCGGACGAGCGAACCCCCTGCTCACCCGCTGGCAGCGCATCGCTCTCGAGGCCGCGCAGCAGAGCATGCGGTGGGACGTCCCGATCGTGACGGCACCGACCGCTTTCGAAGCCTGGTGCGCCAACGCTGAGCGCGACGCCTGTCGGTGGCTACTGTGGGAAAAGCCGGGTCGCACGCTTCTGCGCAACTGGCTACGTGGGCAACGCTGCCCCGACTCGGTGACACTGGCGATCGGGCCTGAAGGCGGGTTTGACGCCGGCGAAGTCGAACTGGCGGAGCGTCACGGCTTTGAGATCGTCTCGCTGGGCGATCATATCTTGCGGACGGAGAGCGCCGTCCTGGCAGCGCTGGCTATCGTGCAGTATGAGTGGGGAAATCTCGGTTAGGGGACCGCGATCTGGACAATGATCCCCTTATCGCCTACGGCCACGCCCGTCTTTCCATCGCGAAAGGCGGCCCCGTAGAACGTCGTCTGCGGGCTGCGGCCATAAGGTGACCACGTGAACCCGCCGTCCGTCGTCCGGAAGATCGCGCCTCGGTCTCCGACAACCCAGCCGGTCTTGATGTCCGTGAAAGCCAGGCTGGTCAAATCGACCGGCTGAGCTAGGGACCGGTCCTCCCATTTCTCTCCGCCGTCCAGGGTCTGCAGGAGGGCTCCACTGTTGCCTGCGATCCATCCGACCGTCGGATCGGGAAACGCGATGTCAAAGAAAGTGCTGGGCGTACCGCTCTCGCGGACCGTCCATGTTCTCCCCCCGTCTTTGGTCACCAGGAGGGTGCCCAGCGCGCCGGCCGCCCACCCGTCTTTATCGTTGAGAAACAGGACTGCGTAGAGGTGGGCTTTGCTGCCGGTCGGCCTGTCCTGCCACGAGGCGCCGCTGTCCTCCGTCGAGAGGATCGTCCCGTCCGCGCCGGCGATCCAGCCGCGTTTCTCATCGAGAAAGGTGACATCATAGAGGCTGACGATGGTCCCACTCTTTTGCGCCGTCCACTTGGCCCCGCCATCGGTGGTCTTGAGAATCGTGCCATTCGCCCCGACTGCCCACCCGACTCTCGGCGCGGGGAACGCCACATCGTACAGGTTCTCCCGGCTTCCGCTCTTCTGGGGCTTCCACGAGGCTCCCCCGTTCGTCGTCGCGAGGATCGTCCCTCCGCTGCCGACCACCCAGCCGGCGGTTGGGGAGGCAAAGACGATTCCATAGAGCGTGACGGTCGTTCCGCTCTTGACTACTCGCACCGGCTCGCGCGCGGGCGCGGCGGCCCGCGCCAGTGTTTCCGAGAAAAGTCCAGCGAGGACAGCCAACACGGCGAGGAGGCCGACCGCGTCTGGTCGCCTCATCATTGCTCTGACCCGAGGTTGGGGATGTTCTTGAGATAATCCGAGGTGATTTTATCGAGACCCGTCGGTGTGAAGATGCCGGCCTTGGTCTGAATCCACTCCTTGTCCTTGCAGCAGGCCCCATCAGGCAGCATATCCCATGATCCGCGAGTGATCAGGACTGTCCCCGGAACCGCCACCTGCGGCACGCGGACCTTGATCTCGGTATCGGTCCAGCTCTCGACGTACCCGGCCACATGGCTGGCTTTGACGAATTCCTTGTTCGCCGGGAAGAGCACGGCTGTCCGCGCGATGTTCACGCCGAACTGTGTGAACTGGTGCTGGTGCCCCTCTCGTGAGAGATTGTCCTGCGTACGCTCATCGGACTTGATGAACTCTCCGAACCCGCTCCCCGTGATGGTGATCAGGCTGCCGATTTCCGCTGTCTCCGGCGAGATCGACGAGACCTTCGGCGCTGCCAGGGTGAACACGCCGGCCTCGACCGCAGCGAACCCGCGTTCCGCGCAACACGTTCCGTCGGGCTTAGCGGTCCCCGCGCCCCGCCGGACCACCAACGCGCCGGTTTTCGCGCTGATCGGCACCCACACGTCAATGACCCGATCCGTCCACTGGAAGATCCGACCGGGCACGCCCCCGAAGAGAATCTGGTTGGGACCGCCCTCGTAAAACACGCCGAAATTCTCCCCGCTGATCGTGACGAGCGCGCCCACCGGCGCCGTGTCCGGGTTAAATCCGATGACTCTGTGGGGCGCCAAACGAAACTCGCCCACTACCCGAGATTCGTTCCCTCGCTTCAACATCGCCGGGCCCGACGTACCATTGAGCGGAAACATCACGCGGATCTGTGTGTTGGTCCATTCGAGGATCGGAGCCGGCACTCCGTTGAAGAGCACCGCATCCTGGCCTGGCTTCCTCTGGCCAAATCCCCGGCCCGAGATCACAACGGGGCTACCCATAGGCCCCTCCGTCGGCTCCAGAGTGATTGGGATCATCACCGTGAAGGTCACCGGCGCGGTGGTGCTGTACTGCACGGGTGCGCAGCAGGACCCGTCCGGCAAAGGGTCCATGGAAGCGACTCTTACTACCAGCGGTCCAGTTATCGCATTCGACGGCACCTTCACTTCAATTCGCGTGTCACGCCACTGCACCACCTCAGCCGCGACGCCGTTGAACTGCACCTCGCTCACCCCGAAAGGCATCAACGTATCTTTCATGCCCATGCTCGGTCCGAAGTTGCGCCCGATTATTTGCACCGTCGCACCGGGGGCAGCTTCTTTCGGCGAGACTTCCTTGACGGTCGGCACTTCGACAGTGAAGGTCCCTGCAGGCTTGGTCTTTTTGCCGGCTTTGACCACCACCGGTCCCGTGACAGCCTTGTGCGGAACCCTGACGATAATACGGCCGTCCTCCCACTGCTCCACCAGGCCTGGGGCCTTGTTCTTGCCAAAGAGTACGGCATTGTCCCTGGTAGACACGAACTTCCCGAACCCCTCACCGGTAATGGTGACGGCGATGCCGATCGGGCCGGAGTCTGGTGTGATTGCAGGTGCCGCTGACGCGATCCTCGTGACGAAAACTCCGAGGAGCAAGATGCCCACCCACCCGAACGTTTTCATGCAGCGAAACCGGGTCATGTGTGAAAACTCCACATACTTCAAAAGAAAGTTTCGCACTATAACACGGCGGTCGCAAGAGGTGTCAAGGCGCGGGGAACGGCATGATCGCGGGTCCTGTCGCGGCGGCACACACTCGGCGTCACATGCAATTCTGCCTTCAAGAAGGGAGATGGTTGTGTCGGTGGACTTGGAGGATCAACTCGAGTTCAATGCACATGTTCAAAGGCAGCTCGGCCGCGCCGAGGGCCAGGCGGGCATGGCGTCCGGCCTCTCCGAAAATCTGAACGAGCAGATCCGACGCGCCGTTGATGACGGCCGGCTGCTGGGTGAAGCCTTCCGCGGAGGCCACATGTCCGGTCAGTCGCACGACGCGGGTCACGCGGTCGAGCGTCCCCAGTTCCTGACGAACCATGGCCAGGGCGTTGAGCAAGGTCAGCCGGGCCGCTTCGTACCCTTGCTCCACCGTGAGGTCCTTACCCAGCTTGCCTGCATAAACGATCGCGCCGTCTTTGAACGGTCCGGTGCCGCTCAGAAAGAGCAAATCACCCACCCGCACGGCCGGGATATACGTGGCGACCGGCTTGGGGGCCTGGGGCAGCGTGATGCCTAACTCGGTCAATCTCGCTTCAAAGGACATGCGTGCTGTTCAGACGATGGCCACACCTGAGGGTCGCTCGATCAGTTCGATCTCGTATCCGTCCGGCGCGTCGATGAAGATGAAGCGGCTGCCGGAGGACGTGGTGGTCGGGCCGTCGGTGATCTTGATGCCCTTGGCCTGCAAGGTCCGGATGGCGCCATCCAGGTCGTCCACCTGAAACGCGAGGTGGACCAGATCCTCCTGGACTCTGACGGGCCCGCTCGGCGGGAAGCTGCAGAGCTCGATCAACTCCTCGCTGTTCGGCACTTTGAGGAAGGCCAGGTGGGAGCCGCGCGGTGACGTCTTGCGCTCCAGCACCTCCAGCCCGAGCACCTCGGTGTAGAACCGGATCGTCTCATCCATGTCGCTCACCCGCATCCGGGTATGCAACAGCTTCTTCACCTGCATCGCAGGACGTACCTCCCGATCGGTTAGTCCGATTCTCGTGAATGGCCATGCTGCTGTCAAGGTGCTCCAACGCGTGGTGCAGAATCGCGGGCCTGCGTGCTAGACTTATTCCGACTTATTCAACACTCAAGGAGTCACGATGGATCTTGCGCGACTGCATCGGCGTTCCGAATGCGAGTGGGAGATCGCGCCCGCGGGCAAGATGCGCGTGCCGGCCGTCATCTACGCCACCGAACCGCTGATCCGCGACATGGACGACAAGGTCTTCGAGCAGGTGACCAATGTGGCCGCCCTACCCGGCATCGTCCAGGCCTCCTACGCCATGCCCGACGCGCACTGGGGGTACGGGTTTCCGATCGGCGGCGTCGCCGCCTTCGATCCCGACCGAGGCGGCGTCCTGTCCGCCGGGGGCGTGGGGTTCGACATTTCCTGCGGGGTCCGGACGCTCTACACAGGTCTGACGGTGGATGACATTCCCCCTGTGAAAGAACGCCTGGCCGACGCGCTGTTCAGGCATATTCCTGCAGGCGTCGGGAGCACCGGCCGTCTGCACTTGAACCGGAAGGAGATGGACGCGATGCTGACCGGCGGCGCGCAATGGGCCGTCGAGCGTAGCTACGGCACCAGGGACGACCTCGAGCGCATTGAAGAGCACGGGTGTATGACAGGCGCTAAGCCGCAGGAGGTCTCCGATCAGGCCAAGCGACGACAGGAAGACGAAGTGGGAACCCTCGGCTCCGGCAATCACTACCTGGAGGTCCAGCATGTGGTGGCCATCTACGCCCCCGACATCGCTGAGGTCTACGGTCTCAAGGTCGGCGATGTGGTCGTCAGCATTCACTGCGGGTCCCGGGGCCTCGGCCACCAGATCGGGACCGACTTCCTCAAGCGCATGGTGCTGGCGGCCGGAAGTTACGGGATCGTCCTACCGGACCGCGAACTCGCCTGCGCGCCGATCAACTCCGAGGTCGGCCAGGCCTACCTGGGCGCCATGCGCGCCGGCATGAACTGCGCGCTGGCGAACCGCCAGGTCATCACGCATCTCGTGCGGGAGACCTTCGCCGAGGTGCTCCCCCGCGCCGAGCTCACCCTGCTGTATGACGTGTCGCACAACACGTGCAAGGTTGAAGAGCACCACGTGAACGGAGACGTGAAACGCCTGTTCATTCACCGCAAGGGCGCGACCCGCGCCTTCGGGCCGGGCCACCCGGACGTCCCGGAGCCCTTCCGGGCCGTCGGTCAGCCGGTCTTGATCGGCGGGACCATGGGCACCGGCTCCTACATTCTGTGCGGGACTGCAGAAGGCATGCGGCTGTCCTTCGGTTCCGCCTGCCATGGCGCCGGTCGCAACATGAGCCGGGTCCAGGCTACGAAAAAGTGGAGGGGCCGCGAGGTCGTGGACGAGTTGGCGCGCCGTGGCATCCTGATCCGCAGCCCATCCCTCCGAGGCGTGGCCGAAGAAGCCCCTGGCGCCTACAAGGATGTGAGCGCGGTGGTGGACGCGACCGAACAGGCCAAACTGGCCCGCAAAGTGGCGCGCCTCGAGCCGCTGCTCTGCGTCAAAGGCTAGAAAGAGAAGCTGCTTGCCCAGGGCCTCCCCCTAGTTTCACGTAATTCGGCCCAGCAGTTCTTGGGCACGTTGGAAGCCGCACTCGTGGGCCGCCTCACTGGATTCATCCAGCCCGATTCACGGATTCACCCGATTGCCCGCCTCCTGCTAGGAGCCTAGACTTTTACGAGTGAGAGCGGCGACCTCATCTTCGACGGCCACGACCTGGTCTCCCCGATGAGAGCGGCGGCCGCGGGCTTCTGATACCAGGGGCTCGCCGCCATCGGAGAGTGAGGTGTCCAGCTCCACGACCTCCACATCGTGCTAGGTAGGGCGCCGACGGTCCCAGCGGCGAAGGAGCGGCA
>Ga0209160_1001249_pt1 | contig 21298 bp, 18 predicted proteins | sample GraSoiAngelo_153_FD_186167 | JGI IMG/M metagenome (GOLD analysis project Ga0209160, IMG submission 186167) | Grasslands soil microbial communities from the Angelo Coastal Reserve, California, USA - 14_1009_12_40cm (SPAdes) (version 2) | ecosystem: Environmental > Terrestrial > Soil > Grasslands ... | reverse complement strand
TGATCGTGCGCTTGTCCTGGATCAAGCCGCCGAGCACGAGGGTCTGGTTGTTGAGCAGGACGACCGACGTCTCGGCCTCGCGCTTGAGGAAGGACGGCGAGTTCGTCGGCGCGACGGCGGGGCCGACGGAGTTGACCTCTTGCTTGATGTCGAGCGCGACCGTCCCGCGCTCGCCGATCCGCGGCGTGACGGTCAGGATCACGCCCGCGTCGCGGTACTCGATGGTCTGGTTCACGCCGCCCGTCGTGATGGTCGTGCTGGTGGTGCCGGCGGTGGCGCCCGGCGTGCTGACCGTGCTCGTCTGCTGGCCCGTGATGATCGGCACCGACTGCGACACGTTGATGATGGCCTTCTTGTTCTCCGAGGTCATCACGTGGGGGCTGGACACGACGTTGACCCGGTTGTCCGACGCGAGCGCGTTGAGCATCGCGAAGAACTTGTCCGACGTGAACGTGAACGCGGTCAGGCCTGCGCCCGGCAGGCCGGCGATCGCGGTCGCGGCGCCCAGGGCCTCGAAACCCGTCGGGGTCGTGATCGAGGGCGGGCTCGACGTCTGAATCGACTGCTGCGCGACGCGGAACGGAACGCTCCCGCTCGACCCGCGCAGCGCCCAGTCGATCCCGAGCCTCGTGTCGTCGTTCAGCGTGATCTCCGCGACCAGCACCTCGATCAGCACCTGGCGCGGCATCTTGTCGAGCGAGCGGAGCGTCGGCTCGACGTCCGCCCACAGGCGTGGCGTCGTCGTCACGATCACCGCGTTCGTCGTCTCGTCGGCGATGAAGCGGAACTGGCCCTCGACGAACCCGACGTCGGTGACGCCGGGCGTGCCGAGCGGGGCGCCGGGCGCCGCCGTGGGCGGGGGCGGCGGTGGCTGGTACGGCGAGCCCGGCGGCCGGCCCGCGGGCGGCGCCGTCGGCTGCGCCGTCGGGGGGCGCCGGGCGCCGCCGTGGGCGGGGGCGGTGGCGGCTGGTACGGCGAGCCCGGCGGCCGGCCCGTGGGCGGCGCCGTCGGCTGCGCCGTCGGAACCGTCTCCTTGGCGCCGTAGATCGCGTTCAGCGTCGCCGCGAGGTCCTTGGCCTTGGCATTCTCCGCGAAATAGATGAACACCCGTCGCCCGCCCGTGACGTTGATGTCGAGCTGGCTGAGGATGCGGCGGATCATCTCGATCTCGTTCTTGCGCCCGTGGACGATGATCGAGTTCGAGCGCTTCTCGGCGATGACGAGCGGTGGCCGGTCGGTCACGGTGGCGCCCGCGGGGCCGGGCGCGGCGGCGCCGGGCGCCGGCGTCGGCACACCCGGGACGCCGGGCGTGCCGCCCGCGCGCAGGCGGCCGCCCGCGAACAGCTGGTTGAGGATGGTCGCCACCTCGCCCGCGTCGGCGAAGCTGATCGGGAAGATCTGCAGCTCGTCGAGCGAGACCTGCACGTCGACCAGCTTGACGATGTCGAGCACGCGCCGGATGTTCGAGGCCGCGTCGGTGATGATGAGGACGTTGGTCTCGCGGTTGGCCACCAGCGTGCCGCGCGAGGACACGAACGGCCGCAGCAGCACGCCGAGGTCGTTGACCGACGCGTACCGCACCGGGACGATCTGCGTGATGATCTCGTCCGGGTTGCGCGTGTCCATCGGCACGTCGCCGATCACCGTGGGCACCGCGCGCTCGCGCGCGCCCTCCACGCGCACGATCTTGTAGATGTTGCCGGACTTCACCGCGGTGAAGCCGTGCACTTCCAGAATTCCGAGGAGCACGCCGAAGACGTCTTCCTGAGGGATGCGGCCCGAGGTCTGCACGGTCACCTTGCCGCGCACGTCGGGCGAGAGCACGTAGTTGAACCCGACGATCTCGCTCGCCGCGTGGATCACCGTCTCGATGTCGGCGTTGTCGAAGTTCAGCACGATGAAGCGCCCGCTCGGCGACGTCGTGGGCGCCGAGGGCACGCGCAGCTGCATCGCCGGCCGCGGTGGCGTCGCGGGCGCGGCTTCGGGACGCCCCGGCTCCGCCGCGCGTGGGCCGACGGAGAGGGGCGGCAGCGGCGTCGTCGGCTCGGTCTGGACGGTGACGGTGGGCGGGGGCAGGGGGCCGATGGGCGGCGTGGCGATCTTCGGGGTCGGCGTGCGCGTCGCGCACCCGGCGACGAGCGAGAGGAGGACGGCGCTGGCGATGAAGCCGCTTACATTATTGTTGCGGCGCATCGCCCATGCCGGGTGGCAGACGGCGCAGCAGGTTCGGTGGAAGCGGGCGCCGGCCTGGAATGACCGGTGGGGTGCCGATCGTCGGCTGGCCGGGGACGCCGACCATGGGCGGCTGCCCCGGCATGACCGGCGGCTGACTCGGCTGTGCCGGCGGCTGGGCGACCGTGGGCGGTACGGGCGTGGTGGCCGTCGGCGGAATCACGCCGGGCAGCGCGGGCGCCACGCTCGGCTGCGGCGGCGCTGACACGGCGGCCGGGGTCGCGCGCGGTTTGCCCGGATCATGGAGCCGCACGTCCATCGCGCCGCCGGGCGCGTCGATCGTGACCCCATCGACCTTGATCGCCTGCACGGTGCCGCCCAGAATCCGGTCGCCGACACGATAGCCGGCCACACGCTTGGTCGTCGGATCCTCGAGATACGCGATCGAGCCGCTCTCGCGCACGACGACGCCGAACAGGTTCGGCTTCAAGAGCGGTGTCGTGGCCACCCCGCCGCTCGTGGGCGCTTCGGTACGCGTGGGGCTGAACAGGTTGCGTGCGGCGACGACGTTGTAGGCGCTGGCCGGCGGCCTGGGCGGATCGGTCACCGCCGCCGACCCGGCCGTGGCGGCCCGGCGGCCGCCGACGGGCAATGGCATCGGCGCGATGAACTGGCGGGCGATGTACACGATCAGCAGCGTCGCCACGGCGGCGAGCGCCAGGTTCAGGGCCACGAATGTCCTTCGCATCACGCTTTCGCCTTGCCGGGCGGAAGAATGAAGCCCGAGACTGTCAGCGTCGCCAGCAGTTCCTTCGGCTGACTGACGTTTACTACTCTCACGCGCAAGTCCTTAACGGTCAATAATTTTTGCGCGCTCTCGACCCGCGCCAGGAGATCGACCAGCTGCCGGATCTCGGCGGAGACCGCAATCTCCACCGGAATCTCGAGCAGCTCGCCTCGCTCCTCGGGCGGCAGGATACGCTCGCTGCGGATGTCGGTCCTGGCCTCGGCCGCCATGTCCTTGACGAGCTTCTGCAGCTCGGAGGCGGCCACCGCGGGCGCCGCCGCCGTCAGGAGGCGGCCGTTGAGCCTCTCGACGCGCGCGTTCGCGTCTTCGAGGTCGGCGGCGATCTGATTGCGCCGCGCCAGCAGATCCATGCGGCGCACGAGCAGCCGCTCGCGCTCGGGCACCAGGTCGGCGGTGGCGGTGCTCTTCGCGAGGAGCGGGCTGATCACGAAGAACCAGCCCAGGAGGAGCGCCACCACCGCCGCGCCGCTGATGATGATCACGCGCTCGCGGGGCGAGACCTTGCTGAGCCAGCTGATCACTGGCGGATGCCTCCCGGCGGCGCGGTCGGCCCGGGCCGCCGCGCCGGGGTGGGCGCGCCGGGCGCGCCCGGCACCGCCGGCGGTGCCCCGGGCGCGCCGGGGCCGGGCGCCGGCACCATGATCGCGGGCCCGGTCGCGGCGGAGCCTGGCGGGGGTGTCACGGCGCCGGGCGCGGGCGGCGGCGCGGACGTGGACGCGACGGCGCCGCCGGCCTCCCATGCCGCGCGGATGCGGAACTGCTCCTTGTTGTCGCGGCCGCGCGTGACTGGCGAGGAGAACTCCACGCGCTCCAGGCGCGGCGAGTTCTCGAGCAACGGGATGAGCGCGCTCGCGGCGGAGGCCGAGCCGGTGAGCTCCACGCCCTTGGCGTCGAGCGAGACGGTCGTGAGCCACGCGTCGGCCGGCAGCAGCTCGGTGAGCTCGCGCAGCACGGGCAGCGGTCGCACCGCCGCGGCCTCGAAGCTATCGACCGTCGCGAGCAGCTTGCGCTTTCGCTCGAGCTCGCGCAGCACGCGGTCCACCGCCCTCACGTCCGGATCGAGCCGCCCGATCTCCGCGTTGACACGGTTGAGGTGGCGCTGCTCACGCCAGCCCGGGGCCAGGAGCGCGACGACGGCGAGCACGGCCGTGACCGCGGCCATGCCGACCGTGAACGCCTGTGCGCGCGTGAGGCGGCGCGGCCGGACGGCCGTCGGCAGCAGCTCGAGCGGGCGCACGCCGCGGCCGGCGGCGACGGCCACCGCGAGCTGGAGGGCGCCGCGATGCTCGGCGGCGAGACCCTCGATCAGGCGCAGGGCGCGCGGCGTCCACGCCGGCTCCGTCACCGGGGCACCCAGCGCGGAGAGCGCCTCCGCGGTGGGCGCGTGCGGCGCGTCGGCGTCGCCCGAGACCCACACCGCGTCGTAGCCGCGCCAGCGCAGCGCCAGCAGCGAGCGCTGCAGCTCTTCGGCGACGAGCGCGTCGTCGCTGCCCGCCAGGCCACGGCTGAACACGAGCGCGTCGCCGATCAGGAACAGGAGCTCGGTCGCCCCCGCCGCGCAGTGCACCCACGCGACGTGCGAGTCCCTGGGCAGTCGCGCCAGCGTGGGCAGGTTATGGGCGGCGACCGTCAGCGACAGGGGCCGCAGTCGCGCGTCCTCCGCCAGCCGCAGCGCCACGTCGACGACGCGCTGGTCCGCGGCCGTGATGAGCACGCGCTGCTCGGGAGTGGAGGGCCGCTCGGTTGCGGGATCGGGTGGCAGCGCGACGAAGTCGTAGGACGCGTTTTCCGCGGGAAACGGCAGGTGGCGCTCCAGCTCGAAGCCGACCATCTGGCGCACGTCGCCGGCCACGGGCGGCAGGTCGATCGGCTTGACCGTCACCGCGTTGCGGGCCAGCGCGAGGAAGGCACCGCGCGCCGGCAGTCCGCGCGCGTCCAGCTCGGCGCGCAGGGCGGGCGCCGGACTCTCGGCGTCGACGATGAAAGCCTCCACGCGCGAGCCCCACAGGGCGGCGATCGCGAGGCGGTCACCGAGCAGGACGACGGAGAGCCGGCTCGACTTGAAGTTCATTCAATTAGCCTACGGGACAAACCCGCGATCTGCAAAACTTCCCGGGTTACCGGACTCCCGACCATTCGAGCACGGTGACGGTGTCCCCGGCCGCCTCGGTCCGGCGCTGGATGATCGCCGAGAGCGTCGCCCGCACCTGGCCGTCGATCAGGCCGTCGGCCTCGACCCGGTACGTCCGTGTCGTCAGCGAGAGCCCTCGGCCGCCGAACGGGCCCGGCACGCTCGTGTAGGGGCCCTCGCGCCGGGCCTGCTCGACGGACGAGCACTCGGCATCGCCGAGGGTGAGCGCTCTCAGGACCACACAGGACGCGGTGTTGAGGTTGACCTGGCCCGGCGACTTCACGGTGACGTAGGCGGCGAGCCCGGGCTTGCCGCCGACGCCGTTGAAGATCGCCGGCGTCACGCCTTTGACCTGGAGCAGCTCGGTGATGGAGTCGAGGTTACCGTTCTTGGAGCGGTAGGGAAGCGGCAGCTTGAGGTAGTAGTCCTCGCTCTCCGCGCCGTTGAGCCGGTGCTCCTCGTTGGGGTCGCGCCAGTCTTGCAGGCTGTCGTTGATCGTGTCGCGCTCGGACTTGTCGATGCCCAGGGCCTGGAGCAGCCGGTCGACGCGGTCGGGCGGCGTGATGTTGAGGTTGAGGCGCGCCTCCTCGTCGCTGATCCGGTAGGAGAAGTGGCCGGCGCCGAGCGGCACGTTCGTGCGCGGCAGGCGCTTGAGCTCCTGGCGCTCGCGGTTGTAGAACGTCAGCTGGCCGTCCTCCGCCAGGACGGCGAAGCCGACGTCGCCGGCGATCTCGCGGATGGCCTGCTCGACGGCCGCCTCGGCGAGGTGCGCGCCGTTGAGCGTGTCCTTGTACGCGCGCACGGACGTCGCCTCGAGCCGCATCGAGTAGGCGAACTCCGCGCCGAGCACGCCGACCATGGCCAGCACGAGGAGCACGGCGATGAGGGCGAAGCCGCGCTGACGGCTCACCGCGCCGCTCCCGTGGCCCGCAGGGTGACCGTGAGGGGCGGCAGGGTCTGCGTGCGGCCGTTGAGGGTGCTGCCCAGGCGCAGCTGCACGCCGCGCGGGATCGCCTTGAGCTCCTGACCGTCCCACGTATCGACCCAGTCGCCGTCCTCGTTCTGGAACTTGAAGGCGAGCGAGGTGATGCTGGGATCGCGCATGACGATCTCGGCCTTCGTGAACGGATCGCGGTTGGGAAGCGCCCGCTCGCGCACGACCAGCCCCGTCTCCTCGCCCGACTCGAGCGAGATGACCACGGCCGTGAACGCGATCGGCGCCTGGAGCGGCAGCGGCGGCGCCTGCGTGACGAACTCGAGCTTCTGCTCCACGCCGTTGAACAGCACGATGACCTCGGGCGCCTCGCCCTTGGCGGCGCGATACGGATAGGCGGCCCCCAGCGCGCGCGCCATCGTGAAGGCGATCGCGCGGACATGCTGATGCGCCTCCGCGCGGTCCTCGCCGCGGGTCCAGGCGGCCGTGGCCACGCGCAGGCCGCCGAAGGCGATCGTCAGCAGCAGGCCGACGATGGCCAGCGCGAGCAGCAGCTCGACCAGGGTGAAGCCGCGCGCGCGCCTCACGGCTTCGGACTCGTCGGCGTCTTGTCGCCGTCGCCGGCGACCGTGCGGAGCGTGGCCACCGAGACCTGGCGGTGATCGCCCCAGCGCACGTGCACGTCCACCTCCCACTGGCGCCATCTCACCGGGCGCCCCTCCACCTCGAGATCCGGCGTGACCACCTGCTTGATCTCGCGCTCCCACGTGTAGGCGCCCTCGGTGCCGCCGTCGCGGCCCGCCTGCGTAGGCGAGGTGATCTCGCGCGCCTTCAGGTCGGCGAGGAGCATCGCCTCCTGGTGCTCGCCGGAGAGCTTGAGCAGTCGCAGCCCCGACGCGAAACCCTGGATCGACACCACGATCGCCAGACTCAGAATCGCGAGCGCGACCAGGACTTCGAGGAGCGTGAAGCCCCCATGGTCGCGGCGGCGGTGGCGCGGCCGGGGCGGCGGGGCCCCCCGTGAGACCCGTGGCTTCTGGGTACTGCGTCGGACCCGGCTTCGAATCGTGGCCCGCTGACAGGCGCGACGCTTCGTCGATTTGCGTGGTCGAACGGGGGGCCCCGCCGCCCCGGCCGCGCCGCCGCCGAGCGTGACCATCCACGCTTCGCGATGGGCGTCTCTGTTCATAGCTTGGTGTTCTTCACGCGGCCGGTGATCGGGTCGACGGTCACACGATAGACGACGTCGCCCGCCCTGACCTTGTAGTCGGCGCCGCTCGACGTCCCCTGGGGCTCGAAGCGCACGGTGAGCGCGGGCGGCGGCGTCGCCTCCACCGTGAGCCGCTCGGGCAGCGGGCGTGTCTCGCGGACCTCGCCCTCGGGGCCGGCCAGCACCGTCATCTTGCGGTTGGTCGGGTCGATGACGACGGGGCCGGCCAGCACCGTCATCTTGCGGTTGGTCGGGTCGATGACGACGGTCTGCGACACGCGGCTTGTGATCGCGCGCTCGCGCGCCGAGCGCAGGACGGCCGAGAAGCCGGCGACCTCGGCACGGCTGCGCACGGCGTCACTGCTGCGGCCGACCACGGGCACGGAGATGGCGGCGACGATCATGAGGATCATCAGCGTCACGATCAGCTCGAGGAGCGTGAAGCCCCTCGCGGCCCGCGCGTGCCGCCCCCGCGCGCTTACGGCTGTGCCTTTCGCGATTTCAGGGCCTGCCATGACGTGACGTCGGCGTTCTCGCCCTCGCCGCCGGGCGCCTTGTCGGCGCCCTCCGACCACAGGTCGTAGTCGTCGTGCTGGCCCGGGCAGCAGGCGTACTTGTAGGGCGCGTCCCAGGGATCGAGCGGGACCTCTTTCTTCTTCAGATAAGGCCCGTTCCAGTTCGGGACGTTGGGGTTCGCCACGAGCGCCTGCAGGCCCTGCACGCCGCTCGGATAGGAGCCGACGTCGAGCCGGTAGGCGTCGAGGGCCGTCCCGAACAGCTCGATCTGGGCCTTCGCCGCCGCCTGCCTGGAGGTGCCGACGTGGCCGAAGAGCCGCGGGCCGACGAGGCCGACGAGCAGGCCGAGGACGATGATCACGACGAGCAGCTCGACCAGCGTGAAGCCGCGCTCGTTACGGAGTCCCCTGACGAACCTGCCGCGTCTCACAGCGCCACCTCGTTGATCGAGAAAATGGCCATCAGCATGGCGACGACGATGAACGCCACGAGCACCCCCATCACGAGAATGATTGTCGGCTCGAGCAGGCCGAGCGTTCGCTTCATCTCGATCCGCACGTCGGTCTCGAACGTGTCGGCGACCTTGAGCAGCATCTCCTCCATCCGTCCCGTCTCTTCGCCCACGCGCACCATGTGGATGGCGAGGGCGGGGAACATGCCCTGATCCTGCATGCCCGCCGCGATCGTCCCGCCGCGCTTGACGCCGTCCGACAGGCGCGACACCGCGCCGCCCACCGCCTGGTTGGACATCATGTCGCCGACGACGGCGAGCGCGCCGAGGACCGGCACCCCGGAGCGCAGCATCGTGCCCAGCGTGCGCGCGAAGCGCGCCGTCTCCACGTGCAGCGCGATGCCGCCGAAGATCGGTGCGTTCAGGATCGCGCGGTCCCACGACAGCCGGCCCTCGGGCGTGGCCGTCCAGACCCGCCAGGCGACGACACCGGCGAGGACGACTATCATGCCGACCCACCAGTACTGCTGGAGCGCCCCGCTGACCGTGAGCAGGATCTGCGTGGGCAGGGGGATCGCCTGGTTGAGGTCGCGGAAGATCGTGGCGAAGCGCGGGATGACGAACGTCATCAGGAAGACGACCGCGCCGGCGCCGACGAGGGTGATGACGAGCGGGTAGATCAGGGCCGAGATGACCGCCTCGTTGAAGGCGGCGCGCGCCTCGAGGAATTCCGCCAGCCGTCGCAAGGCCACCTCGAGCACGCCGCCCTTCTCGCCGGCGCGGACCATGTTGATGTACAGCCGCGAGAACGGCCGCGGATGGTGCTTGGCGAGCGCCTCGCTGAACGAGGCGCCGCCGCGCACGCTGCGCAGCAGGTCGCTGACGATCGCCTTCACACGCGCGTTGGGCGCCAGCTCCTCGAGGATGGTGAGCGCGCGGTCGAGCGGCAGGCCCGCCTCGAACAGCGTGGCCAGCTGCTGGGTCAGCGCGAGCAGGTCGCGCTGGCCGACGCGCGAGCCGCCCAGCGAGAACAGGGGCGCGCGCTCGCCGTGCGCCGTGATCTTGATCGGGTAGTAGGCGTCCTTCTGCAGGCGCTCGACGACGGCGCGCGCGTCGGGCGCGTCCATGACACCGTCGATGGTCTGGCCGCGACGATCGGCGGCCTTGTACACGAAAACGGGCATGGCCTCAGGCGTCTTCCTGGGTGACGCGCAGGATTTCCTCGACCGTCGTCAACCCCTCGCACGCGCGGCGCCAGCCGTCCATGCGCAGCGTGATCATCCCGGCCGCGATGGCGTGCTGCCGGATGTCGCGCGACGACGACCGACGCAGCATCAGGCTGCGCGCGTCCTCGGTGATCGGGAACAGCTCGTAGATGCCCATGCGCCCGCGGTAGCCGGTGCCGCGGCATTCGTCGCAACCCTTGCCGCGGAGGAGTTGGGTGTTGTCCGGTGCCACGACGCCGAGGGCGTCGAGGTCAGCGGCGCTCGGCGTGTCGGGCACGCGGCAGGCTGCGCAGACCCGACGCACGAGCCGCTGCGCGAGCACGGCCTCCAGCACGGAGGCGACGAGATAGGGCTCCACGCCCATGTCTTGAAGCCGCGTGATCGCGGCCGGCGCGTCGTTGGTGTGCAGCGTCGAGAACACGAGGTGGCCGGTGAGCGACGCCTGGATGGCGATCTCGGCCGTTTCGAGGTCGCGGATCTCGCCGACGAGGATCACGTCGGGGTCCTGGCGCACGATGTGGCGCAGACCGGTCGCGAACGACAGCCCGATCTTCGGCTTCACGGCGATCTGGTTCACGCCCTTCAGCTGGTACTCGACGGGGTCCTCGACCGTGATGATCTTGCGATCCGGCGAGTTGATCTTGTCGAGGGCGCCGTAGAGCGTGGTGGTCTTACCGGAGCCCGTCGGCCCGGTGACGAGGATGATCCCGTGCGGGCGCTTGATGAGCGCGTCGAAGCGCTTGAGCGTGTCCGCGGGGAAGCCGAGCTTGTCGAGCGGCAGGAACACGCTCGAGCGCTGCAGCAGCCGCATGACGATCGACTCGCCGTGCACGGTGGGGATGGTGGACACGCGGATGTCCACGCGCGCGCCGTGCAGGTTGACGCGGATGCGGCCATCCTGCGGCAGCCGCCGCTCGGCGATGTTCATCTCGGCCATGATCTTGATGCGCGAGGTGACGGCGGCCTGCAACCGCCGCGGCGGCGCCTCCTGGTCGTAGAGGATCCCGTCGATGCGGTAGCGGATCCGCAGCGTGTCCTCGAACGGCTCGATGTGGATGTCGGAGGCCTCGGCGGTGATCGCGTTCTCGACGAGGAGGTTCACGAGCCGTACCACCGGCGCCTCGAAGGCCATGTCGCGCAGATGGTTGACGTCCTCGTCGCCGTCGGGGGCGCGCTCCTCGTCCATGCCCTCGACGATGCGCTGGAGCGCAGAGGCGTTGGCGCCGTCGTAATTGCGGTCGATCGTCTCGAGAATCCCCGTGGCCGAGCTGACAACGAACTTGATGGTCAACCCGGTGGCCTGCCGGAGGTCGTCGGCCACGATCGTGTTGAGCGGATCGGCCGAGGCGACGGTGAGCACGCCGCCCTCGATGGTGATCGGGCAGATCCGGTACTGGCGCAGATACTTGGGCGAGACGTTCTTGAGCACCGGGACCGTGGACGGCAGCTCCTCGCGCCAGACGTACGGCAGGTCCTGCTGCACGGCGAGTGCGCGCGCGACGTCGTCCTCGTTGACGGCGCCGAGGGCGGCGAGGGCCTCGCCGATCAACTCGCCGGTGGTCCGCTGGCGCGCAAGGGCGCGATCGACGGCGTCGGCGGTGGTCAGCCCCTCGGCCACGAGGATCTCGCCAAGGAGGCGGGTAGGAGCTCCGATGGCCATGCTATGCTCCCGACAATGTTAACATACTTGGCGTTCGCGGCCGTCGCTGCCGCCGCGGATGTCGCCGGGGCCGCCATCGTCACCAGGGCCCACAAGCACGGCCACGCGCGGCTGAGGTACTTCGTGGCCGGGGGCGCCGGGTTCATGCTCGCAGCCGCTTTCGTGCGGATGCTGCCGGAGAGCACCCACGTGCCCCACGCCTTCCTGTTCGTGCTGCTCGGGTACTTCGGGGTTCACCTCTTCGAGCACACGGTGGCCCCACACTTCCACTTCGGCGAAGAGGTGCATCAGGAGGCGCTGCTCCGCCCGTCCGCCGGCTGGCTCGCCGTGCTCGGGCTCGGCGTGCACACGGTGTTCGACGGCGTGGCCATCGCCGCCGGCTTCATGGTGAGCCCCTCGCTCGGCGCCATCCTGTTCATCGCCGTCATGCTGCACAAGCTGCCCGAGGGCTTTACGATCGCGTCGATCATGCTGGCGAGCGGCCACTCGCGCGGCGCCGCCCTGGCGGCGGGGACGGGGCTGGGCGTGCTCACGCTGGCCGGGGCGCTCGGCACGAGCCTCATCGCGCAGCACCACGTCGCCTACGCGCTGGCGCTCTCCGCCGGCGTGACGATCTACGTCGCCGCGTCCGACCTCATCCCGGAGGTCAACCGCGAGGACAATGCGCCGGGGCTCGCGTACACGGTCTTCGGCGGCCTGCTCTTCTTCGTCGTCGTCGACTGGGCGTTCTCCGAGATCCTCGGTCATTAGGGCGCGTGACCGAGGAGCGCCCGGGTCCCCCGGGGCGCTCCGAGCGCTGGCCGGGGGAGTCCGAGGGGGGCGTCGCCCCTTTCGCTTGAGGAGCTGGGGGGCCATTTCGGGGCCCCCCAAATGGTCGGATGCTATCCTGATCCGGCCATGCCCGGGGCCGCGCTCATCCTCCACGGGGTCAACCTGAATCTGCTCGGCACGCGCGAGCCGGCCGTGTACGGCCGCACCACGCTGGCCGCCGTCGATCGGCTCATCAAGGAGCACGGGCGCAAGCGCGGCCTCCGCGTCGAGTGCCGCCAGTCGAACCTCGAAGGCGAGCTCGTCAACTGGCTGCAGGGCGCGCGCCGCGAGGGATTCCTGGGCGTGGTGTTCAACCCCGGGGCATTCACGCACTACTCGATCGCGCTGCGCGACGCGGTGGCGGCGATCGAGGTGCCGGTGGTGGAGGTGCACCTGTCCAACGTCCACGCGCGCGAGGAATTCCGCCGCCACTCGGTGATCGCCGCCGCCGCCCGCGGCCAGATCTCCGGCTTCGGGCCCCAGAGCTACCTGCTCGGCCTGGACGCCCTCCTGGCCCTCGGCAAGCGCCGCCGCTGACGCGGCCTCGCTACAATAAACACGGCGAGCCGCGCGTCTAACTGCCGTACGGGGCGTGGCGCCACTCACAACGCGTGAAAACCGACGACGCCGCCCTCATCGAGCGATGCCGCGCCGGCGACATCGCGGCCTTCGAGCCGCTGGTCGAGAAGTATCGCCAACGCGTGTGGCGTCTCGCCTATAACGTGCTGCGCGATCGGGAGGAGGCGTGGGACGTGTCTCAGGAGGCGTTCGTGCGGGCGTGGCAGGCCCTGCCCAACTTCCGCGGCCAGTCGGCCTTCTACACGTGGCTGTTCCGCATCGTGATGAACGTGGCGGCCGATCGCGCCCGCTCCCGCGCCGCCCGCGGCCGCGCGTTCGGCACCGAGCGGATCCCGGAGGAGGACTGGGACCGCGTGCTGGTGGACCAGCCCGCGGAGGCGACACCCGACGCGGCGGCGGCGGGCGCGCAGCAGCGCGCGCGGATCGAGCGGGCGCTGGCGAGGCTGTCGGACGACCATCGGCGTATCGTGGTCCTGAGTGACATCGAGGGGCTGTCGTACAAGGAGATTGCGGACGTGTTGGAGATCCCCATGGGGACCGTGATGTCGCGGCTGCACAACGCGCGCAAGCGCCTGAAGGTGGCCCTCGGCCCGCTGCTGGCCCTGCTCCTGGCGCTCGTGGCCGTGGCGGCGCCGCTGGCCGCCGACGCGCAGCAGATCGTGCGCTTCGGCGCCCGCGTGCTGCTGGCCACCGACACGCCGCCGGCGTCGACGTCGCTGCGCGTCGCGCCGCCCGCGCCGGACGAGCGGCTCCAGGCGTTCCTGCCGCGGCTGCGCCAGCTCACGGGCTACCCGGAGTACACGTCGCTCGAGCGTTATCGCGCGGAGGTGGCGATCGGCTCCGTGCAGCAGTGGTCGGTGCCGGGTGATCGCATTTTGGAGGTCGTGCCCGAGCGCGTCAGCGGCGACACGGTGCACATGCGGGTGCGCCTGCAGCGGGGCGCGGTGAACGAGGTCACCACGAACATCCAGGCGGCGCGCGGCAACCCGGCCGTGATCGGCGGGCCGCGCTACGCGGAGGGGGTGCTCGTGATCATCGTCTGGGCCAACGCCAACCCCGAGCGGCGATAACGGCGCATCTGCTTCGTTGACTCCGTCGCGCTGCCCTGCGGCGTATGCGGCATACGCCTCGGGCCGCGCTTCCGTCGTCGCCTCGCATCTGCACCGTTCTCGCCGCTCGGGCCGCCGCCTCCCATGGGTGGCGCGCGGCGATAACGGCGCATCTGTGACTCCGTCGCGCTGCCCTGCGGCGTATGCGGCATACGCCTCGGGCATCGCTTCCGTCGTCGCCTCGCATCTGCACCGTTCTCGCCGCTCGGGCCGCCGCCTCACATGGTGGCGGGCGCCGATAACGGCGCAGCTGCTTCGTTGACTCCGTCGCGCTGCCCTGCGGCGTATGCGGCATACGCCTCGGGCATCGCTTCCGTCGTCGCCTCGCATCTGCACCGTTCTCGCCGCTCGGGCCGCCGCCTCACATGGTGGCGAGCGCGGCGTCCGCCTCTGCGGCGCGCGGCGTGACGCCGATCGCGCGGAACGCCGCAGCGGCCGCTCCGAGCTCGCGTCGCGCGGCGTTCGCATCGTCGATGTCGCGGTGGAGGAGCCCGAGCATCATCCGGCAGTGGGCGGCCAGGAGGGCCAGACGGAGACGCTCGGCCTCGGCCAGGGCCGCGCGCCACTCGACGCCGGCCCGCGTCCGATCGCCTCGCGCTCGCGCGAGCCCGCCACGCACCCACGCCAGCCACGCCCCGTAGCCTTCCTCACGGTTGCGCTCCACGTAGCCGCGCGCCTCGTCCGCTGCCCGCTCCGCGTCCTCGAGACGGCCGCTCGCGCCGCGCAGCTGGGCGAGCAGGTACAGCATCATGCCGCGGTCGGAGTGGGCCCCCGCGCTCTCCTGGAGCGCGATGCACTCCTCGACGAGCCGCGCGCCCTCCGCCGCCTGCCCGAGCTGGCCCAACGCTGTCCCCGTGGCCATGAGGCCCATCATCGTCTGGCCCGCGAACTGGCGCTCGCGGCACGTCGCGACGGTCGACTCGCCGATCGCGCGCGCCTCGTCGGCGCGGCCGAGATAGCTCAGGACGAACGTCCGGTAGACGCCGATCACGGTCTGGCTGTAGAGGTGCCCGGCGCGGTCGGCGACGCGGGCGCCGCGATCGAGCAGCTCCAGCGCCTCACCGCCGTGTCCGAGCTCGAGCGCGGCCCACGCGTCGTAGGCGCACGATCCGGAGTAGGGCAGCCCGCTGAGCCCGAACCGCTCGGTCTCGCGTCCGGCGAGCAGCCTGTAGATGCGCGCGTAGTGCGCGCGCGCCTCGAGGAGGCGGCCCGACGAGGCAAACGCGTGCCCGAGATAGAAGTGCGCGCTCACGCGGAGCGCGGGATCGTCGCGCGCGTCGGCGATGGCCAGGCAGCGCTCGCCGTACTCGATCGATTTCCCGTAGTCGCCCGATGCCCAGTAAAACTGCGTGAAGAAGCCCGCGACGGCGTCGAGCCGCTCCTGCTCGCCGTGCCGGCGTGCGAGCGTCTCGACGTCGCCGAACACCGGCGCGAGCCGGTCGAGGCGGCCCGCGCGCCATAGTGGCGCGCGCAGCGCCAGGCGGACGTCGATGCCCGCGCGTGCGGTCTCTTTCGTGTCCGGCAGGCGGCCCAGGGCCTCGAGGGCGCGCTCATAGAGGGCGACCGACTCGGCGTCCGCGCACAAGGCCGCCGCCCGGTCGGCGGCGAGGCGGGCGTAGCGCGCCGCGCGTGTCCAGTCCTCGCCGAGGCGGGCGTGATGCGCCAGCGCTTCGGCGTGCTCGTCGCCGTCGCGGGCTTCGAGCGCGCCCACGATGGCCGCGTGGAGCGCGCGGCGCTGCTCGCGCAAGAGGCTGCCGTACGCGACGTCGTGGGTGAGCGCGTGCTTGAACGTGTATTCGACCTCCGGATAGAGCCGCGTCTCGTAGAGCAGCTCGGCCGCCTGGAGCCGCGTGAGACCCTCGCGCAGGCCGGTCTCGTCCGCACCGGCGATGACGCGCATCAGGGACAGGGACGCTTCGTAGCCGATGACGGCCGCGCACTGGAGCAGCCGCTTGTCGTTCGGCGCGAGCCGGTCGATCCGCGCCGCGAGCACGGCCTGCACGCTGGCCGGGACTTCCACCGCCGGCACGGGCCGAACGAGCCGGTAATCGCCGGGCTTGCCCCGCAGCGCTCCGGTCTCGACCAGGGCGCGGACGCTTTCCTCGAGAAAGAGCGGGTTGCCGGCCGTGCGCTCGCGCAGCATGGCGGCGACTGGCGCCAGCGCCGCATCGCGCCCGAGCAGCGCTTGCAGCAGGGCGCCGGCGGCATCCGCGGGCAGCGGGTCGAGCCGCAGCTGCGTGTAGTACGACTTGCCGCCCCAGTGATGACGGTACTCGGGGCGGTAGTTCAGGAGCAGCGCGAGGGGCGCCGCCGCCATGCCGTCCACCAGCGCGTCGAGCAACGCCTGCGTCTCGGCGTCGGCCCACTGGAGATCCTCGATCACGACGACGAGCGGCCGCTGGCGTGCCGCCTGGAGCAGGAGCTGTCGCAGGGCGTCGAGCGTGCGCTGTCGCCGCTGCGGGGGGTCGAGCGCCGCCCATGCCGGATCGTCGGTCGGCACTTCGAGCAGGGCGAGGAGCGGCGCGGCGGCGGCGCCGAGTTCTGCGTCGAGGCCGGCGAGGCGGGCGATGGCCCGCGCCCGCCGCTCGGGCGGCTCGGCGCGCGCGTCGAGGTCGAGCAGAGCCTCGAGGAGGCCGCCGATGGGCAGGTAGGGCGTCGACGCGCCGTACGACAGGCAGGCCGCCGCGATCACGCGCTGCCCCTGCGCCGACGCGCGTCGCACCAGCTCGTGGCAGACGCGGGACTTGCCGACGCCGGGCTCGCCGACGACGGCGACGACCTGGCCGCGCCCGCCGGCCGCGGCCTCGAGCGCGCGCGCCGCCTGCGCGGTTTCCCCCTCGCGACCGACGAAGCGGCTGAGCGCGCCCGCCCGCGCCTCGAGTCGCGTGCGTGCGCCCCGCGCGCCGACCAGCCGCCAGGCTTCGACCGGCTCGGCCAGACCCTTCACGCTCACGAGCCCGAGCGGCGTGGCGTCGAGAAAGCCCTCGGCCAGCCGGTAGGTCTGGGCCGTCATGAAGATCGCGTCCGGCGCCGCCGTCTGCTCCATGCGCGCCGCCAGGTGCGTGGTCTCGCCGACGGCCGTGTAGTCGACGTGCAAAGCGCCGCCGATCGCGCGCACGAGCACCTCGCCGGAATTGAGCCCGACTCGGATCGCCAGCGGCGGCCCGTCGGCGCGGCGTTCGCCGAGTCGCCGGACGGTGTCCCGCATCGCGAGCGCCGCGTAGCACGCGCGTACCGCGTGATCTTCGACGGCGATCGGCGCCCCGAAGAGCGCCATGATGCCGTCGCCCATCACCTGGTTCACGGTACCGCCGTAGCGGCGCACGGCCTGGATCATCCCGTCGAGCACGGGATCGAGCACCGCGCGCGCGTCCTCGGGGTCGCGCGCGGCCAGCAGCTCCATCGACGACTTCAGATCGGCGAACAACACCGTCACATGCTTGCGCTCGCCTTCGAGAGCGACCCGCGAGCTGACGAGGGCGCCGGGCTCGGGCGCGGCCTCGCCGAGCGGCGCGCCGCACGACTTGCAGAACCGGTGATCGGGCGCGTTCGCGGTGGCGCAGCGCGGGCAGGCGCGGGGCAGGGGCTGGCCGCAGCCGGGGCAGAAGCGGGCGCCGGTGGGAACGACGGCACGGCAGTGCGGGCAGAGCATCGGACGAACCTCAGGAGGGCGTGGCGGCGCCTCCGGGCGCGGGGCGCCGTGCGAACGTCGCCGTGACCAGTGCGCGCGCCTTGTCGGGATCGACGCCGTTGGCCTGCATGCACGGCGTCACGTCCTCCAGCACGCGCTCGGGATCACCCCACAGCCGGTACTTCTTGAACTGGTCCTCGAACTCGATGTCGAGCGCGCGCGCGAACACCGAGAGGTAGTGCTCGATCGTGATGCGTCCCTCGGCCTCGAAGCCGCAGGTCATTCGCTGGCAGCCGTGATAGATGCACGCCAGCGTGTCGGCGCCGGCGGCGCGGGCTAGCTCGATCTCGTCGCGCACGAGACCGTCCCAGACGTCCTGGCCGAGCGCGATGGGAATCGCCGGCGCGCACGAGCGGCCGAGGCGCGGCTCCGACGGGAGCGGCACGACGCGGAGACCCGGCACGGAGGCGAGCAGCTCGCGGCACGCGCGCGCCTCCCGCTGGCGCGCCTCTCCCACGACGTGAGCGTGCACCGCGACCGTGCGCTCCGCGCGCACGGTGAACTGCACGCGCGGCACCTGGGCCAGCAGGAACTCCGTGGTGTGGCGCACGCGGTACGGCACCTCGGCGTGCATCACCTCGTCGTAGAAGTAGATGCACGACGGGCACCACATCACGACCTCGTCGGGCTCGTAGCGCTTGAACAGCTCGAGCGTGCGCCTGGCCATGCCGTCGCCGGCCGCCGTGTCGCCCTGCTGGTGATGGACGATGCCGCAGCAGTACGTCGGCCCGCCCACGGCGACGTAGTCGAGGCCGAGCCGGTCGAAGACGGCGGTGACGGTGCGGATCATGTGCGAGGTGCGGAGCACGTTGCAGCCGAGATAGAGCACGATCGGCTTGCGCGCGGGGCGCGCCTCGGGGGCGGCCAGCCGCCACGATCGCTCGTCGGCGCGCGTCGTGAGGTCGTGCGTGAGTTTGATCTCGCCGAAGTACTTGCCGTAGTCGAAGCCCATCGTGCCTCCCCGTGGTGCCCCTAGCCTACAATATGCGGCGATGGTCGACCCCACCATGCTGCTGGCGAGCGCCCGCACCGAGCTCGCGCGGCTGCCGCGCATCCTCGACGGCTTGCTCGGCGATCTCGACGCCGCCACGTGGCGCGAGCGCCCGGCGCCGGCCGAGTGGTCGCCGGTCGAGATCGTCTGTCACCTCCGCGACGAGGAGGCCGAGGACTTCGGCGCGCGCGTGCGCGTCGTGGTGGAGGGCGGCGGTCGCTTCGCGGCCATCGATCCGGAGCGGTGGGCGGTGGAGCGGCGGTATCGCGACGCCGACCCGAGTACGGCCCTGACGACGTTCGGAGAGCGCCGGGCGGCGAGCCTCGCGTTCCTCGCCGGCGTGCCGCCCGAGGTCCTCCGGCACGCCGTCACGCACCCGCGGCTCGGGACGCTCTCCGGCCTCGACCTCCTCGCCGCGTGGGTGACGCACGACCGGCTCCACCTCGCGCAACTCGCGGCGACGCTCGCCCGGCTCGGCGCGCGACGCTGGACGCCGCTGCGCGCCGAGTACGCGGGGCCGATCCCCTATCGAGAAAGCCCCGTACAATAGCGCCATGAGCCAGGGCGAAGAGCGCTATCACGCCGAGCGCGCCCGCATCGAGCAGGGCCACGCGAAGTACCGCGACAAGCTCCGGGCCGAAGGCAAGATGTTCGTCCGCGATCGTCTGAAGCTGCTCCTCGACCCGGGCACCGAGTTCCAGGAGGACTGGCTCTTCGCGCGCAACCAGGAAGCGGACACGCCGGCCGACGGCGTCGTCACCGCGGTCGGCAAGGTCGGCGGCAAGACCGTCTGCATCATGGCCAACGACTACACGGTCAAGGCCGGCTCGTGGGGCGAGAAGACGGTGCTCAAGATCGTCCGCATCCAGGAGAAGGCCGCGCGGCTGCGCGTCCCGATGCTCTACCTCGTCGACGCCGCGGGCGGGCGCATCTCCGAGCAGATCAAGATCTTCCCCGGGCGTTTCCACGCCGGCCGGATCTTCTACAACGAGGTCCAGCTCTCCGGCGTGGTGCCGCAGGTATGCATCCTGTTCGGCCCGTCGCCCGCGGGCTCGGCGTACCTGCCCGCGCTGACCGATCTCGTGATCATGGTCGACGGCAAGGCCTCGCTCTACGTCGGCAGCCCGCGCATGGTCGAGATGGCCATCGGTGAGAAGACGACGCTGGAGGAGCTGGGCGGCGCTCGGATGCACTGCACCGTGTCGGGCTGCGGCGACGTGCTCGCCGCGTCCGACGAGGAGGCCATCGAGCTCGCCAAGCGCTACCTCGCCTACATGCCAGGCTCGTTCCGGGAGACGCCGACGCGCGTGGCTGCCGCCGAGCCGAAGCCGGGCCGCTCGATCGACGAGATCGTGCCGTACGACCAGCGGAAGTGGTTCGACATGTACGAGGTGATCGACCGCGTGATCGACGCGGGTTCGTGGTTCGAGGTCAAGCGCCTGTTCGCGCAGGAGGTCATTGTCGGGCTTGCGCGCATCGACGGCCGTGCCGTCGGCATCGTGGCCAACCAGCCCAAGGTCAAGGGCGGCGTGCTGATGGTGGACTCCTCCGACAAGGCCGCGCGCTTCATCTGGCTCTGCAATGCCTTCAACATCCCCCTCGTGTATCTCGCCGACGTCGCGGGATTCATGGTGGGCAGCAAGGTGGAGCGCGAGGGCATCATCCGCCACGGCGCGAAGATGGTGTTCGCGACCTCGCAGGCGACCGTGCCGAAGATCTCGGTCATCGTGCGCAAGTGCTACGGCGCCGGGCTCTACGCGATGTGCGGCCCCGCCTTCGAGCCCGACGCGACGCTGTCGCTGCCGCAGGGGCAGATCGCGATCATGGGGCCGGAGCCCGCGGTGAACGCCGTTTACTACAACAAGATCATGGAGCTGCCCGAGAGCGAGCGCGCCGCGTACGTGAAGGCCAAGCGCGACGAGTACGCGCAGGACGTGGACGTCTACAAGCTCGCCTCCGAGATGCTCGTCGATGACATCGTGCCGGGCGCCTCGCTGCGCGCCGAGCTCATCAAGCGCCTGGCCCACGCCGAGAGCAAGGCCCACGAGTTCCCGCAGCGCCGCAACGCCGTCTTCCCGGTGTAGGGCGAGCCGCCGGCTCAGGGCCGATGCGATGCGAGTCGGCGTCGCGAAGCTCTGGCTCGCCGTGCTCATCAGCGTCCTTCCGGTCACGTCCGGGGCGCAAACCGCCGTCGAGTACTACTGGTGGAAAGCCGCCGAGCGCGCGGAGGGTGGCGACCTCGCCGGGGCCCGCGAAGACCTCCAGCGCGCGGCGGGCTACGCCACGGATCCCGACACCGCCTTCGCCATCCAGGGCAAACTGGTGGACGTCGACACCGCGCTGGCCTTCCGTGAGTATGCGCGGAGTCTGCGCGAATCGACTCAAGTCTCCGAGGCCGCGGCCGTCGAGGAGCACGCGACGCGCTACGCCCGGGCCTCGTTCGGCGGCGGCGACGGCTATCTCGGGTTCAACCCGGCCGAAGTCCTGAAGCTCTACGCGACCCACCTGCGGAGCGTGGGCAGCGCCGGCGAGGCTGCGCGGATCGACGAGCTCTCGGAGCGGTACGAGCGCATCCAGGCGGAACACTTCGGAGCGTGGGCAGCGCCGGCGAGGCTGCGCGGATCGACGAGCTCTCGGAGCGGTACGAGCGCATCCAGGCGGAACACTTCAGGCGCCTCCAGCAGCGACCGCGCTGAGCGCGCGTAGAATGACGGTATGAGCAGCGTGTGCTGGCTCGAGGACCGCGACAACCGGCTCGCGCGCGCACGGGCGCTCGCCCCGACCGATCCTGCCGGCGCGCTCGCGCTGGTCGACTCCGTGCTCGCCGAGGTGCCCGATGATCCCGTGGCGCTGCGGACGAGGGGCGCGGTGCTGGTGGACGTCGCCGACGCCGAGGGTGATCCGGCGCGCGCGCTGGCGCGTTACGACGAGGCGATCGCGCTGCTGCAACGTGGTGGCTGTCCCGCCGATCCCGACCTCGCCGCCGCGCAGCGCGGCCGCGAGGCCGCGC
>Ga0209160_1001248_pt1 | contig 21301 bp, 22 predicted proteins | sample GraSoiAngelo_153_FD_186167 | JGI IMG/M metagenome (GOLD analysis project Ga0209160, IMG submission 186167) | Grasslands soil microbial communities from the Angelo Coastal Reserve, California, USA - 14_1009_12_40cm (SPAdes) (version 2) | ecosystem: Environmental > Terrestrial > Soil > Grasslands ... | reverse complement strand
CCTAGTTTTTGTTCCAACAGTTCGATCCGGAACCCTAGTATGCGGGGATACTCTCGCGGATTAATCGGGAACCGGTGCTCGTAATAAAAAATACTGAATTCCCCCCGCTCCGCATCGAACACCAGCTTGAGATCCCCACGCTCCAGCACGCCGCCGTATTGATCATCCAGAATTGGGATCAGGACTTTGCCCTGCAACTCGTCCTTGATCGGATCCCAATCGATATCGAAAAACTGCTCATAAGTGGACGCCTCGCCATTTTCCAAAACGTCCAGCCACCATGCGTTGTCGCTGCCCATCACGCCCATGTGGTTAGGCACGATGTCGAGGATTTGTCCCATGCCATGGCGATGAAGTTCAGCCACAAAACCTTCGTAGTCCTCGGGGCCGCCAATTTCGGGGTTTAAGGAATGGTGATCGATGATGTCGTAGCCATGCATGCTTCCCGGCCGGGCTCGCAGATAGGGCGACGCATAGCAATGCGTAATGCCCAAAGAAGCCAGATACGGAACCAGCTTGGCTGCGTCGCGAAGAGTAAATTCCCGGTTGAACTGCAGGCGGTAGGTCGAGAGCGGAAATTGATCTGTCATCGCTGGAACCAGGCCGCGGACCAAGCTGGCACCCAACCGCTCTCCAGCGCCGGAGTCACACTCTCGTCGCTGGCGAATACCAGTTTTCCGATCGGACGCGGTGCCTCCGGAAGCTCTTCATTCCCCAGATTCGCGATCAGGGTTAACCCCGACCGGCTATTCACAAGCCAGTTCACAAGCAGCCCTCGTTGGCCCCAGGGCTCGAACGTCGTCTGTCCGGCAAGAATTTCAGCTGCGAGGGGAACAATCTCCCGCTTCCGAGTCTCCAGCAGTTTCCGATAAAACCCCATCCAGCTGCGATGCTGTGGCTCAGTGGCCGAACTCCAATCCAGTTTGGCCGCTTGAAACGTGCTCTCCGCATTCGGATCGGGAATCTGGGAGCGCGCGGCCGGATCCCTGAACCGTGCAAATTGCGAGAACTCGTTCCTGCGCCCTTCCGTCACAGCCTTGGCCAGATCCGGTCCAAAATCACAAAAGAACGGAAAGGGTGTCTCCGCGCCAAATTCCTCGCCCATAAACAGCAAGGGCGGCGAAGGCGAGAGCAGCACGATCGTCATCGCAGCCTTCACGGCCCGAGAATCGGCTACTCTCAAGATTCTCTCCCCAAAGCCGCGGTTGCCTATTTGATCATGGTTTTGCAGGAATGAAACAAATGCAGTCGGGGGCAAGCCCCGGCTCGCCTCACCCCGGCGAGCGCCTTGGCGAAAGGAGGAAACCTGTCCCTGGTAGTCGAACCCCTCCGCCAGACACCGTCCCAGTCGCTGCACCGGGCAATCGGCATGATCCGCGTAATATCCGTCCTTCTCTCCTGTGAGGGCTACATGCAGCGCATGATGGATGTCATCATTCCACTGCGCGTTGTAGAGCTCGGCCTTGCCCGCGGGATTGGGCCTCAAATATCGTGCCGTATTGTTGTCATTTTCCAGCACCAGGTGCACGTGCCGCTGCGGTTCGATCACCGTGCGCACCCGGCTCGCCAGTTCGGTCAGGATGTCCGGTGTTGAATCATCAACCATGGCATGGACAGCATCCAGCCGCAGCCCATCAAAGTGGTACTCCGTAAGCCAGTAAAGTGCGTTGTGGACAAAGAAATCGCGCACCACGCTGCTGTCTGGACCGTCGAAGTTGATCGCCTCGCCCCACGGCGTTTGGTGCCGATCGGTAAAGAATTGCGGCGCGTAAGTACGCAGATAATTCCCTTCTGGGCCAAAGTGGTTGTAGACCACGTCCAGAAAAACCATCAGCCCTTTGCGGTGAGCCGCCTGAATCAGCCTCTTCAAGTCATCCGGCCGGCCATATTGGCTATCAGGAGCAAAGAGCAGAACACCGTCGTAACCCCAGTTCCATTTACCCGGAAAGTCAGCGACAGGCATCAGTTCCACCGCAGTGAAGCCGAGTTCCGCAAGGTAGTCGAGACGATTCTCCACCGCTGCAAATGTCCCTTCCGGAGTAAAGGTCCCCACGTGAACCTCATAAATGATCGCCTCTTCCCAGGACCGCCCGCCCCACTCCTGATCCTCCCACTCGAAACTGGCTGCATCGACCACCTCGCTCGGGCCCTGTACATCCTGTGGCTGAAGTCGGGAAGCTGGATCAGGAACTTCTGGTCCGCCGTCGATCTGGAATTTGTAGCGCATTCCGGCACCGGCCTGATCGGTAACCAACTCAAACCAGCCGGCTACCCGCTGCATCGGCAAAGAGCCTCCACGCTTCGCCTCACCCAGGCAGAGGCCCACTTCTCTCGCTTTTGGTGCCCAGAGCCGAAATCGCACTCTGCCGTCCGCAAGACACTCTGCCCCGAACGGCATTGTGTGCAACCGCCTCATAAGCCATTTCTCCTCTCGTTTGCTTGGTGCTCAATCAGCAAGGCCAGCGAGCGCCCCTTCAGCGGATAGACTTGACTGGCGCTGTGCACCGAGCGCTGGCTCTGATCACTCCGCGTGGTATCCACAATCGATCGCCAATTAGCGCCCTGCGCCGCGCTGGGGAGAGTGAACGGGATCTCTTCGCTGCGGGCATTCATGAGCAGCAGGAAGTTGTCGTCGGTGATCTTCTCGCCCCGTTCGCCATACTCCAACAGTCCTTGTCCTGCCAGGAACATGCCCAGACAGCGCGCGGATGATTGCTTCCATTCCTCATCAGTCATCTCGTGGCCATCGGGCGTCAACCAGAGAATGTCTTTTACGCCCGCGCCTTTTATGGGACGGCCCTGGAAAAAATTCCTCCGCCGGAACACCGGATGCTGCTTCCGCAACCGCACCATGCGCTGCGCAAACGCTAGCAGATCGCGATCTGCCGCCTCCCAGTTCAACCAGCTGATCTCGTTGTCCTGGCAATAGGCATTGTTGTTTCCCTGCTGGGTGTGCCCGATTTCATCGCCGGCCAGCAGCATGGGAACGCCCTGGGAGAACATCAGGCTGGCAATAAAATTTCGAGATTGCTGTATGCGACACGTATTCACGGCCGGATCGTCCGTCGGGCCCTCCACTCCGCAATTCCAACTCCGGTTGTTGTCGCTGCCGTCACGGTTTTCTTCTCCGTTCCCCTCGTTATGCTTCTGGTTGTAGCTGACCAGATCGCACAGCGTGAAGCCGTCATGGGCGGTCACAAAATTGATGCTCGCATAAGGCCTGCGCCCGCTGCGCTCATAAAGATCGCTTGATCCCGTCATGCGATAGGCGAGCTCGCCGATCAGGCCACCGTCGCCTTTCCAGTAAGAACGCACAGCATCGCGATAGCGGTCATTCCACTCGGCCCACCCTACGGGAAATTTGCCAACCTGGTAGCCGCCTTCCCCTAAGTCCCAGGGCTCCGCAATCAGCTTCGTCTGCGAGAGCACCGGGTCCTGCTGAATGATGTCGAGAAAGGCGCCCAGACGATCGACTTCGTGCAGTTCCCGGGCCAGGGTGGCTGCCAGGTCAAAGCGCAAGCCGTCTACGTGCATCTCCTGGACCCAATACCGCAGGCTGTCCATGATGAGCTGTAACACGCGTGGATGCTGCATGTTCAGGCTGTTGCCCGTGCCGGTGTAATCCATGTAATAGCGCGGATTGTCGGAGAGCAGGCGGTAGTAGGCGGGGTTATCAATACCGCGAAAGGAAAGTGTTGGGCCCATGTGGTTGCCTTCGGCGGTGTGGTTGTAAACCACATCGAGGACGACCTCGATTCCCGCCGAATGCATCGTTTTCACCATGGTCTTGAACTCGCTGATCGGATCCAGCACCCCGTACCGGCGTTCCGGGGCAAAATAGCCAATCGAGTTATAGCCCCAGTAGTTACGCAGCCCTTTGTCGAGCAGGTGACGATCGTCGATGAAATAGTGCACCGGCATCAATTCCACGGCCGTCACTCCCAGTCGCTTGAGATGCTCGATCACGGGCGCCGTAGCCAAACCTGCATACGTGCCACGCAGATTGGCCGGCACATCCGGATGCCGCATGGTGAAGCCTTTCACGTGCACTTCGTAAATGACGCTCTCATGCCAGGGAATTTTCGGCGCCCGATCGGCGCCCCAGGTAAAAGCCGGGTCAATGACCTTGCACTTCGGCATCCCGACCCCACTGTCGCGCCGATCAAAGGAAAGATCCTCATGCCTGCTCCCGACCCGATATCCAAAATGCGCGTCGCTCCACCGCAGCTCCCCTTCAATCTGCCTGGCGTAAGGATCCAGGAGCAGCTTGTGATGGTTGAATCGCATACCCCGCGCGGGATCGTAGGGCCCATAAACCCGGTAACCATAAAGCAGACCGGGACGGGCTTCCGGCAGGTAACCGTGCCAGACCTGGTCTGTCTGCTCGGGGAGCGGGATACGAAAGAACTCGTGCCGCCCTCGGGGATCGAATACGCACAACTCCACCTTTTCAGCGTGCTCGGAAAAAAGTGAGAAGTTCACCCCCTCGCCATCCCAGGTTGCTCCCAGGGGATAAGGCCGTCCGGGCCATACGACGGGTTTGGTGTTTACAAACAGTTCGTCTTCCTCGATTACGGCTGATTTCGCACGGGCGGGCTGGATTCTTACGGGCTCACGGTGTGGGTTTGCGGAGTCGTGCGTTGGGCGAAGAGCTCCAGAGCGAAGTTCACCCGTGAGCCGCTGATTTCGGATTCTCTATCGAAGTGGCCAAGCAAGCTCTTGACTGTAGGGATGGCCAGTGCGAGGTTCCATAAGGTACTTACTGTACGCTAAGCCTCGGAACCAATGTAGCCCCCTTGCTTGACTTCTCAACACGCGGGGCGGGGTCTCCATCGGTGCTTTCTGCATAAGATTCGCGACTCAAGTTCCAAAACCGGCTCTCTGCCCCATTTCCTCGGGTGATTTCGGCAAACTTTCGTAATTACGTACAGACTCTAAAGGATTGCCTACGTACTCGTTCAGAGTTAAAAGGAGACCAGAACATGGAGGATGGCCTTTCCTCCGAAACCAGGCGGTGAAAGCATGCGAGTCCCCGTGAAAATTTTGTACCCCGTGGTGGCCCTCCTCGCCCTCGTTTTTGTTATAACCTGCACGAGTTTTGCGCAACTCAGCACCGACGATGTCCATGTCGTCCCGCGCTCGCTGGCCGACAATCCGGAAAAACCCGCAACTTCCATCGATCCAGCGCTCCAGACCCACACCGCTCCTATTAAGAAGGACGTGGACCTGGTGCTCGTTCCCGTCACCATTACCGACCAGATGGATCGCCTCATTACCGGTCTGGACAAAGACAACTTCCAGCTTTTCGAGGGTAAGCAGCGGCAGGAAATCAGGCATTTCTCGACCGAGGACGCTCCGGTCTCGCTGGGCATCATCTTCGACATGAGCGGGAGCATGATTTCAAAAATCGAGCGCGCTCGCGAAGCGGTGGTTGAATTCTGTAAATCCGCCAACCCGCAGGACGAGTTCTTCATGATTACCTTCTCGGACGCGCCTCGTCTCCTAACCGGCTTCACTCGCAACGTGGATGAGATCCAGAACAAGCTGGTCTTCACCGCTCCCAAGGGCCGCACGGCTTTGCTCGACGCGGTTTACCTGGGCATGCACAAAATGAAAGAGGCCAAGAACCAGAAAAAGGCTCTACTTATCATCTCCGATGGCGGTGACAATCACAGCCGTTACACGGAAAGCGAGATCAAGTCTCAGGTCAAGGAAGCTGACGTCATGATTTACTCGATCGGCATTTATGACCATTCCTTCCCTACGATCGAGGAGAAGCTCGGTCCCGAACTCCTGAGCGAGATGTCGGAGGTCACCGGCGGCCGCAGCTTTACTATTGATAACCCAAACGACCTGCCCGATGTGGCCAGCAAAATCGGCATGCAGCTTAGAAACCAGTACGTCCTTGGCTATCGCCCCAGTCAAGTTCAGCACGATGGCAAGTGGCACAAGATCAAAGTGAAGCTGCATATTCCTAAGGGCCTGCCGCCCCTTCAGGTCTACGCCCGAACCGGCTACTACGCCGCCGCACAATAACCAATGTCGTCATTCTGAGCGGACGCAAGTCCGCCAGGAATCTGGCGTGCACCACCGAATATCCGCGGCTTATCGACCACTACCGCGAAATCGTCCTGAGTTCCCGGAACAGCATTCTCTCTTCTACTTACATCCAAGAACCCTGAATAAACCTTGTGTCCCCGTGTTACTGGGGGCCGCCGACCGGAGCTGGAAAAGCCATGGAGCAGAGCAACTCGCCTTTACGAGTACGTCCGTCGCTGCATTGCTGGTGTTCTAGGACGAGTCTTATACTTACCTACGCACGAAACAACCTTTACCTGCTGATGTACCTGCTCCGGTGAAGCGCAGAGGAAAAATGAAAATGAAAGACCTGTCGAGTACGGCTCTCTGCACCCTTGCGATTGCCCTGACCATGTCCTTACCCAGTGCGGTCGGCCAATCTAACTCCTCCACCCAACAACCTGCAGCCCAGAGCACCAGCCAGAGCAGCACCCTAAGTCAAAGGAGCCTGGAACGGATCACCAAAGAAGTCCGTCACCAGTTGGTGCTGCTTCCCTTTTACAGTGTTTTCGACAACCTCGGTTACAAGGTTTCCCCTGGTGGGACCGTGACCTTGATCGGCCAGGTGGTCAATCCGACGTTGAAGTCCGACGCCGAGAATGCCGTTAAAAACATCGAAGGCGTGGAGAGAGTAGTCAACCAGATCCAGGTTCTCCCCGTCTCCCCGAATGACGATCGCATTCGGCGCGCCGTATACCGGGCCATCTACGGCAATGAAGTGCTCAGCCAATATGAGCTGCGCGCCGTGCCTCCTATCCACATCATCGTGAATAATGGGCATGTGACGCTGGAAGGCGTCGTCTCTCGCCAGATGGATAAGCAAATAGCCGAGATGCAGGCCAAGAGCGTCCCCGGCGTGTTCTCGGTGACGAACAATTTGAGGCTGGAGAATCCATAGCAGCCTTGGCGGGTTCTGGACAGGAACAATCTCCGGCTCTCACGCCCCTTCCGGAGGCCGGCCAGTACCTATAAACCACAAGGTCTTGTCATTCAAGCGGAGCGGGGAATCTGCTTTTCTTAGTTCGGACCGCGTCAGGGTATCTTCTCAGAAGGCCAGGCGGGAGTATACTGCACGCAAAGGAATGAGCTTCAAGCCCTGCAGTTGATCGAATTTGAGTGTAAGGTTAGGCGAGCATCGCCCGCAAAGCCAATAATGCCAGATGTGCCGGGACTTCCTCTTAGGGCTGACTTCATCCTCCGACGCGGCAGGATTAGCGCCCGGCTTCTCCAGCGACTTCACTTCAAATTGATACAGCCTACCGTCCCGGAGATACCGGAGGGGGGTCGCACACGCCGGGTTGGCGCAATTGGACACCATCGGGGGGCCTCAACGAAAAGTTAGTTTGCTCTCAACGCCTTGAGCTTCTTATCTCATAAACCGGTCTCGAACTGAATACGGACAATCCTGTATAAGCATAGCTGACTATTCTAGAAGTCTAGAAGAGCAGAATTGGCCCGTCTGATCGAACGTATATTCCCGATCTTCTCGCCTCATGAGATCCGCCTCCGCCAGGGACAGCCAATTTTCAGGCATGGAGAGTTCCCTCGGCGGAGAGAAGCAAGAATCAAGAATAAGGAATAGGTACGCGGTATTTTCTCCGGGAGCGTCGGGAGGGATTTTCTACATGATTTTCCCTATGAGTCTACGGTATTACCTTGATTGTTAGCCACGGCGCTAAACCTGTATAAAGTACTCACTGCGCATAAACCGACGCGAAGCGAGGCAGACGCTGGGTAATCCAAACATCTAGCGTCTGCCATTCCTATTTCAGGGCCTTATTTCCCCAACCTGCCTTCCGCCGCCCTGTGACCCGCGTCACAACGACTGGTGACGCCGCCTACAGCCGGGAACCCCGCCCTCGGTCAAAATCTACTTAGCAAATTGGGCCTCCTGCTTCTTATCGGCAAACCGGAGGACAGCATGGCGAACGACCGCATTACTGCTATTAGTAGGCAATTAGACTTTCTTATCCAGCGGCAGCTCGATAGCCTCGAAGAGGAGACGTTTCCGCGCCTCACCAAACCGGAGTTGCGCGATTACGAATTCCGCTTCGTGAGAATCAAAGCGCTTTGCCAGGACTTGGAACGCGAAGAAGGACTCCAGAAGGTACACGCCGCCGGTGCGTAGTTTGCCGCGATCGCGAAGTCTGGCCAGCAAAACCCCCCTTACGCAAGCCGCGACGCGGCACACAGAATAAAGCCCACGGCGTAAGCCGTGGGCTTCAGGCGCAAACGGGATCAACCCCAAAGGGTTGAAAGAACTGCTACGACACCTTGGCAAAAATGATAACCAGGGTGTACAAAGCCAGGGATTCAATCAGTGCCAGGCCCAGAATCAGCGCCAGCTGAATTCCCGGCCGGGCTGATGGATTGCGGGCCAGGCCTTCCGCGGCCGCCGCCGTCGCCCGCGCCTGTGCCAGTCCGCACACGGCGGATGCGATGGCCATGGCAAAGCCGGAAGTGATAGCGACCCAATCGCCGTGTGATGATCCACCGCCTTTTTCCTGCGCGAATACCGGGGCCGCAAAACATAGCAACGACAACATCACGAACAAATAGCTCAGTCTACGCATGGGTGTTCCTCTCCTCGTATGAATTGCCGCCAGGAGGTGGTTGACGTCTCCTCATGCAGACGCCCTCACACTGGCAGCGACCAGCAGCTAGTAGCTTTGGTAGTTAGGAGTTAGCTCCTAGCGACTAGCTCCTAACTCTTAGCTACTTTCTTCAGTGTTCTTCCGCCACCGCCCCTTGCAGGTACACGGTGGTCAGCAGAACGAAAATGTACGTTTGCAGAAACGACACGCCTATGTGCAGGCCCAAAAACAGAACCGGCACGCCGATGGGAATCAGCGAAAAGAAAACCCAGGTCACCATGTCGCCGGCAAACATGTTTGCGTAAAGACGAACCGTAAGCGACAACATGCGGGCGAGATGACTGATGAGCTCGATCGGCACCATCAGGATCGCCAGCGGTATACGAATCACCCAAGACATGCTGGGATCGGACGGTCCCAAGAAATGCAATACATAATGAGCTCCCTGTTTTTTGAATCCTTGAGCCTGGTAGTAGAGGAAAGCGCATACTGCGCAACCCAGCGGTACCGTCGGACTCGCGCCTGTCGGCGATTCAAAACCGGGAATCAGGCCCAGCAGGTTCGAAATGAGAATAAAGAAACCGAGGGCCATCAGAAACGGAGTAAACCCTTCACTGTGGTGGCCGATAATTTCCTGGCTCTGCCCTTCAATGAACCCGTGCGCCCCTTCGAAGATGTGCTGCAACGTGCCGGGCTGATCCACCGACAATCTCGACCGAACCAGCAGAAACAGCACCACCAGGACGCCGAACACCACTACTTCCATGGCAACCGCATTCGTGATCGGCGCCTCAGAGTATTTGGGCTGGACATGCAGCGCCCGCAGCAAAGCCGTGACCGGCCCCGCAAAGGCATGGTTCAGGAGTTCCGTAAACCAGAGTTGTTCCGGCATGAATCAGCTATTGGTCGCCCAGTCTTTGGGAATTTAAAGTTCACGTGCTACGGTCACGTACAACTCATAACCGGCTTCGCACGCGATGGCCGCCACGGGCAGGAACAGGCCCGTCAGAAGCCCGTAGAGACTCGCGGGAGAAACACACAATATAGCATAGGCTCCCAGACCCATCAAAAAGTAACGCAGCAGAAAACGCAGCACGATTCCCTTCCCTGACTCGCGATTACCCGTCTGCGTAATCCGGTCTGCCATGGCGCTCACCACGCGCTTCAGCCAATAAAAATTGATGTATGCAATGCCACATCCCAGAACGAATCCCAGGGCTGCCCGCCATCCGAACCCAGCCCAAGCCGCAACGCTGAGAAGCACCGCGAGGCCGATCATGCACGAACGAATCCGCTCCACCGCCCCCGCATAAAAAACTTCGGATTTCGCTTCAGTCTCCATCTCGCAAATCGTATGGTAGAGACGCGGCTTGCCGCGTCTCCGGGGACACGATTCCATACTTATCACCCAGGAATGTTTCTAGCTTTCCAGGAAGCACCCCCGCCAGTTCCTGCCAGGTTAGAACCTTGCACTGCAGACGTAGGTCATGAATGCGGACGCAACGCATGACGGCATACCACGCCTCCTGCAGATCGGGACGTCGCTCATCCAGCATCACGCAGAACGAACAATTCATCGCGTGAGCTGCCAGCACATTCCGAATCAGCTGGTAGGAAACATAGGAATCCTTCTCGCGCGGCAACTCTCGCGCATCAAATACCTCCTTGAAGTCTCGGCAGGTCTCCACAACCGCTCCAGATTTTCGCTGGAAATCGCTTTCTGTCAACTTGGCTTCTACCAGCAAGTCGCCGAGACGCATGTCAACCTCGGTGCGATCCACTCGTCCCTCTGATAGCGGAACCCGCGCCTTGAAACCGAATTGCGGCTTCGCTGCCGCTTCCACGCCCAGCAGACTGCGCGCGTGCGGTTGTTTCAAGATTCCAGGGAAACAAAATATATTCATCAGCAACGCATCGGAACTGGTGCTCGAGTCGAGTTCGCGCCAGCGCAGTCCATCACGCGGCAAAGCGCGATAGGCAGAAGTGTGGGGCTTCTCCAGCCGCTTGCTCCATTCCGGCTCCTTCAGGATTGCCTGGTAGCTTTGCGGAAGGAAATTTCCATGTTGCCCGAGCTCATCGCAAGCCTGGTAGCACACCACTCGCGAGCCGATGCTCTCGCGAAAGGACAAACCCCTGCGTGCCGCATATTCCCGGTTGCGTATGCTCAGTTCCCGGCGCAGTGCTTCGGCACACGAAAAAGTTCTTATGGAATCCATCCGAGGCAGGATACATCCTCTGCTTTGGGACACGCTAACTCAGTTCTCAGAGTCCGATATTACGGTGCGCACCAGTTCCACAAAGCCAGCCGCAATGCCTAGCAGCAATCCCACCAGGTAGAGCCAGCTCGTGTGCAGCCACTGATCCAATGCCGCCCCCACTAGCCATCCCGCGACGGTGGACGCCGGCAGCACGAATGCCAACTGGCTGTAGCGTGCCAGTTGCACAAAAAAAGTCTTCTTTTCAGGAGAATTCTTGGAATCGTCGTCGTTGGCCATTGGTCGTTGGTCGTTGGCGACTGTCTTCTGCCGACGGCCAACGACCAAGGACCAACGACTACTTCACCAGGTGCGCTATGGCCGGATGCTGTGATAACCCCAACGACCAATCTACCGCCCGAATGAACGGCTCGGGATAAATGCCGATGAACAGCGTTGCCAAAGCCGTGACCCCGAGAGCCGCAGCCATCGAAGGACCAAGCTTCAGCGGCTCCTTGTCCAGCGCCTGCCGCATAAGCATGGCATTGCCAATGCGCATGTAGTAGTACAGTCCAAAAACCGCATACAGCACGGCCAGCGACGCCAGCACGTAGTGCCCGGTTTCAATCAGGCTGAGGAAGATGAAGTATTTGCCCCAGAAGCCCGCCAGCGGCGGAATTCCGGCCAGCGACAACAGGAACACCAGCATCAGTATCGTTTCGACCGGCGCCCGGGAGATTAGTCCCGCAATATCGTCGATTTCATCTCCAATCACGTCGCGCCGCCGCAGCGACGTAATCACCGCGAACGCGCCCAGGTTCATGAAGGTGTAGACCAGCAGGTAAATCAGGATTCCCTTAATGCCATCCACTCCCGCCGGAGTATTTGCCGATCCGAATGCAATCAGGCCTAGCAGCATGTACCCGACGTGCGCGATCGAAGAATAGGCCAGCAGACGCTTTAGGTTGTTCTGCGTCAAAGCGGCAAGGTTAGCACCAGTCATCGTGGCAATGGAAACGAAGACCAGCAGCGGAACCCATATCTTATGAAGAGGTGCCAGTCCTAGCAGGAGAATCCGCAGCAGCATCGCCCAAGCCGCTGATTTCACCGCCACCGACATGAACCCGGTGATGCTGGTAGGCGCGCCTTCATAAACATCAGGCGCCCATTGATGGAAAGGCACGGCTGCAATCTTGAACAGCAGGCCCGTCGTAACCGTCAGAAGCGCCAGCACGGCGACCGGATCAGGATGATCTCCGGACACCGCCATTTGCTGCGCCAGGCGCTGCCGGATGATCACCAGATTCGTGCTTCCTGTCAGCCCATAAAGCAGCGACAATCCGTAGGCGAAAATTCCGGACGAGAACGCCCCCAGCAACAAGTACTTCAGCGAGGCCTCGTTGGATCGCCGGTCGCGCCGCAGAAAACCTACCAGCACGTAAGTCGAGATCGCCATCAGTTCCAGGCCAATGAAGATGAGCACCACGTCCCATCCCGAGGCCATGCACATCATGCCGACCACCGAGAATAGGATCAGTGAATAAAACTCGCCATGGTGCTCCCGCTCGACGTCCATGTAGTGCACTGACATCAGGATGGCAACCGCCGCTCCCGCCAGGAACAGGTACCAGAAGTAAATCGCAAACGGATCGACCACCATCGAATTCATGAACGCGGGCACCATCTGGCGATGCGCCTCACCGATCGCGATTTGAACCTTGATCAGCCCTGCCGTGGCAAACAGCACTCCGACAAAAGCCATCATCGCATTCGCCCACTTCCAGTCTTCCGGCAGCATCAGGTCAATGAGCAGGATCCCCAGTGCAAAGATAGTCAGCAGGATCATGGGCAGCGACATCAGGTAGTCGCTGCGCTGGAAGAATTGGGCGATGGTTACCGGCACTATTTCTTCCCCTCCGCCGCTACGGGCACGGAGACTGCCGGTGGCGATGTTGTAAGCGCCTTGTCATTCCGAGCCGGGTTCAGCCGGGGAGGAATCTGCTTTTTCGTTAACTCATCAACCGATTTCTGCGTCGGCGACTCCGCCATTACATTTGCCTGCGAGCTGCGCACGTCCTGCACAATCTGGTTCACTGGCTGCTCCAGGATCTGGAAGAACGGCTTGGGATAGAGCCCGATCCAGAACGCCATAATCAGTAGAGGAACGAACGTCAGCACCTCGCGCGGGGTCAGGTCCGTCAATTTCTCATTCTTGGGATTCGTAACCGTACCAAAGAAGACCCGCTGATACAGCCAGAGCAGATACGCGGCCGCGAGAATGACTCCGATCACCGACAGCCCAGCCCACAGCCGGTTCTCAATGAACGTACCCTGCAGGATGGTGAACTCACCCACGAACCCATTCAGCAGCGGCAGTCCCATGGATGACAGGAACATAATCATGGTGATGGTCGCGTAAACCGGCATCACGTTGGAGATCCCGCCGTACTCTGAAATCTCGCGCGTGTGCCGCCGCTCGTAAAGGATGCCCACGATCAAGAAAAGCGCCCCAGTAGAAAGTCCGTGATTGATCTGCTGCAACACCGATCCGCTCAGGCCCACAGAATTCAGCACAAAGATTCCCAGCGTGCAGAAGCCCAGGTGGCTCACCGAGGAATACGCCACCAGCTTTTTCATGTCCTTCTGCATGAGCGAGACCAGCGCGCCATAGATGATTCCCACGATCGACAGCCCAATCATCCAGCCGCGCACCTTGGCATTCATGACCACCGTGGGAAAGAAGGGCAAGGCAAAGCGAATGAACCCATACGTCCCCATCTTCAGCAGGACGCCGGCCAGAATGACCGAACCCGCAGTCGGCGCCTCCACGTGCGCATCCGGCAGCCAGGTGTGAAACGGGAACATCGGCACTTTGATGGCGAACCCGACGAAGAAAGCCAGGAACAACCAGATGGCGTATTGGAACGGAATCTTCGGAGCCGTCTCGTAGAGCGCAGTTAAACAGAACGTGTAAACACCGGTGACACTATGATGATTCAAGTAGAGGAACAGGATAGCCAGCAGCATCAGCACCGAGCCGAGCAAGGTGTACAGGAAAAACTTGATTGCGGCATAGAGTTTCCGCGGCCCGCCCCAGATGCCAATCAGCAGGTACATCGGCACCAGCATGGCTTCCCAGAACACAAAGAACAGAAAGAAATCCAGCGCCATGAAGACACCGAGCATGCCGGTCTGCAGCACCAAGAACCAGATGTAGTATTCCTTCACCCGCTCCTGAATCGCCGTCCACGAGGAAAGAATTGATATCCAGCCCAACAACGTGGTCAGCATGATCAGCAGGAAGGAAATGCCGTCAATGCCCAGCAGGTAACCGGAGCCGATTGAAGGAATCCAGGTGTTCGGAGTTCCCTCGACAAACTTGAACATGCCGGGCCTCTGCACCCACTGCCCTGCTTCGTAAACGAACTTCACCCCCGGCTCGAAGCGCTGCGCCCAGAACCACGGCACCAGTGGCAAAGAAACAATGAAGCCGGCCAGCGCAAACAGATTCGCAACCCAGCGGATGGCGTCCTTGCTTTCCTTAGGCACGAACAGGAGCAGGATCGCGCCCACCAGCGGAGTGAACAGAATGATCGAGAGAATGTGATTCTGCATAATTCTCACTTTGTAGCGCCGCCGTTCGGCGGCTGTTGTGCGGGCGTCTCGCCCGCTGCGACGACAGAATGCCATCGCTACAGCCGGCGAGATGCCGGCGCTACATCACTTACCGATACGCGTAATAGAAAACGAAACCCAGCAAACCCACCACCATTACGAATGCGTACCACTGCACCAATCCCCATTGCAGCAGGCGCGCAGGATACGAGAGCAGGCGCGCAACAATGGCAGGTCCGTTGACACCTAAACCGTCGATCACCCACGTATCCCACAAAATCGAAACTCTGGCGGTGAGTCGCGTGATCCATCCCGCGCCGTTCACCGTTCCATCAATCACATGGGTATCGAACCATGACGAACCCTCACCCAGCCCCATGACTCCCAACCGCACGGGACCAAGTTTTCGCCGCCCGGTAAAGAAGTAGTCGTATCCCTCGTCCACGTAGTATTTGTTGAGCATCACGGTGTACGCGGGCGGGGCGGCGGCAGCCAGCGGTTCGACGTAGCCTTTGTCAGCGTGGCGATAAGCTCTCCACGCCAGTCCCCAGCCCGCGACCGCCAGGCCCAGCGATAAGAACATCAGCAAGTATTCCTGCGGATTTGTGTGCTCCTGTTCCTTGGCGCCGGCGGCCAGTTGTGCCGGATGTTCCGCGCCCAGAACAGGCGCTTCGCGCGCGAACACCGGCTCCAGGAATTTTTCAATCCGGTTCGACCCGCCCAGACTATGCGGGACCCCTAGCGACCCGGCGAGAATCGAGCCGATAGCAAGTAGGACCAGCGGTCCGGTCATTGAGGGAGGTGATTCATGGATATGATGTTCCACCTCGTGGCTCATGCGCGGCCGTCCATGGAACGTGAGAAACATCAGCCGGAACATATAGAACGAGGTCATGAACGCGGTGACAGTGCCGATAAGCCATAGCAGACGGTACGCGCCCCCTTCTGACGACCACGCTTGCCACAAAATTTCGTCTTTCGAGAAAAACCCGGCAAACGGGAAAATCCCGGCAATTGCCAAGGTCGCGATAAACATGGTCCAGTGGGTCACTGGAGTTCGCGCGTGCAGGTCGCCCATGTTGCGCATGTCCTGCTCGCCGCTCATCGCGTGAATCACCGATCCGGCCCCAAGGAACAGCAAAGCCTTGAAGAAGGCGTGTGTGAACACGTGAAAGACGCCCGCCGCAAATGCGCCGACGCCCAGCGCCAGGAACATGTAGCCCAACTGCGACACCGTGGAGTAGGCCAGCACCCGCTTGATGTCGTTCTGCACCAACCCGATCGACGCCGCAAAGATGGCGGTCAGCGCCCCCACGATGGCAACCGTCTTCATTGACGTGGGCGCCAGCACGAACAACGCATTCGACCGTGCCACCATGTAGACGCCCGCCGTCACCATGGTTGCCGCATGGATCAGGGCGGAAACCGGAGTTGGGCCTTCCATCGCGTCCGGCAGCCATATATAAAGAGGTAGCTGCGCCGACTTCCCGCACGCACCGATGAACAGGCACAGTGTGGCGGCAGTAATGATGGGGTCGCCGATCTGGAAATGTCCGCTGCGGGCCAACGCATTAACCTCGGTAAACCGGAACGAGCCGAAATACCACGCAATGGTGAACATCCCCAGCAGGAACCCGGCGTCACCGATGCGGTTTACGATGAATGCCTTGTTGGCGGCGTCGCTGGCCGACTTGCGGTGAAAGTAAAAGCCAATCAGCAAGTACGAGCACAGGCCCACCCCCTCCCAGCCCACAAACATCACGGCGTAATTGTTCCCCAAGATCAGCGTGAGCATGGAGAACATGAACAGGTTCAGGTAGCCGAAGAAGCGGTAATAGCCCCCTTCGTGCGCCATGTAGCCGGTCGAATAGATGTGGATCAGCATGCCGACGCCGGTCACAAACAGCAGCCAGATACTGGAGAGCGGATCGAGCAGGAAGCCGGCATCAGCGTGGAACGCAGCGGGCGCTCCGTTATACGTGATGTAATTCAAGTGGCCGGTGTCACTTCCCAGCCAGGTGTACAGAATCTGCTGAAATGGATCATGCCCGTGGCGCGCCGCCCAGTCCGTGTATTGCCAAACCGATCCGCACGCCCACAAGAACGACACTACCACGACGCCCACACACACGGCGCTCACCGCCGCCTTCTGCATCTTGCGGCCAACAAAAAACATTGCCGCCGCCCCAAATGCCGGCAGCAGCGGAATCAGCCAGATGGAGTTCAGGAAAAACATATTTCAGCCGCTAGCTCCTACCTACTAGCTACCACTTCAACAAGTCCACTTCATCCATGTTGACCGTCTCTTTATTTCTAAAAAAGGCAATCAGGATACCCAGCCCGACCGCGGCTTCCGCGGCGGCATCAGTAATGACAAAGATGGCGAACACCTGCCCCTGCAGTCCCCACATCCGCGAGAACGCCACTAGGTTCAGGTTGACCGCGTTCAGGATCAACTCGATGGACATCAGCACAATGACCACGTTGCGCCGCGTGAGCACACCGATCGTCCCCAGCGTAAACAGCGCCGCCGCCAGAATCAGATAATGTATCGGTGTGATCGGTACCATTTCGGTTCTCCGTCCCTACCTACTGACTCCTGGCTCCTAGATTCTCTTCTTCGCCATTACTACCGCTCCCACGATCGCAACCAGCAGCAGCAGCGACGCAATTTCAAACGCCAGCATGTACTGCCCATACAGCGAGAATCCCACCTGCTGCGTGTTGCTCGTTTCCGGAAGCTGAGCCAATGGCCGCTTCAGTAACTCAGCCAGCGTCTTGCTGGCAGTAAATACTTTCACGAAAAGAATGCCGAGCCCTAAAGTGGCCGCAATCGCCACCAGCCACTGCTTGTTGAACTGGCGTTCTTTTTCGGCCCGCCCCACGTCGACCAGCATGATCACGAACAGGAATAGCACCATGATGCCGCCTGCATACAGAATGATCTGAACGCCGGCGACAAACGGCGCATACAGCATCAGGTAGATCCCCGCAAGCGCGAGTAAGGTGAGAATCAGGGCCAAGGCCGAGTGCACCGGATTTTTCCGCGTGATCACCAGAATGCCGCTAACGAGTGCCAGCCCGGACAGAAAGTAAAAGAAAAATGGAGTCGCGACCGGCGCCATCTCAGAGCACCCCCACGATGGCGGTCACAATCAGCACGCCTAGCCCCATTGGCAAAAGAACTTTCCATCCCACCTTCATCAATTGGTCGAAGCGGTACCGCGGGAAGGTGCCGCGGTACCAGATGTACAGGTACATGAAGACCGCAACTTTGGCGACGAACCAGTAAATGTCCTGAATGCGGTCGCGCACCGGAGGAATAAACAGGATCAGCCCAATCAGCCCGAGCAGCGCACCGAATCCCGCCAGTCCCAGTGTCTGTACGCGGAAGTAGCGCATCTTAGGCATGCGCGCGGTGCTATAGAAGGTCAGCCCGGCGAGAGCGAGGAACATCAGCCCCGGAAATAATGAGAAGACCAGATCCCATGTAGGACCGTTGAGCAGATTCGGAAATGGCCGCAACCATCCGCCAAGCCACAGCGTCACCAGGATGGACGACACGGCGATCATTGCTGAATATTCTGCGAGGAAGAACAACGACCAGCGGAATCCGCTGTACTCGGTGTGGAAGCCCGCGGTCAATTCGGATTCGGCTTCCGGCAAATCAAAGGGCGCGCGGTTCGTTTCCGCTACCATCGCGACGGCAAAAACGAACATCGCCATCAGCCCCAACGGAAAGAACTTGAAGGCAAACCAAGTCTGCTGCTCCTGCTGGGCCTTGACAATCTCGATCATGCTGAGCGTGCCCATGCCATTGCTGCCGCCGGTTGCGTAGATTCCAGCTCCGTGCAAGCTGGTCATCAACACCGCCGAAACCACAGCCAATCCCATAGCCACTTCGTACGACACCATTTGCGCGCTGGAGCGCAATGCTCCAATCAACGGATAGTGCGAATTCGATGCCCAGCCCGCCATCACGATTCCGAGCACCCCCAGCGAGGAAACGCCCAGCATAAAGAGGATGCCGATGTTCATGTCCGTGACAGCGTGCTGCGGTCCGAAAGGCACAACAATAAAAGTGGTGAAGGCGGCGGTGACCACGATCAGCGGCGCCATCCAGAAGACTGCCTTATCCGCCTCGGCGGGCATGATGTCTTCTTTGATAAGCAGCTTGATGGCATCCGCGATGGGCTGCAGCAAACCATGAGGACCAACGCGCATCGGCCCCAGCCGGACCTGCATGTGAGCCAGGATTTTTCGCTCCAGCCAGTTCATGGCAATCACCGCGATGGACAGCCCGAGGAAGATCAGCATGATGTAAATGAAGGCCCAAAGCATGTTCCCGGCTGCCCCGGGTGTGGCATCGCTCTTTAAATAAGAGGTGATGTAATCCAGCATCAGCGGTCCACCTCACCGAGCACGATATCCAGCGTGCCGATCACAGCAATGACATCAGCCACCAGCTGCCCGCGCACCATGAGATCGAGCGCCTGCAGGTTCACAAAAGATGGCGGTCTCACCCTCAGGCGATAGGGCTGCGTTGATCCGTCACTCACGACGAAATATCCCAGTTCCCCCTTGGGCGCTTCGATCGAGTGATAAATCTCGCCCACCGGCGGCTTCAGCACCTTGGGAATTTTGGCCATGATCGGCCCTTCGGGAATCTTCTCCACTGCCTGGCTGATAATGCGCAGCGACTGCCGCATTTCGGCCATGCGCACCAGGTACCGGTCGTAGGTGTCGCCGTTCTGGCCAGTAGGGATCTCAAAGTCCATCTCGGAATAGGCCGCGTAGGGCAGCGCCTTGCGGATATCCCATTTCACTCCGCTGGCCCGCAGCACTGGCCCGGTCACGCCCAGTGCGATGCAGTCCTTGTCCGAGATTGTGCCCACGCCCTTGGTGCGCTCGACCCAAATACGGTTGGTCGTGAGCAGTTCTTCGTATTCATCGATCTTTGGGGTGACGAAATCTACAAACTTCTTCACATCGCGTTCGAACCCGTCATAGGTCTCGTACTGACAGCCGCCAATTCGAAACGCATGCGTAGTCAGGCGCGCGCCGCAGTACTTCTCGAAAATCTTGAGAATTTCTTCGCGGTCGCGGAAGGTGTAGAAGAGCGGCGTGATCGCGCCGATATCCAGAGCATGCGTGCCCAGCCAAAGCTGGTGGCTGGCAATTCGATTCAGCTCCGTGAGAATGACTCGAATGTATTTTGCGCGCGGTGGCGCCTCCACATTGAGCAGCTTCTCGACCGCCTCGCAGTAACCCAATCCATTGGAAACCGCCGCCACGTAATCCATCCGGTCCACGTACGGATTGAACATCGCGTAGGTGCGGTTTTCTGCAATCTTCTCCACGCCCCTGTGGAGATAACCAATCACGCACTCGGTTCCCAGAACTTTTTCGCCGTCCAGCTTCAGAATGACACGCAGTACTCCGTGGGTAGCCGGGTGCTGCGGCCCCATATTAATGATGAGTTCATTGGAGTCGAGAAACGTCTCGTCGCGTTCGCCTAGCTCGAGGTGCGAGAGATATTTAGAATTATCGGTCATTGGCCGCTCTCGATCCCCAGGTTGATCTGCACCCACTCTTTATCCTGCTCGATGATGCCGTAATCTTTTCGCAGCGGATGTCCCTTCCAGCCATCGGGCAGCAGAATTCGCTTCAAGTCCGGGTGACCATCAAACTTGATCCCAAACATGTCGAACGCCTCGCGCTCCAGCCAGTTAGCTGTCCCCCAACACACGGAATCGACTCGCCCTCCGCAATCATGGCCTTGACGCGAATCCGCTCGTTTCGTGGAAATGAATACAGAATCCACAGGACATCGAATTGCTTTTCGCGCTTGGGGTAGTGCACCGCCGTGATATCCACGCAGTAATCGAACTGCTCTTCATCCCGCAGAACCTGCAGGATCTCAGGAATGAGGGAGCGGTCCACGATCATGTAGTTCTGCCCAAGGTAACTCAGAGGCTCGATACCGGAACCGTATTGCCGCTTAAGCTGGGTGATCATGGGCGAATCCCACGGAACCGGAACCGGACCGGCAGGCTTGGCCGGAGGCGCTGGTCTCGGTGGAGCAGCAGCTGGATTCGGCGGCTTGCCCGCAGGCGTGGGCTGGACCGCACCGGATTGCTTCTCCGCCGCCGGTTTCTGTTCCCCGCCCGGCGGCGATGGTGTAGTGGACTTGTTGTCGTCAGGCATACTACGAAGCGTGCACTCTCCGGCGCTGCAAGTCGTTGAAAGAACGCTAACTTCTAACAGCTGGCTACTGCACTCGTCAACGGAACCGCGTCACACCCAATCGTGATGGTGGTCACTAAACTCGTGCTCATCAACTGAAAGCCGATAGCTGACAGCTTTCTAAATCCACTCCAGGGCACCCTTTTTCCAGATCCACAAATATCCAATCACCAGGATGCCCAGGAAGATAAACATCTCCAGCAGACCAAACAGGCCGAGAGCCTTGAACTGCACCGCCCAGGGGAACAGGAAGATGGTCTCCACGTCGAAGACCACGAACAGGATGGCGACAATGTAAAAACGCACGGTATAACGGCCGCGGGCGTTGTCCACCGGATCGATGCCACACTCATACGGCATCAGCTTGGTCTTGTGCGGATTTTCCGGGCGAACCAGTTTGGCCGCCAGCAGCGTGACCGGAAGCAAAATCCCGATCACGGCCACAAATATAAAAATAGGAACGTAGTTCTGCGGCATCCGTTTCCTCGAACCACTTGCCTGTTATGAAGATTAAAAGAACCGTTAATACTACCCCTGAATGCGCATACCTTCAACCTTCCGTATCGAGTCAAT
>Ga0209160_1001246_pt1 | contig 21303 bp, 17 predicted proteins | sample GraSoiAngelo_153_FD_186167 | JGI IMG/M metagenome (GOLD analysis project Ga0209160, IMG submission 186167) | Grasslands soil microbial communities from the Angelo Coastal Reserve, California, USA - 14_1009_12_40cm (SPAdes) (version 2) | ecosystem: Environmental > Terrestrial > Soil > Grasslands ... | reverse complement strand
GGGAATGGCAGGACTTGCCGCTTGTCCAGGCCCAGTCTCTTTCGCATGAAGCGCAGCAGGCCGTCGTAGCCATCGGCACCAATTAAGGCGGGGATCATAGCTGGAACGCTTATCAAGCTCGTGGCGACTACGCCGTCGTCTGGTGGTTTGTCGCCGATGTCTGCTGGCAGTCTCAAGTCTTGCCCGCCGGTCATCAGAACTCGAGCGATAGATGGGAGCGTCCCCCAGAGCACCTTATCAGCGCGGGTCAGAACGCTGCCCAATATGCCGGGAACGACGACAACCAAGTCATCGGTGATCGGATGATCCGCTCCTACCACTTGGAGCATTGTGCGCCGATCGGATTGAGCACACAATTCGCGGTAGCATGCCCGACCAGGACATGGCGGCGGTGCGGACCGCTCTCCTCGCGGTCGCGGTCGCGCGACCGGAGCATTGGCCGCATCTCGACGGGCTTGACGATCATGTCGCCCATCTCGTGCGACTATTTACGGCGCACCCTGATGTCGAGTACCCCGAGGAGGCTAAAAAGCTACAACTCGGAGGCAAAACGGCGAATCTTCTGGCGCTCTTCACGGACTGGCAAACAATTTCGACGGTCGAGCAGTGTCCGTACGCTGTCGTGTACTGGGCCGGCCACGGTACGCGGGATGGCGACGAGTGCTACTTGATCGCGAACGACACTCCCCGCAAACTCATTAATCCGTGGCGAGCCATTAGCGCTAAGAACCTCGCCCAGTCGTTGATGACCTCGAACTTCGAACGCATCACGATAATAATCGACGCTTGTCACAGTAAAGATGCAGCTATAAAGATTGCTGCAGCCGTGGGAATTGCGTGGAGTTCCTCGACTTCGCCCAAGGTCCAAAGCCGAGTGATTTCGGTGCTTGCCTCGAGCGAAACCAATGAGGAGGCGAAGAGCGGCGCCTTTACGAAGGCTCTCCTGGAGGTCCTGGAAAAAGGTGCACCCGATCACGAATGGGAAGTGGGCGACCGGTTCATAAACCCCGAAACGCTGATTAGAGTCATCAATAAGCAGTGGCGCGACGAAAGCCAGCGGCCCGAGCACGTGGTTACCAAAACAAGCGCCGAGTGCATCCCGAATCCACGCTATCTGGACAATCCTGTCCCTCATACGATCGACGAGGAGAGCCGTTCTGACTTCATCACACGGTCGCGTGGTATCGATGTGGGCGAGTTCGGATGGTTCTTCAGTGGACGGACATCCGTCTTGCGCGACATTGTGCGTTGGCTCGAGGAAGCAAAGAGTGGCATGTTGGTGCTCACCGGTTCGGCTGGATCCGGCAAGTCGGCGATCCTTGGCCGCATTGCTACCCTGAGCGATCCTGACATGAGAGCTCAAGCACAGAGGGCAAATGTCTTTGCAGATGCGCAACCGGACACTGTGCCCCGGCAGCGCGCCATTGACGTCGCGATCCAAGTCAAGAAGCGAAACGTTGGGGAGTGTGCTCGAAAGATCGCCACCGGCTTGCAGCTTGACAGGCAGATCCTAACGGCCGATCAGTTGGTCGAAGCGCTGAGACTCAAGCGCGGACGAATAACAATCTTGGTTGACGGACTCGACGAAGCCGCAGCCGGCCAGGAGCTGCGTATAGCACGGCTTTTGCTGGCCCCACTCGCGAGTCTCCCCGGTAAGAGAGTCCTTGTTGGCACCAGGAGAACCGGTGGCCAACAATCTACCCAGAACGCCAACCAAGGGTTGCTGTTCGACAGCTTGGGGGCAAGTTACGCAATTGACTTGGACGATGCCCAAAAGCCAGAAATCCAGGCTGATATACAGGACTATGTGTGGCGCCGACTCACCGAAACCGTCCCATCTCCGTACCGAGACCGATCAGACGACGTTGCCCGGCGAGTTTCCAGAGCAGTCGCCACCCAAGCCGACGGTAATTTCCTATTCGCAAGGATTGTCGCTAAGACGCTTGCTGCGCGCGACGACGTGATTGATCCTGATACGGACGCCCTGCCAGACAATGTCGAGTCAGCTTTCGAGGAGGATCTCGCGCGCTTCCGAGACTATCCAGAGGTGTGGGACATGTTGGCGGCGCTGGCGTTCGCTGAGGGTGGCGGTCTACCACGTCAGCACTGGCTCGCACTTGCGACGGAAGTCCGGGCATCGCATAGGATCTTGATCCCGGCCGGAGTCCGACAGCAATACGACGATGAGACGGTGAAGCGCGTCCTCGCTCGGGCCGGCTCATACGTGACCCGAGCCTCAGATTCGGGTCAAACGGTCTATCGGCTGTACCATCAGAAACTCGCCGAGTACTTTCGGAACCGTTTGCGATGACCGATGACGCGGGCCTGACCGTGCAAAGGCTGGAGGAACGAGTTGCTAGGGCGCTAATGCCCAGCACGTTCGATGGGGAACGTCATTGGCTCGCCGCGGACCAGTATGTCGCGCGCCACCTCGCCGCCCATGCGGTCGATGCAGCGATGCTGGATGAGTTGGTCCTCGATCGCGGGTTCCTCGCGGTGGCAGACCCGGACCAGCTGATGCCTCTTTTGGACACGTTGGCTCCCGGAAAAGCTGGCCTTATCGCACGAGTCTACTGGCGGGCCCTCCCATTGCTCCGTGATGCCCGACCGCCAGAGAGGGCTGCAATCCTCCAACTCACGGCAGAACTTGAGGATCCGGATGTCGCCCCGCTTCTCCTGACATCGCTGGCCAGTTCGATAGCTCGTTGGGCCCAATGGTCTCCAACGGCGTTGCACCGGGTCCTGGGGGGTCATTTAGACAAAGTCCGCGCAGTTGCGATTGGCTCTCTCGACAAACGGCCGGTCATTGCGTCGGCGAGTCGTGATGGCACCGTCCGGCTGTGGGACGCGGGTACGGCGACGCCCCGGGCAATCTTGCGCGGGCATCGGGGAGCGGTGAATGCCGTCGTGTTCGGGGAGTTGGACGGCCGACCCACAGTCATCTCTGGTGGTCAGGACGGAACAGTCAAGGTGTGGGATCTGAACACGGGTGAATGTCTCGGTACATCTATGGAAGCCGCCCCGGTGTTGGAAGTCGCGATCGCCGTTCGATCTAATCGACCAGTAATTCTTGTCAGCCGAGAGCGTAGCTCCCTTGTAACGATTTTGGATGCCCGCGAACTCGGCCCATCGCGTTCGTATGTGGATCTGGAGAATCATTCGATTCTCGGATCGATACGACGTTTCATGACGTGGGAACCCGACGAACGAGTGCTGGCTCTCGGTTCAGTCTACGGCGATCCGGTCATCGTTTTGATTAGGACGGCCAACACATTAATCGTGCGGGGAATCGACGCCGAACGATCGCTGAGTAGGCTCGAGGGCGTATCGGCTCGTGTGGCTACGATTGGCACCGTTCGTGGTGTGCCGGTGATAATCACCGCGGGTGATTCTGGGGCGCCCAGCGTCTGGGCGTTGAAGGGCGGCTTAATACGCAACCTTGAGCAGAGACCGGTTCAACTGAACTCCATCGGACTAGCTGACTTCGGTCAGGAGTCAATCATTATTGGGGCAGGAAAGAATCACAGAAGTCTGATCTGCTGGGACGCACATACAGGGGAGTTCCTGGGTGAGCTATCGGGTCATAGTCGCCAGATTCGAGCAATTGCAGTCGAGGTCGTCGCTGGCCAACTAGTGATCGCTTCTGGAAGCGATGACCACTCAGTGAGAATATGGGACGCTCGGAGTATTCGCTCAGTCAAGAGCACGACCTCCGCGCCCAAGGACCGGGTCATGGATCTAGCCGTCGACGCTTTCGACGGGCATCCACTTGTTGTGTCCCGAGGAATCAGTGGACGGCTGACTCTGCGGGATGGTCGTTCAGGCAAGGCAGTTACGGAAGTTGAAGGACTCGCGTTTCCCCTTAGGCATCTGGCGATCGGCGGGCCGAAGCGCCGCCCGCTGATCATCGATGTCAAACCGGGCGCACCGATTCGTGTCTGGGACGGGCGCACGCTGGAACCGTCGAAGTTGCTGCCGCTACCGCGAGATTTAGCTGCTATTGCAGTTGGAGCACTCGGCGAGGAGCCGATTCTCGCGCTTGCCAGCCGGTTCCGCCTTTCGATCTGGCGAGGCTGGCCATTGGAACAAACCACAATCGTTGAAGTGCACGCGGGATGGCTGGCACGGTTGTTTGGAATTGGACAAACGATGGCGGTGGCCGTAGGGCAGGTTGAAAAACAGCTAGCCCTCGCGACAGTCAATTCGGGGCGTGTGCGGCTCTGGGACGCTCGCACAGGCCGGCTGTTAACCGTCCTGCAGGACGCCGTGCCGCAATACATCCGAGGAGGCGGTAGAGGTCGCCTTCGACCCACTCTGCTGGCCTTCGGCACCATAGACAACGTGCCAGTTCTGATCTCGGTATGGTCAGGAACAGCAGCTGTTTGGGAGGCTCGGCCCGGCCATCGCCAGATCCTTACGAGGATTGAAGAGGACACGAGCCTGAGGCCAATGGCGATTGGTGCTGTGGGCAGTCGTCCTGCCGTCGCTTACTGGCACGCACCGACGGGTGGCATTGTTGTTAGGGATCTCCTCACGAGTCGCCCCCTGTACCGATTCCCATTTCCAACTAGTTTCCCCGTTGTGGCGCTCGACCGGAATGGATTGCTAGTGATTGGCGAGGAACGCGGAATCGTCGCCATCGACATTGCGGGGCGCCAGCCCCATCAGCGCGTGTCGCAGGTAGGCTGACGCTTCGCGCGAATAGAGAACACGTGGCTCCTTTTGCCCTACCGAAATGAGGCGCGGTGATCCTGAGGTCAAAGGAAGACCCCGAAGCCCCTGCCCTAAACTTTAGAGGCGGGCGACCTCGCCTACACATACTTTCGGTCGCACACTCCTTGTGGTCAGGTAGCCCGATGTGATTCTGTGAGTTCCGGACTGCTCCGGAAGAAATTCTGTGTAGTAGTTCATCTAGTAATGCACGGGCACGACTACTCCTCGAAAGGCCTCAAGATCACTAGGACAGGACTCGAATTGAGCTCAGAACCCTCGAAATCGACCTCGGTTGGCGTAACCGCCTGCATTTCGGGACCGTGAGGCCGAGGGTTCAAATCCCTCGCCCCCGACCAATTTCTGATCTCGAACTAGTCACTCCCTCGCGCGGCAACGGAGACAATCCGGCCCAGTAGCGTTCAAGTCGCGTCCGTGACCGCTGCGCATAACCAACTTTGAGATCCAGTACGTCAAATGCCCCATCTGCAAACGAGGAGACAATTCCTATGAAACTGACATGGGACGGCAACAAAGGATGGAGCGGCTACCTTACAGGCAAGAACTCAACACGGGAGGTGACCGATGAGGGCGATTGTGGTGACGGATCAGGCTGCGGGAACGGCCGGGATGAAGTTGGTGGAGCGGCCCGAGCCACAGGGGGCGTCGCTCGCCAGCCTCTCGGGCGCGAACTACGGCGATGTCGTTGTTCAGGTTCATGCGTCGGGATTCACCGGGGATGAGCTGTCGTGGCCCTCGACCTGGATCGACCGCCTAGGCCGTGACCGGACGCCTTCGATCCCCGGCCACGAGCTGGCCGGAGTGGTCACCGCCCTCAGCTATGGAACGACGGGGCTGTCGGTGGGGCAGCGGGTGTTCGGCCTCACGGACTGGACTCGCGACGGCACGCTGGCAGAGTATGTAGCCGTCGAGGCACGCAACCTCGCACCGCTGCCGGGCGATGTTGACTTCACGGTGGGCGCGGCCCTTGTGATGTCGGGCCTGACCGCGTGGCAAGGGCTGTTCGAGCACGGCCGCCTTCGTGCGGGGCAGAGCGTCCTTGTGCACGGTGCGGCCGGCGTAGTCGGTTCGATGGCGACCCAGCTCGCACGTGAGGCCGGCGCGTACGTCATCGGCACCGGGCGCGCTGCCGGCCGTCAGACGGCTCTCGACTTCGGCGCGCAGGAGTTCGTCGACCTCGATAGCGACGCCCTGGAAGATGTCGGCGGGGTCGATCTGGTTTTCGATGTCCTCGGCGGCGACATCGCGAAGCGGTCTGCGGGCATGATTCGCGCCGGAGGAACGCTGGTGACCATTACCGGCCCGACCGAGGCGCGGCCCACTGACGGCCTGACTATCGACTTCGTCGTCGTACCCGATCGCGCCCAATTGACTGAGCTCGTCCAGCGGGTCCGGGATGGTCGGCTGCGGACAAACATCGGCAACGTGGCTGCCTTTGACGATGCGGTTGCCGCCTTCAACCCGACCGAGCGGATCAAGGGAAAGACGATCATCCGCGTTCATCCGTGAGGACTCGGGGATTGACTCCACCACGAACGGCGTACGCGCGACTAGCGATCTGAGGTCCGGCGACATACCCAGGTGCGTCCAGCTTGACCACTCGCGATAGCGTCGGCCCCGGGTCTGGCTACCCATCGCAATGATGCCGAATCAATTGATTGGTCGCCGGGGATTTCGGCCCCGGGATCCAGAGTTCTACTTGGTAGAGCGACCGGTAGTATAGGGACCGGGCGGAGGTTAACAATGTTGCCGGATCCTGAAGTACAGAAAACCGGAGCGGCAACTCCCTACAGCGACCTTCAAGCAGTCGAGCGAATGGCGCGGCGACGGCCGCAGGTCTTGATCGTTGGGGCGGGCTGGGGCGGTCTGACCTTGGCGCGGCGACTGCGGTCGGTCCCTGTGGATGTGGAGCTGATCGACCGCAACAACTATCGAGTGTTCAGTCCGTTCGTCTATCAAGTCGCGGCGGGCATGCTTTCTCCGGGCGACGTTGCCCCTTCGGTACGCAAGCTGATTCGTTCGGTCAGCAACGCAAGCTTCCTCAAGGCGGAGGTAACCGGCATCGACGTCCAGAACTCTCGAGTCCTCACCGACCACGGCTCGATTCCCTACGACTATCTGGTCTTGGCGCCCGGCAGCGTGACCAACGATTTCGGCAACGTCACCGTTAGGGACCGCGCGTATAGCCTCAAGACGCTGCCGGACGCGCTCGGTATTCGCAACGCCGTGATGGATGCCCTCGAGCGCGCGCGCTGGGCGGAAGATCCGCACCAGAGGTCGGTCCTGAGCACATTTGTGATCGTGGGCGGAGGGCCCGTGGGCGTCGAGTATGCAGGCGCTGTGATTGATTTACTGCGCGCGTTGCTGCCCAAGGATTTTCGCCAAGCAGGGCACGACGCGAAGGTCGTGCTGTTGGAGGCCGGTCCCCGGATCTTGCCGCTGTTCGATGAGCAACTGGCTGCTTCGGCAGCGCGATCGCTGCAGAAGCTGGGTGTGGATGTCCGAACCGGAACCGCACTGAAGGCCATCGACCAGGACATGGTCGAGCTCGCGGACGGCAGCAGGATCGACGCGGGGACAGTGATCTGGGCGGCGGGAGTCAAGGCTTCGCCGTTGGGCGGCACGCTTGGCGTCCCGTTGACGAGTCAGGGACGGGTGCCGGTCACGTCCACCCTCCGGGTCGAATCACTCCCGAATGTATTCGTCATCGGCGACCTGGCCGCGCATGCAGATCTGCCGATGCTGGCCCGGCCGGCGATTGAGGAAGGCGAGTACGTTGCGAAAGCCATCCACAGCATGATGTTGGATCGGGAGCCTGAACCATTTGTCTACAAGGACCCTGGCATCATGGCGATCGTCGGGCGCGGCTCGGGGATCGCTCAAATCGGACCGTTTCGATTGCGCGGGTTCATCGGCTGGCTGTTCTGGCTGACATATCACATCCTGATTCTCGACACGATTCGGGCCCGTTTCACCGTGCTGATCAACTGGGCGGCGTTGTTCCTGTTTCGGGAGCCGCCGCTGAGGCTCGACGTCAGCGCAAAGCGCCACCAGGCGCCGGATTAGCGCGATGGGATTGCAAACCGGCATTGTCGATTGGCTCGACGAGCGCTTCGAGCTCGTGGATGCGGTCGATGCGGAGCTGTACCGCCGGGTTCCCAACTATGCGGCCAGCGCCTACCGATACCTTGGCGGTGTGGCGGCGATTCTCGTCGCGGTCGAGTTCATAACCGGTTTCCTGCTTGGCCTCTACTACGTTCCGGACGGTGCGGGCAACCCTGCCCCGGCCTACACCAGCGTCGTATTCATCCAGCACGCTGCGTATCTCGGATGGCTCATACGGGGAATGCATTTCTGGGGCGCCAACCTGTTGATCGCGGTTGCGCTCCTGCACATGACGCTTGTCTTTTGGAACGGAGGTTATCGACCCCCACGCGAGCTGAACTGGATGGTCGGAGTGCTTGTCTTCCTGGTCATCGTCCTCTTCAGCTTCACGGGTTCGCTGTTGCCGTGGGACGCCAACTCGTACCTGGCGCGAGCCCGCGAGATATCGATCATCTCGGGGAGCGGGGTGCTCCCCGACGGTGTGAGTGCATTCATCAGGTACGAGGTGCAGGGTGGCCCTCTTGTGGGGCCGACGACCTTGTTGCGCTTTTTCATGGCCCACGTTTTCCTGCTGCCGGGGTTGATGGCCGTCCTCCTGTACATCCACTTCCGACTTGTTCGCAAGCAGGGTCCCGCGGAACCGGCATGATCGCGCCAAGGGCAAGCTCGAGCCGGCTGCGTCGGCACGCCCTCTATCCGATGCTGGTTCTCTACGCGCTCGTCGGCCTCATGTTCGGCCCCATCGGCCATCAGGTCAGTGACGACATGCCGGAGAGCAAGACTCACCCCTACTTTCCCGATCACATCTGGCCTTACCCGATTCTCGCGATGGCGGTCTTGGTCGGCCTCGGTTTGATGGCGCTGATCGGGCAGCCCCTGCTGCAGCCCGGACAGCCCGCCGACCCTCGCGCCGCGATAGTTCCGCTACCGGAGTGGTACTTCCTCGCGCTGTTTCAGTTCGCCAAGCTCGGTCCCGCGCTCATTACGAAGATGCTTGTCCCGGCGGTGCTGGTCCTCGGTCTGATCTTGTGGCCGCTCCTCTCCAGCTGGCTCGGTCCGGGCATCGCGCGACGGCTTGGCTGGCGCGCATGGCCCGCTCCGAAGCGAAACGTCATTACGGGCACGATCTGGATTGCCGGCCTCGCGATCATCGCTGCGCTGACGTTGTGGTCTGCGCTTGCACCCCAGCTCTGCATCCCGTGGCCGTACAACGGGCCCGTCTGCGGCGCCTGAAGCTCAGCGAAATCTGGCTAGCGCCGCCGGCGGAGGCCCCGGTCGCTCCTCTTGCCAACTCCAAACCCCATTCGCGCCGCCAACGACCTCATGCAGTAGTTCATGTAGTAATTCGATCGCCACTGGTGGGTGACATCGGCTCGAAGTCGCTTGCTGACGGTCCGGAATGAACTCAATACCGTTCAAACCGTCTCCGTGGACGAGACCGCCTAGATTTCGGGACCGTGAGGCCCCGGGGTCAAATCCCGGGCCCCCGACCATCTTTGTATTCGAAATCGGCGATTTCCGAGTCTCTCTGTAGTCATCTGCACACAGCCGGATCACAATTTCCTACGGAGCAACCAAACCGAGGCGGCGTAAACGGTGTTGTCGTGGGCCAAGGTGAGATCGCTGGAGAGCGACCGATGGCCACGCAGCGTCCCAAGCCGGCCGACGCACAGGGCAGGACCGTGAGGCACAGCTAGGATCTTCGATGCTGGCCATCGCGCGCGTCCTCATTAATGTGTGAGGACTGAGACCATCAGTCTGGTGCTATCGATAAGCCCCCCGCATCGAGAGCAGCACGGACCCGTTATCCCTTGACCGAAATGACTTTCGACATCGGGTTGGTTAAGTGGTAGCTTTACTGCTTCGAGAGGGGAGTAGCTCACTCGTCGACTTCGACTGGTACCTGATGCGCAGGGTTTAACCCGGGGTCGGCGGCGTCGATCCGACGCAGCAAGACCTCTGTTCGATTTCGTCGCGAGCAGGGGGTGATTGAGAAATGCGTGGGATCGACCACTAAAACGTCGCGAGCTTTAGTCGGCCGGCGCGCCGAGTGTGCGCGACTGGATCAGCTCCTCGCGGACGCGCGCACCGGCACCAGCGCAGCCGTTGTGGTTCGAGGCGAGGCGGGGGCCGGGAAGACCGCCCTTCTTGACTATCTGCTTGGAAACGCCACCGGATGTCACGTGGCGCGGGCAGCCGGGGTGGAATCCGAGATGGAGTTGCCCTTCGCCGCGCTGCACCAACTCTGCGCTCCGTTTCTTAACGTGCTCGAACGGCTACCAGCTCCACAACGCGATGCTCTCGGCACCGCTTTCGGACTTGTGAGCGGCGCGCCGCGCGATCGATTCCTGGTTGGGGTGGCCGTGCTCAGCCTGTTTTCCGACAGCGCCGAGGCGCAGCCTCTGGTCTGCCTTGTGGACGATGCGCAATGGATCGACCGCGAGTCGTCGCAAGTGCTGGGCTTCGTAGCGCGCCGCCTCGCAGCTGAGTCGGTCGTACTGATATTTGCGGCCCGAGCTTCCGCCGATATTTCGCACCTGGTAGGTGTGCCAGAACTGACCATCGGACCGCTCACGGACCCCGATGCTCGCGCCGTCCTCGAGTCCACGATCACTGGCAAGCTGGACGAGTCGGTCCGCGATCGGATCGTCGCCGAGGCACGCGGCAACCCACTCGCATTGCTGGAGCTGGCTCGAGCCTGGACGCCCATGGAGCTGGCGGGCGGCTTCGGGTTGCCGGACAACGCATCCGTCTCAGCCAAGGTCGAAGAGATATTCCGCCGGGACCTCACTCCGCTGCCGGTTGAAAGCAGGCGCCTGCTGCTGGTGGCGGCAGCAGAGCCAGTCGGAGACCGCGCCCTGATCCTGGCGGCCGCTGAACGAGTCGGCATTCCGGCTGATGCGGCCGAGGCTGCGACGGCTTCAGGCCTCATCGACCTGGGAACGCAAGTACGGTTCCGCCATCCCCTCGTCCGCTCGGTGGTCTACCGAGACGCGCCCGTCAGCCAGCGACGTGTCGTCCACGGCGCCCTCGCCGACGCGACGAACGCGACAGTCGATCCGGATCGCCGAGCGTGGCATCTTGCGGCAGCCGCGTCCGGCCCTGACGAGGACGTCGCGGCCGACCTCGAACGATCGGCTGCGCGGGCGCAGGCCCGCGGCGGACTCGCAGCCGCGGCTGCGTTCCTTGATCGAGCCGTCGGGCTCACACCTGACCCGGCCCGACGAGGCGAGCGTGCGCTGGCCGCTGCGCAGGCGAGCTTCCAGGCCGGAGCGTTCGACCCAGCGCAGCGGCTTCTCGCAACCGCGGAGGCTTACCCGCTCGCCGAGTTCCAAGCCGCCCAAGCCGACTTGCTTCACGGCCATCTTGCCTATGTCTCGAGCTACGGCGCCGACGCTGCTCTGCTGCTCTTGAGGGCCGCCAGACGGCTCGAGCCGTTCGATCTTGACCTCGCCCGCAGCGCCTACATAACCGCGTGGGCGGCCGCGCTCGTGGCTGGATACCTCGGCGGAGAAAACGTCCTCATTGAGATCAGCCGCGCTGCCCGAAGTCTGCCTCTACCGTCCGAGGGTGCACACCCGCTCGACCTCGTGCTTGACGGTGTCGCCCAACTGACCATTGAAGGACACGCCGCGGCCGCTCCCACTCTCCAGCGGGCAGCAACCGCAGTTCTTGCGATGTCGGTTGACGAGGCTCTGCGGTGCGGCTCGCAAGCCGGAGCTCCCAGCACCCTCTTGTGGGACGGCAGCACCGCCGTCTTCGAGCGGAATGCCAGGCTCATCCGCGAGGCCGGTGCCCTTGCTGAACTGCCCATCTACCTCCAAGAGGTGGGATTGGCGAAGACGTTGGTTGGCGACTTTGAAGGGGCCGCCCTCGCCATCGCGGAAAGCGACCGAGTGGCCGCCGCGATCGGGACTCCGCTTCCTCCTTTCGCATCGCTCAGCCTGCTGGCACGGCAAGGTACGGAACTGGAGGCCTCGTTATTGATCGAGGCCACGATTAAACAATGCACGGCGGGAAGGCAAGGACTGCCCGTTCTGGCGGCAGAGTTGGCGGCGGCGGTCCTATACAACGGGTTGGGCCGCTACGGAGAGGCTGCCTCGGCAGCTACCCATGTGACCGCGAATGCTGGACCCGTCGCACTCTACAACTGGGGACTTCCAGAGCTCGTCGAAGCGGCTATGCGTTCAGGAGATCCAGATCTCGCGCGCGACGCGCTCGCGCGGCTGGTTGAGACGACACAGCCGGCCGGCACCGACTATGCGCTCGGCATGGAGGCACGCTCACGGGCGCTGGTCGGCGAGGGCGGCGCCGCCGAGCGGCTGTATCGCGAAGCGATCGATCGCCTGAGCCGCACCGATGTCCGTCCGGAGGTCGCGCGTGCACATCTTCTCTATGGCGAGTGGCTGCGCCGGGAGGGTCGGCGCATCGACGCTCGGGATCAACTGCGGACGGCCCACGATATGTTCGTTGCGATCGGCATGGAAGCCTTCGGAGAGCGCGCCCGACATGAGCTTCTGGCCACCGGGGAACGGGTGCGCAAGCGCACCGTCGAAACGCAGGATCAGCTAACTCCGCAGGAGCTGCAGATCGCGCGCCTGGCCAGCGACGGGCGCACCAACCCGGAGATAGGGACCCAGTTGTTCCTGAGCCGGCGGACGGTCGAGTGGCATCTGCGCAAGGTTTTCGACAAGCTCGAGGTCCGCTCGCGTCGCGAGCTATCGGAGGCGATACGGCGAGGTGCGCGCGCGGCGGCGCGCTGAGTTTGGATCGAGCGGGCGGAGTGCGGGCATCCCTGCCCGCACTCCATCGTCTTGCCGCTAGCGGAGCGTCTTGAACGCCTCCCGCAGCTCCTGGCTGAAGATCTTCGGCTCCTCCCAAGCGGCGAAGTGACCGCCCCTATCGGCCTCGTGGAAGTAGATGAGGTTGGGGTAAACCTTCTCGGTCCACTTGCGCGGCGCCTGGATGATCTCACTGGGGAAGACGGTGAATCCAACCGGCAGCGTAAGTTTGGGCGGCTTCTGCCCGGACGCCAATGCGGCACCGATGCTTTGGGTTTCCTCCCAGTAGAGTCGCGCCGCCGACGCCGCCGTGCCCGTCAGCCAGTACAAGGTCATGTTGTCGAGGATTCTGTCGCGGGTCAGGCCGCCCACTGGCGCTCCGTCGACGAAAGCGCGCGCGATCTTCGCGTAGCTGTCCGGGTCGTGGTCGAGCATCCAGGCTACGAGCCCAACCGGCGAGTCCATTAGCGAGTAGCCGACAGTCTGAGGGTGCTCCCCCATCTCCACGAAGTAGCCCCTCCTGAACACGGCCGCGGTCTGATTGAAGGCCACTGGTTCTTTGTCGGCCGAGGCGCTGATGGCGGCCACCACAAGGCGCTTCAGCAGTCCCTCTGGGGCGGGGATAGTGCCGCCGAAGATCCCAATCAGCACCGGTGGCGGGAAGGAGCCGAGCAAATTGAGGTGGATGCCCAGCAAGCCTTTCGGAGCCAGGCGCCCCATCGCATCGGTGACGTTGGCGCCTTGGTCCCCACCCTGGGCAACGTATCGGGTATAGCCAAGCCGGTTCATCAGCTCCGCCCAAGCTTTCGCGATGTGGTCTGGGCCGTAGCCGCGCTCCTTCGGTTCGTCGGAAAAGCCATAGCCCGGTATCGACGGCAAGACCAAGTCGAACGCGTCCTCGGCGCGTCCGCCGTGCGCCGTCGGGTCCGTAAGCGGTCCGACGACCTCGAGCATCTCGATCACCGAGCCCGGCCAGCCGTGGGTGATGATCAGCGGCAGCGCATTCTCGTGATGGGACTTGACATGGATGAAGTGAATGTCGAGCCCATCGATCTCGGTCTTGAACTGTGGCAGCGCATTCAGCCGAGCCTCGCAGCGCCGCCAGTCGTAATCGGTCGCCCAGTAGCGGGTCAAGGCTTGCAGCATCCCGAGCTGCACGCCTTGCGACCCATCTGCCACGAGCTCCTTGCGCGGCCAGCGCGTGGCGGTGATGCGCCCGCGAAGCTCCTTTAGTTGCTCATCGGGAACGCTGACCTGGAAGGGACGGATCGCCATCTGTGCCGCGATCTCATCGGTAATTGTTTTCATTGGTCTTTCTCCTCTTGACGGTTTATTACTGGGCCGCCGCCCAGAAAGCACAGTGGTGGCGGGACGCGAAATCGCTGATCACCACGGGCTGCGTGGGAACGAGTGACAGGACCTTCGCTCCGCTCTGGCCACCGAAGGAGGGCCACTGCAGGTTCGACTCCTGCGCGGGGTCACCGGTGGAAGCGAAGCTCGCCCAGGCCGCCCGCATGCTGGTGGCAAGCGCCTCCTGGTCGGGCGTCAGCGGAGTCTGATTTGGGGCGTCGTTGAGGTCGAAGATATACGGGAGCTCGGACAAATGTGTTGCCGCCGCGACGGGCGGCGGGAAGTTAGGAAAGTAGCGCGCCGGGGCGTTGTCGTCATCGAACTCATAGGCAAAGGTCGCCACGCGCTTGGAGGTCCAGACGTCCATCTGTAGCGCAGGGCATGCCCACCACGCATCGGAGTCCAGCGTGCTGAAGGCGATAGCGGGCAGCGGGTAAGAGCCGACTGGGTACTCAGCCGCGATCGCGCCGGCGCGCGCGGCTGACACGCCGAGCACAGCCGAGATCACGCTCTGGTAGTTCTGAGCGGTGATCTGGTACCACGGGACCGGGATTGGAACAAAGAACCCGCCGGTAACCGTGAGCTGGAGTCCGAAGACGAAGACACGCTGTTCGTCGTGGGTGATCCCGTTAAGCACTGGCACGCGAGCGAAACGTCCGGCGGCCAAAGCTGTGCCAAATGACTCGGGAATGACCGCACCGTCCACGACGCCGGGGATGGCGGCGCCTGGGAAGTTGCTAAGCAGGGTCGTTACAGGCAGGCTGCGCAAGCATGCGGCGCTCTGGTCGGCGCAGCCGGAGACGTTGGCGAAATTCTCGCCAAACGCTTCTGCCTGCGCGAGCGACAGTTGGTTCAGTGCGAACGATCCACTTTCCACGATGGCCCGCTGGAACAATCCCCTCGAGCCGGGCGAGATGAGATGAGCCAGGACCGAAAGTGCGCCGGCGGATTGGCCCGCGATCGTGACGTTCTCGGGGTCGCCGCCAAAACTGGCAATGTTGCGCTGGACCCATCGCAGGGCCGCCTGCTGGTCCATCTGGCCGTAGTTGCCGGCCGGACCGCTGGGGGATGCAGCAAGCGCAGGGTGCGCGAGCCAGCCGAGGGCGCCCAGACGGTAGTTGATGGTGACTACCACTACACCGTCCTGGGCCAGCTTCATGCCGTCGAAGCCTCGTCCGTCACCCTGCGTCCAGCCCCCGCCGTGGATCCAGACGATCACTGGTCGACCGTTCCCGTCTTCGCTGTGCAGCGATGTGGTGTAGACGTTGAGGAACAAACAGTCTTCGCTGAACGGAGGCGTCGCAAACGTCGACAGCTGCTGAGGGCAACCGGCACCGAACTGCGTAGTGTCACGGACACCCTGCCATGGGGTCACCGGAGCGGGGGGACGCCACCGAAGGTCAGCGGTCGGAGGGGCGGCATAGGGAACGCCGCGGAATACATAGCCGGTCGAGGTAGCCACGCCTAGTATCGGACCGCCGTCCACGACCACGACCGGGTGCGGAATGGTGGTCTGGACGACCGATTGGGTACTGGCATCGGCAAGCGGCGCTCCGATGACAGCGATCGCTAGCGCTGTTATTGCAGCGCCGGCGCGTATGACGCCCGTCTCTCCGCGACTTCGGGTTCTCATATTCATCTCGCCTCCTGAGTTCATCTGGACACCCGCTCGGCCTATGGGCACGGTTGATGGTTCCTTTAACGCGCCGCCGTCGCACCCGTGAGATGACTGGTCATTTCCCCTGCCGATCACGAACCGGTGATGGGAGACCGGCGCGTGGAGGGTCAGCGGCGAACTCGCCAAACCCCTCCCGTGCGCGACCAGTGAGGAAACCAGTCAGCCAACTGGTGCCAGTAACGACGTTTGCGCCGAAAGTTCCTGTCAGATCCGCTAGCAGGAGGATTTGAGATGGTCACGATCGTTTTGGTGCACGGCGCTTTCGCCGACGGCTCGAGTTGGAACCGAGTCATCGAGCTGCTCCTGAATAAGGGCTACAGGGTCGTAGCGCCCTCCAACCCGCTCCGTGGTGTCGAGCATGACTCGGCATACGTGACGAGCGTGGTCGAGCAGATCGCTGGGCCAGTGATTCTCGTCGGACACTCGTACGCGGGTGCAGTGATCTCCAACGTCGCCCCGAAGACGGGCAATCTGGTAGGTCTTGTCTTCGTAGCTGCCTTCGCCACTGACGAAGGTGAACGCCTGGGAGACGTCACCGGTAAGTCCAAGGACGCGATCCTGGGACCCGCGCTACTTCCTCGGAACTATCCCAATGACAAGGGAGAAACCGCTGTAGAGCTGGTGGTCGATCCCGCTCGCATGCATGAGGTCTTCGCCGCGGACCTGGCGACAGATACCGCCGCTGTGCTCGCCGCAACCCAGCGACCCATCGCGGCGGCCGCATTTGACGAAATGTCTGGGCCCCCGTCGTGGAGGTCCGTCAAGTCGTGGGCCATCGTCGCAACATCGGACAAGGCCGCCGGCACCGATATCGTGCGCCAGATGGCGCAGCGCGCCGGCGCAAAGATCACGGAGGTGGACAGCTCGCACGTGGTCATGGTTTCGCACCCCGAGGTTGTGACTGACGTGATTCTCGACGCTGCCCGCGCGAGCGAGCTAGCTGCCGCTAGCCGATGATCAGCTCCCCCGAGCAGACCGGGTTCCCTTCGTTGAACCAGATCGAGGCCGGAGTCTTGAACGTCGGCTACGCCGGGTTCGGGCCCGTCGGCGGGCAACCTGTGCTGCTACTGCACGGCTGGCCCTATGACATCCACAGTTTTGTCGACGTCGGCCCGATCCTGGCCAGCGCCGGGTATCGCGTGATCGCCCCGTACTTGCGTGGCTACGGCACAACCGATTTCCTGTCCACCGGCACTATGCGCAATGGGCAGCAGGCCGCGCTCGCACGGGACGCGATCACTTTGATGGACGCCCTCGAAATCGACGACGCGATCATCGGTGGCTTCGACTGGGGCGCGCGGACTGGAGACATCGTCGCTGCAGTCTGGCCCGAGCGATGCAAGGGCCTCGTCTCGGTAAGCGGGTACCTCATCGGCAGCCAGGCTGCCGGCAGGGCGCCATTGCCGCCGAGCGCTGAGCTCCAGTGGTGGTACCAGTACTACTTCGCAACCGAGCGTGGGAGGCTCGGTTACGAGCGAAACACGCGGGAGTTCAACAGGCTGATCTGGCGCCTGGCATCGCCGAAGTGGCAGTTCGACGACGCGACCTTCGACCGTACCGCAGCGGCGCTGGACAACCCAGATCATGTCGCCATCGTCATCCACAACTATCGCTGGCGGCTCGGACTTGCTGACGGTGAGTCGCAGTTTCACTACCTGGAAGACAAACTGGCTTTAGCCCCCGACATCGCCGTACCGACCATCACCCTGGAGGGAGATGCAAACGGTGCACCGCACCCAGATGCGAGCGCGTACGCCGAGAAGTTCACGGGCAAGTACAGCCACCGCGTGATCCGCGGTGGGATTGGGCACAACCTTCCCCAGGAAGCACCACAAGCCTTCGCAGACGCGATCATCGAAGTCGACGGCTACTGAGTACGAGGCCAGCAATGTCCAAGCTCCGGCCTCCATGAGCTCATCAGGACGTTCCGATTTGTGAATACCTTCGTGTGAGTCAAGTTGCTACTTAGGAGGGCAGATGTCGACAACTGAAGTTGCGAAAAAGACTGGTAGAGACAACACTGCGGTTCGACCTTTTCGTGTCGGTTTTTCGGACGCGGAGCTCGACGAGCTTCGCATGCGCATCAAGGCGACCCGGTGGCCCGAGCGTGAGACGGTCACGGACGATTCGCAGGGCGTGCGACTCGCACTGATGCAAGCGCTCGCTCAGCATTGGGCGACGGACTACGACTGGCGCAAATGCGAGACGAGGCTAAACGCGCTACCGCAGTTCATAACCGAGATTGATGGGCTCGACATCCATTTCATTCACGTCCGGTCCAGGCACGAGGACGCACTGCCACTGATGGTCACGCACGGGTGGCCAGGCTCGATCATCGAGCAGCTCAAGATCATCGATCCGCTCACCAATCCCACTGCACATGGCGCCAGCGCATCAGACGCTTTCCATCTCGTGATCCCTTCGCTGCCCGGCCACGGATTCTCCGGCAAGCCCACCTCCACCGGGTGGGATCCCGCCCGGATCGCCCGCGCTTGGACGGTGCTCATGAAGCGCCTCGGTTACACGCGCTTTGTTGCGCAAGGCGGCGATTGGGGTGCGGCGGTCACCCAGGCGATGGGTATCCAGGCACCTCCGGAGTTGCTCGGCATTCACTCCAACATGCCGGGCACCGCTCCGGCCGCCGTGACGAAGGCGTTCGAGCGTGGCGACCCGCCGCCGCCCGGTCTATCGGAAGAGGAGCTGCGCGCGTACCAGCAGCTGGCGGACTTCTACGCAAAGCATGTGGCGTATGCACTCATCATGTCGACGCGACCGCAAACGATGTACGGACTGGCGGATTCACCCATCGATCTGGCTGCGTTCGCAATTGACCACGGCGACGGTACTGGCCAGCCCGGGATCCTCGGACGGATCCTGGAGGGAGAGTCATTGGGCGCCTTGACGCGAGACGAAATCCTCGACAACATCACTCTCTACTGGTTGACGAACACCGGGGTCTCCGCGGCCCGCCTCTACTGGGAGAACAAGGCGGACTTCTTCGACGCCAAGAACATCTCCATTCCGTACGCCATCAGCGTGTTCCCAGACGAGCTCTATCAAGCACCGCGAACCTGGGCCGAGAGGGCGTATCCCAAGAACCTCATCCACTACAACCGGCTCGACAAAGGCGGGCACTTCGCGGCTTGGGAGCAGCCGGAGATCTTCAGCCAGGAGTTGCGCGCTGCGTTCAAAGTGCTTCGTTAACAAGGCAGGCCTAGAGTGGGGGCGAGGTCGCCCCCGCCCTAGCTGCTGGCGTGGGGTGAGACAAGGTATCGAGATGCCACTTCAGACGTGAACGAGTGATCTGGAAAGGCGCCCGGGAGCCGCGCCTCATACGTCCCCGGGGCGAAGCGTTTGCGGACGCGATCATCGATGCCGACAACCACTGATGAAGGAGAAGGGGAGGTATGTCTACACAAACTGATCGTGGCTGGGTGGGGCGGATCCTTGGCGTTGCGGCCGGCGACCTTCCGCTCGAGGGCACGATCGGCTCGTTCGACGGCGCCACCGCGTGGCTCAACTCGGCGCCGTTGACGCAGGCTTCCCTGCGAGGGCACGTCGTGGTCGTGCAGTTCTGGACCTACACCTGCATCAACTGGCTCCGCACGCAGGCGAACTTCCGAGCTTGGGGACAGAGGTACCGGGATCATGGGCTGATCACAATCGGGGTCCACACGCCAGAGTTCAAGTTCGAGCACGATCTCGACAACGTGCGCTGGGCGGTAGAGGCGAGAAAGATCGACTATCCGGTCGCGATCGACAACGACTTCGCCGTCTGGCGTGCGTTCGCCAACAACTACTGGCCCGCCCTCTACTTCGTCGACGCGCAGGGTCAGATCAGGCATCACCGTTTCGGCGAAGGCGACTACGAGCGATCGGAGATGGTCATCCGGCAACTCCTCGCTGATGCCGGCGTCGAAGACCAACGGCCCGGGTTGGCTTCGGTCGAACCGAACGGGGACGAAGTTCAGGCCGACTGGGAGAACCTCGGGTCGCCTGAGAGCTACCTCGGCTACGACCAGGCCACCGGATTCGATGCGGGCGGCCGTGCAGGGTGGGACAAACCGCACACCTATACGGCGCCGGAGCCCCTCCGGCTCAACCGTTGGGGACTCATGGGAGACTGGACCGTCCGCTCTGACGCGAGCGCGCTCAACGGCACGAACGGCCGAGTCGCCTACCAGTTCCATGCGCGCGACGTGAACCTCGTGATGGGGCCGGCGAGAAAGGGAGCGAGCGTGAGATTTCGCGTGCTCCTCGACGGTGAGAGCGCCGCGGCGGCCCACGGAGCTGATGTCGACGCCGACGGAAACGGCACGGTTGTGCAGCAGCGGATGTATCAGCTGATCCGTCAGCCCGGACCGATCCGCGACCGCCGTTTTGAGATCGAGTTCCTCGACGGCGGCGCCGAAGCCTTCTGCTTCACCTTCGGATGATCCGCAATGAAATTGAAGACATTGCTCGAAGAGTTCGTCCGCAGCATGGCGTCCCTCGACCCATCGTGCATCCTGACCCAGACACGAGTGGATGGCGCGACGAATCTCCCGGGCGAAAGCATCCAGTCCGCAAAGAATCCAGACTCTCCAGTGAGTCGTGATCATGCCCCGGATCTCGATGCTCAGATGGAATCCATTTCTGGAGGGGGTCTCCCTCGAAGAGCTGAGATGGCGTTTGAAGGCTTGAGTTGGTCCTTCGTCCGGTTTGGGGCTACGTCTGTTGACCTTGAAGTCCATCGGCGTGATAGGAGACCGAGATGCTGACACGAGAGGACCTTGACCACTTCCGGGAGCGTCTCGAGTCCGAACGCGACGCCATCAAATCGCGCATGGCGGAGCGAAGCCGCGACAGCAAGGAGACCGTACGAGAGGACTCAGGCGTCGGTGACTCAGGCGACGAGGCGACCCGTCTGAATGATCTGGAAGTCGAAGCGGATGAAAACCAAGTCGATCGAGGCACGCTGGCACAAATCAGCAGAGCCCTCGGTCGGATCGACGATGGCACTTACGGAGTGAGCGAGTTCTCCGGCAAGCCGATTCCGAAGGCGCGACTCGAAGCGGTCCCGTACGCGACGACGCTCGTCGAAGAACCGTCACCCGAGCCGGGCTAATGACTATCGCCATGAGCCACAAGATTGATCAGGCAACGAGCGACAGATGGCGCCAACCGCAAGAGCCGTATCGGCAAGGACTCAAAGTCGCCAACTTCGCGCCCGAGCGGCTAGGAACGAGATGAACGAGAACATCAGCCTGGGCCGAATCGCCGGGATCCATGTCGGTTTCAACTGGAGCCTGTTGGTAATTGCCGCCCTTATCGCCTGGAGCCTGGCAACTGGGAGTTCAAACCAACGGGCGGCGACCCTTGGCGGTCTACGTCGTCGTTCGCCGGATCAACATCCGAGGGCGACCGGACGTCGAGAAGGCTGACCGGCTGGCCTGCAGCGAGAAGCTCCTGGAGTTCGGCGACCGTGATGCGGTCAGCACTCATGTCCGTCTTCTGCACGAGTCTCGCTGACTTGTCTTTGCTTCAGGCGAAGGCGACCGTCTTGGCACCGGCGACGATCTCTTCCACTATCTTGGCGGCCCCGACGATGCTCACGCCGTCTACCAGCTGCTCTGGGGTGATGCCCCGCGGTTTGGCACAGGCCCCGCAAAGCCACAC